>JAABUL010001129.1_pt1 | contig 52630 bp, 63 predicted proteins | sample 5559151 | NCBI WGS metagenome assembly JAABUL01 (sample SAMN10711876, study PRJNA513368) | rock metagenome | isolation source: Antarctica rocks | place: Antarctica: Victoria Land, Pudding Butte sud
CTACTAAGCTACACTCATGATGTGCGGTCTGTCACCAAATTCGTCCACCTTATTAGTAACAACTTGACCCATACCACTATGTATCATAATGATAATAAGTAAGTACGAACTTAAGTATAGTATTTAGATACGTCATTAGTCTTCTAATAACTAGGAACGGGCGTAATAGTTGCAGGTAAATATACATCACCCTATACCAAAAGTCTGCCAAGCTGTGGCTAAGTGGGCCTGCGGTATGGGCCTGTCCGTACTGGAGTCGGCTGTTGGGCACGAGCGTTGTGTATGACTCAACAACGAACATGAGATCAAGATGCGCGCGGGGTCCAAGAAGGCGATTTGGGTGACTTGTATATCTGAGTCCTTCTCGTACCACTTGGCAATTGCCTGAGAGACATGACCTTGCCATGTTCGTTTTATGCGGCGCAAGGCCTGTGGGTGGGCGATGGGGAATGATCGTATGAATGGTTACCGCACAAAGAGGGCCCCGTGGGCACAGGGTGTGTGGCATATAAGTGAGGATGCAGGCTGCGCGAGCTGTTAGAAGGGGTGCTTTATCGAATGCAGTTTTTGACAAGTTGGGGCACCTTCATAAGCTTCTTGACTATATTCCCAACGAGAGCTTTACATGTCATTGTCGTCACAGCGCTGGCAACTAGGTTCTGTAGGCCAGAAGATCGCCATGCATAGATTGTGAGATTAGCGAATTCAGATTCTTTGACAAGTCTGAGATCCATGTTGCCAACCTCCCCGAACTATGACTCTGTTCCAGTGCATCAACAAGCGAGAGAAGAGCATGGCGTGGTGTTGAGATTTACTGTACCAAGGACTCGAGGTGTGGAGAGGCAGTAGATTTCTGGTCGATGTGGTTGGCAGAACCACAAGAATGCAGGTGTAGACAAACGAAACCTATTTCTGCTGATGAGGCACAGCACCAAACACCATTTTGCTAGCTGGCTTGCACAGGCAGACTTGAGCATAGACGTGTTGCTAGCATGAGCAGATCGGGATCCGGACGATGAGACCGCAGCCAACCAAGTGACTAGACACTCGCATGCACAGAAGTATTTGAATTTGAATGGGCCCCAAGACAAACAAGGGACAGGATGAATACAGGTAGATCATTGCAACCACGCGTGAGTTGGAGGCTCCAAAGCAGGCAGCAGAACAGTGCGACCATGGAAGTGCAGCGAGGAATGTGGCCAAATTCTGTGTAGAGACCGTCGGGCCAAAGAGCGAGGAGATAAGATTTGGGTAGTTGCAGTCAATAATTTTAGAGGGCAACCGTGAGGTTGTGAACCATAGGTGGAACGCTAGGCTTAACAATAAAGATGGGGTACCACTTCCGGTGGGACCGGCAGGGTAGGCAACTGCACCCCGAGTCAATACAAAGTCGAAGAGTGAAATGTTTGTAGGATCTTTTGTTAGCTATCGAGGATATACGGCAAGCAAGACAGTTCAGCACACCACTTCTCTGGGCTGATATTCACTCACTTAGACTCCCACCGAAGCCTACAGGCCTCCTTCCTCCCCTCTCAGGCACGATAGCTAAGACCTTGTAGATCTTCCCCATCGCCCCGCCGTGTCTCTCCACCAGTCGCTCAATCGCGCCTTTGATTCTCATTTTTGCCTCTTCCGCATTTCCACCTCCATCTTTATCCAATCGTTCACATAAGATCTCACCCCTCTGCCTAATTCCCATTGTCTCTAACCACGCACCCTGCTCTACGGGTCCATGGACCTCCACCCCAGGGCTCGCCTCCAGTGCGGATTCCGCCAGGGCTGTAAAATCCACATCCGCTGAGATGTCGATCAGACCCGGCGAAGTCAAAGGCGAGACAGGCTTATGCGCGCGTATGCCGCGAAGGGTAGAGGTGGGGATTGTGGAGGCGGGACCATAATCCAGGATTAGTGCTGCGCCACTTGGTCTTGGTTTGGATACTGGTAGAGGTGTGGCTTGGTTGTTGATGTAGCGCTTCGGTGTAGCAGATGACTTTGGATGCGAGCCACCGATGCGACGCGCGAATTCTGCGGCATAGGACTGGGACTCGGGTGAGATCTCAATCACAGAGCCAGGGGTGGCTAGGAGGGATTTGTAGCGTTCGGAGAGCGTGGGGAGGAGCAGAGACGGGGGAGTAGAGGCTTTGGCTAGCGAGAGCTGGAAGTCAGGTTGCGCCTTTGCGACGGTGGAATGGGATGCTGTGACTATGCTTGTTGGGGGACTTTGCGTGGGTGTGACGAGCAATTCTCTCCACTGCGGTGTTTTTGACTGAGGCGATGGCTTGGAAAGGGGAAGCGGCTCAGTAGGGTCTGCAAGGGTCTGATTGGCCTCATTTGGGTTTGGAGCCACAGATTGAAAGACGTGAATCGGTAGCGCATCGAAAAACTCATGAGCGAAGATGTAGGGCGTCTTGGTGGTCTCTAACAGTGCGATCAGTCAGGCTTACGGGCTTTCGACTTGTAGGAGGATCTACCATTAGGGACGAAACGTATGTCCTCACACCATATGATTGGAGTTTTCGAGTATTTGCTCGTGCTTCGGAAGCCGATATCAATCTCTGATAGTGGTGTATCACCACAAAGCAAATGCTTTTGCTTATCCCTTAATGCTGGGCTAGCCTCCACCAGGTAGACACAATCCATGCTCGAGGCCAATGGTTGAAAGTTGCTGATAGTCTACTGCCTCGTCAGTTTTGGCCCGGTGCTGTGGAAGCACCTTCATACCATACCCTTAGCATATCATCCATTAATGTCCCTCTTCCTGGTCCAACTTCTATGATCTCCACTCCACTGCTGATTCTCCCTTGAGCCATCCATTCTGCCACGAGCCATATCCCCAGGAGCTCTCCAAATATTTGTGAGATCTCGGGCGATGTAATGAAGTCTCCCTTCTGCCCGAATGGATCTTTGCCTTCGGTGTGTGTTGTATAGTATCCAGCGTCAGGAGATGTGAGGCATTGGCGCATATACGCTGCTATTGATATTGGACCAGTAGTCTGTCAAAGGTGTTAACACCATAGAGAGGGCGCTAAGTTGTAGACCTACTGCAATAACTTCAGCGAGATTCTTTGCCAATGGTGTAGACCACGACCGAGCGGCTGAGGAAGTTGACCATCGAGAGCCCGTTGACCGCTTCACTGTCAAATGTGCTTTCACTAATGGACGTAAGTATCGTCTTGCGCCAGCTCCAATGCTCATATCCTCAAGAGCTCAACAGGTGTAAGAGACTGCCCGAGCTCGAGCTCATGGTGAAGGTGGTCGATGGGTGCGGGACAATGACCATTGAATCTTGGACTTAGGGTCGAGGCCCAAGAGCTTTCACCAAGAACGAACTTCAGAATGGCAAGTCGTGCCAAGTCACGTTGGGCGGACGACGACGAAGACAAAGCAGTCGAAGCTCAACGCAAGCGTGAGAAGGAATCGAAAAAGAAAGCAAAGGCAGAGAAAAATCGAAAAATCGAAGAAGACGGAAAACTACAGACGCACGAGGGTGCGGCAGCCACGAATGGCCATACAGAAGCCCAGGAAGCTGCCAATGGAGACTCTGAACATCCAGCAAAACGAAGGAGACTGTCTCCTGATTCTGGTACCGCTACTGATGAACTTCCTGCAGCGAAGCTCTTGCGGTTTCCTGCCCCGGAATGGGGACCGTGCCGGCATATCGACAATTTCGAGAAATTGAATCACATTGAGGAGGGTTCGTATGGATGGGTATCACGAGCCAGAGAGACCGCTACTGGGGAGGTGGTCGCTCTGAAAAAGCTCAAGATGGACAACACAAATGATGGCTTCCCAGTCACAGGCCTGCGAGAGATCCAGACGCTTATGGCGTCCAGGCACACGAACATTGTCGCCCTGAGAGAAGTTGTCATGGGAGATAAGCTAGACGAGTAAGTCACCAAGCTCCTGTGTTCCCCCTTTCTACTTGAGCTGATCTTCAAGACCAGTGTTTTCCTGGTCATGGACTTCCTCGAACACGACCTCAAGACATTACAAGAAGACATGCTCGACGCCTTCTCCCCTTCCGAGATCAAGACCTTGCTGTCACAGCTCACCTCGGCCGTCGAGTATCTTCACAGCAACTGGATACTGCATCGAGACTTGAAGACCTCAAATCTGCTCATGAACAACAGAGGCCAGATGAAGGTCGCTGACTTTGGCATGGCAAGATACTTTGGCGATCCACCTCCAAAACTCACGCAATTGGTCGTCACGCTATGGTACCGTGCCCCAGAGCTCCTGCTGGGCGCAGAGAAATACGGCCCTGAGATAGACATGTGGAGTGTAGGCTGTATATTTGGTGAGCTTCTAAGGAAAGAGCCGCTTCTACAGGGGAAGAATGAGGTCGATGAGCTCTCCAGGGTGGGCTTTGAATCCACCTCAATATAGACCGAGGCCGCCAAGCTGACCACACCCTTAGATCTTTGAACTGTGCGGTATTCCGACCGAAGCAACCTGGCCCGGCTTTAAACGTCTCCCCAACGCGCGCTCCCTCCGCCTCCCCAGCACTTCACAAACCACGGGCGCTGTCATTCGCGCCAGGTTCCCCCTTCTCACGAATGCTGGGACTTCTCTCCTGACCTCCCTCCTCAGTCTGAATCCCGCTAACCGACCTACCGCTAGCGAAGTCCTTACACATCCTTACTTTAAAGAAGATCCCAGACCCAAATCGACAGCCATGTTCCCCACTTTCCCGTCGAAGGCTGGTCAAGAAAAGAGGAGAAGAATGGCTACTCCCAGTGCGCCAAAGAGGGGGGAAGCGCCGAGGATTGCGGGAGAAGCTGCGGACTTCAGTGGGATCTTTGCCAACAGGGATGAGGAAGAAGTGGGCGGAGGGTTTGCGTTGAAGCTAATATGATATGTCTCTGCTAACGCAACCACTTTTTACCTACTGAGATTACCTATCAACGTTAAATTCAATATGTAGCGATCGGCTCTTGTTCAACAATATCTCGCAAAGCGGCGAGGTCGCCAGACGCCACCTCCTTGGTGGATTCCAATGAATATGCTCGGAGCTGACCAAGTCACCTGCAGCAGACCATCGAAGATATACCAAAAGAACCGTGCATTTTCATCTAAACTGGTTTTCTACATAGCTGAGAACGTGTGTGCAGCAATGGAGTCAGTGACGATAGCGCTAAAGGCTCTCATTTTCTATCAGGCTCGTAAGTGATCTCCTATTAGGGGGCTTAGTTCAGGGATAAGTCACATGGCTTTTGGCAATGGACAAATAGGTGGAGTTTGCATATTGTACAGCCCATCTTGAATGATTGGGTAGTAAAGATAACCAATTGCGACTATGCTAGTTTTCCTACCCCAATGCCGTCCGTTGGATAACTGCATCAAACGTAGATCGTGAGCCATGGGTATATTATGCACCAATAACAATAACACCGACGCTATGCGAATGAACATTCGTGTAATGACCCCCCCCATTCGCCTCAGAAAGCGCCGATATCTTAGGTCCTAGCGCTCTAGATTTCGCTGACAGTCTGCCCTCGTCCATCACCTCTAGGGTCGATTGGACTGTCGTCACCCGAGTCATCGTCGAGTACTATCCTTCTCATGACAGATTTATCAAAGAGGTCGCTATATAACTGGGTTACTGTATGAGTTTCAAATGCAGGGGAATTACTTACATGATAAAACGTCTGGTACGCAGGTTGTAGGTATGGTTCTCGAGGATAAGCATGACATTGCGAAACAAAGCCACATAAGTGAACGCCTCGGGGAATTTGGTTTTGATGCTTGATGGCTCTATTAGCAGTCGAAAAAGTACCAGCGGATGCTGACTTACGCTTGGAGCTCTCGGCACCTTCCCATTGTAATCACAGTGTTGCCAGCCTCCACGATCAGCGCAACTATGCGATCTTGGACGGGATCGTCAGCTTCGGCGGGGCGGTCAACAACAGCAGAGATATCTCTCGGAACAGGCGGCGGCACTCGCTGCGGAGACCTGTTTGAATGTTGGGAGTCCATGGAAGTGAGTTCTTCAAGATTTGGAGGGAGACAGTAACCGAGTGATCGTCCAAGATGGTCTGTAGCAGCAGTCCATCCATACTCTGTAAGAATCTCCATGCCATGGAGGCTTCGGGAGATCAAGCCCAGGACAAAGAATGCTGTACCTCGCATTGTCACGACCTCGGACGACATTGCAATCTTGATGATGCAATCGACCACGTCGGTCTCTTCTAAAAATGGAGCTCCAAGCTCCATGGAGCCCACATTGCCGACAGCCCAGAGAGACCCTTTGAGCTTCATCATTGCCTCGGGTTCATCGTGCTCGGACCACGAGTCTTGGATGTTTGCCACAAATTCGTCAAAATGTCGTGACTTTCTCAAGAGCTGGCAGCCTTCAACCGTGCGCGTGAGCTCTCTGTAGAAGTGCGGAGGTACAGTCCCATATTCACGGCTTCTCATCTGCTCGTCGGCGTTTGATTTTGGCCGCTCCGGAAGCACCATGAGTGCTCGAGATAGCGATGCTTCTACCAGCATAACATAGCTGTCATTCCGACCCAGGAACCAATCATCCATTTCATGAGTGATGTAATCAAGGCCATCAAGGTACTGATAGCCTAAAGACGTAGAAAGGAACCGTAGTAGCAAGGGCGCACCGATGGCGCCGAGGTGATCTAAAGCTGGGCGGCATCTGACTACATACTCAAGCTGTTCCTTCCGATTGCAGACTTCCTCCAGGATTTCAACCGCAATCTCGCAAACCTGGACTTCCGGATCGTAGAGTTGGGTGACCAAGAGACGAATAGCCCATTCAGGGCCCTTTGTACGGTTTAGGGAATCATCAGCCTCCCGTTGCTGAGATGTTGCGTACTTCCGAAGGAACCTTGTAGCATAGGCACGGATGTTTTTCGGGCAAGCGGTAAGAGCCTTGGACAGCATGACCCGCAGATGACTGTCCAAAGAAAAGTCCATGTTGCTGAGTAGTGCTCGTATCAGATCGTCCCGCGTGTCCAACTCCATGATATGGTAGAACATATTGACCATGCGCCAACGCTCGATTATTTGAAGGCCATTTGGATCACTGCTCAAGGCACCAAGGATTGCGAAATACCCTCCAGCAAGCGTCTCGGAGACTTTATAGGGAGAAAAGAGTGGGGAGGTTGAAGTTAAGCCGCTTTGTCTATCAAGCTGGGCGAGACATTCTGCAAGTTGTCTCAAGAGTTTACTCTCTGACAGATACGTAATACCTTCTGGATTCTGTAGAAGCGTTTTTATCAGAGCACAACCTACGCGCACGTAACGTTGGTTGGGTTTAGTGTTTCGTGCCTCAGAGAATTTATACTTAAATGGTCGGTAGAAACCGACAAGTCTTTTCATAAATTTACTCGCTTTGATTGATTCTTCCAATCGTTTGGGGTTGCACAACGGGCCCTCAATGAGGTCATTGATAAGATCCCATTTCCATTTTAGATGATTCGCTGTTGTAAGTACCTGGGTCTCCAAAAGCAGAGCCCGAAAATGAATCTCGTCGATGTCAATGCCCAGTTTGCTCTTGGTGGGTTCGTTCGGCCGAGCAAAGATATTAGGGTTCTGGGTCGTGGAACCCGACGATGGTGACTGTTGAGCTTTTGCTAGATGACCGGACCGCTGCAGAGTGCGGTTGACGCTGTCTATCTGATAGATCACTCCCGAAGCCAACGGGCCATTCTCGGACCCTCCCTCGACAGATTCTGCGAGCAATCCAGGTAAGACCTGAACATTAGCATTTGCAGCAGTAGGCAAGCAATGATCTGCAAGTTTGAGCACTTCGCCCAGCAGTAAAGTACCTTTCCTCTTTAGCATGGGCTCATCAACGTCTTCAACGAAATTCGAAAGAGCCTAGTTGAACATTAGCCTCAGAAGCGAAGTAACTGTGGGGCCTGTTCCTAACCTGTACTAATCCACAATGCATGAAAGACGCCAAGAGTAAAGTCGTAAAGTGGTCCATCAGACTAATATTGATTGCTTCCTCAGCGTCTGCCTTGGGACCAAGGCTATTGCCTTCTGCCTTGAAATTGGCAACGCGGCCGTATGTGGTCAATCTTCGTCCGGCGAGGAATGAAGAGGTCCAAGAAGGCGGCAATATATGTAGCACATCAAACAAAAGGTCCAATATCAGGTCTCTAGCCAGGGAATTCGGGTATCGCAAAGATTGCAGTAGCGACTTGATAGCTTGAAATTTCCGACTAGCAGCACTAAAGAAACCTGGCCAGGTCTTCAGAATGGCAGCGATTAGCCGTGCACTTGACCTGAGCTTCTCCTCATGTCCATGCCCCGTGGAGGGGTCGGTGAATGGCGTATAGGCCGAGTCTAGTTCGTATTTCGACTGGAGGTGAACGCGTTGTTTTGGTTTGTCTAAAAGGTGTAAGAAAGTCATCGCTAAGCTTTCCGCCCCATGGTATGATCCATCAACCAGAGCATCGGCAAGCGGACCTATACCGCCGGCATTCGCTACGAGCGTGGGTTCCCGTAGTAGGATCTCCGAAATTGTCATGAGACTCATGTTTCGAAGGCGGTCTTCGTGGTGCTCCGCCACAGAGACAACGGTACGTACGACGGCATTGGAAAGTTCGTGGATACCATCTTTAATATCCAAAAAAGCTCGGACAAATTTGAGGGCTTGTTCTCGTTCAATGCTGGCCTTGTTTTCTTTGATCAAAGACAGGATTACGAGGCTGTCCATGTTTAGGCCACGCACTGTCTGCAGAGACTTTCTATCTGCGATGGCGTGCCTTGTGACTCGGTACCCAGCAGCGACAACCTCTCGACTTTCACTAAGAAGCATCGTTTGGACTCTGAGACCGAAGATTGGCCAGGCCAAATCGTACTTCAAGTTCGGATACCTCTTGAACAACTCAACTAGAGTATTCGCCCGCTCGACATAGTAGTCAGGTTGCATGCCTTCTACCTCCAACGCTTGAAGTATCTCAGCGAGCACATACGTTGGAGACTCTGATTCTTGTTCGACTAACAAAGACTGTTCTTGTGAGTTTCGGCTATCTTTTGTAGGTGACTTCATCGGACTGCCTTGAAATAAACCCGAGAGGCGATCTCTGCTGGGCGTCGTGGGACGTTTGGCTTGTTCGATCTCATCCTCCAAACGAGAATTCAGGTCGAGCAGCTTACGATTAGATGATGTGAGCTCTGACTCCACTTTCTGCCGCTGATCTCTTGTCTGTTTTGCATTCTTAGATATCAAGGCTTCCAGTAAATTCTCAGAGCCAATCTTGATCTTGATTTCCTTGTTGATTTTGTCTCTAAGGTCCTTTTGCCGCTGCTCAGACGATGCTGCTTCTTCTGCGCCAAAGCAATCCCCCCCACTTGTAAAGGTACCGAGGTCCGCTCTTGGCGTACCGGCTCTAGGCAATGTGACAGTCTTCAGGTCTGAGCTGAAGCTTCCCGGAGGCTGAGTTGACGGTGCAAGCGAAGCACCACGAGGACCGAATTGCAAGTTGTTAGCGAGCGATCGGCTATCCTGAGCTTCCTTCGTTTGGCCGTACAATCCATCCCTTGATCCATGTGTTTCTTCAGCGCCTTGATGCGAAAGGGAGCGTGCATGTCTGAAGATGTTGGCTTGCGTTGGCGTCACAGAGGCCGCGAATCCTGTAGCTTGGCTCATTACATACCAATCAACCTAACGTCTCCGGCATGAGTCGCCGTCGCACCGCAGAGCTTGCTTCATCAAGTGTATCCATCAAGTCCTCAAGTGGTCGAATTGCGCCCAGGGAATCCAAACTGTCAATGCACTCGGACTCTGTTAGCCAGGTATACTAGGGGCGAAGTCCAACTGTGTGCCGGTTCAGGACCTGCATGGGAAGTGGCAATGATGGGGCACCACTGTGCCTAGCTAACAGCTCTAATATGAATTTTCATATATACAGTGCTGGAGCTTTGACGTATGACCTTGGAGGTACGAGTGACAACGTGAGGGTCCAATCCTCCCGAGGGTGGGGATAAAAGTCGTTGCCGACTTTCGCGCCTAATTCCGGGAGAAAGTCGGCGACCCTCGTCCGTCTATTTCTGGGATCAAGCGATGGCCGGGAACACTAGTCCTAATCGAGTATCTCCACATTGATAAGACTCATGCCTACAACATCTTCCGCAATTCTCCGTTGACTCTTGAGAGGGAGTCGCCCGACGAGCAGAACTTCGTACAGTTCCGAGGGCCCTGTCTACATACCAGACGACCTGCCAAATGAAAATGCTTGTATCCGAAGATTGTTCATCTATACAGCCTATTGCTTGACTCCCACATCGGAGCTCGCCGCCTAACGGTATAGGCTTCCGCCGTCGGGTAAGCTCCAGCTTGTTGTCTATAGCTTGTACTACGTATAAGAGAGGTGGTCTCTTGACCGTTCATGAAATTGACCAAAAGTTCTCCATTTGCACAGCCTTTACCTGTTTGTTCTGAACAATAAGTGATAAAACGCTCCAAAATTTGTCAACGCTTTATTCATCCAAGCAGACAACATCATGCCCCACGTCTCTGCTGCTCAATATGGCAAAGACAACATCAGGGTATATAAGGTGCACAAGAATGAGGAGACTGGTGTCCAGACAGTCGTAGAAATGACAGTATGTGTGCTCCTGCGAGGTGACATCGAAAGCTCGTAGGTGTCCATCACTGCATTGGCCACCAAAAATGGCTGATTCATATAGTTACACCAAAGCTGAGAACAGCGTGGTGGTGGCTACCGACACCATGAAGAATACAGTCTATATCATGGCGAAGCAGCATCCGGTGACACCACCTGAGCTGTTTGCATCGATTGTGTCCAATCATTTTGTCGAAAAGTACAAACACATCCATTCTGCCCTAGTCAAGGTCAAAACTCATCGATGGACACGGATGACTGTGGATGGCAAGCCCCACCCGCACTCCTTTATGAGAGATGGCTCCGAGACCAGGAATGTCGAAGCCACTGCAGAGGAAGGCAAGGGTATCACGGTTCGATCTGCCATTGCGGGCCTTTTAGTGCTTAAGAGTACTGGATCAGCCTTCCACGATTTTTACAGAGATGAGTTCACTACATTGCCCGACGTCTTTGATCGGATTCTGAGCACTGAAGTGGACTGTGGATGGACCTGGAGTACGTTCGGCGCCCTCACAGACGTGCACAAAGCTGTGCCAACATTCGATGATGCATGGGCGGAGGCTCGGAAGGTTACACTCGAGACTTTCGCTACGGAAAGCAGCCCCAGTGTTCAAAACACTTTGTACAAAATGTGCGAGCAGATTTTAGCTTCTGTGCCTGGGGTCAGTTCTGTAGATTATTCATTGCCAAATAAGCACTATTTTGAAATTGGTCAGTCTTTCTCCTGATCGACTCTTATATGTTTGCTAATACGATCATAGATCTAAGCTGGCACAAAGGCATCAAGAACACTGGCAAAGACGCTGAAGTGTACGCACCCCAATCAGATCCAAACGGTTTGATCCAGTGCACCGTAAGTCGATGATACTGCTCGCCAAAGGTGGGACTCAATAGAGCTGGTGACGCGTTTGGAAATTCATGTTTACAATCATGCCATACCTAATTATGCTGGATATTTATCTTCAATCGGAGCATTTATACAAGTTGGAATTTTGGAAGCCTATAAGTCGCAGAAGTGCTCCGACCCGGTTGCCATCCTCTTAATGCTATATCGATCTCTGCTTTAGTGTTTCAATCTTAATTTCTGGCTCTCTCCGTCGTATTCGCCCATCGAATTTGATGAAATTTTCTCGATACGGATGTGCCTCTCCTTCGAACACTTTGACAGGTTAGCTACACGTCCCCATACAGAGCCTTGTCAATCGAACTCACCTTTCAACCTCTCCAGTCTTGGCTTTCTGAGTCTGTTCTTCGGCAACATCCCACTGACTGCCCTCTTCAATATCTCTCCTCCTCCCCACTTCCTCATCATACCCTCCATATTCAAGGATTTCAACGCTCCCGGCCTCGTAGTCTGCTTGTAGTACAATTTTTGCTGCATTTTTTTTCCCGTGGCGTAGACGTCGGTACATCCGGTTGCGACTACGTAGTCGCCGCAATCCGTAGACGGGTCCCAGATGGGTTTGTGCTTGCCCATGAGAATGATGGCTATTTGGGAGGCAAGGCGGCCCAGAGAGGGTGTACCAGCGCTGGAAACGGAGACGTGGTGCCATGCTCGAGAGTAGGCCAGACGTGTCTAGAGAATATTTAGCATTTGGGGTTCATAGAAAGAGAGAGAGCTACATACTCTGCCTACAGTCTGCGACATTGTGGGCTATATGTCACCGTTGCATGGGGACAGGTTGGGACTCAGACCGCACGAGTTGAAAACACCAAGGGAATTAATTAATTGATGTGTAGGAACAAGAAAGTAGACAATTGATCGTGATGAGGAGCGATATGAAGTAAAGTCAATATTGTGTATGGCTGTTGTGATGCGGTCGAAAAGCTTCCTCGGCCCAACTCCGACATCCAAATGACAAATCGGCCTCTCCACAGCTCCACTATGGAGCTGAGATCTGTCCCTCTGCTATGCCCTGGGCCTTGCCCTCTTCATCATCGTCCCCCTTGATTTTATGCTATGAGTAGCCCACTGTCCAAGTAATCACTGTACACAGGTGCTGCCTTCCTTTCGATTGGATCTCCCTGCCACGCCTTCGCCAAACGCGATACCAAAAAGATGGGACCACAGTACGAAGCTACCTTCGCTGTACCTATGCACTGCGATTCCTGCGTCAAGGACATATCTGGGGCACTCTCCCAGCTTGAAGGCATACAAGAGACTTCTTTTACGATCTCCAAACAACTCCTGACCACCAAATCGACTGCATCCCCTTCGGATATAATATCCGCCATCCAATCGACTGGGCGCCCCGCCATTCTACGTGGCTCCGGAAATGCCAACAGCGCCGCGGTTTGTATTCTCGAGACACCGCCGGCACTCACACCACCCTTGACGCCACAACCCTCGCCCGTACGTGGTCTTTCGCGTCTGATAGAATTATCTGACACAAGAACGTTGCTGGACATGACGCTGACGGGGCTACCGATGGGTACCTATGTGGCAAGTATACGGCAGACAGGCGACATATCGAAGGGCGCTCGGTCGATGGGAGATGTATTTACTGGGCTCGAAGCGAACAGGAAAGGAGAGCTGGGGAGGCTAAAGGTGGATGGCAGGGGTAGGGGCGCATTAGTGGGAGAAGTAGATTGGAGGGTATGGGAGATGGTGGGGAGAGGGATCATGGTGTGTAAGACCGATATTGGAGATGAGGCAGGGAAGGATGAAGATGGAATCGTAATGGGAGTTGTCGCTAGAAGCGCAGGAGTGTGGGAGAATGAGAAGGTCGTATGTGGTTGTAGTGGGAAGACTGTGTGGGAGGAGAGGGAGGAGCAGGTATCGAGAGGTATACTTTGAATCCATGAACGACTTCGGAAAGCATGGTCGATTACTTCGCTATCATGGTTGTTGACTGTTGCCTATTTCCTTTCATTTCTTGCTTGCTTTCGGTTTCCGGCTTCGTCCAGCCTTCGACCTTTACCAGGATTACAAACCTAGCAGCGAGCGATGGGTCAAACGAGGACTTGTTGATCAGCGTTATTTTCTTCGGTAAGAATACTTTTCTTCACACTCGTGTCCGCTAGCCTAGGCCGCTTCCCACACATACTGACAAAATTAGCTCGATGACAGGGACGGTCTGAATCCCAGCCGCAATTGTCGGATAGCTCAGATTCTTCGCCCTCATCTTGGGCATATGCGACGGACCATTTCCACACTACTGCCTCCTAACCAGGCTGTAATGCCTCATATGGCCCAGCATTGAGAATGGATCCACTCCACTCATTCCGACATTGCTATTGCCCAAAATGAGTCCAAACACCATGGTTCTCCTGGAGACAAGCTTCACACAGTGATCTTGAAGGTATTATGAACCATTGACCCTTCTCATCTTTTTGGTCAATCTATATCCCCTCGGGCTCCTCTAGCCTTCTGGCAAGAAATCGATCTCGTGCTTGCCCATATCCAGGGTACGTTGTCCAGGCCATTCAGCGAATTTCCGGGCCAATTTGACAACTTTCGGTATTACGAGGCGCCGTCAGTCTCATTATCCACCAGTCATCATTTTATTCCTTGTCACTGGTTGTTGAAGTCAAAACAGCCCTCATGTGGTTCGATCCACTAGACTATAGGCCATGACCGGTCAATACATTTTGTCTGCGATCGACCTATACTTGACCGCACTCAGCTCCTCAATAAGAATATTCTATAGTACCATAATTAGGGCTGACAGTTCCCCCAGTCGCAATCGAGGAGGATTCACCAACGTGTCTATATCAGAACTTACGCTGAATTAATTAGCACTGAATGAAAGTATCAGTCGCTACCTCGAATCTAAAAGATTCCTTCAATTCCGCCAAACCCTATCCTTACTCTATGGGGTTCTCATGACGCGGGGGCCTGGAAGACCTTTTTGTTTTGATGATAGAGATTTTCTTTGCGGGTGGCGGGTTAGGAATATATTGTTGTGTAAATAAAGCTTTTGACGTAGTTATTTGGAAAGGGACTTTTCAAGATCAGAATCCTCAAGCATTTGGGCTTGTACGAGTACTTTCTTCATGTATCGAACGCCCTTTCTGCGTGAGACTCTCCAAACTCGTGGAGCAAGGCAACGAGGATATTGTAAGTTTGGAGAAGGCCCATTCCTACGTCACGGAATATCCAAGCCTGCTATCAGGAAACAACACCAGAGAGAAGTATCATCCACACGCCGCAACACTTCATTGAGATACTTTATGAAGGTTATTACAAATTTCGAGATCGTCCGTTTTGTCCAGCATTATTGCTCAAATCTTTCTCCTGAGTAAATCTCTACGCTAGGATTCAGTCTTCATGACCTCCTTCAGCAGTAGCGATCATGCATATGGGTTTGTTAAAGAACCGAAAGCATAAACACTGCAAGTGGCACTGATCCCTAGCGAGGAAGGTCGTCAGAACCCGATTTGACCCCGTTGTTGTGGGTTTTGAGGGATGTACGAATGTACTATCCGATTGCGACACTCGTAGTCAATAGGGACCGCAGAGATTGTGATGCTACATCTTCGTCTTGGGCTGATTACAGTAGGGAGGGTGAGATGGTTGTTGGTTCTATGGCCACATGCTTGTTGTGCAGCTCCACTGGATGAAGGTCGTGTCATAAACAGAATAATATAGAACTTGAGCCAAATTTCAACAAGGCGCAGACTTGATCAACTCAGCCACTACTTGAATCAAGTCCGCCTATATGAACAGCAATTCCTTGATCGAGATATCACCACGAACTCCTTCCCCCTTCCTTTTGACAGAAGCCAGAGGAGCTGAGGTTATCCTGTTCGATCAGAGGTCACAATAGGGGGGTATCTATACCAAATATACTCAACATCTACACGATTAGAGGATTCTCATGAAAAGATGAATCATCCTCTTTTCTTTCCACTTAGTCCTCCGCGAGCCTCTCCCAAGCAGACGCCACTCTCTTGTCCACCGTCTTCTTCCATTTATTCTTCCTCACCGCCCTCCTCCGCTCAATAGGATCTATCTTTTTCACAAGAGCCCCAGTCCCCATCTCAGCTTCATCAACAGCCTCGTGCACCTTCTCAACTTCATTATCCCTAGAGCTCGCACGCCTGTTCTCGCCACCTTGCCGATATTGATTACTGCCTCCCTCCTCGACACTCTTATGTTTGTTCGCCATCCGCGTAATCCACGCTTGCAGCGCATTCCTCGATTCCCTGAACTTCTGCTTTTCCTCCTGCTGCAAGTCCTCGTTTCCCAGATCTAAGCCGGTATCGATAGCTCCAATCGTGGCTTTGACGAGATCTTGCAAATCAATTTCATGCTGTCTCCCCTCTTCAACATGATATGCTAGTAAACTCCTCAAATTGCCAATTCCGGATTGGACGTCTTTGATTACGCCCATTAGGATGCGCCACTCGAGTGGTTGCTGTGAATGAGCGAGGTTGAGATACATCCCGAGCGTGCGAGCGTCTGGATAAGATAAGGTATCAATCATCAGGCGAACTAGCTTCGCGGCATGAGCGATTGCGTTTCTGTTCTTTTTGTCGCGGACACAGCATGATAAAGCAATGCGAAAGGTCTTTGTTTGCAATGCTACCTTGGGGCCGAGAGCGCCTTGGCGCATATCAGCAACGAGTTCTACTGCCAGGTTCGAAGCTCGTTGCACCCGGAGTAGACGGAGATACATATGATAATTTTCGGTGTCTGGTAAGATTTTGTAGGAGCCGGCTGGGTCCGTGAGAAGGCCCCAGTAGTTCTGAGCGGCACGTACCATACGGACACGGACACAAGCATCTAATATCAACGACAGGGTGTTACGACCTGGTCGCACAGCTGCTTGAGAATCTGGGAGTCCATGAGGTAATAGAGCGAAGGGATCGCTCTCGGGATTTGAAGAATCTCCAGGTTCGGATATCCCTTCTTGAGGGACCGGGACCAATTCATCCAGAGAAGGAAGGTCATCTTCAGGTACATCGAATGGTTGGTGGCTGCGTCGAGCGGCTCTCCGACCCGGCTCACCCATGCGAGGCACTTGCCTTGGTAGCCCCATAGTCTGCTCAAGAAGGGAAAGAATGTCATCGCAATCCTTGTCGTCGCTCCTAATCAGTAACAACCTTCCCATTGCACAAACCAGCTCTTCATCAATGTATATGTCCCCCCTTTCCCAACGCTCTCTAATCTCTTCCCAGAGCCTTCTCCCTTGGGCCACGGCTCTTATCTGCCTTTCCTCTTGCAGTGGCGTCCTCTCTCCTTTTTCGGCTTCGAAAGCGTCACTACGGATAGCGTTCAAGATCGTGGTGAATGTAAGATTGTTTGGAGCAGCATTACCACGAGGTGGAAGCCTCGCTGCAACACCGAGTAAAGCGTCCATATCGCCGGCTAGGGCGCAGACTTTGAGTACTGCATTGGTATGGATGATGGAGGGTCTGACAGGACAATTGTCCGCATACATAGAATGGTATATAGAGAGGGCGCGGGAGACGGAGAGCGAGAATTTGGGATGCCACGAGAAACCACGGAAGAGGGTGGTAAATGTGTGGGCGTCAGGTAGCTGGGCACGCTTTTTCATCTTCATCCATAGTCAGCCTTTGAGCCATCCGCATAGTGGAGCAGGGAATCTGGGCCAACCTCATTGTAGAGCTTGACGGCATCCGACACCCTCCCCTTGCTCATGTAGAAGTCTATAAGGTAATTCCAGCTGACGGTACATTCGATATTCTTGCTCGCCAACCTCACAAGAGCCAGCGCTTTTTGGAAGCCATCTTGCTTCAGCAGCCTGACAATGTAATCCCCAAGCTTTAATGGGTCCTTGAGCCATCGCATCTCGTGCTCCAGACTGGTCCTGCTGAAAGGCTCATCCTGCTGTTGCGGAGAGGCACGATTCGGGAGATATGGCTTACGAATCCCGACATCAAGGCCCGGATCGGGAATCTGGGCGCTCTCGAATCGAGTGGCTTCGGTAGCATAGCCTCGTGGACGTCGTGATATAGTCTGCACGGCCTGTCTGGTCAACGGAAGCGGCCGAGGTGGTCGATGGGCATGCAAGACGTCAGCAAAGACGGTGCTGATATATCTGCGCATACATGTAGTACATTCAAGCATGAATAGCGCTATCGAACCCTCTCACCCTCTGTAATGGATGGTGTACTGGAGGGTAGCTGGAGCTTGGACGGGTTTCGTTCACTTTCGCCAAATTTTGCTCAGCCTCGAGGTAGAATAGTTGCCCCGAGTATCTAGATTTGAACCACACTGTCGGTAACTGATTGACACACCATCACATACGGGCCCTAGCATAAACCTCACTCTAGTCGCCATGGCCCGCTAAATCCCTGATCTCATACAAGTTAAAGCGATTCCTTCGCGGCCGCAGCTAGAAGGCATCGCACCAGACCGGGTACTCGGGTCACCATACGAGATGCTAATTTAGACATGCCGTGGTGCAGCAGTAGCCTTCTACAAGACTGGACCATCGTGCATGAAGAGCCATAGTCGTTGCTAGGGCAGTGAAACTTTATCTAGCTGCATAACGTCCTAAAGCTATATGATTGCGCTCCTTCCCCGTCCTTTCGATAGGCCGGTGTCAGTCAGCAGCATGGTGTGGAATTGACTGATCATTAGATGAAAGTATCAATATAAGCTATTCAATCTGATTGCGGGCCTCCTGCATCCACACCACATACATGAGGATTGCCATCGAATTTGAAGCACGTCGCAAGCTATACCTCCGTTGCCAGATATTGTCCGTAGGGTCTGGTTCCCATCTTTCTCCGTCAATCAAGTACTAGTGAACGACTGAAATAAAAGGACGATAGCCTCCGCCCACCATGTATGCTGCTAAGAGAACCAGAATGTGCCCATCTGATGACATGTCCGAAATGCCATAGGGCTCAGGGATATGCAGGGCCAATGGCGCGTATCCATGCCGGCGATACGAGCAAGAAGATGAGTACCTTCGCGGGGAGAAAAGAAAATCGTTACTCGTGCTGGTCGACTCAACTCATGACGAAGACAACACTGCTTCACCGTCACTCCCACCAATGCATGCACGGCCCCGTAGAGGCTATGACTGCAGACAGCCACCACCTACGGTGTCCTATTCCTCCACTCCCACCTGTATGCTTTTGAGCTAAACCATTCTGGTATCGTGCACGGATTACTGAGGACAAGCCAAATGTTGAGCACAGCAAGCCAGTCGTCTTGGGAGTGTGGCCATGAGGGGTATCAATTGCTAAAAAGGAGTGTCAGCAGAGCGACGAGTGACTGTCAGTGAGGTTGATGAGTCGTACATTTGTTGGCCGTGACCGTAGGGTGAGTGTGGGTACCCTGGGTACACCTGACCATTGCCCTGGGCTTGGTACATTTGGTCGACACCAGCAGGGTACTGGGCTGGAACTTGACCACCAGCTGGCGCATAACCGATCGGAGGCAGTTGAGGGCGAGGTCCAGGAGTGTAGTTTTGTCCTGGAGCCTGTCCGTCTGGACCGGCTGGTGGCTCGCCTCCACCATTTGCAGCGCGTGCTCGCTCGTCATCAACCTTGCGCTGGTTCTCTTCTTCCTTTTTGCGCTGCTTCCATTCTTTCCGGATTTCCTTGAACTCTGCATGTACATATTAGTCGGCGCTAGACTAGCAATTAAGCGGGTCCAAAGAAAATTGAGTATGAGGAGGGTAGGGCTATATGCATCGTAGTGCCGACGCCAAAAACAAGGGCCCAGATTGTGTAACACTAGCGGAGGCAGAACCACAACCCCGGGATTCTTCATGATCTAACCCAAAAGACGAGTTTGCGACAAACGCGAATAATAAGTTGATAAACATACCTTCTGGTGTGCGCTTCTGCCCGTGCGATTGCATGGTGACGTGCGCATTGAGATGATTCAGGGTACCATACGCCTTCTCACAACCTTGCCAACCGCACTTGTACATGCGCTCAATCTCTTCGAAACGACGTCGAGGGCGCTTTGTCTGCTGCGCGCCGGGAATGGGGACGAACGAGTAGACCTGCGAGAGCGGATGAGGTTGCTGTTCAAGAAACTAAGTAAAACGGATCGCATGGAATGAATGCGCGTGGCTTACCTGACCAGAACGCGGTCCGGCACTTGATGGTGTGCCTTGGGCCGACGCCCCTGTCCCTGGCGAACTGTATGGTCCTGGCATACCGTGTGGATGACCAGCGTAATGTTGCGGCCATTGTTGAGGATATCCTGGTGGAGGGGCGTGACCCTGGTATTGAGACATATCGTGAGGCGCATAGGGCGAATAGGGAGGGTAGGTAGGACTCGACGCGGCTATGTTTGGATCTACAGGTACATCGGCATTAGACTTGATATTTTGGGGATGATGATGGTCATTCTGGTGTCCATCTTGCAAGGACATTGACGGACTTGTTGCTTGAGCCATACTTCCTGTATGAGCGTGACTATGCTGTTGTTGAGCGTAGTGTTGTTGTTGTCGCGCGACGTAATCTTGAGGTGCTTGACGCGCCGAAGATGAATATTCAGAGGCAGGAGTTTGGCTTGGAGCGTAATTTGATGGCCTGGCTTCTTGCTGAGGTGTGTACTGCGCAGTAGATGCTGGATCTGAGGCAATTTCTTAGGATGATAGGATAAAGACTTGGTGGCCAACACTCAGAGTAAACGTGTGTGCGAACCTGGCTGCGAGTATTGTTCGGGTGCACCTCTGTCCATCAATCGCGACTGTCGCCATGATTCCATTAGCCTAATCCTGATGAAGAGCACATTGCTGTTAATTGAGGATTGGGTTCAACTTACAGTGTCGCAATTGCGGAACCCTTCTGAGCTTGTCTGCGGATAGCCTCCAGCTAAGCGTAGACGGTGTTTAGAGGAGATGTCAAAGTGCTGTTGGACAGCACTAGAGACCACGCGACGACCGTACGAACTTGAAGTAGCAACAAGCCAGCACACAAGTGTAGCTTTTGTTTCACGAGGAGTGAACGGCGCAAGCGACTTCGCTCGTACTAGGAGCTCCGGCTTGAATGGCACCGTCCCCCTTGTGTTGCAAGGAAGATGGCGTAAAGCGCCGTAAACAACAAAGCTCGAGTTTGAAGTAGCTTCAAGGCTAAAGACCGTAGCTAGTGAGACGGTATGGATAGCGCTGAGGCCAAAGACGGGAGTTATCAAGAGCCCCAGATTTCACAAACGGTAGTCCGGAATGGGGTGACAAGTGAAAGCTGCTGGGGATGATGACAAGGCACGGGCACTATGCGTGAATGGAGGTGGCAGGGTGTGTGAGAGTGATCAGTCGAGTCTGGCTCAGGAGGCAAAAGCTTTGACCGCCACGCCAATATGTGAGCTAGGGGTATTATTCGAGGGGCAATTAATGAGGTTTGGCGTTCTTTTGCCGATACTGACTTTCGTAAGGAAGATTTTCTCGAACGTGTTGAAGAAGGTGCAGATTTGGAGTTAGTAGGGCCGCGATCGACAAAGATCGTCACACGTCTACTGAGCCGTCCGCTCAGCACTTTGAAATTTGAATGGTAAGGCACACACTGAAGTTGGCTGGCCGAAGGATGGATTAGACGATTAGTGACGGGCAAGCGTCAGTTCGGCTACTCCACTGGTTCTCTCGAAGCGGTAGCTGCTAGACGCTCTGAGTTGTACAAATAGTGCACTTCCCCGCAAATTATGGATGAGCAGGAGAAGTGGTGGTTGTTCGATATGATCTCGGGGTGATTTCGAGGTTGGGTTTGGGTGGGACGCGCCGAGGGGCAAACCGTTTGTCAAGACGACCTGCAAAATTCGTCAGCAGAGGGCACATAAAGTCGTGTACCGTATCTGCTACGATTCCTTACGTTGATCTCTGGTTTCAGCCCTTGATTGCAGTGTTTTGGGTTCTTGATGGTCGCCGAAAAGTGCGTTTCTGGCCCGCCGATGAGACGCGATCGTTGCTTTGGCTCAACGGTACCTTGGGGTCCAGTGACCTTTGCGGGCTGGTTCGATTCTGAGTCGAAAGTGCAGCTCAATCTGGTGATGCTCAATTTGGTATAGGCTAGTCGACTGCAGCTAGGACGCTACTGTTGAGGCTATCGACTAGCGTGACGGAGATGTGATGACTTGTTGGTGTTGGAACTTGGGAGGTGGGAAAATTGAAGAAGGGCGGGTCTTGGACACGGTCGCTTCTTTAGCGCCTTGGCACTCTAGCCCAGATCTCAATTTCAATTTCAAGGTTTGGAACTCTGGACACTCTCGCGAATATCCCTGGCAGAGGCAAGCCTCTCGGTTGGATTCCGAGCAGCACACCTTCCTCTACTGATGCTCCAATCCTCACGTGGCAATGAAAGACTAGGATGGCGCGACTCCAAGGCAGAGATTTCGGCTATGCAACCAGCGTGAGGGACATGATACCCGCCACTATACGGATTACTCCGTGACGGAGAGTGGGACAGCAGGGATGGTGGGGAGATCAGCTGACGGGAGTGGATGAACTGTGGATTCACCAAAGGATTCTGATACTTGGACTCTGACTAAGACTGTGTGGGAATGGTGAGTCAATGCTTGGAAGGATTCAAAGCACGAAAGCATCAACGAATGAGCGAGTAAGTGGCGCATTCACCCCAATGGTTGCTGGCGCATGAAGTGAACCCCAGTTGTCACCTTCTCTTTACGGCCTGCCGCGCCCGAACACCGTTGGTAGAGATTGGAGAGGCGGTGGGCATGTGTCACTAGTGCACGGTGATTTGGTATCGCAGTACCTCCTGGTCCTCCGTGAGAGGGAGATGAATCGGAGGGACAGTCCAGTGCTCAAAGCGAAAGGCGGGGCTGGAACTCCTCGTTCGGCACATAGTGCCGATTCGCAAGCGCTTCAAGGGATGAGCAAACTTCGATTGGCCTGTGCTCCGTGTGGAACGGCCATGATGATTGCACTTATGCGCCTTTCGAGCTTGGACTGTGCTCAACCTGCATCTCATCTGCGGTTAATGATAGGAGGTCACAGAAGCCCACCATTCACGCTGCATCATTCTTTGCTTCGCTATCTCTGTCATTGTGAGGGACGTCTACAGACTACGTAAGAGAGACCCGTAAGCGTAAAGCATAGGATCCGATGGCCAGGCGTGAGTCTACTTCGCTCTCATTTCCAGGTTCCGAAGAACTCACTGTGGGGTCCGAAGGGGTGCCATCCTCGGGAGTGCCCATATCAGGAAGGGTGAGGAGCCAACAACATCGACTTCAGAGAGTAGACTTGGTACTGATAGAAGGCGAGTTGCGGAACAAGTGCAAGGTTGTATGAAGTGTCGTGCAAATTAAATTTATATTCAAGCTCCTCATAGTTCGTCAGAACGTGGCCATGACGGCAGCTAACGACCCAGCACTCTGGTCTTTGCTTTTTCCAAAGCTTCTAGGGCCTTGTCGGGTCACCTAGGTCCATCAAGGGCAAAGGCTGGGGCTAAGTATGCTGGGCGCTATGCCTGAATCACGTCGTCAGGGCTTCTCTCAACCTCAACATAGAATCGTCCTTCACATTGTCGGCAATCAAACCTCTCCACCCTCGTGAAAAACATCCTCGGACGAACGCAACGTACATAAAGATCTTTACGTAAGTGATACGGCGCCGGAGATACACAACCGGGCTTCGCTGTCTCCCGCACTGTGCGCTGGCTCACTGGTCCCGTGTCTCGAAGCTCGTGCATGGAGCTTGCGATCTGAAATGTGACACCGCTCACCCTTTCCCCATCATCCTGCATGGAGGATGGTGGCCAACGCAAGATCTTTCATGTGGCCGTTTCATCAAGGGCACGGACTTATCTACCTATGTCTCGATTACGACGGCTTCATGACCAGCCGATGTCCAAAAAAGGCAGCCACGAAGCCTTTCCCCGAGTTGTCACCTGCGAATGGAAGCTGAGGCATAAAATGTCCATCGTCGCTGGAGTATTAACGTAACGCTGATCACTGTGGAGATGATTGTGAAGAATGGGATAATTTGCCCGCTCCTAGGGAAGGTTGATGATAGCGCTCCATGATGGGTATGGACGGACATCGGTGATAGACGCTTCGCATCGAAGGATACTCAACCCGCAAGATGGATTTAGTACATACACCAAATCTTAAACATGAATCGTGTTATTGTTCCTCTAGAATACGTACGGATCTCTATAGTAGTAATCTATGATGTTGGCTTCCGCCTACGACTAGCGTCAAATGGGCCGCACGGCACCCACTGCAGCGCGCTTTGATTTCGTGCGAGGTCTGTTCCTCATATCCCCCAAGTGTTAAATCTGTTGTCTTGAGCAGCCGAAAGTCGAGGATGAACATGATGAAATCTAAGGACGGAATGCCAGACCCGAAGAGCCAGTCAGGAGGACCAGCACGAAGAACGCCGAGATGCTTTTCGATGGAGTTGGGGGCGCCAGATGGGTGACCAAGGTACCGAAAGAGGGCGTCCGATGAACGCTCATGCATAACAACGTTTACCAACGACGACCTCCGCCCATAGGGGCAGCGTTGGAGCTTGTAAACCCACCCCCACCACGACCTCCACCACGTCCTCGACCACCTCCGTAACGGCCGCCACCACCGCCACCGCTATAGCGAGCCATTTCGTGGAGGCGGGGATCAATTTGCTGCTTTGATTCAATAAGAACGGCAACAAGGTCGCGTGCCTAGAAAAAGTATATGTGAGTATTGGCCGGAGGAGTACGAGCAGGAGGGAAGATGCGAACCTGCTTGGAGTCTAGGGGGGGAAGAGTTAGCAAATGATTGTTGAGGTTGCAGCATGGGTAGTCTACGTACTTTCAGTCGTGAACAAAGTGATGGCTGTGCCTGTCGTGCCAGCACGGCCGGTACGTCCAATACGATGAACGTAATCTTCTGAGTTATTGGGATAATCATAATTGAAGACATGAGTAATGTTCTTAACATCTTTCACAGGGTTAGCATTCGACAGCCGTGATAAAGCAGAGCGATCCCAATTATGGTCGTGAGGCAGTATGCATTGGCAAGACTCTCTCAATGGCTCTCTGCATGGAGATCATATCTCGTCATATCCTGGTCCAAGCATGGCAACATAACATGGTCCTGGATGATCCTGGGAGTGCAGCTTGAACAAGTCAAGAGAAATTCAATCCGCCTCGGTACCCTGACGGTACATAGACGGAATGAAAGATGTAGCAAGCCACACTGCAACGGATATCCAAGAGCTTTTGGCTGGAAAGCCAAAAGAAGCCATGAAGAGCCTGGACCGGACAGTAGCAGATGCAGAGCGTATGCCTGCAGAGAGCGGAGCTTTACACAACAAAGCCGCACGACGTCAATTGAGGGGATGAAAGGGGGCAGGGGAGTGCAGTTCGGCGGTCAATCATACCAATACCACGAGAAGCCACGTCAGTAGCAACCATGATGGGGCTCTTCCCCGTCTTGAACTCGTTCAGAACCCAATCACGCTCGTTCTGTTGCTTGTCGCCATGGATGGCTGATAGAATGTCAGCTGAGCAAGTAGATGAATGAGTCAATGAGCTTACATAGCGCTGGCCAGCCGTCCTGACGCAAAAATCTAGTGATCTCGTCCGCTACACGCTTAGTACCTGTGAAGAGAAGAATCTTTGCGTCTCGGTCTTCCATTATGCGCTCGAGATGCTTGGTCATCTTCTCACGCTTCTCGAACTCGGACACAATCTCAACAATCTGGGTAATGCGGTGGTTAGCTGATAGATCCATAGACCCGATGTTGACCTGGATGAAATCCTGGAGGTAGTCCGAAGCCAATTGTCGGACGTCTTTAGGCCAAGTGGCAGACCACATGCAAGTTTGACGATCAGGACGGATCTGCCCAAGGATTTTTCGGATCTGCGGCTCGAAACCCATATCCAACATGCGGTCGGCCTCATCAAGCACGAGGTACGTCACACGACGAAGGTTAGTCTTTCCAGATTCCAACATGTCAATGAGACGACCAGGAGTAGCGATGCAGACCTCAACGCCCTTAGCGAGATCACGTATTTGACCACCCTTTGGAACACCTCCGTAAACACAAGTGTTCCGGATGCGAGAGGATTTTCCGAATTTGGTCATCTCTTGTTGAATTTGAACTGCTAACTCACGAGTGGGTGCCAGGACAAGTACAATAGGTCCATCGCCAGGAGAGAGAAGAGGTTGAGCATTAATATGAACTATTCCTGGTAAGCAGTATGTGAGCGTCTTTCCAGATCCAGTCTCTGCAATACCGACGACATCACGTCCAGAAAGAGCCATGGGCCAGCCCTGAGATTGGATTGCCGTGGGAGCAGCGAAACCCTGAGCTTTTACCTCGTCCATGACATATTTGGGGAACCCAGCCTCATCGAAGGTTTGGACAGGTTTGGGGACGTGACTGCCCTGGATGGATATTTCCTTAACCTTACGGAAATCGGCAACCTCGCGCTCGGAGCGAGCCGAGACTCCTGGATCTTCCTTGTAGAACGATTTTTCGAATTTTGGCATTTGAGAGAGATCTTTACCCATATTAGCAAAATAATAGCAAATCTTACGTGAAAGGACGATAGCATACCGAATTGCTGGACCTTTAGGTTGGCTCCGAGCTGGGACATCTTATCACCCCCAGCGCCACCGAAGCTCCCACCACCACCACCATAGCCTCCACCTCCGCCAGAATAACCGTTGGTAGAGGCCCCGTAGCCACCGCCGTTCGAGAAGCCATTGGAGTAGCCATTACTGCCACCTCCAGAGTAACCGTTTGAGCCACTGTAGCTTTAAATGCGTTAGCGGAGGTCTTGTAAGTGTCAAGGCGATGGGAAAGCAAGGTCGTGTCCGAGATGGACACAGGCAAAGAAATGTCATGCGGGGACACTTAGACTGCAACTTCTAGACCTTGGATAGTCATACCCGCTGGAATAGGCTGTAGAATAGTCTCGACCTCCTGGCTGTCCGCTGTTGTATCGGCTGGAATAGTCATCGTACCCATTTGAATATCCTCCTCCTCCTCCACCACCACCACGGCTAGCGCCATAGCCTCCTCCTCCGTAGGACATGGTGTGGTTTCTCTTTTGATCCAAATGACTTCAGTTGTAGTATCTTGATGGTAGTCGAGAAGAGTGAGAAAGAGCTGAAGAAGTGTGTGAGTGTGGTGTTGAGAGTGATGTATGGTGATAAAGCTGAAAATGTTAGTCGCAAACAAAATTTGATTAGGCACAACCCAAATTTAGTGTGCTTACATAAATTTGTAAAGTCTAATTTTAGCGGCTTTCACCGCGCCTTGGAGAACGACTGGAAAATCGAGACTTTGGATATCGTCTCCCATACAAGTCCAGCTTAGGTATATCTCATCATCGTGGATGCTATGCTGCATATGCTGCTTTCGTACTATCTATGTAGTTTTAATAGATACCAGCTTGCCTTCGTTGACATTAAGTCAACCTCATTTTTAACCTGATGTGCTTTGGCTTCACTCAATCACCTTGCGCTACAATTATCAAGCAGTAGCCCAGCTCCATGAAATCAAATGAGAGGATGATTGGGAAGGTCTCGAGAAGCGATGTGCTAAGGTGACCTCTTTCTCTCACTCCGCTCACCTTGAGTACCAACAGTAAACCCTTAAGCCCCGCGAGCAACTTCCAAAAACCCCCTCAGCTTCCGGCGGAGAAAGCTCGATCCCAGTAGACGCGTTGAGATCAAATGATCGTCTCCATCTGTAGATATAATCTCACGACTTGATATCGAAACTCGTTCCGCAACCGCAGCTACTACTAGCAGCAGGGTTGCCGACGACCTTGAATTGGCTGCCGATCAATTCCATCGTGAAGTCAACCCTGCTTCCTTTCAGCAGCTCTAGACTTGGCGCATCCATGACCACTTTTGCTCCAGATCCATCACCCGCCTCAAAAACTGTATCATCCTCATGGGATACTGCATCGATATTTGTGAGGGACATGAGGTATTGAAAGCCATGGCATCCGCCAGACTCGACGCGGACCCGAAGGACGAGGCCAAAATTTGAATCCTTGGCCATTATTTCCTTGAGACGCTGGCTCACAGTTTAGTGAACGAAGTACTAAGATACAGGGCTGGCAACTCGTACATTTGCAGCACGATCAGTGATATCTATGAGCATTTCATTACCATCTTCGTCTTTTCGAGGATTTGCTGTAACCACCACTGCTTTGGCGGTAGGCGAAGTGGAGAAAGGTCGACATTGCCGCAGATGACCCTGCTCTTGCTTACACACTGGTCGTAATGCAACTTTGTGTACGTGGAATGATGTGGTAGTTGTAGGAGCCGCGAACCGTTTCGTGTATGATGGTAGTCGAGATACGGGTATAGGAGGGGTATGGGCGCTGGGCCTGGAAGTGGAAAGGCCGCGCCGAATATGGAGGGAGGGTCTCGTCGCTGCTATGGCGGCCCTGAATTCATGCCTGACCAAGCAGGGCAACGAGCGAGCGAAATATTCAGTGTTCATGGTGCTAAACAGGGCAATCAAGAGGTTGAATGACAATGTATTGCTAGTCAGAACAGCGCCACAGCGGAGCTGTCCCGCGGATACTTGCTCTAATGACGCTCCTGTCATCTCTTTCTCTTCGTACTTTTCTGTTACATCTAGAAGGCGCAAGAATGCATACCACGCAATCGGCCAAAAACCGTAGCCATGAATATGCTATCCAGATGGATAACTTAGATAAGCTCAAGCACATACGACAAGAATTCATCATTCCATCCAAGGACGACCTCAAGAGTAAGACTCTTAATCAACATGGTAAGACAGCTTCTCTACGATATTCTGATCTCTTTCATGGGGCTCATTGGCAGCTGCACACAGCAAGGATTGCGAGGAGCCCTGTATCTATTTCTGTGGGAATTCTTTAGGTCTACAACCTCGAAGGACATCTGAGCGTGTATCATCCCATCTTGATGCATGGGCGAAGAAAGGCGTTCTCGGCCATTTCACAGAGCATGAAGACTCTACTCTCCCTCCTTTTCTTCATATTGATGATACCGCCGCAAGGCTCATGGCTCCCCTTGTCGGTGCAAAGGCCGAAGAGGTTGCGGTAATGGAGACCCTGACGGCCAATCTACACTTCTTGATGGCTAGCTTCTACCAGCCTACAAAAGAGAGGTACAAGATTATTATCGAAGGAAAGGCCTTTCCAAGTGATCATGTAGGCTTTCCCTCTGTAGGCGCCCCACGTGCGTCCGCTCTGACATACGTCTGTTAGTACGCTGTCGAGTCACAGATCCGTCATCATGGCTTCGATCCGAAAGACGCCTTGGTCATGATCGAGCCACAGACTGTTGATTCATCAATTATATCAACGGCTCATATCCTCTCCGTCATCGAAGAACATGCCACCTCAACAGCTCTGATCCTTCTACCAGGTATCCAGTATTATACTGGTCAGTATTTGGACATCAGGCAAATCACGGACAAAGCACACGCTCTTGGTATCTTAATAGGCTGGGATCTCGCCCACGCTGTTGGCAATGTCACGCTAGAGCTTGCCCGGTGGGATGTTGATTTCGCTGCCTGGTGTAATTACAAGTATGTCAATTCCGGCCCTGGTGCTATTGGCGGACTCTTCGTCAACTCGAGGCACGGCAAAGTGGATTCTAGAGCTGGTTTTCGACCCAGGCTAAGTGGCTGGTGGGGAGGTGATAAATCGATAAGATTTCAAATGGGAAAGGGTAATTCACCACAGTTCCTGAGATGACCATTAGCGGCTGGAGTGTGGTCATCTAGGTTGATTTATGTTAATCCAACTCCAGATTTTGTTCCCATCCAAGGTGCCGCCGGCTTCCAAGTGGGCAATCCTTCAGCCTTGGCACTTACGGCAGTCATTGCCTCGCTAGAAATCTTTTCACTAACCTCAATGACAACTATTCGGGCAAAATCGGTGGCCTTGACGAGTTATCTCGAAGAGCTTCTGCTACATCCACCTTTGCCTCACGTTCTCGACGAGGAGGAGCTCCTATATAAGCTTATTACCCCGCAAGACCCAGCGAAGCGAGGAGCTCAATTGAGTGTTCTACTGCGGCCCGGACTCCTTGATGGAGTAATGAAGACCTTGGAAGATGCAGGTGTGATTGTCGACGAACGAAAGCCGGACGTGATTCGGGTGGCTCCAGCTCCCCTATACAACACCTTTGAAGAGGTCTGGCATTTCGCCAACATCTTCACTGTAGCATGTTTGAGGGCGCAAGCAGGCCTGGTCAACGACGGTCACGAAACGGAAGGTCTCAAGGGTAAAGCAGACAAGGGCTGGGCCCAGATCAAATGAACCTTACTTGGTCATGCTGGCGTGGGCTGTAGAGTATAGATGGAATGATCGCTGCTTCACAAAGGATCGGGGACATGCACGTAGACGCCTCCTTCGAGGTGTGGTGATTGAAACTCGGAACGCTTCATGAAGAGTGATCCTCGACAGAGGGAGAAGATGATGATGCTCACTCAAGATGTTTCGAAGGTGGTCGTGCGTCGTTCCGCACCCCGTACTCCGTATCTTGGCGTGCCTGGGCGGCTAAACCTCCAGCCAATCGGTGAGCTACCAGACATGCTGCAAGCGAAGACTCAGAACGCCATCTTCAGTCCAATCCACTTTCGCCCACTCACAATGATCAGCGCCATGGAGCTCTTCAGGCTAGATTGGCACGACTGGCTTTTCTTCATGCAAGCTCTTACACTGTGCATGGCTAGCCTACCAACCTCAGGAAATCAGGATGCGAGGATGCCTCTCTACGCGCTGGCCCTTCGTGACCGTTTCCGCTCGTTCCTGGCCCTGACCCAACGCTTTGGTCTGGACTGAAGATTCCATGACATCTCCTTATTTCCCACCTTGTCCATTGTTTGGCATCTCGATTGAGATCAATCGCATTCAATGTCGTGCTGCACACAATAACATTGCATTGCGCCATTGCCTGTCGCATCTGTTGCTCTGAAACCCTCGTACCGGCCCAGCTGTTGCAACAGCATCTGCTTTCCCACTTCTCATTTTGAAGCATCTTGTCCCAAATCCAAGGAGGACGTCGGGTGGTCTTACAGACTATTACTCAAAGCAGCAGAACAATCAACACACTCGGGGAAGCTCACCGGCGGCGCTGCTTCAACACCTGCTGAAGCGGCACTCCGTTAGCTTTCGCCACGCAGGAATGTCATTAAAGCAGGTGCGGCTTATTGGTCAAACATTCAAAGGTCAATGCTGATGGTATGATGATGTAGGAAATCGAGACCTGGGTTCAGGCCATTGCGCAGTACGATAATCAAGAATTCGAGGAGTCGCTGAAGACTTTTGATGACATCTCGGACACCTCGAAGATACTGTTCAATTGTGGGGTCATACACGCGACTTTGGGGGAGCACGACAAAGCTGTAAGCCTCGGATACAACTTAAGGTGACACTGGAGGTCTCACAGACAACAGGTTGAATGCTATCAACGGGCTATAAAGCGGGACAACTACTTAGCGGTGGCATACTTCCAGCAAGGCGTCTCGAATTTCTTAGTTGGCGACTTCGAGGAAGCTCTGGCAAATTTCAACGACACGCTGATATACTTAAGAGGGAACAGATACATCAATTACGAGCAATTGGGGTTGAAATTCAGATTATTCTCTTGCGAAGTGCTCTTCAATAGAGGATTATGTTACATCTATCTACAACAGAAAGAGGCAGGGATGGGTGATCTGATGTATGCGGCTAAGGAGAAGGTGACACCAGAGATCCACGATGTAATAGACGAAGCGATCAGGGAGGAGGCTGAGGTGACCCCGTCATTGTCGAGAAAGCGAGCTTGCGACTAACGGTTCGTAGGGATACACTGTGTTCTCAATTCCCGTCGGAACTATATACAGGCCAAACGCTGCCAAGGTGAAGAATTTGAAAAGCCAGAATTATTTGGGCAAGGCGAGGTTAATAGCGGCATCCGATCAGAGGAAAGTATTCGCTGGCTCCGCAAGTGCTGCGTCACAAGCCAATGCAGCTGCCCTGAACAAGAGTACAGACGATCGACCTCCTGAATCTATATCCTTTGGTGCCACCAACCTCGTCAAGCCTGGATTACACAGCAGATCGAGACAGCAATCAGAACCTCCAGTCAATCGCAACATGTTCCCACCAACACCTCCTCCAGACCACGATCCTGTGCGTCCAGCATTCATCCCAGCATCCACCTCCCCACCAGCCAATATTCCAACATTGTCCAGCCAAATCTACTCACCCAATAGCCCGCCATCGAAGGTCCCGTCGAAGCCTCTCCGCCCTGAGCCTTTGAACCTCGAACAAATAACTCAAGAAAAGCCGCGGATAGGGACGAGTCGAACAGCCTCCGAGCCTCGCGGCCCTTCAAACGCGTACCGCAATTACTCCTCTCGCGACCAGCCTCCTTCGCGTCGCCTCTTCATGGAGACCACGCCCATGCGTCCGCACTCCAACGGTGCCGAAGCTGACATCGATGAGCAGCCCGACGAGGTCGCCCAGGCATACCCTCGCACCAGGGCGCGATCCTCGCATCACTCCTCATCGAACGGCTACAGCCAGCGCCGCCAAAGCTCTCGCACCCGGAATCGCTCACGGAGCCGCCAACGAAGACAGCACTTTAGCATCGACGAAGAGCCGTCCGAAGATCCAGGCACGGCATCAACCGGCTCGTCAATGGACGAGTACGAGATCCTACACAACGCCTGCGGTGGTCTATCGCGGCCTTCCCCTCCACCACGCGCTCGATCGAGTAGCCAACGTGCTACATCCCGCTCTCGGCGGCCGTTTGAGCTCAGGAACATGCGTGTCAAAGTCCACTATGGCGATGACACGCGGTACATAATGCTCACTCCAGAAGTGCAGTTCTTGGAGTTTGTGGATCGAGTCAGAGAGAAGTTGGGATTGAAGAGTGGCTTCAAGTTGAGGGTCCGGGACGAGGGTGATTTGATCACCATGGGCGATGGAGATGATTGGGAGTTGGCCCTTACCGCTGCGAAGAAGGAGGCGAGAGGGGAGGGTGCGGAGATGGGAAAGATGGAAGTTTGGGTCGCGCAAGTCGTTTGAATGAACCCCTCACGATTTGATGAATTGTACGAGATGCGTGTTTGGGTATATGGACGGGCGAAGTCGCTCCCAAGTCTCCGTCTTTTTCGCTTCTTGGGTAACAAAACGTTAATCGTCGGGCTTTGAAGGTTGGCAATCTGGACATCGATCTAATCTAATAAAGGCCATCTATTCCGTCTAAATTCCACAATGGGTCAATGATTGCATTCACTGAAGTCGAGTCACTAAAAGCTAGAGGTAACGATCCTCCGAGCCCACATAGTACATAAATTCGCTTTCAAAAACATCTGCAAAGCTGAGGCAAACAGTCCAAAACCAAGAACAGATCCCATATCCATAGCGGTCTGTCTTCCAACGCTCGACAGCGTGATGGACGCGGCAGTTTGATAGTTGGTGAAGCTTCACATGCGTAGGAGGATGTGATCTAAGTTAGAGACCCATAAGGTATAGATCTATGAGGGGACTGAGGAGAAGCTCCGTCTGGGCATCTTCCATACCGGGATTCAACAGCCACGAGCTGCGGGATCCTGCCCTCGTGGGAGAGGTGTGCAGTAGAGCTGCCACTGCTTGAAAGAGTGAATACTCGTGGGTGTACTTGGCTTGAAGAGCGGTCTCATTACTACACGGACGATGTGGGTCAGAGTAGGTAGGTACCTCTCCTATCAATGTCACTCGGTTGGGGTCACATAATTATCAACGTGGATCGAACATCTTGTGTAAAGCTCTCGGCTCTAAGCTCCTTTTCTCTGTCTCGAGACCCCCCATCATGGGGTTTGACACACGATACGTGCAATAAACGCGTTATATACAGTCTCTCTCCTCCTTAACGATGATCAAGTCCGGCATGCAGCAGTCTTCATGCCGCCTCGCTCGCGCAACGCCGGCAGTCCCAGATGTCGTTGACGCCGGTGGCCCTTTTGAGTGGCCGAGGGTATACATTTCCATCTTCCACGCTATGAGGTGTGGTTCACCAAGCAACTCATCTCAGAAGCCCCAACGCCTTGCACATGTGATCAGTGATACAGCTTGCCACAAAAAGAACCAACTCTCCGGGAATATTCTGTGTGTCCGTTTAATCATGGTCCGTTCGCGTGATGTTCCAGAGCTTGGGCCAGATAGTACGCCACGCATGCCAGTGCAAAACTTCCATATAGTCATAATATGGTGCACGATGTTGTATGTGTAATCCTACTCATTGGTGATTGTCAGCTACTATTGCTGGATGGTACTGGCCGCATTCGTTTCGGGGGCCCCATCCGACTCGGTAGATTCCCCATCCTCCGACTCGGAGGCTTCCATATTAACCCTTTGACGAACATCTGGTCAGACTAATGAACGAAACGCCGGCTGTACGCAAGGGTCATGGGTGACTTAGGGGAAAGAAAATGAATTACCATCTTTGGGCTTCTATTCTTCGAACCCAGGTTGCGCAAAGCTTTAACCGCTGCCTGATAGATGTCATGGGTATCAATTTATATTTCTCGTCGTCTGCGATGGGTAATATGCTGGCGAACCAGTATGGGAATAGAGCTGGGTCTGTTGGGGGCGGACCATAGGAGTGAAGGACGCGAGCGTGCAGCCATGGTGCAGAAGCGGCTTGCATCCTAGTGATGAAATCGGTACCGATATTCAGTAGGTCAATTGTTGGCATCAGGCTCAATTGGCCGAGTTTGTCAGTTGGTGATACCGCAGGGCCGGTCGTTTCCAACGCTTCCATTTGCTCTTCTTGCTCCCATGGGATATCGTCAATGCGTTCGATATCGCCGACCATATATCCATCGAGATGTCCATGATCCTTGACCCGAAATCTCGAAAGTCCACGGGTTTCGATGAGACTCCGTCCATCAGGCATCAACTCCATACTGTGAATGGAAAGTAAGGTCCCATATAGCATGAAGTTGACATTCCCTAATTCTCCCTGTGGCTCGTTTCTCCTATTGTACATGATCATGCCAAATTTACTATCACCACTTTCTATCGCCCTTCGGATCATGAGACGATATCGAGGCTCGAATATATGTAGGAAGCAGGGCATGGACGGATAAGCCAACGAGCATACAAAGAGGGGCATATTCTTCGAGCCAAGCACAGCAAACTCTTCCTGTCTCGCAGCCTCCACTCGGGCTGCTACCAGATCCGGGCATAATCCCACTAATAGCTTGTTCAGCGTTTGGTTGCTTGGGACCTGATCAAGTCGTGGAGGCATTGGTAGGACTCGACGACATATTGGACACATTGTAGAATGGTCAAGCACTCGGGCCACACATTTCCGACAGAAAGTGTGGCCGCAGGTCGTCGTTAACGGGTCCAAAATCAGACCGTAACAGACATGGCAGTCGAGCTCGCTTTTGGTTGCTTCCTTGAGGTAAGTCAACATTGCAGTATCCAAATGTTCGTATGTGTCTCCGGTAGGTGACATTGTTTGGTAAGCGACCTCTGAATCGTACCATAACTCGCCAATTTCAGCCATGGTGTATGTAGCCACCAGGCGGCCGCCATTGAGGACCATGGATGCGGGGAATCTGGGCTCCTTCGAACTGTCTACGACATTCTTCCAATGAGGTCGTTCGTCCAGGAGAGTAGGTGTGTCGGTGGTAAGCGGCCGGCATCGGGCGACCTCAATGCTCACTCGGTCCAAGACCTTAGCCAAGGTCACATCCTGACTGCAGTCGTTGATCGAATGGTCCTTCCCACATGTTTTGAATGGGCACATGAAGCCTTCTTTTCTCATTATACTCGCAGGGAACTGTATGTTGGGTCTCGCATGAAGCTCTGGCAAGCAGGTCTTGCACAGAGAATGGCCGCATGGGAGGGTGAGAGGATTTCGAAGAGGAAGGGAGCATCGTGTGCATTGAATGAGGCGAACGATGGCGCGAGCATCGCGGTGAGGGTCAACTCGGCTGGCGGGGTTGCTCGGTGAATGGTTGAGTACCTCAGTCATGGATGCGACTGTAGAGGGTGGTGGAATGGAAGATGGATCGTGTGGACGGTCGGGGACCTGTGCTGTTGGAGCACCTTGGCTGTCGAAGAGACTCATCTATATCGTTCTCTTTCCTCCATGCAAAAGCGTGACAGGGTTGTGTAGAGATATGAAGCTGTTGCTGTACGACGGGCTTTCGTATGAGGCCACGAGGCTTTCCCGAACGTAGGGTTACTAGAGCGGTTAAGATGATAGTTGACGATCAAGATCTGTAGGACCTAGAATTGCTGCAAGTGACAGGGCTTCGGCCGGGTATATGAAGGAATTGGGCTGACATTGGGTGGGGGAAGACGGATGGAAGTATGGCAATCGCTTAGTATGGCGGGACATGCGAATCCGAGTGTCATGCGAGCTGTGGGATAGAGAGTTATTATTCAAAGAGCAAATGAAGGAAGATGTCGAGGACGCATTGAGCAGACAAGAACGCCTGGTGAGATTACGGCTACCGGAGCACACGGTGAGAGGGCTAGAACAATGTCAAGCAAGTGCATTATGTACATAGTACCCATGCTATCAAACTCAAGTATGTCGCTACTGCGTTGTCGTTTGTCTCATGGTATGCCTGTTCAAGGGCGCAACAGTGGTCATTGTGGTCCAAGGCCGTGGTTGTTGTCTCCACACGATCCACCGAATCATCGGTGACAATGCGGGAATGCATGACGACTTGATCGAAGGGAGCCACACCTCTCTCCCGTGCTGCACTCTCTTCATTCGCTGAGAGCCGAGCGCCGCCTCGCTCAACCCGGGACTAAATGATGAGATATCCAGTGGCCAATGATGGGTGGAGACGCTCGACTGCAATCACACCAACTCCGCAAGCGAGCAGGGGAAGCAGGGTGAAATGCAGACTGGGAGTGGGAGAGGCTTCCTTTCCCATCGACAGCGCATGGCATTTAAACATAGGCGTTCATCATATGCTTATCGGCACCTCCACCAACCAGACCAATTACATCTTAGTTCAGCATTGGCAGTGTTGGAGTACTTTTAAGATGTTAAAGTAAGATCGTAAGATCGTAACGGCTTGATTACTCATGTTATCCTATTAGGTTCCTACCTTATGTCGTCTGCTAATACTGTCAGTCGCGTGACTCGGATGCCTCAACCAGCAGTTCCGTCATCAACCCATTTCACCAACGGCCTTGCCTTGATACCTAGTTCTTCGAAGTGAAGATCGGAAGGCCAGAGGCGATTGCATCCATAGCGAATGGAAGTGGCCGATGGGCCCATTCCCATGCCCAAGTTCGGGGCTTAGATGGATGCCCGCTTCAACGTACTGGCACGCCTTTTCCACCGCATTCGGGATGTCATCGACCCGGGTAGAGCTTGTAGACCAGGCGATACCACATGCTATCGCTGCTGTAGGGGTGTCAGTTCTTAAAGCAACACTGATTGAGACGTACGGGCCGTGCAAATGAGCAAATTGCGTAATGTGAGCGAAATCAGTGGCAAGTTCACATCGTATTGGAGCCAGCATGGCCTGCATCTTGGCCGCACCGCGACCGCAAAGTCTTCAAACAGGAGCAAGCATGAGAGTGAGCTTACATGCAAGTGAGCAGCCAGTTCCATGGGTGTTCCTGCTGGATTGATAGTTGCTTTCGTAAAGTATTGTCCTTTCATCATGCTGCCCATCACCACTGTAGAGGACATCGACAACTGTGTGCCTATCGGCATCCTCCCGCGAGACGTGGCCATCCTTCGTCAGAGGTAAGTGGCCTCCTTTTACCAATACAAATCTAGGTCCGAGACTCTGTAGCAGCCTGGCAATATCTACAACGTCATCGACCGATTCAATCTCCGGAGCTTCGAGCCCAGCGTTCTGCAGCAGAAGTCTGGCTTCAGGGATATTAGGTGTAAGAATTGTTGTCAAGGGTAGGAGATGAATGCGAAGATTGCAGACTGCCTCGTCAGGTAAAAGTTGGGCTCCGCTCGTCGAGACCATGACTGGGTCAAGGACGGTCAGAGGGCGTCCGTGCTTTCGCAGCGTACATGCTACAGCGTCGACGGTCTCCGCTGAGGCTAACATTCCAATTTTGACAACGTCGACTCCGATATCATCAATGCATGCATCAATCTGCTGCACCAGGAAGTCTGAGGGAACATGGTGTATGTCTGAGACACCCTGAGTGTTCTGAACCGTCAAAGCCGTCGTGGCAGTCATGGCGTAGCACAAATGAGCAGCAATGACCTTTTGGTCGGCTTCCAGTCCACTAAAGTAACCTCTGCATCAGCTGATCGCAATGCGGTCTGGATAGAGACTGTGGACTGACGCGCCGCCAGAGCAGTCTGAACCAGCGATCACCAATATACGTCTGGTGTTCATTCTTAGTGACTTGTAGCGCGTGACACTACCAGCTGTTGCGAATTGCGAGAATTTGATTGAATATCTCGGCAAGAAGCCCGAAATGCTTTGAATTTCTCCGAGTAGAAGCGAGATGTACGTCATTTAGCCGTGTCTGGCAGCAACGCCCGAGGGAACAAACACGAGAAGGCTTGCCACACATGCCGAGGTCAGTCCGAGTCCCCGTCAAAGCTCGATTCGTCTGGATCTGGCAATTGTCTCAGTATAGACGATCTAAAGCTTGTTCGAAGACGTACCTCGAAAATACATGAAATCGAAGCGCCCTCCAACCTTCGAGCTTATCGTTTCTCGTATCAGTAACTGCTCGTCCTCTGACAACTGAAAATCCTCGTCTGCCATCGTCACGTTGAGTATGAGGCCCGAATTTCCCGGTCCAAGACTTAGTACGAAGCCCATGATGCCATCTGACGTGAAGCGAGTAACTGCGCTTAAGCTCAGATCTCGTAGGTCATGCAGCGAAGCCACGTCGCTCCATATAGCATCAGTGATGCCGTAGCCACTCGTCCACCATGTCTCCAGCCTGCGAAGGCACTGCGCCAGCTTGCTGATATGGCTGTCCAGGAAATAGTCAGATATCTCACGCAACCGCAGGTCTGTCAGGTTCTCGAGCTTGCTCAAAGAATCGACCAAGATGTCAACATCGGAACCAAGATCGCTACTTTCGCCTTTGAGCCAAAGGGCTTGCAGACTGGTCTGAGATGCCAGGGCACAGTGGAAGTCTGAACTCTCCGACATAAGATACCCCTCAAGCTCCAATTTCGTAAGTCTGATGTTATTTTTTAGTAAGACCGGGGTCAAAAGGCCCGTCGCACTCAACATCTTGGTCATGGAGATGGTTTGAAGCATGTGGCACTCACAAAGCCAGGCTATAGTCTCCAAAAAGATATCATTATGTCTCTTCTCGAGATCCTGCGTGCCGACGCCGTTTTCCGCCAGCGACAAAGATATCAAATTAGTGCATTCTTTCAGCATCGAGATCGATGGCATTGCATCTGCCTTGATTCCGGCGAGCTTGAGTTCGCTCAGGGTCGCTCGATGACAATTCAACGCTAGGAAGCTTTCAACTCCGACTTGTGAAGTGCTAATGATCTCAAAGGATTCTAGCGAATTGGGGCGTAAATCGTTTAGAAAGGTAGCAAACTGTTGGTCTGCATCAGAGTGTTGCCATCCATAGAATTTGAGAGATCTGAACAAGGGACAATATGAATTGATGAGATTGCCCGTGGCCTCGAGAGCTTCGCCTTCATAGAGAGTCAGAGACTGTAGTTTAGGCAAGCTTCGAATGCAGCCGGACAATGTGCTATGATAAATGTTTCCCGAGAGTTCCTCCAACATAGGAGTTTCTTTAGTGATGAGATCTGCAAGTCGGTTCGATGTTTGTATAGCATCCACCACAAGGTATTCTTTCTTTTGTATCTTAACCCTCCTCTTGACCTCAACATTCTTCAGTTCATCCTTGAAAATTGAAGCGCTCAAGTCCTTGAGCTTTGGATCTCCAAGTAAATCCAGCAGATCCTCCAGATCCTGGAGACGAAGGGTACGGATGTATTTCGAATAGGGGAAAAGGGTCTTGCCAATACTGGAGAGAACAATAGCTTTCCACATGCCGACCCGCTTCACTAGGATTTCATTTTTACTCTGCTGCTGAGTTTTGCCCTGCGCTGCCTCCTCGATCTCATCGCTACGAGCGCTGGTTATGGGTGCCATTTCGTGCATCCTGCATCAGGTTATCACTCTACTTCGGACTGATAGCCCATATGCTGGCATACCGGTAGATACTCGCCAACGCAGGCACAGCGAGCTGCTTCCCTGAACAAGTGCATCTATAGAGTGTATCGAAATCCCTCTGCTCCCACAACTGGTCACAGATGATGTGCAAGATATCGTCCGGCAGTAAGGCGGCCATGATATTGAGTTGCCAGCGTCCGGAGTATAACAATTTAGACTGTAAGATATTGAATATGTCGTGGGGAAATGAAGGTCACCGTGCATACGGTGCATTTGATCCCTCGGTCGAAGTGCGGAAGACGCGAAGCCCAAGCGCGTCCCAACCACCTAAACTGAAAGACTCCACGCGAAAACAAACCCAACATGCATACTTTGAGCTTCACATTATCCCTCGAAGGCGTAGTCCGTATACATGATGCCGTTCTGTGCCTCGCCAAATTCAGCGAAGTGGTGTCATTGGAAGCACGCGAGGACAAAGTGATTCATGTGGTCTCTATTTAATCAAAGACTAATATATATGGCTTTAGCTGGCTCTCACTGCCCTGAATTCTTCTAAATCTGCATATGCATCATTTTGTTTTGACAAGAGTTCTTTTTTTGATAGCTATACTTTCAATGCTACTGGAATCAGGAGTCGGCAAACTCCTGACGATTCCGAAGCACGCTTTACATGTCAATTGTACAACAAGGTAAACATTGCAGCTTACAAATCATCTCAACGCTGGCATTAATGACCGGCAGGCCCTCTTATCCGTTTTTAAGGGTCGTATCGGCGATGTGCGGGATAAAGACACGGCAGTTGAACGGTGCGAGTGCTTCATTCAAGATCAGCCTGATAAAACAGACTGTCGTCTCGTCGTGAAGATGGTCTGTAGGCACGGTATGCAGATGGCCCTCTATCCGCGTCCCAGTTGCTGATTCTCCGCATACTAAGGCGTTATCAAGACCTACAAACTTACATACGAGGCTGTCGAGGTAATGCATGCATTGTTCAACAAGAACGCTGCGAAGAATACTTGGAAAATCGATGCCACTACTCTAAGAACATTCACTGAGTACTTCGGGGCTAACGCTGAGCAATTGGACATATACTCGGAGAATGGACGTGCTACATTTATGAGCTACACAGAGAAAGTGGTGAACGGGCGAGGTTCGCGGTCTCTGTATAATCTTTGAGACGGTAACAGCTGACTAGGTTCAGATGTGCTGAAACAACCATTGCAGACATCGATTACGATTGATAATCTAGATTTCGAATATTTCACTGTCGAGGAGCAGCTTCACATCGGAATCAGCGTCAAGGACTTCAAAGCCATCGTTATTCATGCCGAAACACTGAAAACCAGCATCACGGCATTGTATTCCTTTCCCACTCGGCCTATGCAATTCAGCTACCGCGAGCATGGCTTGCAATGTGATTTCACCCTGATGACTATTGGGGAGTACCGTGGCGGCTCGGTCACGCCTGCCCCTGCTGCGGTACGACAAGAATCGACCACGGCGGTTGAGAAACCAGCGTCACGTCAGTCTACTGCCCAAGCTCCTGTCCAAACAGAGGCGACAATGATGCCTCCTCCAAGTCAACCTGCATCACGCAGCTTTACCAAGGAGCCTCAAAGCCAGAGAACTCAAAGGCCCTCTCCCCCTCCACCACGACCTAGTTTAGATTCGGAGAGCCTTTTCATTCCCGTGGAGGAAGACGAGGACCGTTTGTGGGGTGAGAGAAACTATGACGACGACCAAGACAGACTTGGTTGGGATGCGAGCGCGGATAAAGTAAGTTTATTGTACTTCCACGGTCTTGTGCTGATGATAACATGTAAACTCAGAGTCTCGATAATTCTCGAGGACGCACTGCAAATACTTCAAGATTGAGGCCGTATAAACCTTCCTGGCCCGAGGATGAGTTCGCTCGTATAGCCCCAACGCAGCGGCTATCCCAAGTACGGCCACCCGCCAAATAGACTCATTCACACATGCTGATTGCGTTCCAGATCCCAACCATGTTCGATGACTGAGAAGTTCGAGGGCTTTACGCAAGGACAAATATGCGCCTGCACTTCCCTTGTACAAACGGACTTGCCAAGGACCTCGACCGGCCAGATGATAAGAGTGCCATTTCACGAAGGGCACAACTACTGCTCGTACTGTTCGCAAATGTAAACTTCGCGGCCTCGCGTTCCCAGCATTTGGTATGGGAGCATATTCATTGGCTTGAGTTTCTCCAATGTCGTGGGGAGTTAAATATGGTAAACACATATGCCATGGGATTACATGTCTCAGAAGCTGCACCTGTATTCAGAGAAGTGTACCAAAACGCTGGTTGATAAATCTCAACGAACTACGCAACCGAGATGAAGATTTTAAGGTTGAAGTGTAGCTCCCATTGCTAAGTCGAAAGGTTTTCGAAGGAGGCAAACAAGTCAGAGCATGTCCATATCAAATTTTCCGATTTTATGTACTCGAAGACTTTGTCCAGAAGAAACTTGTGGCGCAACCTGCTCCCACTCCAACAATTTGGTCGGATTGATACACAGGAATTTCGTTCCACTTTCCACTCACGTCCCCATTCTCGTTTATGTCGATTCCACAGTTGCCGTGCTCCCCCCAGCCCCAACTGATTACTCTACCATCTTTCGTCAACGCCACTACATGCTCGCTCCCGACAGCAAGCTGCTCAATGTCTGGCAAACCAGGCGGAGCAAGCTGTCCGTGATCGTTGCGGCCCCAAGACTCAACTTTTCCATCCTCTCTCAAGACAAAGATACTTCCCCAGGTCGCGCCAATATCTTTCCAGTCCGAGATCCGCTCTGGAGCGTCCCTTTGAAGATTCCATTTGTTTGTGTCAAGGACTGCATGGGTGCCATTTCTGTGCATCATGAATGTGAAGTCTCGACCACATACAGCACGAGCGACCGATTGTCCGTAATAATCAAATCTGCGTGGTGTCCATACAATCTCTCGCGAACCAGTAAGCTGGCCTTTGCGGCCATTACCCCAGCCCCATACCGTTCCATCAGCAAAGACAACCACTGTGTGATCGACACCGCTGTTGACATCTACAATTCTGCCCCGTCGCTGGCCTTCTTTTGAAGGGAAGTTCTGAATTTCCTGCAATTCAAGCGAACCCGGCGAATCTCCAGTACCCTGTTCACCTTTGAGGCCAGAGCCAGCTGTATATACGGTATCACGAGTGTCAACAAAGACGGACCCATCCCACCAAGCCGAGCACAGCTTCGCTTCCTCTTTTAGGATTGAGATATACGCTCTTTGGAAGGTATGTGTTGACGATGAAGAGGAACTCGACTGCAACCTACCATCACGAGAAGATCCAGAGTAGTATACTGTACCGTCGTCGAAGAGAAGTAGAGAATGGTTTCCCCCAGCTACAATGCTTTTTGGCACGCCGGGCAGAGAGTCTGGGAGCGGACAGACTTTTGGAACATTCGTGTCATGCGTGCTACCAACACCCAGTTGTCCGGACCCATTTGATCCCAACGCGTACAGCTGCATCGTAATCTTGAAATGACTATATTCTCACGTAGCAGGATGATGAATTATATTTTGCGGGAGCGGAACGTGGATGTGAGATCGCGCCAAGCTTCAGCCCTGTCCAAATCGCTTAGGCATGTGAAGCCCACCACGCTAAGGAATTGGGCCACTTCGAACTTTCAACCAGCGACAACTTCACGAATCATCAACCACAACTATGGCGGCAACACAGAGCGTGCAGTGCTTCGGCAAGAAGAAGACTGGTAAATACCTACTTTCTGCCACTGTTTGTCCTAATGGCTGATACGGACCCAACAGCAACCGCTGTCGCACATTGCAAGGTAGCTCTCCACGACGCTTCACCAACACGACAGCTTAGCTGACCCCTCTTCCAAGGCCGGCAAAGGTCTTGTCAAAGTCAACGGCAAACCTCTCTCTCTTACCCAGCCTGAGATCCTCCGCTTCAAGGTACTCTTTCATACACGCTCAGTTCATAAGAGGAGAGCCCAACCTTTCCTAACACCTGTCTCACTGCACAGGTCTACGAACCTCTCCTCATAGTTGGCCTCGATAAGTTCGCCAACGTCGACATCCGCGTCCGCGTCTCTGGTGGTGGTCACACCTCTCAAATCTACGCCATCCGCCAAGCCATAGCCAAATCCATCGTCGCCTACTACCAGAAATACGTCGACGAGTATCAGAAAAACCAGCTCAAGCAGGCGCTTGTGGCTTACGATCGTACGCTGTTGGTTGCGGATAATAGGCGGTGTGAGCCGAAGAAGTTCGGAGGTATGTTGTCGGAGATGAGGGTGATTGGATGGATGGGGGCTAATGTGTTGGTTAGGACCTGGAGCACGAGCAAGATACCAGAAATCGTACCGTTGAGGTGGTTGCGGAGCTTGTTGCTGCTTGTGATGGATCGTGCATCGGCTTGATACGGTTGAGATAACGATAAAAACGTTCAAGCCGTCCGTGTCTCACAACATGTATGAAAGTGACTTTGAGCTTGTCTGGGCGCAGGGAAATTCAACAATATTACGGCCTTCCATGAAGGCCCTTGAACGATTACACAAATGCGCGCTTACAGGCTCCGCCTGCAGCTGCTCATATTGTTACGTGTCTTTCGTGAATGGACACTACTTGATCGAACTTTCACGCGCTCACGTCTACTCAAACCGAGTGCAGGAAAAAGGAGCCAGTGATTATCCGAACGCTGTCAAGTCAGCTTTTTGCTAAATCGCTGCTAGATTTTCTTGAGACATAATGCTACCGGGTGCTAATGATTAAATACGCGATTGCTCGTTTTCAGATTTCTGTTTGTTCTCTATTCTCTAACACGCCGACCTGAGCTTCTGTCTTCCATAAAATTGCACGCTACTTAAGCTCGATCATTGTTTCTGGAACCCTGAACCCTTTATTTGGAGAGGTCCTCCAAAACACGCGGATATTCCACTACACGGGTTTTGATTTCGTCATCAAAATCATACTATAGCATCGTTTTCATTCAGGTATCGTTTTGGTTACGTCCTGTTTGAGTGGGACTAGCATTGGCCTCGGCGAGCTCGGCACTGCTGGATATGGATCTCGGGTACATTTGGGCTCCTGAAAACTGCTATGGAAAGAACGAGTTGCGGTTCTTGTAGCTAGAACAATCCCCATCCTTGACTCTGTTTTGCTGACCTGAGCCTTAATAGAGTAATAAAAACGGGGCGGGAATGGTGCACAAGCGCCGGCATATTCAAAGTGTTGATTCTACTTGGGTCCTATGACGCTCTACATGCGGCACGTTCGCAACCACTCGTTCCTTCCTCGTGTACTCAGCTCTTCGACAGCCGGCTCTCTCTTGTTTACAGGCTCGCACACTAGCGGCTTCGCTCGGGCAAGACAAAGCAACATCCATTCGAACAGAGCCTGATTCGAGCCTTTAAATCTACAAGAATGACATCTGAACCTACATAACTGAGTACCACGCTGCAATCAGATCCTACACAGAGACATATCAAATCTTCCGTAATCTGACCTATGAGATCCATGGCCCGAGCGCTTATGGCGTTGTTATTAGATTTTCTTAAATTAAATGGTACTATTCCTTGCTATAAGACCAGGAACTCTGCTCTACTTCACTCAGAAGCCACCCTTCGAGCACTCTTGACTTCCAAGATAGCTTCAGACTTCCTTGGACAATTTGTGGTCTCAATCTTGCTCACATATGTTTGCTATTGCCATTAGGGCCTTGTCGACTCCAGCTCCTGTACGAGTAAAAGAGCGAGCGGCTACACCTACTTATCCAGTGATAAGGTAGGGATTCCTGTCTTCCCAGTGTCTTGTCCAGCGAACCTGCAATCGGCCCCGTGAATACCGCCTTGGATCATCAATCAATCCTCCCCTGCTCCACGTGAATCTCTTGTTTGTGCGTTACGCTCCCAATATCTTATGTGTTGTAACATTACTAATACACTCCCAGCAGCTTCACCAGCGTCGTAGCCTCTAATATTCTAGTCAGCTGCGCCAACCTCAACTTTTCGGGAGTCACAAGGAGCGATCTCATCAGGGCACATGCAACAACCTGACCCTCATCTTCGTGCATGGAATGACCGGGTAAGCCTTCTCCAACTCCAATCCTCCTGTTTGGAACACGATTTGAGTCGATACATATCTCGGGAGTACTCCGTATTAACTCCAAAATACGTCCCAAGTCTCAAAAATTGCTCTCGAAAAGGCGATTTTCGAATGTGGGAATCGCCATCATACAGGGCAACATCGGCGACATTGTCGACCCTCCCTTTGTTAGCGCCTTAAACAATATGCTCGGTGCAGCTCAGGTTTCGGGGCTGGCGGTTCAGCGACTGGAAGCCAGAATATGGCACAGCTGATTGCGCAGGCGATGACTCAATGTCCCAAGACGAAACTGTTGGTTAATGCATACAGTCTGGGCGCGTAGATGAGGCTCAATTCTGTCAAGCTGACCACCGCTGCTCGAAGAGCGTTCATCAACTCGGGTCGTGCTTCTCAGTGATCTCAATTCTGGCAAGGCTTTTGGGAAGGTGTCTACTAGTAAGGTATCAACGGACTGTCACCTAGGGAACGATATGTGTTTGCATGGTGACTTGATCTTGCCACCGCAATTGAACCAGGAAGCGAGTCTTGCGGTGCAGCAACTTGGGCTGAAGGCGGCTTGATAGTCAGAGCCGACTGCTGACTTGATGGCCTGTGTATCGAGAACGCGTACATAGTCTTCAATTGGGCACAATTGGCATATCGAGCTTGACGCTAAAAGTCTTGATATTTCCTGAGTACAGCTTACGCTGGCTATCACATTGATTGGCAGGCCCAAGGATACGATCCCTAAAAGATCGCACATCTTGGCTGGTAAAAGCAAGGCTCTAGTACATGAAGAGCTGTGTCAGAGCTTCTTTCGACACCTTCCTCCACACGCTGTCAACATCTTCTGGGCAATGCGTGGCTATACCGTCTTTGAATAGACCCTGTATCCTGGGCTGCAACACTCCTTGATTGCACCGAAGGATAGTAACCATACAGAATCTGCGCAGAGGAACATAGAGTAGGCCAAGGACTACAACCCGTACGTTCCCTACAGTTTTGTGGTATGATGCTTCTCAACACGTTCGTGCTGTCCTAAGATCAGGCTTAGGGTTGAAGATTCGATCTCGCCAAGCCAAGCGGGTGGATTGCAGCAATATTCATACCAGCACGAACTCCGTGTCTTCGGAATGCATGCGTCCGGTGTCTGGTGGACTGGCTACATGAGATTGATATTCATCTCGGTACGCTGCATTTTCGATCACTTGGAAATTCTTCCCTTGACCAGTGCCCTAAGGTGAAGGGCAGAGACATTATGGCGTCTGAGCTGTCACTCTTGGACTTGCCACCTTTGAACAAGCCTTTAGAGGGACCGGTCTGAGCTACGAACTTGATCAGCATCGAAGCACAGAAGCTGTGGTAGTTGAAGCAAGAAGACTTAGCAAGCCGTACTCAAACCCAATCATGGCCGCAACCTTGTCGACCTTATCAGATTTGACTGCTGCGGCGCTCCTCCTCGATCTTCCTGCTGGCATACTCTGCGGTATCGACTTGCTTTCATTCACGACCTCCGCTCGCTTCCACGGCATCAAGGATATTCCACCAGGCTGGCATTTCATCTTCACCAGCGAGACAACCTCCCTCTCCATACGTGACGGCTTTTGGTTTCATGTTCCTTCAACGTCTGCTTCATCTCTACCTACGCTGATCGTCCGAAAATGGGACACGTCGAACGGCTCTCTTCGCCTTTGTGAAGACCCCCAGAGCTACCGAGCCCAGCTGCCGGGACTGTGGGAGAAGAATCTATCCCCATACCGGCAATCGGCCAGCAAAGACGCAAAGCCCGAAGCGGGTGACTGGCCAGCGCTGACGCAACATGTAACTCCGCGCTTACTTTCACATCTGATGCAGAATGATGACTGGAGGATTACTTCTGCGAGCTCGGCTAAGCAAGATCGAGATGATATACCTGGTCTGACGGCCGAGGAAGTTGGAGAAGAGAGGGAACTAGGTGTACTGGGCATAGATCTGAAGAAGACCTGGCGGGAAGGCGCTACAGGAAGAGAGCGAACGGAGGGGGCGTTGGATCGGAGCTGGGCCTTGGGCGATCTGATTAAGAGGTGGCAGACACAATTTTCTGAGGGAGAGAAGGGGTGGACCAGTGGTGAAGTAGTGTTGGGCCAGATGGAAGCTTGCTTTCTAATGGTTTTGACGATTGCCAATTACTCTTGCCTCGAAGAATGGAAGAGAGTCGTGGGCTTGCTCTTGACCTGTAAGCGTGCTTTGAGGGAGAGGAAAGAATGGTTCGCCTCGTTGTTGGCAATTCTGAGGAAACAAATCGGGCGGTGCGAGGATGTAGAGGGAGGCTTATTTGACATGAGTGACGAGGGAGGCGGACAGCTCAAGCAATGGCTGAAGGGGTTCAAGATGACATTAGATCAAGTCTTCGGAGAAGACGAGGCTGATGAAATCAAGCAAGAAATGGAAACGCTGGAAGCTGTTTTAAAGGCAGAGTACGGGTGGGAGCTTGGAGATGAATATGTAAGACGGGGAATGCTAGATCTAGAAGACGGGGAACAGGTCTATGTGGAAACGGAAGAGATGGATGGGCAGGACGAGACAGGCGAATATGCTCCGGTCGTTGTTGATATGGATGAAACATAAATGCCAGACTAGCTTTGAGGAAGAATGACAGTGCCTAGGAAAACATGGTCAAATATTGAACTTATCAAGGACTGAACTAGTTCCATTTGGTGATTATGCCTAATTCGTCTAGCTGAATATGTCCAAGGTACCTTTAGCAGAGTTCCTGATTCAACTGAATACTGCTCCGGGGAGCTATAATGGGTAGCGTTGTGAGTATCGTAGCAACTCATTTGAATAGCTAGCATGGTGTCATAGGCGAGCGTGAGGGACATAGATGCAATATTGAATTGCTCGAAGACCAGGCATGAGCCGTCCTTCTCGTATTGTTCTGCTATGATCACTCTACACAGACCACGAGCACAATCATCCAGATATCTTGCTCAAAGACGACGACCTCTCCTACCACCCTTACGACGTGTAGAGTCCGAAGGCGTAGGCGTCACATCCTCAATCCTCCCAATCTTCATTCCGGAGCGAGCGAGAGCACGGAGGGCCGATTGAGCGCCAGGACCGGGAGTCTTGGTGCCGTTGCCTAAAACGTCGCCGTCAACGTACAACATCGGCAAAGTGGAGATTCGATGTCCTTACCTCCAGTGGCGCGGATTTTTATATGCAACGCATTGATACCCAATTCCTTACATCTCGCGGCGACGTCCTGCGCAGCCAACATGGCAGCATAAGGAGAGGATTCATCGCGGTCCGCCTTCACTTTCATTCCTCCGGTCACTCTGGATATTGTCTCACGGCCACTGGAATCACCCAGGTTATAAGCCTCCGACTCATATTTCTCACATGATCCAAAAGCGGTACTCACGAGAGATCGGTGACGTGGACGAAGGTGTCATTGAAGGAGGCGAAGATACGTCTGGATGGTCGGGGTCAGCATCTTGTTTAGAAGCATGAACCTAAGTCGTGGGATATGTATGCAGGGCAGTATTTTCCAGCAGCATAAGTCCAAGTTGGGGAGGATTGGAGCAGAAAGCATAACATACGCAACTCCAAACACAAGTTCACCTGATGAGAGAGGATGTCAGCATTATCCAATATAGAATAGTCATCGGACATTGGGAGGAGAGGGCTGGAGGGAAGCATTGGAGAAGCCATTTCACTTACCCTCGCGGACTTGGGGACCAAGGGAGATGTTCTCAGTTGCGGCGCGCTCGACCTTCTTCTTGGGAGGCATCGTGGGAGGTTGAGCTTTGTATGTTGGTAAGTATGATCAAAATTGAGCAGACAGAGTTGAGAAGTTCTTAGCACCGTGTCCCGCTAGGCGCTTTAGCGAGGCCAGCCCTACAACTTTTTCCAACTCCCGGGTCCGCTCCGATATTTCCTTTCATGTACATCTTTTAATGGCTACCTTCACTTTACACCCCTCATGCAATGTCTTACCACATCATGTGACTTTGTGACCTGATCTTGATGCGGTGCATTTCAGTATTCCTTTTCTGGCTCTGACATCGCACAACTCAATCTGTACCCAGGACCCCACAATCTGCTTCGCAATCATAATGGCCTGTTCAACGGGGCCTGCGAATGCAACGCAACTGAATTCTGATAACAGGATGACGGTGGGTATCATTGGGATGGGCGATATGGGCAAGATGTACGCTAAGCGCATCAGTGCCGGCTGGAGGTAAGGGTTCTTGAACTCTAGAGCCTCTGAAGCATCAACATGTAGCGTGAGTGCTCTCATTTCTTCAACATTCACTGCAATGATGACTTGAGTGCATTTGGCTCGAGTATAGCTTGTTGGTGAGCTGGGGCGCCATTCTGGTGCTTTGGTGAGCTGGCATGCTGTCACTGATGTAAAATCTCAGCTACCTAATATTATTTCGTCTGAAGCAACAATTCTAGCGTCTCGATTTTATCATGGGATTCGTTTGAGTAAAAGCTGACATTCAGTTTCGCAGATCAACTACTTAAGACACATTGATCGTGAAGTTAGATCAATGTCGTACCTATCACTGAATCAATTTCTACACAGGGTACATGCTTGCGACAGACTGGAGAAATACGAGTCTTTGAGGAATGAATTTGAAGATAATGTGAATGACATTTTCAGTCTTTGTACATAGTAGCTAAGTCTTTGATAGAGCAATGTACATATATTCCCCGATGGCCGTCTCGTCTCCAGATCAAGCGATTTCATTCTCTATAGTGTGGAAGCTGAGGCCATTGACCGTGTCGTGAGTGAATATGGGCCTTGTATGCCTCTCGTATTCAGAACCTTGACTTACCTAGTTTGGCACTGATGTCAAACAGCGACCAAGCAAGGTGCGATTGTTGGCGGACAGACCTCCTGCAAGGAGGTTGAGATAGCTGCGTTCAAGAAGCATCTTCCTGAAGACATCCAGATCGTATCTTGCCATTCTTTGCATGGACCTAAGGTCGACCCCAAAGGCCAGCCCCTTGTTCTAATCCGGGAACGAGCATCTCAGCAAAGCTTTGAAATGGTCGAGAAGATCCTGTCTTGTCTTGGATCTAATTATGTGCGTCTTACAGCCCAACAGCATGACCGGATCACAGCAGACACCCAGGCTGTAACACACGCGGCATTTTTGAGCATGGGCACCGCTTGGTTCTCGAACAATCAGTTTCCTTGGGAGATCAACCGTTACGTTGGCGGTATCGAAAACGTCAAATGCAACATTATGCTGCGTATCTACTCCAACAGATGGCATGTTTACGCCGGTCTCGCCATACTGAATTCCTGGGCAAAGAAACAAATCCGGCAGTATGCCGAATCCGTCACTGAGCTCTTTAAGCTGATGCTTGGCGGCCATCGAGAGGAGTTCGAGAAGCGTATCAGGACTGCCGGCCACGCAGTGTTTGGAAAAGCGGGTGATGAACGAGATCTGCTGCTAAGGGACGACGTGCTGGATCGCTTCTCGCTAGGGAAGGTTCCGAAGGAGAGGACACCGAACAATCATTTGAGTCTGCTAGCCATGGTTGACTGTTGGTGGAAGCTGGGCATAGTGCCGTATGACCACATGATCTGCTCGACACCGGTATGGCATCTTTGTGTAGACCGTTGCACTTGCTTCCTGATTGCGTTCTAATGATGTACCGCAGCCTTTTCGACTTTGGCTCGGCGTGACCGAGTACCTCTTCCGCAAACCTGACCTTCTAAACGAAGTCATTGATATCGCAATCAATGATAACACCTTCCGCTCCGACGATCTCGAATTCACATTTGCCGCTCGTGTAAGTCGAAGCTACCGTTTACAAGATTCTTTAACCCTATTTCACGTTGACCACTTCACTAGGGATGGTCAGAGTGCGTAACTTTTGGCAACTTCGCATCTTACCAGGACCGATTTGAACGCATCTCAACATACTTCGAGCCTCGGTTTGCTGAAGCCACACGTTTAGGTAATGAGATGATCAACGCGATATTGGAGAAGACTTGAAGCATTCAGATCAAACAAAGTTGGCAAGAACATTATGCTAAGTAGGTTCTGCCAGCTGTAAGTCAGGTAAGTCCACTGGAAACGCAGCACGCCGTATCTGTGCTAAATGGTTACGGTCTGCCCAGTCCACTGAGGAGCGGCTTTTACAGATACTTCGGTTGCATACCGAAGCTCTTTAGTGCACTAGCGCCGCGCTCTTGAAGATAGGCTCTAATGGCTGAAGCTGTGGTACTTTAGGGATTGAAAAAGGATTGGGAGTGTCTCATCGACAACATTTTAGCATTCCCGAGGTCCGTCCCATCCGGGTGTGATGATGCCTGGTCGCACCTGGATGAGTTAGCGTACTATTACTAGTAGCTTAAGCATAATTTAGGGTTGAGATCATCAGATCCTAGCCAAACGCTTTGGATTAACGCTATGGAATACTACGTATATAGCTGAACTCAAAGCAAAGCGAATGTTGCAATTCACAATGCAAGTTTCGCATGTGCTAGGAGAAATCTCTTGCGCATTGCGTCCTGCACAGCATACATTTCGACCATGTTGAAGACTGATAATGTATGGTTCGCAACGTTGACCTGCATACGGAGACCGAAACGAAACGGGAAGCTCCCATCCCAAAAAGTCTACAGATGACATCAAGACTGCACTACCGGAAACTCTGCCTACCTTGTCCGAGCCCGGGAGGGTGATGATCATCGTCATCTAGAAGGGTTCACCTAGTAACCGTCCACACCTAGTAACCGTCCAGCCTTATAGGGTTGGTACCCTAAAATTTAGGGCCAAAATCTGTAAATCCAATCCATGACGTGGATTTCATGCTATAAATCGATAATTAGACTGTTTCTGAGGTATCTACGTCATAATTTACGACCTCGTCTTTGACGCATGGCTCTTCCTGATTGGCTGACTGCTCCGGTCACGTGACCTCCTTCCTGCTGGATTTGCCCACGTCGCCCCTGTTCTAACTCCGCCG
>JAABUL010001130.1_pt1 | contig 52602 bp, 78 predicted proteins | sample 5559151 | NCBI WGS metagenome assembly JAABUL01 (sample SAMN10711876, study PRJNA513368) | rock metagenome | isolation source: Antarctica rocks | place: Antarctica: Victoria Land, Pudding Butte sud
GTCGACTTTTCCCGAGGTGTTTCAGCTTCAGTGGCGGTCAGGAAGGGATTAGTAACATGATTAGTAACATCGTGTTATTAATTAATTAATTACAAACACACCGAGGGAATTAATCTGCCCACACTGATACAAGCCCATCAAAGATTGGGCATCTTTTGCAATGCTGAGGACTTCTGAAGCCAAATCGTCTGTCTCCTGCCGCATGCAATCAATTCCTCGAGAAATTCCAGACAGGGCAGGGCAGTTTTCAGCCTCTTGTGGGGACTCGGGGCACTGTGACTGTGTGCAGAACGACAGCACACGATTGACGATGCAGAACCTTGATGGTACAGCAAAACAGGTTCAAGCCCTTGCATTGTTCAGCTTTCAAATAAGTTGTGTGCGTACAGCACACACCTGCACCTGGAAGCTTCAGTGACGGAATGAAGGGCAGCTGCCGCCATGCGGCGAGGTCGACGACAATTTTGTGACGGCAGATCTCGTATGTAAAGAAAGACAACGGCCAGAGTCTCCCAGGAGAAAGGCGCCATAGTCAAGCCAAGAGAGCAGCCATGAGCAGCGACTTTATTGAACGCGATGTCCGACCTGGCGTAGGTGCACAGAACATCAGCATGAGGTGCATCAAGCACAATGGAATGCACGCACGCAGAGAAGCTGCGGTGCGCACCGAACAGCTCTTGGCAGACACCGTCCTCTGTGCCGGGCGCCGTGGTGGGAAACAACTCCAGCTGTTGCAGGTGCGTCCAGGGCATAACTCGCATGACGAACAGGACGACGGCTGAAACAGTTGCCTGTTTGGTTATGGCTAATGCGTAGAGAAATTACCCCGGGGGTGGGTTGAATCAACCGCCAGCCGTACTCCGATTGCTTGGGTAACGGAGGTTAGCTGGTGGAGGCTGTTGTGCAAGGCACTGGGTAAGCGGTAGCAGGCTTGCTGATCAGATTACAAGTTAGAGCGAAGGATCGAAGTTTGCAAACTGAGTTCTGATACTGAAACTGGGAAAATTCAGCTTTTGGGCTGCGAGAATTCCCGTTCTACCCCTATGGGTCCTCGACATGGCATAATGTCAATTATCTCAGCACACAAGACATCGTGTTCGTTATAAATTCACAGAATGCATCAGTGGAGTATGTTCCAACACCTAGCAAGCGGCCAGCGGAAGCGCTGCCTGTTTTGCTATGTGAAGACAGTCACGCAACTAGAACAGGATTTAATGAGCAATCGTCAGGGCTTAGCTCCAGCAGGCTCGTGATTAGCCCTGCTGCTTTGCCGCTTGCTACAACGGCCAGCGCAAAGCGCGCCGTGCCGGCGAGGCTCCCGGCCTGCACTGGCGCACAGGTGCGCCATGCACACTGCGGCTGCGGCTGCAGCGGCGGCGGCGGCGGGGCGCCTGAAGATGGACGATCCAGATAACAGCCCTAGCCTAGGCTAGGGTACCACACGATGGCCAGCATGTGCGTTCCGCCTGCAATTCTAAACAACGATGTCATACAGGTCCATACGTCGATCTCTCGCTTGGCAGTACGTGCACGCAGGGGCTGTAGTTTCGAACCCTCTGGCGCAGGTTCTGCATGAACGCGTGAGATCGGCAGTGATTGGCCGCATGCAGCGGCGGAGCGTGCTGCGCTGCACCGCTTTCGTTTGCAAACAGCAGGGTGTCGGCGGCGCATGGGGAGTAGGCCCCCAGAGGCCAGTCGGCAGTAATCACGGCCTCGTACATCCTGCTCGTGTCGTCGTGCTCTGCTACTTGTGCAGGCGCATGCGTGTTTACTATTGACACACCGAAGCTAACGTGCGCACACGGCCATTCATGCACGCTACAGCATCGTGAGATGAAATTCAGCAAAAACTGCCCGTTTAAGAAATCATCGATGAAGCTCTGGTCGCACAAGGTGGAGCGCCGCTCCTGCTCGAGCGACTTTCGGGTACCCGTGCTCGGGAGTAGCAGCACCGCACCTGACGTCGCGGCCGCCGCATCAAACGTCGGCGGGTGACCAATTTGTGCGCAGGACACCAACAGCAGGACCAGAAGGGGCAGGCTGCTGCGCCCGCATGGGACGAGCTGCGCTCAGCGGGGTAGCAACGTGCACGTGGCTACCGCGGGTCACGTGACCCGCGGGCACACAATTCTGGCAAGCGGGACCAGCTGGGTCGAGTTCGAATAATTCACCGTGACAACAACTGACCCGTGCAATAATTATGTCCCGGAATGCAGGTGTCAACTTGCAGCTGAACCCATTTTGAGGTGGTTCGCTGGACGCACGCCCCACGTGACAGATCGTTCTCAGATTTCCCCCGACCTTACATCGTCATTAGGCATTGCATATGTGGGCACAGCCACCACCGCCGCCGTGCCTGGCAGGTTGGTGCTGGTCCTCAATTGCGTGCCTTTCCTTCCTCACAGACAAGATGCACACAGTGCTCAATTCGAATTCCGTGGCGGGTGGATGGTACTGCACGCAACGCAGAAATGAAACCAATCCAACATTGGCGGAGCGGCTCGACGGCGGCGGCGGCAGCGGCGGTGGCAGCAGCAGCGGTGCTGGCTGAATCGCTGCTGCCGCCAGCTTTTCTGCTGTGACGGCGGACAGAACCTTTGTATACATAGCAAGGCTTACATTCACACGATGGATTGAATGGCCAGAAGGCAATAATGGGACGCATGACAAGCATTGCCGCCGCAGGCGGCAGCCCCGCTAAGCGCTCGGCAGGATGACAGTTCACATGCGTGGGCGAGGAGTGTTCTATTTGGGTAGATGCAGTGGTGAGAGTAGAAGAGGTCAGAAGTCCCGACTTTCAACATTAACGGTTCCAAACGGACCTTCCCTTGAAAGACTCGCAACAAGAAAGCCTGGATGCGCATCCCTTCTCGTTCTTCAACCGCACGCCCCCGCCCATCCCAGAAAAAGCACAGTATTAAGCACTGACGGATTGCGCACGTTGTTGCGCCACGCCACGGCCGTGGTTCCGTCATTTCCAGCTTGACCCCACTCCGCAGCTGCTTTGCCGAAGCTGCTTTGCCGTCTCACCGCGGTCGAGGCCGGGCCTGATCTGCCCCAGGTGCAGCATGTGCCGGGAGCCTTGTAGCGAGCTTTGTTGAGTGTTAGGACGATTCCGCAAACTCAAGGAGCTGGCTGAGTCGCTGGGCCACCCGCAAAAGCAGTCATGCTCGGATGGCGATCTGCCTCCCGGGCCGATGCATGCAGCTGCAGGCACAGCTCGGCATCGCTGCAGCCTGCATATCGGCGCTATGCGGCACGGCATTGCAGCGTGGCTGCCAACGGCCGGCAATCAGCGCAGGCCTGGCGTACCCTCTGCCGGGCTGAAGCAGGTTCGTGACTATTGTGGCACAGCATGTGAAGTTCTGGCCCAGCAATGGCTGATGCAGCAGTACAGTGGGCATCAGATGCGGTGGGCTGTGCCTGCAGGTAGGTATCGTGTCGAAGGCACCGCAAGTTCAGCGGCAGCGGCGGCAGGCCCATATGGCATCGGCAGCGGCGGTAGCAGTCAGCGGACAAGGCGCCGGTCTGCAGCGGCGAGCAGCGCCGCTGCTCGCAGCCAAGAAGGCTGTGTCCTGGGCGGCGGCGTCGGCTCCAGTGAGGAGCGGGCCTGGGAGCTCTACGAATGCGCAGACCTCCTTGCACAACAGCTAGGCGTCGACTTCGATGAAGCCCTCAGCTGGCTCGACAAGGCGGCCCGCAAGCGGGAGCTCGCAGCAGCCAAGCAGCTGGATACCGGCACGCTGCAGATGGCGGCAACGACAGGGATAAACACGGCACAGGTGCAGCAGCTGCTGGACGCCCTGAGCGACTTCATCGGCATGCAGCCGGCCGGCATGGCGGCAATGCTGCGCAAGTGGCCACGCTACCTGGCCTGCGAACCAGCGCAGCCGCGCAATGCTGGTCGCTTCCTGCGGGAGGAGCTGGGCCTGACAGCCGAGACGGCCGCATCGTTGCTGCGCCAGAACCCTCGGCTGCTCGCCATGGAGGTGGATATCCTCCAGCAGCGGCGGAGTGCGTGGCAGCGCGGTCTCGGTCTCAGCGATGCCCAGCTGGCGAAGATAATCGGAGGCCAACCGCAGCTGATGAGCTACACAGTCACGAGCATCGAGGAGCAGGCTGCGGCGCTGCTGGCGTGGTGCCGCGCATGCGGCTGGACAGCAGGCGACGTCGCCAAGACGGTGTCAACAGAGCCGAGGTTGCTGACCAGCGACTGCTCGACCCTGCAAACAAATCTCGATCGCTTCGTCGACGTCTGCGGCCTCAGCCAGGAGCAGGCCGCTGCCGCCTGCCGCAGCTGGCCGACTGTGCTGATCACAAACATGGCGACGCCTGGCAATGAGCGCAAGCTGGACTTCCTACAGCGCGTCATCGGGCGACCGCGGGCAGATGTTGTGCAGTTTCCCGTGTATGTGTCACGCTCGCTGGAGAATGTCATTGCACCGCGCACCTGCTTCATGCGGGCGCGCGAAAGGGAGCTGAGCCGAACCCTGAGCTACCTGCGGGAGACGCACCCCGCGTTTTGCAAGGCGTGTGGTTGCACCGAGGCGGAATTTGGCGAGTGGCTGACGGCCTGGCGGCAGACGCCAGAGGGGCGGCAGTGGGGCGGCAAAGCAGCCACCGCAGCAGCAGCAGCAGCAGAGCCGCAGCGGCAATGACCCGTGGGTGGCGGCCGCAGCGGTGGCTCTGGGCGCTGCTGTAGCAGCGGCAGTGTCGATGGCGGCGCGGTAGCGGCAGGTGCAGCATAGGAATGACCCGCGACCCGCCTGTGGGTCCAAGCCAGGCTGAAAATGCCCTCGTCACGGGCCGCGCGACGGCCATCAGCCTGCTGGCACTACTTTGGGTAAGGCTGCTGTCTCTGGCTGCTTGCATGATGAACGGGGCTCGCTCAGTTTGAGACATTCCTGTGTCGTTCATATTGCCTCGATGTGGCCGCTGGGCTGAATGATGCCAGCATCAGCTTCAGCTCGGCGCATCAACAAGGCACCCCTTCTGTGCCCATGCACAATGCTGCATGACGTTGTGTGCGCCGCTTACAGGCTGCTCGCTGATGCTACATCTGGCTCTTCCGCCTGCCTGGGCCCTGCAGCGGCGCCGTGGCCACAGTGGCGGTCGCGCGGGCACCTGAGCTCATCACCCAGCCTGCCACTCGGTGAGTCTGCCCATGCGCTGGACGCTTTCTAGGCGCCGCACCTCTCTTTGTACATTGACACGGGACACAAGGTGGCTGCATAGGCAGACGCGCTGTCCATGTCCAGCCACTTGACATCCTCCCGCTTGGGCTTCTGTCATGCCGCGCGCATAGACTTATGCAATCAGGAAGGTGGCAACTGACTGCTACCTTGACAACATGATGGCAGCGTGCATGCAGGCGTGCGGAGGCCTGCCTCCTGCGGCTTCGCCTCAGCGGACGACGCTGCCAAACGGGCTGCGCCGACGGTGCCGCTGCAGGAGCTGCCCAATCGGTGGCTGCGCAGCGCACACGGCACAGCCAGCAGCAACGCATGTGTGGTGTGCGCACACTCGTGCGCGCGTCTTGAAGGAATTCGCAACGGGCAGGGTTTCTGGGAGGGCTTCTGAGTTGCGTAATGTGGGCGAAGACAGGAGTGTATGGCATTATATGTAGCTGCGAATGATGCAGTGTTGCTGCTCGACGCGGGCGCCAGCACCGCCGCCGTTCATCTGCTTTTGTTGGTGTGATTTGCGTAGACAATGTGTGTGAGCTGTCTGCCTGCCGTGGGTTCCGGACCTGAACTGTGCAACAAGAAGTAGGCATGCTGTTTGAGCCCATCCAGCAGCGACATCCGCCACAGGGCGGCCTCGCACCCCCGCTTTAAGGCAGGGGCACTGACGGATCGCGCACGCTGTTGCACCGCGCCACGGCCGTGGTTCCGTCATTTCCAGCTTGAACCCAGTCCGCAGCTGCTTGGCCGAACCTCACAACATATCTGCACGTCTCACCGCGGTCGAGGCTGAGCCTGATCTGCCCCAGGTGCAGCATGTGCCGGGAGCCTTGCAGCGAGCTTTGTTGAGTGTCAGGACGATTCTGCAAACTCAAGGAGCTGGCTGAGTCGCTGGGCCACCCGCAAAAGCAGTCATGCTCGGATGGCGATCTGCCTCCCGGGCCGATGCATGCAGCTGCAGGCACAGCTCGGCATCGCTGCAGCCTGCATATCGGCGCCATGCGGCACGGCACTGCAGCGTGGCTGCCAACGGCCGGCATCGCAGAGCCGATCAGCGCAGGCCTGGCGTACCCTGCGCCGGGCTGAAGCAGGTTCGTGACATTTATGGCACAGCATGTGAAGTCCTGGCCCAGCAATGGCTGATGCAGCAGCACAGTGGGCATCAGATGCGGTGGGCTATGCCTGCAGGTAGGCATCGTGTCGAAGGCACCGCAAGTGCAGCGGCAGCGGCGGCAGGCCCACATGGCATCGGCAGCGGCGGTAGCAGTCAGCGGACAAGGCGCCAGTCTGCAGCGGCGATCAGCGCCGCTGCTCGCAGCCAAGAAGGCTGTGTCCTGGGCGGCGGCGTCGGCTCCGGTGAGGAGCGGGCCTGGGAGCTCTACGAATGCGCAGACCTCCTGGCACGACAGCTAGGCGTCGACTCCGATGAAGCCCTCAGCTGGCTCGACAAGGCGGCCCGTAAGCGGGAGCTGGCAGCAGCCAAGCAGCTGGAGACCGGCGCGCTGCAGATGGCGGCAACGACAGGGATTAGCACAGCGCGGGTGCAGCAGCTGCTGGACGCCCTTAGCGGCATCATCGGCATGCAGCCGGCCGACATGGCGGCAATGCTGCGCAAGTGGCCACGCTACCTGGCCTGCGAACCGACGCAGCCGCGCAATGCTGGTCGCTTCCTGCGGGAGGAGCTGGGCCTGACCGCCAGCCAGGCTGTTGTCTTCGTACGCATCTGGCCACAGCTGCTCGGCATGGATGTGGCAGTCCTGCGCCAGCGGCGGGACGCATGGCAGCGCAGCTTAAGCCTCAGCGATGCCCAGCTGGCGAAGATAATCGGAGGCCAACCCCGGCTGATGAGCTACACAGTCACGAGCATCGAGGAGCAGGCTGCGGCGGTGCTGGCGTGGTGCCGCGCGCGCGGCTGGACAGCAGGCGACGTCGCCAAGACGGTGTCAATAGAGCCGAGGTTGCTGACCAGCGACTGCTCGACCCTGCAAACAAATCTCGATCGCTTTGTCGACGTCTGCGGCCTCAGCCAGGAGCAGGCCGCTGCCGTCTGCCGCAGCTGGCCGTGTGTGCTGACCACGAACATGGCGACGCCTGGTAATGAGCGCAAGCTGGACTTCCTGCATCGCGTCATCGGGCGACCGCGGGCAGATGTTGTGCAGTTTCCCGTATATGTACGACAGTCGCTGGAGAATATCATTGCACCGCGCACCTACTTCATGCGGGCGCGCGGAAGGGAGCTGAGCCGAACCCTGAGCTACCTGCGGGAGACGCACCCCGTATTCTGCAAGAGGTGTGGCTGCACCGAGGCGGATTTTGGCGAGTGGCTGACGGCCTGGCGGCAGACGCCAGAGGGCCGGCTGTGGGGCAGCAAGGCGGCAGCCCCCGCATGAGGTTGCAGCGGCTGTGGCGGAGCCGTGGGCCGCTGCAGCCTGTTGCCGACGGCATGGCGGCCCGGCAGCATTGCGGCGGAGCGGCAAGCCTTTCGTGTCGCATGCAGCAGCAGTAGTCTGCGGTTGCAAGGGCGGATTCTGCCGGCAGCCTGTCGGCGGCAGCAAGGTGCAATCCCGGCCCGATGGCTATTTCCTCAATGTTGGGGGAAGCTGTCTCGACAGCGATCTCGGCTCTCCTGCTTTTGTGTGCTCCTATGCATTCCTGCTCGCGGATTGAAGGCAAGAGCGAGTTCTCACAGCAGGTTCAGCCGACACTGGACACAGTGCTGGACCCTCGCAATTGCAAATCGAGGATTCTGGTGGGTACTGACACCCAGCTGATCGTGTGCTGTCGCTGCTTGCACCAGGTTCCCCGCGCAAGCATCAGCCTCTCCGCCACGCCGCCAGCGCAGCTGTCCACGTTTGGCAGCGCAGCTGCTGCCCGACGCCAATCGGTGAGCCCGCCACACCCGGATCGCTACCTGCCAAGAGGCTGCGGCACCTAGCCAACACTTTGGCTGTACAGCTTGTTTCTGTTTTCGATGGCTGTCCTGTACATCTGCATATTCAAAGTGGTGTTGAGTCCAGAAAGGTGACATTCCTGCATGCACTGGACTGCAGGCAGCTGGGGGCGCCACAGCACTTGCTTTGCTGGTCAGTGCGGATGCCGCCAATCGCCGGCAGATGCTGGCGTGCTCTAGACAGGATTCTGTAGTACTGTGCTGGCGACGTGGCTGTAGTACTGCATTGATTCAGTTGTGGGTGAGCAGCTGCGCGCCCGCATTGCGGAAATTTATCAGCAAAAGAGTGCACAATGTACGGTGCTGTCCTGCTCTACCTTGAACTGCAGGTGGACTGGGGTTAATGACCATGCTGTAATGAAACAATCTGCACTGGCAGGCTCGACCAGTCATGCTGCTTGAATTGGAGATTCGCATCATAGGCCACGGCTTCACCTCAACAAAGTTCTTGCACAGCACACTGCGAAACGGCCAGCCCCCTAACATGTCGATGAACGTGCTCTATCGGCAGTAGGCTGGCAGCTTATAGGCGTCACGGTTACGGAGCAGCGCGTCGTCGCCAGTGTCGTTCCAATGGTGCTGCCAGAATCGCTTCTTGCGACGAGTTCTCGGTCGCTGCTGTCGTCCAGCAGCACCGCCTACCTATCGAGAGCATCCTCCAGGGTGAATCCAGACGCCTCTGCGCGACGCAGCCAGCATCAGAGCCACAAGGCCCCTCAGCAGTCATGGCAGCAGGGCAAATCACAGGGGTGGGCCACCCTCATCTGCAGCGCAGCGCCGCGGCCTGACGGGACTGGCAGTGGAGCTGGCAGCAGTCCCCTGCCAGCTGCGGATGCGGCGGACCCCAGCAGACGCCAGCAGGTGGGGCTGCACCTCGTGTCTGACCTGGCCGCATCGGCAATGAAGGGCGACTCACAGCAGTCACGTTGTCGAAGGCAGCGTGATAGTCTCACCCTGAGCTCATATGCGCTGAGGTGACGGCACAGTATGGACCCGAGCCTACTAGACGACACAGATGCATGCGCACTGCTGTGCTGCCGCAGCTTCCATGCGGCTGCTGGTGCGGCATGCTGCCCACAGGGCCCCAAACATATTCATATGAGAAGCCCCTCATGGAAGTATGGCGCCCTTTAAATGTGTACGATGCACACCCTGCTGCTGCATTGCTGGTGCTTGGCGCTGCCGCTGCCGTCGCACCCTGCCGGCGGTGAACCTCTGCCAAGCACCGGCTGCTTGTCCAGGGGGTCGGCAGCTTGGGCTCTGCCACGCACAGATGCCGAAGATCGCGGGGCCGCAAGAAAGGAAACCGAAGTCTTGCTGCGTCTGCGAGACCAGCCCTCGACACCCACCTGCTGATGTTCTGCAGGCGCGCCGATTCGCGTCGCAGCAGGCGGGGCCCGGCGGCGATGGCGAGAGCTCCCCACTGTGGCCCGTACGCTACATCGTGGACCGCCTGTTCCTGCAGCGGCGGGAAGCGGAGCCACGGCCGCAGCAGCCCGCCAGGGTGAGTTTGCTTGTTCACTTGGACGCCACACGCGTCGATTTGACCAGGCACCATCCAGGCATGATTGGAGCGCAAGCCTGAACCTCTGTAGCCGGGTTGAACTGTGGGGAAATGCTTGAGGACTGCCAGCAGCGTGCTCCAAGCACCGCTGGCGCAAATGCCTTTCGGCGCGCATGACGATGCCATTGTGGTACTAAGCATCTGCACTGTTGACCCGTCTGAACCTGCTCGCACCACTCAGGCGGATGCGGAAGGCCTGCCGGCGGCTTCGCTGGCTGCGTGTCGGGGCGCGGAGGCGGCTGGCTGCGGCGGGCGCCGAGGCAGTGCAGAGCGGCGGAGAAGTGGCGCCAACATCTGCAGCACGTGAGTATGCCAATCCACACCAAAACCCTCCATGTTGACTTTCCCAGGTCATTCTTGTTATACTGACAATCAACTCGGACAGCCACCGAGTGGCTTTGTGCAGATGGGGACTGAGCGTTTGTTCGGCCTCAGCTTGTTGTGATGTGTGCCATGGGCATCCTTGGTGCAGGCCCCAGCCAGAGGGCGGACACCTCAGGCAGCCGGCCCGGGCCGCAGGACGCAAATGGCAGCAGCAGCGGCGGTGGGGTGCCACCTGAGCGGCGGAACGGCGCTGATGCGCGATCGATGCAGGAGCTGCAGGAGGCGGCGGAATGGCAGCTGCAGCGGGCGCGGGCGGAGCTGCGTCGTGCCGTGGAAGCACAGGTGAGGGTTGATAAGGAAATGCGATATCGGCCGAGAAAGTCGGTTGCTTGGTGGGCCTGCATGGGGGCTGCTGCTTTAGGGTTTAGGGTTTGAGGTTATGATTGAACCCCAGGTAGCTCTTCCAGATGCGAGAGCAGTCGAAGGGTCAGTTGCGGGGACGTGCGCGACTGGGTCAAGATCTTCTGCTCAAGTACATTCTGTGCTACAGCGCTGTCCTAGGGGCGAAGAAGTGATTAATTACCCTTGATGCCACAGCACGCGGGGCAGAGCCTCTGCGTGCAGTTTTTTGTGCTCGATGCCTGAAAACATAACAAAATCGTTGCGACTTCGTATAGATGCTCCGCGACCTGGTGCAATGCCTGATATAGTCACGAAACCATTGTTTGCAGGAACGACAGGCGGCGGCAGCGGCTGCCCCTGGCAACGGTGCAGCCGTAGCGGCGCAGGCGCCACTCAGCGAGAGGCCAGCCGAAGCTGAGGCAGGCAGCGGCGTGGGCACCTCAAGAGACAGCCGCGCCAGCGAGGCAGGCCTCAACGGCGCCACGGCAGGCGCCTCCGGCGCCGCTGCAGACGGCAGCGGCGGCGACGATGCCAGCAGCAATGACGCTGGACCAACTTTGCAGCCTCCCTTCGGGCCTGACGCTTCAGGTATGGACTGCAACCACTCCAGAATGTGCATGGTGCACGTTTGTCTAGTGTCAAAGGTATGCGGCTTGCTCTGCCGAGCCAGCCTGCCCAGATGCATGCTGGGGCGGCAAATGCAAACAAGTCATCAAGCGGTGGTAATGTGACATGCCATACGGCAGGTGCTCCAGCTTCATTGTACGGAGCTGCCTTCCGGAATGTGCAAAAGCTGCGCAAACTGATTACCATGATGCAACGCACCAGATTCGGACGAAGCGGCGGCGGCGGCACGCAAGGCAGGCCGGCGCGGCCTGCAGCAGCAGCTGCGGCGGCACCAGGAGCAGCAGCAGACGCCGGAGCAGGCGACGGAGCGGGAGGAGACGCAACGCCGCAACATCAGCTGGATTCGGCTGCCGCACATTCACATCCCCAGCCTGCGGCGGCAGAAGACGCCCGTGCCGGAGCTGCCTTCCGTGCCGGTGAGCATGCTTTTGCGTTATTATGCTGCCAAACTCTGACGCCCAATTCAATGCTCTCGAGTGGTTTACTGTATTTAGCGGAGACCTGAGTGTGGCGGAGCTGTCGCTTATGCCGGTAAGGGGCCTGCCGTGAACCGTCTGCTGGGATAATATCAACAAATTGAAGCCAGCAACGTCTGCTGCAAGCATCGAGGTGCGTCTGGGGTGTCCAAGGCATCAGCAGCAGGCCAAGTGCCAAACCCATAACTCAGTGATCAGAAATCTGCCAGTGTTAATATACCCTGTAATGATGTCCTGTTTCTCGCTGGCATCATCGCTGTAATCCCCCTGTGGGAGGCCGGTTCATTCGATCGGCTGCCGGCAGCTTGCGGCCCCGGTCCAGGCGTCGAAGCCGCGCCCCGGTCAGGGCGGGGGTCGGCGTTGGCCATTGATCGGAGGGTCTGATGGGCGACGCCGGTCAAAGTGCGGTGCAATGGCAGAGGCCGGCAACGGAGCACGCACACAACCGCCGCCTCCGTCGGTGTCGGGATCACGCGGCTGAGCCCGGGTCCGGGAATCTCCTCAGCCTGCCGCGCAGTCGTACAATGAACCTTTTGCCTTTCCGAGCTTTGCCCTTCTTGTGCTCTGTGGCATGGGGCGGTTCACCATCATCTGACATTGCAATGCCGTCGATCGCAATATGGCAACTGCCATCCACCTGGCTTGACGCACGGTAAAAGACAGCCTGCTGGTGCGTGAGCTACACATTGAACCACTCTTTTCAATCGCGCTGCAGCTTACCTATGAACCTATATGTTCTCCCCTGCTGCAGCTGGCCCACCCGGCGATCCAGCTGGCGTGGCGGCGCGCCAAGGCGGGCAGCCGGCCGGGGGCGCGCACCGACGGCGCCAAGCTGGGCCTGGTGGTGGAGGGCGGCGGCATGCGCGGCGTCATCTCCGCGGGCTCCCTCATGATGCTGTACGAGCTGGGGCTCAGGTGGGGACCTTGTACAGCTGCAGCTGAACCAGAAACCAATCTGAACCAGGTTTCCACTGTGGATACTATGGAGGGCGGCAGCGTGTGCGGCGTCACCTCCGAGGGCTCCCTCATGATGCTGCTGCACGAGCTGCTGGGGCTGCGGTGGGAGCTAACCCAGCTGCAGTTGGAAAGCATGTTTGGAGCTGCTTTCGAAGCGAATATTGGCAGCAAAGTTCGGCGGCATGCGCGGCGTCATCTTGGCAGGCCCCCTCGCACCCCGTACGATCTGCGACTCAGGTGACGACACTTCCAGGTCCTAAAGCACTTTGCCATGCTGGCAGGCTCAGCGGCAGGCACGGCGTCCGCTGGCTCCTTCAGGATGCTGTTGTTTCTTTTACACAGGGTGTACTCGTAGATATGTATTCTCTACCGTTGAGTAGTCATTTTTCAGAATCGTGAAACAGCTGGGTGCGAGAACAGTTCATGGCTCCAGCAGCCACTGGAGTTACCAGATTTTCGTTGGCAATACTGCTCAGAGGCGAGGAGCTCACTGGAAGGGCAGAAGCCATCGCTCGGCCGCTGCCCAAGACAGCACCGATCGGTGCCGCGCAACGAGGGCGACTGTAGTTTCAGAACCTCTCGCCGCACATGGCTGCGTGCCCACGCCACAACCTGCTGTTCCCTCGCCACAGGGACTCCTTCGATGCGGTGTACGGCGCCTCCGCCGGCGCAATCAACGCCACCTACTTCCTGACGGGCCAGCGGGAGGGCGTGGACATCTACCCGGAGGACATCGCCAACAAGACCTTCTGCGACCTGGGTCGCCTGGTCGGCCGCAACGCTGGTGGGTGCTCCTTTTCGTGCTCCTTTTAGGGTTTAGTGTTTAGGGTTCGTGCCAAACCGTTCGTGCCAAACTTCCTGTTGTTGCCATCTTCGCCAGGCCTCCCGGTACCTGGGCCGCAGCGGCCCGGTAAACCCTAAACCCAGCGTTCGTTCTGCGGCTCTCATAGCCGGAACCGCTGAAGTGCGAACCCGAGTCTCTTCTGGATTTGCAGCCCGTGCCAATGGCGGCAGCATGCTTCGATCTGCGGCTCGCGCCAAATGAGCGGCAGTCACGTGCCTTCAGCGTGCATCACAGGATCTCCGCCCCGCAGGCCAGAGCGCTGCTGGACTTGAGTTTCTGATCGATCTTTGCGCCGTTTGGCTTGTATGCACGTGTAACGTCAACCGTGTGTCTCCAAACTGCGTACAGGCCCGGTGCTGGATCTGAGCTTTCTCATCGACCACGTCATGATGGAGATCAAGCCGCTGCACTGGCAAGACGTCATCAACTCGGACATTCCGCTCAAGGTGCGGCTGCCCTCGACTTTTGCCGGCTGCCCTCGACTTTTGATATTACAAGGCCAGATGTATACATGCTTGTGCACATACATGACTGTATGCGAATGTGCTGGCAGGGCGCTCCGCTGGCAGAAGGGTAGCACTTGCATGTGCTGGAGAACAACTTTCCTCGCGACAGGCTCTGTTCAAATATTCAGATTTTCACAACACCTCACTTTCTGGGTCCTCGCTTAGGCAATGTTCTTTTCTCTCGCAGGCGGCGGCCAGCTGCCTGTACGCACTGCAAGCCGGTGGTTCCACACGATTTCGCAGACAAGGACCCGTCAGCGATCGATCCTGCAAGTGCATTCGCCTTTCAACGGCTCTCGTCCTCAATCGCACAGGTGGTGGCCAGCTGCCTGGACGCGCTGCGGCCGGTGATTCTGCAGGACTTTGTCGACAAGGAGGACCTGGCGCTGTGTCTAAAGGCCTCCGCCAATATCCCTGTCATCGCCGGCAGCCCCATGCACCACCGGTGCGCGCTTCCTGACGTTGTTCCCTCAAACCTGTCACGACAACCACAGCTAGCGCCATCGTCAACGTTCCCTGCAGTGTGTGGGTTTAGACCTAAACCCTAAGCCCTAAACGTAAACCCTAAACCCCTCGAATGCCTGCTTCCGCCCATCCCACTCCCCTGCCTAAAGGCCTCCGCTGACATTTCGGCCGCCACCGGCAGCCCCATGCTGCGCCTGTGCGCACTGCACTGTGTGACTCGCGTCGAGAATGTGTCGCAGGGGGCGGCGGCTGGTGGACGGCGCGGTGTTCGAGGGCGTCCCCTTCAAGCAAGCCATCGCTGACGGCTGCACCCACCTCGTGGTGCTCTGCACGCGCCCGCCCTTCAGGTGGGCTTAGGGTTTAGGGTTTAGGGTTTAGGCCGCACGCGTCGTTTCTGCACCCTCGGCGATGCCTCCGTTTTCGGCGCTGCGCCACGCCTTCAGCCGTGCCGCACCCCCGCCAGCGGTCGAGCACGCGGTTTCCGCGGCGCCGGGGTTTAGGGTTTAGGGTTTAGGGTTTAGGTTTTGTTTCTGCGGCGTTGGGGCAGGCGGCTGCTGAAGGGGGTTGGGCAGCACGCTGGTGCTAGTGCTCAAAAGATGCTTCGCAGCTGCAAGGGTGTATGCAGGATGAAGCTGAGGCGAAATAAGTCGAGGTGAAAGTGGCCTGGCGTCGCAGGCGGGGGCGGCTGCAGAGGCAGTGAGCGCGATGCTGGGCGCCTGTGTGTGAAGCTCTCCAGCTGCACATCAATCGTATCTGAAGGCTGTCTATGCTGAGAGGTTCAGCGCTTTTGTCATCAGGGGCGGGCGGCTGCAGGAAGGCGGGGGACGCAATGCTGGAGGCGAGCAACAAGCGCGCTCTACCCTAGGAATACAGTATCTAAAGTTGACGGACTCTCTGCACACCGCAGGGGCGGGCGGCTGCAGAAGGCGGCGGGCGCGATGCTGGAGGCGGGTGTAACGCTTTACTCACTGGCTTGTTTTCGCCGTTGACGCCGACGGTGTTCAATGTCCGCAGGGGCGGGCGGCTGCAGAAGGCGGTGGGTGCGATGCTGGAGGCGGGTGCAACGCCTTACTCACTGGCTTGTTTCCACCTTTGATGCCGACGATGTTTAATGTCCGCAGGGGCGGGCGGCTGCAGAAGGCGGTGGGCGCGATGCTGGAGGCGGGCGTGAAGAGGGGCTTCCTCAACCCCGAGTACATGCGCCCCGCCTGGCGTGCTGAGCTGGACCAGGTGCAGGGTTTAGGAAAACTTGCAACTTTCAATATTTCAAACCATCCTAAATGCATGCTTCCACGCACGGCCTTCACTGGTCTACCAGGCTGTGAGGCGGCAGCAGAAAGCTGTCCTTTCGGCCGTGTGGGCCGGCGGTCTTGCCCTCCATTTGCTGGCTGGCGCTTTGTCGGCTGGAGTTGTCGCGGAAGTCTGTGGAAGTCTGTGGTCCCCAGTGCATAAAACTAGGAGAAAACCTAGAGGAGGAAAAGGGTTCGCACACGCCACCCCGCAGATCACGGAGCAGCAGATGACGGCGGACGAGCAGCTGGTGGGCGCGCTGCACGAGCGCTCGCATGAGCAGCCCGCGTTTTACGGAGCCTATGTGGCGCCGCTGTTCCCGTCCACCACCACCAAGTGCGCTCCTTCAAAAGTCACACGTATGTATTGAACGCAGAAATTCTGCCATGTTGATGTTGGGGGATGCTCGCAAGAGCAGGCCGAGTCTCGTGGCTCATATGCGGCGCCGCTCTTCCCCTCCCTGAAATGCGCCAAACCAGATGCCGTCAAAAGCATGCTGTCTCCCGAAGTTGAGGATGCTGTCCCCCGAACTTGAGGACGCGCTGGCAGTTGCGGCTCCCTGAAAGCGGCAATCTGCACTTCTGAAAGCGGCAATCTGCACTTCCTGCCTGCGCTTGAGCGCCGCCTTCCTGGCGTGCCCTAAACCCTAAACCCTAAACCCTAAACACCAAACCCTCCTCCTGCCGCAGCATCTCGCCGGTGTGCATCGACCCGCCGACGCTGCGGGGCGGCATGGTGGAGGGCCGCCGCCTGGTGGCCGCCACCTTTGATCCGGAGGGGCGCGGTATTCCTGACGAGGTGAGGCGCTGGAAGACGACTCTTTCATTGAGAGCGCCGCTGTAAACACAGCCGCTGGCCGCTGCCTGCGTGAGCTGGCCGCGGGCACCCAAACGCGCGGGCACCCAAACCCGGGCACCCAAACCCTAAACCCTAAACCCTTTCCGCCCAGCAGCGTGGCATCGCCACTCGCGGTTCTGCTGCTGCATGTGTGGTCAGTGGAGCGATGCTGCCTAGGTTTAGGGTTTAGGGTTTAGGTTTGCCCGGTGACGCTTCCTCGACATGCGCCGTCTGAGACCGCTGCCGATGCTGCAGGTGCTGGCGCGGCTGTCCCCCGCGGTGCGCGCCGCCATTGCGGCCGCCGGCCCACAGCCGTCCCCGCTTGCGCCGTCGGCGCTGTGAGGCGACGCCGTCGTGATGGTGCCGCAACTGCCGGCGGGCCGTCATCCCACAAGCGCGGCGGCGTCTGCCCAGTTTATCGGCAGAGGGTTTAAGGTTAAAACCCGTGCAAGGCTCGCTGCCGGTGACGGGAAAATTGCGGGCTGGTGGTGGGTGCAGAGGTCACCTTGCGAGCTGTAACTCCCTATTCCATGGGTTCTTACTGGGTCGTTTTTCCACAGGGCTTTTTCACACACCGGCGGCGCTCATGTCGGATTCGCGAGTGTGCTGGCTATTCTGGCGTTCATGTCATCGTAGCTGCCATTATGTGTTCCTGGCAGTGCGCACCGCATGGCAACGTTCTAGATGTGTCTTGCCGAGCAGCACAGCTCACTGATTGTTTCCGATGGAATCCACTGGACACTGTTGATGCATAGGTATGAAGCGGTACGTGACATGTGAAAGTTTGGTTCTCGTTGTCGGTAGCTGTTGTGTATCACTGGAGATCGCGAATTGATGGCATGTTGCTGGATGTTGCATGATGCTCTGAATGCACTGGTTTCTGGAATGTTTGCTGAAAATGACGAATGTTTGCATGTTGTATGAGTGTGTCTGTAAACTTGGACAGAAGCCAGCGGCAGTGCTCCATCGAATGGGCTCCCCTGCCTGACTGACGTCACACATCCGCAAGCGTCGGCGGCAAAGCCATGAATCGTAGTCTGACAAAGCAGACGAGAAAGTGTCACAGAGAGAGGTGATTGTTACACCATGTCGCAAGCCCTGAGGGGCTAAAATGCTGCACAAACCCCCCCCAGAAATGCGACTGATCACCTAGTTGATCGACGCACTAGCTAGCTTTAATCCTGAGAACAGTGCAATACCGCACCAAGCACAATGACTCGCCCCAGCGCTCCAGAACTCTATATCCAGAACTCTATGTCCAGAACTCTAAATCCAGAACTCTGGAGCGCTGGGGCGAGTCAACCAAGGTCATCGCGCTGTGTTGTGTGGAGCTGCGCATGTTTGCAGGACTGCTGTTGCCGTCAAGGTGCTTGGTGCAATATAGAGCGGCAGCTGCGCTAGACCCTAAACCCCACGAGCCAGCCGGCGCATGCTCGATCGAAGGCTGCCCGTTCCGGGGCCAGCGCCGCCAGCGCCGCCGCGTTTCCACCCTTTCGATACATCTGACGGACACGTCGCCGGCGGCGATGGCGACAAGCATTGCCGGCGCATATGCCAGGCTGTCCGCCGCATCAGGCGTCCAGCTCGTCCTCCAAGGAGGCCTTGCCCGGCCGCAGCGGCGCCGCCTCTATGTCGCGCGCGAGGGTGGTGTGCGACGCCATGAGTGCCGCCGCGCGCCGCGCCTCCGCCGCCCAGTCCAGCCGCAGGCTCACGAAGGTCAGGATGCTTCCCTGCAGCATGGCGACGAGGGCAGGAAGCCGTAAAGAGGAGACACGTGGGATACAGGGTTTAGGGTTTAGGGCTGCGCCACTTCCGCCGCCCGGCCCAGCCGCAGGCTCACGAAGGCGAGGAAGGACGTCCTGCGATTTCGCCGCCGGTGCTGCCGGTGACATCAGTGAGACCGAAAGCAGAGACCGGGCACTGCCATGCAGATTTTCTGCGCCCGTACCGCCCGTACCGCCCGCTGTGACGGCGTGGCCGATACAGAAGCCGCGCACACCCCAGGAGTTATCCGCCCATCAAACTCATGGACGAAAATTCCCCCATGAAGAAACAAGAGGTTCCCCATTGAACAGGCGATTTCGCACCGCCACTATGGTGATGATGGCCATGCCGGGCCAGGGGCGGTGCACTAGCCCTTATGTAGCTGCACTAGCCCCTATGTAGCTGCACTAGCCCCTATGTAGCTGCACTAGCCCCTACGTAGCTGCACTAGCCCCTATCCCGCTTCAGGAATTCACCGGTGTCACAGCTGCAACATCCGCATTTTCAGTTGACATTGCGGCGTCCCAATCAGGGTTTAGGGTTTGGGGTTGCTCCGCACCTGAACTGTGGTGGTGACGGCCATGCCGATCCAGAAGCCGCGCACGCCCCAGCCCAGCAGGAAGCCCAGCCCCAGCGACAGCGGGATGCCGAAGGCCCAGTAGGCGCACAGGTTGACCAGCACGCCCAGCGTCTGCCGCGCCGCGCCGCGGATGACGCCTGCGCTGAAGGACATGACACATAACAGCGTGTCCAACACGAGAGGGCTGCTGCCAGGACGGCAGTGGAGGGCTTTTCAAAAAGGTAACCTGAAAATTTTTCAATTAAAAAAATAAAATAAATAAGATATTTTTACAAATAAAGTATTTTTACAAACAAATTATTTTTAATCCAAGTAGGGGGGGCCCAGATTCACCGGCACCCCCAATGCCTGCCGCGCCGCGCCGCGGCTGACCCCTGCATCACATTGCAATGTCGACACTCGATGCAAAACTGTGTCAGAAAAGGGTTGCGTTCGCGGCAGCGGTTTACAGTGCAAGCCCGACTTCACCTCCGCACCGCGGGCGACGGCTGCGTTTGATGAGAACAGGCAAATTGGACACGGCATAGTAGGCTGAGCGAGGTCGTGGGCGCCATCTTCACAAGCCTCTCGGCTGACCCCATAGGATGTCCTGCCGGCCCACCATTCCGCAGCCTTGCTTGTGTTTCCGGCGATTACCTGCACGCCGAGTCGTCCCGGCGGTCACCCGCATATGCCAATTGCAGCGGAACGTGGCTGAGAGCCTCAATCAGGCTCTGCGCATGCTGAGGAGGCGAGCGGATTGCCATCGAACGCGTGCGAATCCAGGCAGCTGCAGTTTGTCCAGGCCGACAGTGGCAGGAGGCTCGACTTCGTCCGAAGTCAGGAGCCGCAGGTTGGCCAGCAGCGCGTGAGAAGGCGGCATTGGAGCCCATCGCTCATGATGATGACGACCAGCCAGCCCGTGACAGAATGACTCTCCGTTCTCGGCCCTTGGAGAATCGCCGCATTCCTGTGGGTCGGCTAGGGTTTAGGGTTTACATCTGAGAAGGTGGAACCCTAAAGGCACCTGAGAAGGTGGCATTGAGGCCGTCGCCGATGACCACGATGGCCAGCCAGCCCGCGAGCTCCGCCGTCGCGTTTATCACCCCCTTGTCGTGTGTGAACAGGTGCCCCACCTGTGGTTCAGGGTTTAGGGTTTTAGTCAACCGGGACTTGTCAAACGGGACTGGTACGAGGTCTGGAGGTTCGCGGCATCATACGTTTAAAAAGGATCAAGTCATTCTGGTCAGTGGACGGCGGCACAGGCGAGTACCCATGCCGGTCAGCACGTCGGACGTGTGCGGAGTCGCACGGCAGTGTTGCATCTGGACAGTGCTGCACAATGCATCTGAGTTTTCAAAGTACCTCAACAGCATCCTTGTCTCTGTTCTTGCCTGGTAGCGGAAGCCCGAGATGAGGACGGCGCACAGTTGCCCTAAACCCTAAACCCTAGTTGCCGAGGCGGTCAGCCCGCCGGACTGCTGCCGAGCCGCACAGCAGAACTATATTTCTGGGGTGTCTTGCCTGGTTGCGGAAGACCAGAATGAGGACGGCGCAGAGGGACGTCGCCGACAGAGATAGCACGCAGGACATGCGGGCAGTGCGGCGCGCCGCCCGCGGCCGGCCGCCACCCAGCGCATTGCTCACCCTCGTCGACGAGGCGCCTGCAGGACCAGCTGGAGATAAATGATGCTTCTGCGCCGCCGTTACAGATTGAGGCCGGTGCGGCGCGCGCCGCTCGCAACCGGCCGCCGCCCAGCGTGTCGCTCGCCTGTGTCGACGAGGCGGCTGCAGGCATGGCGCAGCAGCTTGGCAGGGTGTGTGTGGAGCCAGACGAGTGCGATGGCTGCTGGCGGGGCGATCCATTTGGCACGAGGCAGTGCCAACCCTAAACCCTACATGCCAGCGCACACTTGCGCCTGCGGTTATGCGACGGAGGGCAGCGCTGCAACCTGGGTTTGATCCAATATCCCTGACTTCGAGCCTGGCTTTGATACTGTTGAATGAAATGCTGGTCGGACCTGACAGGCCGAAGGAGAGCATGTAGACGAGGGACATGACGTTGAGGCAGATGCCGGTGACGGACACGCTCAGCGAAGGGTGCGGCAGCAGCCCCGCGAATATGATCAGCAGCTCCACGCTCCACCACTCCATGCACACCTGTGAATGTGTTCGGTTCCTTGCAGCTTACAGCTCGCCAATATGGGCACGTGTGCGTGCCGGTGTCGCCGTGCTGTTTTTCCGAGATGCAAATGCGATCGTTGGACGATAGGGGGGCGAAACCCAAGGACGAAACCCAAGCCTCTGGGCGACGCTCCGTTCACTCGGCCGCCGGCGGCGCACCATGATGCAGGAAGGTGCCGCGATGCGGAGGTAGGGTCCCCAGCCGGCGAAGCACTGCCGACTCCTGCAGGCAGCATCAGGCAGCAGGCTGAAGCGGGAAACCCTAAACCCTAAACCCTAAACCCAATACAGATTTCAGGGCTTCGAGTGCACATGCAGCCCGGCACAGCATACCATGCAAATGACCCTTCCCCGCCTCTCAGGCTCGGTCTCGTGCGGAGCTGCCGCTGCCGATTAAGCCAGACTCCTGAGCATCAGGTCTGCGACGAGCTGTTCCGCGGGCATGCATCGTTCTGTTCAAATGGGGAGCCACACTGCACCAGGCTGCCAGGTGTCCTCACGGTGGCCCTCCACCGCGTGGTCGCGGTAGATGGTCTTCCCTTTTCCCCCTTTTCCCTGTCCCTTTTCGGGTTCACACATTCCCAGATTATATAACCAAACTGCTTCCACGACGGCGTACCAGCCCTGCCAGGTGTCCTCCAGTCGGCCCTCCACCGCGTGGTCGTAGCAGCTGGTCCACCCGTCTCGGTTTCACAGACATCGAGGAGGTCTATCGTCAAGCCCTAAACCCTAAATTGACGGACAATGCTCACCAGCCCTGCCAGGTGTCCTCCGGCCGGCCCTCCACCGCGTGGTCGTAGTAGATGGTCCAGCCGCCCAGCAGGATGGCCGTCGTCAGGAAAATGGCGTCGTTGGCGTAGGCGGCGCCGGCCAGGCCAAAGCCGCAGGAGTGGATGAAGATGCCGTTGTAGACGGGCGCCAGCGCTGTGGACACCGCGCTGGCAGCTGCAGGATGCACGTCAAACCCTCAGGAGCCTGATAGGAAACTCGTTGAGGAGTAATGCACATCTCGTTGAGGAGTGGATGGAGACCCTGCTGTAGACGGCCGCCGGACTGCACAGCAAACACTGGGCCGCCTGCAGCTGTCACTGTGCAGCTACGCAGCTTATGATCGTGCGGCGTCGTGCATACTCTCACAGGAGCTCAGGCGGAGAGTGCTGTCAACTTGGGGCACCACATGCCGAGTGGACAACATGCAGCTATATGCGTCCCCCAGGGAAGCGCTTGTGTGTGCTGGCATGGTTGCTGGCGGCAAGACTCAGACTATAGACGGGACTTTGTCAGTCACTCAACAAGCTTCGCAAGAGGAACGGGGCACACCCGCGGCGGGCATGACAACGCCTTGCGCCATGAGGTAGCGCTTGAGGCATTCGGAGATGCCGGTGAAAAAGACCGCCGGCACGCTCAGCCGAACGAACATCGCCGCATCCTTCGCCAGCTGCTCGCCTTGCCCTGCGTTATGATACCTGAAGCCATCAGAGCATGCAGGCATGTCATCTGAGCCGGCCGCGCCGGCATGCTGAGCCGTACAACATCCCCGCAGCCTTTGCTGGCCGCTCGCCTTCCCCTGCAACTGCGAGAGGACGTGAAGCTGTGAGTTAGGGTTTAGGGTTTAGGGTACTGGGACAGAATGACACGACGTGGAAAACGAATAGAACCGCCAGCACTCAGTCGCGAGAAGAGCACCGCATCTTTGAAAAATTGCAGCTTTTCGGCCCGCGGGCTCATGCACGACGTACAAGGGATGGAAACATGGCAGATGCAAATGGCCAACGCAACCCGCTGCATGTCATGGCTGTGTCGCAAAACACGTGTACCTTCCGAACGCAGCAGAGGCTCCAGTGACACTGCAGCTGCTCTGCACCCGGCCCTCTGACCAGGTGTCCGAATCACGATGCTGGTTCTGAGGTGATGGCACAATTCATATACATTCAGATGATGAGACTCAAACGCTGAATGACATCCGGCTGTTTAGGGTTTAGGCAAGCCTCACCCATGGCCAGCAGCAGCGGTTCCATAGTTAGCCACACCGGCAGCAGCGCCCCCACGGCCACCAGGCAGATGAGTAGCGCCCGCTGCAGCGTCACGCCCACCGCCGCGTAGTTCCTGGCGCCGTACGCCTGCAGAGCCAATGCAGTGTGCCGCTTTAGGTTCCCTCAATGATGAGTCATGGTGAGCCTGCCAGGCAGCTGAGCAGCGCCCGCTGCAGCGTCACGCCCACCGCCGCAGATACTTGGTGCCACTATTTAGGTTTTAGGGTTTAGTTAGGGAGGGCGCCTGCAGTGACATGGAGATTTACTGATGCGAAAACCGTTGAGACGAAGCACCTGCAGCGCTCGAGGTATAGGCCCGCCCCGCCAGCAGAGTCAACCACGAGGGTCTGAGGGCGCTCACCCTAAAAACCATAAACCCTAAAAAAAACCACGACAGCTGCCGACATCCTTTCTCGAGCCTGGGGCTGATCCTCTTGACACACCACAGCACCTGGCCGCAGAGCGTCTTTGTGGCGGACTCGAGCCCGCCTGCGCCGCAAAGCCAGTGACGCTCAGGATGAACGTGCCTGGGGCTAGAAGCAGCAGATGCTGCTGTCGGTCTGCTCTGTTTCGACTTCCTTGTCAAGCAAGTTTGCACCTGGCCGCAGAGGGTCTCCATGGCAGACCCGAGCTCCGCCGGCGCCGCAAAGCCGGTGACGCTCAGAATGGGGTAGCCCATGACGGGAAACTTCAGATCCGTTTGTAGCCATGTTCCGTTCTGTATCCGTCAAATCGATCCAGCACCTGGCCGCAGAGGGTCTCCATGGCAGACCCGAGCTCCGCCGGCGCCGCAAAGCCTATGACGCTCAGAATGGGGTAGCCCATGACGGGAAACTTCAGATCCGTTTGTAGCCATGTTCCGTTCTGTATCCGTCAAATCGATCCAGCACCTGGCCGCAGAGGGTCGCCATGGCAGACCCGAGCTCCGCCGGCGCCGCAAAGCCGGTGACGCTCAGAATGGGGTAGCCCATGATGGAAAACTTCAGATCCGTTTGTAGCCATGTTCCGATCTGCACCCGTCAAATCGATCCAGCACCTGGCCGCAGAGCGTCTCCATGGCGGAGGCGAGCCCCGCCAACGCCGCAAAGCCGGTGACGTTCAGAATGGAGGTGCCCAGCACCGCGGCGGACAGCGCGTCGCGCCCCAGGCGCCCGGCAAACGCCATGGAGATGTAGAAGGAGCCCTGGTACAGCACATTCTGCGCCGCCAGCGGCCCCGCCATGCGCAGCAACCTACACGCAAGTAGGCGCACGGGCTGGAGTAGTAGTACAGGGTTTAGGGTTTAGGGCGCACAGATTGGAGTAGAAAGTAATGGGCTAATCAGCAGGGATGAAGGAGCTCTGGGTTTCTGCGTTGCCGGAGGACCCGCCACGCGCAGCAGCCTGTGGAAGGGAAGGCGGATTTTACAAGCGACCTGCATGTACAACGAGTCCGCGACAAGTGTTACGCCGCCGGCTTCCCCTGCCGTTTGCAGCAGCCCAGCAACAGGACATCGGGCTGGGCTATCTCCTGGAGCAGCTCCGTTCGTAGGTCTCTATGTTTGCACACCTCGTGGCCTCCACACGGTGTGCTGCGGCGTTGTCCGGCGGGTGGTGCCACGCCTCACTTTCACCCAGCATCCGATCTTGCTGTTTAGGGTTTGTCTTTGCGAAAGTACGTCGTGCGCACACCGCATGGCTTCTACGCGGTAGGCGGCGGCGGAGTCCGGCGGAAAGGCCCCAGTCTCCAGCGCGGTCTCCTCCTCCGCCTCTGAGGAGGCGCCCTCGTCCTCAGAGTCTTCGTCCTCTGAAGACTCGTCCACGTCCGGCAGCAGGCTGTCGCCGTGCAGCAGCGAGGGGATGCGCGGCGGGCCGCCCAGCTGCTGCCTCGTGCCGGAGCCGCCAAACACCTGCGATGTCAGCAGTCCACCATTCAGGGCAGTCGAATCGCAACGTCAGAGCTGGCAATGTGCAGGTCCTTGCTGCGCCGAGGCACCAGCACACATTGCCGTTGCCAAGCGGCGTCGCGCGTATGCTTGCTGCTGCTGCTGCTTCTGGTGGTGGTGGTGGTGGTGGTGGTGCTGGTGGTGGTGGTGCTGCTGGTGGTGGTGGTGCCGCTGCTGCCGCTGCTGCCGCTGCTGCCGCTGCTGCCGCTGCTGCCGCTGCTGCCGCTGCTGCCGCTGCTGCCGCTGCTGCCGCTGCTGCCGCTGCTGCTGCTGCTGCCGCTGCTGCCGCTGCTGCCGCTGCTGCTGCTGCTGCTGCTGCATCCTGCTGCTGACTCAGAACAATGGGCAGCCTCACCGGCTGGTGGTCGCCCAGCAGCGGCTCGTTAAGCGACAAGACGCCTGGCTGTCCGGGCATCTGCCTCCGGTGGACACGATGTGAACGAGTTTGTGAATCTTCAGTGGCCGGCCGGTGGGCGCCGAGCATGTATGTTTTCGGAAGAGCAAACTCACCGGCCGGAAGTCGCCGCGCAGCAGCTCCAGCAAGCGGCCTGACGCCCGGCAGCGTGCTTGCCTCCCAGTGAGACATCTGCCACTGCGAATGTATGTTTTTCGAAAGAGCAAACTCATCGGCCGGAAGACGCCGCGCAGCTGCGCTGCAGGCGGCACGACTCCCGGCAGCGTCTCCGCCTCCCATTGGCGGAGTCTGGAGGCGTTTTGTTGGGAAAAGGCAACCTCCTGCTTGAAATGAGATGAACACTCACCGTCCGATGTTCTCCCAGCAGCGGCTCGGCGAGCGGCATCACGCCGGGCAGGGCGCCCGCCACCGCCGGCGGCAGCAGCATGCGTGTCTGCTCCGCCTGCGCCACCGCCAGCGCCGACCTGCGGCACCACAGCGTGCTGCCATTTTGATTTGCAGAAGGATGGACAGGCTCAGGAGACCTTCAGCTGCAAACGATGCAGCTTTTGTATAATCAGAGTCGTGCACTGCCGGCAACAGTGTCGAATGTTCTCCGACATTCCGAAAACGGCACGTGCGGGGGTACCTCCGCACAGTCAGCGCTGACCACTAACCAAAGAAAAGGCTGTTCGACGGGTTACTGCCAGTGAGCACCTCGCGGAGCGGTTTGATTCCGGGGGCTCCCAACTTTGCGGCGGGGTGCACATCGAATGAGCGCCTGCGCGCGGGCCGCGCGACATGCAGCGTCAGCTGCTCTTTGTGCAGCTTGTACATGACATACAGCGCTGCACAATGACTTGTGGCTGCCACATTTCCGGCTTGGCAGAACACATGGGCGCCAGGGGATTTCAGCGGGGTTCGTGGGAGGGCAGACTGGTGTCGACTGTTGGAAGCGCTTACCTGACAGCGGGATGCACATCGAAGGAGCGCACACGTGCGGGGCCCGCTGTGCGCAGCGTCAGCTGCTCCCTGCGCACCCTGTGCGCTTGCCGCCGCGCGTGGCGCCGCATGAGCGCGGCGCCCTCGCCCGCCGCCGGCGCCGACTGCGCCGCCGACGGCCCCACCGGACCCAGTCCCGGCGCCTCCGGCAGCGTGCCGCTGGGCATGCGCCTGCGGCGGCGATCATCCTTCGATTGGTGGGAGCCTGATGTCAACGGGTTTAGGGTTTAGGGTTTTAGGGTTTCCGAGGGGTTGGCACCGTGCACCCAGGCATGCAGGATCGTCCTCGACCAGTCAGCACAATGGAGGAGCTTGTGCTGGCGTGGCCACACAAGGGCTGCTCGTGCTGATGCGGCATACCCGGCCGCGACTGCCTGGGGGTGGAGACTGCTTCGAGGGCTTCGAATACCGGATGTCGTTCATGTCATGATGTCAAATTCCATTCGCTGTGCTCACCTGGGGCTGTGGAAGGCCGTCACGCTGGACGAGGGCGAGCCGCCCCAGTCGCTGTCCGCGTCCGCATACACGCTGTCGTCCAGCTCCGCGTCGTCGGGGCTGCGAGCGGGCGCCACGAGCGGCGGCGTCGCGGGCGCGCCGCCGATGGTGCAGCTGCCCGGCGGCTGTGGAGAGGACCCGCCCGGGCTGCCATCGCTCGAGCTGCCGTCGCTGGGCTGCACGCCGCTTGCCATGGGAGCGCGCTGCCACGGCTGCTCGCCGGCCGAGGCGAGGGATTAGGGCCTGGCTGAGAGATTCGGCAGCGAGCAGGGCTGGGCGGGCGGCGGCAGCAGGGCGCGGCGGCAGCTGCAGCGGTCGAGAGGGCGCCGATTGACTGCGCCTGCACCCTGCATGGTGGCAGTCCATAATGTCATGCTGGATCGGGCGACAACATCGACCATGGGTGCTGGCCTCGGCTGTGTGGTTTTGTACAATGCAGTCCAATGGCTTGCACAATGTAAAGCTGCAGGCGCGTGTCATCATTGCGCGTTTGGAGCTGTGAGGATCCCCTGCTTGCTGACTCACTGTCATCAATGTTGTTTCAGATGGCACCTGAAGGCGGAGAGGTTAAGTGAGATTGACCTGGAGCTGGGTGAATCACTGTTGGGAGGCGCAGGAGCGCTCACCGCGTTAAACAGACGGTTGCAACTTGTAAAGTACGCTCGCTATCCGCTGCTATTCTCCGCGAACATAAAGCAGCTGGCTGGCTAGCTCTTACACGTGCCGCGCCGGGTGGGCGACAATGCGTACTGCTGCGGCCTCGTCTGCGTGTGCAACTGCAGCAATTCTGCCTCTTTGCCTCACACCAGGCTGCAAACGAGCTGTGACAGCGCTGCTTTGTCACCCCGATGACTAAACATTTGTTCTGGGCAGCCTGTGGCGTATGTCATAAGGCACAGCTCGATACAGCTCAACCATACGTCCTCGAGCCAAGCTAATGGCCACTATCCACAACAACACACAACACTGGGTTTGCAGCCTCGGCCGCGCCGTGGGACTGCTGCGTCCGCTGTGTGACAATCAGGCTGCTGCCCGCAGCGGCAGCCGCAGCTGCGGCATTTCCGCAGCTACAGTGCCGTGCATCAGCCAGCGGCGCTTGCCACGCAACAGCGCCGCTGGAGGCAATTACGCCGCCTGCGCCGCGCCGCAGAACCAGCCAGCAGCCTGCATGCATCACGATGATAGCGTCAGCATCCAGCTGCAGCTTACCAGTGCGTGCCGCATGATTGACCGGCTGATAGAATCAGAGCAGAGCACCGATGGGTGTAATATCATGTCTGTTGCAGGGGGTGTGAGCCGCAGCTTGACGACACACCCAGGTCTGTATTGCCGAAGCATATCGGAAGCCTGTCTGAAATAACAAAACCGAGTCGGGATCGTCCTGCACCGGCTCCAGATAGGATAGGTGCGGGTAGACTCACCGGATGGAGCCAGCAGATGCCTGACGATGGCGGGGCAGCGATGCAGCGCCGCCACAGCAGGTGCAGATGGGCGATGCAGTCACATCCGAGCAGCTAGAACGATTGGGAAACCTGCAGGCATCAGGAGACGGAATCAAAGAAGCCGCGGGTGCGGATACCGAGCATGCTCAGACAGAACAGCGCTGCCAATTGGCATCTGCCGATGTGCTTCACTGCCTGCCAGCACCCAAAAGGGATAGATGCACGTGCCAGTGAAGACCGGTGATTGCTTCACGGCACCGGCTGGAGCGGAATGGCTCAAGATCCAGCCGAAACTTGCATACACAGCAATCGGTTGTCACATGCGGGCAGTATCAGGAACGCTTCTCGCCTTGAGAGCTGCCAGCGCAGCTGCTGCGGCCGCGATGCGCAGAGGCGGCGACAGCCGGTGCCTGCAGCCGGCTAGGGGCCCCAGTCTAGGCCGTCCGGCGTCCGTCGCCACACAGGTCGTGGTCATTGCAGCGTTGCTGCGGTCGCCACTGCTGCTGCCGTGGCGTCAGCGGCCGTGTGGTTGCTGCGGTTGCGCCCGCTGCCGCTGCTGCTGCTGCGGCCGCCACCCAACAGTCATTGCCGCCGCGACTCTGCTGTTGCTTCTGCCACCTTGCTGCCCCACAGCCGTCCCTCTGGTGTCAGCCGCCAGGCTGCCAGCCACTCGCCAAACTCCGTCTCGTTGCAGTCGCATGACTTGTAAAACTTGGGCCACGAAGTCTCCAGCGGGCTCAGGCTCGGGCTCAGCTCCCTGCCGCGTGCCCGCCAGAAGAAGGTGCGTGGCGCGATGACGTTCTCCAGCGATCTGGCAATGTACAGCGGCGACTGCGCCAGGGCTGCCGCCGGTCGCCCGATGACTTGCTGCAGAAAGTCCAGCTTGCGCTTGTTGCCAGGCGTCGCCACGTTCTTGACCAGCACATTGGGCGTGCTGTGGCAAATGGCAACAGCCTCCTCGTGGCTGAGGCCGCACATGCCCATGAAGCTATCAAAGTTGGACTGCAGGCTCAATGCATCGCGTTGCAGGATACGCGGATCCCGCAACAGAACGTTGGTGATCTCCTCTGATGTCCAGCCAAGCGCGCAGCACCACGCCAGCACCGCCGCCGACTGCTGCTCGATGCCTGTGACTGTGTAGCTCATCGGCGCAGGCAGCGCTGAGAGTACCTTCGCCAGCTGGGCATCGCTGAGGCCGAGACTGCGCTGCCATGCATCCCGCCGCTGGCGCAAGATGTCCGCCTCCATGGCCAGCACCCGGGGGTGCCTGCGCAGCAGCGATGCCGCCTTGCTGGCGGTCGCGCCCAGCTCCTCCCGCAGAAAGCAGGCGACGCCGCGCGCCTGCGCCGGCTCGCAGGCCAAGTACCGCGGCCACTTGCGCAGGAATGCCGCCATGCCGGCCGGCTGCATGCCGATGACACCGCTCAGGACCTCCAGCAGCTGCTGCACCTGCGCCGCGCTGATGGCCGCTGGCAGTGGCGTGCCAGCCTCCAGCTGCCTGGTTGCCGCAAGCTCGCGCTTACGGTCGGCCTTGTCGAGCCAGCTAAGGGTTTCCTCCGAGTCCACGCTGAGCTGTTGCACCAGGAGGTCTGCGCATTCGTAGAGCTCCCAGGCCCGCTCTTCGCCCATATCGACGCCGCCGCCCAGGACGCAGCCTCGCGGACTGCCGCCTGCGGCGCTGCTCGCCGCTGCAGATAGGCGCCGCCTGTATGCCCCCTGGCTGCCGCCCGAGCCGGTGCTGTGTGGACGCGCCGCCGCTGCCAGCTGGTTTGCTCTGCCACTGGCATGGTGCCAGCCTGCAGGCACAGCCAGCAGCATCTGATGCTCATTGTGCTGTTGCATCATCTGCTGCTGCGCGCGAAACCTTCACATGCTGCGCTGTGCACATCAGAACCGAACCTTCAAAGTCGCGCTGGCGGCACCAGTGCGCGGACCGGCTCTGCGATTCCCGTCCATTCGCAAGCGCGCTGACGTGCTGTGCCGCATAATGCCGATGCGGAGGCTGCAGCGATGCCGAGCTGCGCCTGGAACTGCATGCGCCGGAATGGGAGGCGGCTCGCCACCCAGACATGACTGCGGTTGTGAGCCGTGCAGCAGCCCAATCGTGACCTCGACGTCGTTCGATCGTTAACACGCTTAAAAGAACCGCTCGAGCTGCCATATGTTGTGGTTGTGGGGCCCCGAGCTATGCTGCACCTGTGGCAGATGCAAGTGTGGTCCTTTTACGGCAGTGCCCTTGCCCTCAACACGGGGTTGGAAGCCCGCCCTGTGGCGAATGTTGATCGCTTGATGCCACCACCCATCTAGCGTCAGTGTTGGGCGCTGACACCTGACTCACTGACATTCTGACACACTGACACAGTCAGACTGAGTCAGTTGCACACTGACACACCTCCTCAATTGTCAGCGCTGTGTCAGTCAGCCGGCGTTAGCTGGAGTTAGCCGGAGGCCGCGGATTTAGGGTTAGTGGCAGCTCAGTATAAATGTTCAAAGAATGGCATCTTTTAGTAAGCAAGAGCACGGTCGTGCTTTCCAGGAGCAGCGCTGTCGATTGCACCACTTTTGAGTCGCATATATGCCGTATATACGAGCTTGTTTCTTCTGCTTTCTAAGACATGCCACTATAGTCCTATTGGGTCCCACATGATGTGTCAGCTTGTCAGGCGCCGCTGCTGCCGCCTGCTGAGTCGGGCGCACAGATTGGTCGGTGATCGGGTGCACTGATGGCGGCTGCTGGCGCACGTGTGGCGCCGCCCACGCCAGCCATCTGGACCTGGCTGTATAACTGTTGCCATAGGCCCTCCGGGCGGCTGCTGGAGCTGGGCGGAAGCGGCAGTGTCTGGCCAGTTTTTTGCGGTATGAAGCACTGCACGGCGGCTGCTACAACCCCTGGCGAAGAGGGACACTCTCGAAGGCCGCACGTTCTACTGGAGCAGCCCGGCCCCAACCTGGCCGGCCGAGGCCCGCCCCTCGGCATGGCGCGCTTGCAAACCAGGAGTGTCGATCGGTCTGTGCTTTTGCTTTTCTCGACATTACATCCCAGGCTCATCGATACATGAACACTAGTAGGGGTAGCTATAAGGCTGGAAAAGCGAGGGAAGCCTTAAGGCGGCAAATGACGGTAATGCTGCGGCGCTGTCCAGCCCAAAGGCCAAGGGGTATGCTGAAGGGGAAATATGCGGAACACTGATCGTAAGCAATGGCCAGTAATGGCGTCACGGGCAGCGGTGCTCGGCGGGGCGGCAGGACATCACTGACAGCGAGCGCCGCCGGTGCCGCGAGGCAAGCGGCGGGCCGGGCCAGCTCTCGGCTGCAGCCCGCCTGTGCGGCGAGGGTGTGTGGTCCCTTGAAACAATGTGTGGGGTGGAGCTGCCCCAGGACCACACACAAAAGAGGGGGCGAGCCCCTGTGACCTCAGCGAACCGCACAGGTGCATGCCTCGGTCCATGCTTTTGCTTTTCTCGACATTACATCCCAGGCTCATCGATACATGAACACTAGTAGGGGCAGCTATAAGGCTGAAAAAGCGAGGGAAGGCGGCAAATGACGGTAATGCTGCAGCGCTGTCCAGCCCAAAGGCCAAGGGTCCGGGTCCAAGCTGAATCGCTGTATGCTGAAAGGGGCAATATGCGGAACACTGATCGTGAGCAATGGCCAGTAATGGCGTCACGGGCAGCGGTGCTCGGCGGGGCGGCAGGACATCTCTGACAGCGAGCGCCGCCGGTGCCGCGAGGCAAGCGGCGGGCCGGGCCAGCACTCGGCTGCCAGGTGCTCGGTCCGTGGATTATCTTGAATGCGGCATTTCAATCCTCTGAGCATGAAGATCTGGCACGTAAACATCGCCTGCAAGCACACCTTGCTTTGTAGTGTAGTGGTTAGCACCCGGGACTCTGAATCCCGTAACCCCGGTTCGAATCCGGGCAAGGCAACACTTTTGTTGGGCGTATCTCGCATCGGTAAAATTCGTCTGAGCGGTTGCGGACCTGCCGCCGGATCTTCCGCCAAGTCGAAAATGATGTCCACGTCAGCCACAGTCTGTGCCCTCCATCCGATTTTCCCCTTGACTCGCTCTGCAAACTACTACAGATCGAGTCCCAAATCACCTAATCTGTCTGGCCAGCAAAACGGCCTGCTGCTGGGCAGTTAAAAGCGGCACAACAGACATAGCACGAGGCTGTCTGAAGTTTCAGTCGAATGCTTTGATATCCTTGACGGAAGTTGTTTGGCGGCTGCTTGTACTGGAAATATGTCGGACGATGACGAGCAGTCCAAACTCGTTTGCAGCGGCGGCCTTCTCGGCAACCTGACAGATCGCACCAGCGCCATTCGCTGGCGCACGGCTCTGGCAGGAAGGGCACAGCGGTCGGCTGGCTCGCGCACCCAGCGGCAAAATTCCTGTCTCAGATTCGATACGGCATCGACGTTGCAGCTGCAACGGCCGCCGGCGCGGCCGCCGGTGTGGAGGAGTTCAGCAACGCGATCGGCCGCGCCTCAGAACAGCCCCTGACAGGACACCCTGCAGACGCGGCAGGCGAAGCCGCAGCCGCAGAGCCGGGATCGGACCTTTTGCGCAGCAAAGAGGCCGAGCTCGTGGCCGAGTTCCTGGTAAGCAGCAATGCCTGTCCAGTTTGCAATCCGTTCCTGCACCCAGCAACCAGGCTGCTGACGTTGGCCTGCCCCCGACGATCGCAGCCATGCCATGGCTGCGAAGCCGCAGCCAGTGGCTGCGGACCCAGCTGTTCAGGCGCAAGGGCAAGGAGAGGGACCACAAGGCGGCTGGCATGCAGTTCTGTGCACCATAGCTGCCGGGTATTCCACACCCCAGGGAGGTGACAGGCACAGGTCGCCGATGAGGGTGCCTGCGTCTGCGAGGTCTAGTAGCTGGCTCCTCTCCGCTTGTGGTCTGGACCGCCGCCACCCATCACCCGTCATGGACCATACACCCGCGCACGTGTGGCTGACTGTGCCACGATCGCTGGTAGCCCCGCAAACAGCCGCAGACCTGCCGAGCAGCGCTCTCCTTGACACCGTTTCAAGCTCCTGCTCATTGTCAGCGTCACTGCTGACTCAGCGCTTGTGGCCAGCTAGGCAGAACCTTTAAAGCAAATTTGCTCAGTGGGCCAGAGGACGCTACAGCAGCACCGCCGATGGCCGCCAGGCTTCGCCCACACTGTTGGAACAGCTGTGACAGCTGTTCCAACTACCTACCCCTGTAAATTTGATGAGATTACGCACTAAGATTAGGGGTCCAAGACATTTGCACGGTACCGGGCAAGCCCGACAGCTTGCACCTAAGGTTTACAGCAGCTGTCATGTTCAGCAGCTGTCACTCGTTGACTCACCAAGACGGTCCAACGAAGGTTCCTGGCATTGTACATGGGGGACCAGCTACCGAAGCTGTCGAATCGGTCACGCGAATCCAACCAGTCTCAACAGATACTGAAAGAATAGCCGCTGCGGCGCTGGCCACATGGAAACGCCAAATCACCTGACGGCGCCATTGTCGCATGTCGACAACATCGGCACGGCCAGCGCGGCTGCGGCGGCAACACATACAGATACTGATAAACACGAATCACCGTCTGGTCCAGACCCAATCAATGCACCCATTTTCGCATCTTCATTGACTGTCAAATATCAACATCGCCATGGGCAGCTGCTGGCTGCGCAAAAGGCACAACTTCCCGCAACATGATCTAATGCATCTCATCACTGAGATACCCCGCCACATGCTCGACTGTGCATGTCAATCCGTCGCTAGGACGTCTGCTCGTGCCGTTTGCGCAGCAGGACTGGACTCGCAGAGCGATCAGGCGCTGTCGTCGCCGTCTGCACGCGGCGCGGGCGGCGCCATCGCTGGCGCCCGCGCCGGCGAGGCAGACCGCGCCGGAGAGGCAGAGCGGCCAAAGGCCCGGAAGCCCCGGAAGCGGTCGCGTAGGCTGCGGGGCCGGCCGGCCTCGTCTTCCTCCCCTGGCGGCAAGCCGGCGCCTGCTGCGCAGCCCGCTGCCGTCGCAGTTCTATCCGCCGCCGCTGCTGCCTCTGCCCCTGCCACCGCCGGCAGACTGACTGGGACCGCTATCATGGGCGGCTGCAATGCGCCGCCGCTCGGCTCCGCCACGGCGATGCTGGTGTCTTCCAGCGCCGTCTCTGCCGGCGCGGCTGGGGACGCTGCGTCTGCCTCCGCGAGTTGGCTGACACTCGCCATACGCGGCAGGCCTCCTTCGCCGACGCTCGCCATTCGCGCGATTGCCATTTTCGGCACTCGGCCCTCGCCGAGACTCACCGTTCTTATCAGGCTGGCGTCTGCAGCACAGCAGGTGTGGCGTGCTCAGAGGCAGCAAGAGGCGCGTCCCAGCTGGGCGCGCATGGCAGCGTTCACTGATTGCAACAGCAACTGGCGCTTCCGCCTTGCCGCTACGTGATCCGCATCCGTCTGGAATGTGCACTATCATTGCTTTGCGCAGGCCGCCAGGTATCGCGCCGCCCCTCGGCCTCTGTCAGGCTGATGCCAGCACGCCACGCCGGCCCGTGAAAGCCGTATACGATAGCCGCAAGATGATGGAAGCTCCCACCTGTTGAGCGCCGCAGATCCAGCGACCGCTGCAGCTCCAGTGCGGCCTTGCCGGGCACGTGGAAGTAGAAGATGTGGCAGCAACAACTCGCATCCTGAAGAGCCCTCACCTGTCGAGCGCTGCAGCTCCAGCGACGGCCGCAGCTCGATGGACGCGGCTTTGTTGGGCAGGTAGAACGAAGAAATGCGGTAGCCGCACGCCAGCCCGCCATCCGGCTCCTCGATGAGGTATGCGGACCGCTGCCGGTCTGGCGCCGTGGACTTGACAGCCTCCGCTGCCTCCGCACCCTCGTCTGCAGGCAAAGGGTGTACGGTTTGTCAATAAGGGACATGTCAAGTCCCAAGCCTCATGGCGCCTCGACGATGTACTCAGAGCGCTGCCGGTCCGGCGCCGTGGACTTGGCGGCCACGGCCTCTGCTGCCTCCGCGGCCGCGTCTGCAGCGGCGGCCGCGTCTGCAGGCACATAGGTGTGTGAAACTTGATCAAGGTCTGATGGTTGTTCGTGGTAGGACACTTCAGTAGAGTGTCTGCAGCAGCCCTGTGATGCTCGGGCCGCAGTCTGCGAGTAGCTTCCGCCGGCCTGTGCTCAAAGCTACCAGACATCAACAGCAGGACAAGCATGTACCTGGTGTGGCAGACGGCAAGGGCGCTGCAGCTACCTGCCGCTGCATCCGCAGCCGCCGCTGCCGGCCGCAGCAGAGCACCCACAGGAAGGATAGAGCCAGAAGTATCACCGCCCCGCCGACCAGGACTCCTGCAGGCACACAGCGAGACGCGTTTTGGAATGACAGAGGAGGCTGTGAGCGGTTGTTCGCTGAATCGCGGCTACAGCCGCATGTGCGGGACTGTGGCATGACACTCGATGCATGTGAATGTGAAGTTGCCCCTGAACTGGTATCTATGACTGAGGTATGGCTGCTCCTCCAAGGTGTGCATCTCGGCTGGCGGCAGTATCTCCTACCTATGATGGCGGTGCCGCTGGTGTTTGCACGATTAGGTGCTGTCCGCTGATTGACTTGCAGCAGCTTCCGCACGCTGCGCAAGCTCTCATAATGCCGTGAGGTATACAGAGAGTCGTGACTCCACGCAGCCATCGCTTGCAGCGGCCGCATCCCGTAGTGGCCGTGGCGGCCGCGCACCTGCCTGCACATTGGCAGCAAGTAGCTCGGTGAGCCCCCTGAGGAGCGAGTGCAGCTTTGAGGCATGGTATTGGTTGTACTTCCAGCCGAGAGGCATGCGCTCAGGGGACGCCTGACGGACGGCCCGGCCCGGCACGAGGTTGGTGCTGACTAGAAGCGGGTCATGGCGTCCTGGAGCAAGTGCGCGGAGTGTGCGATGAAGTCGACTGACCGAGACAATTTGCGGACAGAGGCCATACCTGGAGGAGCGTGCGTCGATGGCCGGGGTACGGCGAGGGCCGCTGTTGCTGTAGCCACCGGCTGTTGCAGCGCCGGCGCGTCGCCGCACCAGTCTCAAGTCTCACTAATATCACTTTGAAACAAGGTCTTGGAAGGGTCTGGACCAGGACGCCCGATCCAGGGCAGGCGCACCTATTGTAAGTGCTAGCTGCCCCACTCGTCCCCAAAAGTGACGTCAGGGGTGAGCAGGCGGGCAGTGCAACAGCTTCGGGCTGCAGTGAAAGAGTTGGCCCACGAACGGAGGGCTGAGCTTGGACAGCTGAAAAAGTTATGTTGGGTGCTGTTTTGGGCGACGACTCTGCCTTTTCACGCCTAAAGGTCATATCGCGTCATTTTAGTCATGAGCCACTTTCTGACCCCCCGGCAGCTGGCAGTGCACTAGGCTTTCAAGTTGTTCAGGAGCCCTTGTCTTGATGTCAAGCTGTCGCCCTCAGCTTCGCTGCCCAACTGTAGCTGCAAGTCCCCGCTGTCAAAGCATTTCGCTAGCGGATGCGGCGCGCAAACCAAAAGGAGACACACATTTTCGATACTTCTTGAAGCTGGATTCAGGTTCGACATTTCAGAAACATTGTCTAGGTAATAGTAGCTCTCCAGACTCTCAGGAGCACATGCTGCCGTTCCCTACCGCCATCTCTGAATATCACACGTCGCTGCCGCTGCCGCCACACTCGCTGCTCAGATCGTCCGTGCACTGGCTTCTTGGCCGGCAACACTCCCGGAATTCCCCGCAATCGCTGCTGCATGTGCTGTTCCCGCCGCCGTCGCCGCCGCCACAGCCGCCGCCGCTGCTGCAGCGGTCCAACGCCGATGGTGGTTCTTCCGAGTCTGCTGAGGATGCGGAGCTGTCGTCAGAGGAACAGCTGGATGAGTCCTCGATAGCGCCCACGAGGCTGCCATCGGGCATGCTCACTGCGTGCCCGATGATGATCGAGACATCAGGAAGCGGCATGGCGGCTGGGTCCTCTGATATCGCGCCTGTGTGGCCACATGCATGCGCGTCAGAACCATACGTGATCCTGATCATGTCGATGTTGAGTCCGATTGCGGCTTTGCAGGCGCTTGCAGCTTTGAATACACGGAGCACAGTCGCGACGCGCAGTAAGGCAGCGCTAAAGCACGTCACACAGTCTGCCACCAGCCGCGGAGGCACATGTGCAATGTGCGGGACAGCAGCGCCAACCGCGTCACACAGTCTGCCATCGCCGACTTTAGCGGTGTGTGTCAGGATTTCCTCAGGGTTCAGGCAGTGAGCAGCAGTGTGCATATCGCAGAGCCGCAGTGGCCGGCAGGATCACAGAATTGCAACGCACCTGCCGTCGATGCGGGGGCACGTCCTTCGCCGGTGATGCGGATGCACAGGTGCACAACGCCGCATGCCATAATGGTGACCAACGCAATGAAACCCACCAAAGCCCCTGCATTGAGCATGATGAGTTGCTCATAGGGCTCGTAGGGTCGATTAACAACGGGCAAGAGGCATGCACTGGGAGACAGCACTGGTCTGTTCCAGCTGCTGTGCTTGACGCTGATGTGATGACACTGATGGGCCTGGCGCTGTACCAGAAAGCGATGCATGTGCATGTCAGCAGCATGGTAATTTCTTGGGCGGCATTCCGAGGCGCACTCACCGACGAGAATGCCGATCAGGCTGGCGCTCTTAATGCTCTTCTTGGGTGCAGTGGCGGAACTTCTAGACAGCGCCGGCGAGGCTGGGGGCGCTGCTCTCTCACTGGAAGCTTGCAGCTGGAGAGCCGGTCTGGCCTCCTCCACGGCCAGCTGGTTGTGACGGGATAGGCCTGGGGACGACAATGCAACGTTCGTGCTACTTCCTTCGCATTTCGTTCATCCGTCAGCTTGCATTAGTTGGGAGTTGCTTGTATGGCGCCAAAACACAGTTCAAACAGAAGCAGAAAGGTGCCAGACCGGTTGCAACAGGAGAAGGTCGAATGCAGGTGGGAGATAAAGCGGTACTATACCTTGTAGAGCGCGGCATGGTCCGGGACGCGAAGCATCAGCATAGCACAGCATGCACAGCACGACGAGGAGCAGCAGCAGCAGCGCCTGCAAGGAGGCACAGCACGGGGTCAGAATACAAGAAGATGCAAGCATCATGCAGCCCTCTTCAACGTCTCGCGCTCTACAATCAAGGGCGGGCACAGTACGGGCAAACTATCCTGGCTGCTCCTGTTGCGGGACCCCGGGTCACGCAGTGTGGATCAGGCCAGGCTCGAAAGCTCGGAGGGATCCAATAGATCGAATGCTGGAGCTGAGAGGCGTGCAAGACGGCTGCAGGCAACGGGCACCACCGTCCTGCACAGTCCAGCCTCGGACTGGCGGCTGCCATTAGATCATGCACAGCCTTCGAACGTCTGCTGATCAGGGTTCTGGAATATTTCCGACATAGAGCAGGTGGTTCCGAGCTACAGCGCAGAGATGACAAGCAGGCCTGTCAGCAGGCGCAGCACATTTGTGAAGATGCTGGTACATTGGTACGCACCCGCACAGGGTGCTGCTGGGCCATGATGGATCGGCGCAGCGGGGTGATCGGGGGAGTTTGTGACCAGTCTTGTCTATGTGACCCCTCGCGCGGGGCAACCGCTCAGCCGCGCGGTAGCGAAAAGGAGATCGGGTTGCGTGCTGGCTGTCCAAGCGTGGAGCGGCATGTTGAGAAAAAGGAAGGGAGGCCGGTGCTGTTGGGCTACAGGGGCGACATGGCTGCAAGGATGGGAAGGTTTGAATGATCCAGAAGTACCGTGCGAAAGTTCTCTTTCAACGCGAAGATAGCCCGCTTCCCCGGGCACGGAACCGGCCTCCGATTAATAAAGGGGGCTGAACTGCGCCCCTGCAGGAGCACACCACCCCTCGCAATGCACTGGAGACGCGCTGGGGACTCGCCGTTTGGAGTACACTCAGACTCTGTTCAGAATGGTGATGGGCCAGGCCGGCGAGACACGCATATGCGCACTCCAACGCATGCATGTGTTGCCTGAGACAGGCTGATCGTGGCTTCTGCGGGGTGCGGCGCGTGCGGCAGTGAATGCCGCCTGCAGCGCGTGAGTGATTCGGTGGTGGCTCAGAACAGTCCCAATGCAATTAACGATCCAATCCCGACAATAGAACTTGAACTCAATCATATCAATCTTTGACTTGACGGCGCCCTGATGAGTTTGCCGTTCGACAAACCATGAAACATGCAGCGGCGGATGATGTGTCAAGCAATGCCCGGATGTGTTTCATCGTCTGGCCTCTTCTTTGCCCCACTGCCTACCAGTAGTCCCTCACATATCAAGCTGTACTACCTGCTGCCCCTCGACTGGCTCTGAGCCACTGTCGCTGTGGCTCCTTGTGCGGCTCCCTGCTGAGCCACGCGGCGGCATTGACGGAATTTGCATCGCACCGACGATAGTCCCGTCGGGGTTGCTGACGAGCTGCCCCGTTATCAGCGGCATGTGCTGCAGCTCGATGTCTCGTGAAACGCCCTCATTCCTCACGTCTGCGCGCCAGCCGAACATGAGCAATGTTACGAGCGCGAAAATGGCGTGCCAGACTCCTCAGAGTGTGAGCCGAGGCAAAGTGCCCACCGAACAACACGAGTGGGCGCGCAGGCGGCAATGCTGCTGCAATTTCAATGAGAGCTGAAAGAGACGTCTGATCACCTGGAAAGCGGGTGCACGCATGCAAGCAGACAAAGACGGTGACGACCGCGACAATCGCCGCAGCGAGGCCTCCGACAATGGCCCCTGCACGCAATGTGGCAGAAATGAGATTTTGTTGCTCGTCTGACAAGGTCGTGCAAACGGCTGCACATGTAAGGCGTGCGCCCGGCCGCTGCGTGCGTGAGTGGGGTAGCAGCAGGCAGATGGACGCCGCAAGCGCCATGACACCGGAGAAGCAGTCACACATCCTACCAACGAGAACAGTGACGAGGCGCTGGTGTCGGTCTCCTCTGCTGGCGGGTGCTGCGGCGGCAGCATCGCCGCTTGTGCCTGGCGCTGACGACTGGGGGTCACGCAATGAGGCGGCGGGTTCCTTTACATCAGCTGGAGATATGTTTTGGGTGCTGAAATCTGGACCGTGTGGATGCCTCATCAGACCTGCATGGTGCACATAGTATTTTCCTTCAGCAGACCACATGTGATCAGGTATGCGGCGTGCGAGATGCGTGGACTATTGGAAACGCACCGTTCAGCTCGCGTCGAGGCGCAGCAGCCACAGCTTCACAGCGCAGCGCGCACAGCGTGAGCATCAGCAGCGCCTGTAGCAGGATCGCGGGCACAGGCGCTTGTATGAAGAAGTAATGATTCCTTTGAGATTTTCAAGATGAGGTGCAGGTGCACTCCTCACCCGATGGGTTGCCATCATTGACCCGCTGAGTTCTCCAGGTCCGTGATGGCAGGCTGCCAGGCGTTGGAGCTCAACACCCAATACCTGGTACTCTATCGATAGAGGACAAACTGAAGACTTTGAAACTGTTTTTATCTTGCCGCTGATGCAAGGCGGCTACCGATCGCAACCCTCCAGCGCTAGCGTGAGGCCGCGGCATGATCGTGCAGGTGCATGCACTACTACACAGAGACAAGGTAGGCGGCTGCTTCAGTGGTCTAAATGGTGACTTTTAGACTTTCAGAGGTACCGATGGCAAGTTTGTGGCAAAATGGCGCGCGTGCAAGCGCTGGAGAAGGTACGAGCGGCTTCCCGATCATGGGAGCCAGCAGATGTGTGAGCTTACAAGGGGCGTTGCAATCGTCTATAACGGGGTGTCGAGAAGCCACAGCGGTCTCGGGCAACACATAGCCGGCAAATTCGAGCAAAGCTGCGAAGTCGTAAAAACACTCCAGGAAAGAGTATCACAGGCCCTGGTATGCACGTCGTCCATCACCAAAATCAGATTTCGTTTCCGAGGTTGTGGAATCACCGGTGTTCAGCCAGCCGATCCATGCCAGCTAGCGCGTCAGGAGCTTCACGCTGCATGCCATATCTAGAACAGGCGCTGACACCCAGCAGCTGCGGCGGATCGGCCTCGGGGCCAATATACAGCTGGCACATTCTGTCGGGTGTTCGCTCCATCGACCATACTCAATTGCTTCGTTTCGCTTGCTGCCGCCAATTCAGCAGCTCTGGAAGCGTCATGCGACCGACACAGGTGAAAGGCGATGAGGGGCGTCTCCACAGGTATCCTCACTGGTACCGGACCGATGCAACCTCAGTCCAGTGGACGTGCCTGGGAGCTGAACGTACATAATGGCTCGCAGGGGCATGTAGCTGCGCTGGCGGTGACGCTGCTGGCCGCCTGCCGCTGCTGCAGCCTGGCATGCTGCCGGGACGTCACAGCGCCGCTCGTCACTGCGGCGCCAGCGCCACTGTTCGCGACCCAGCTTCTGGACGGCAGCACCGTCCATGGCAGCAACGGCACGGCCGAAGCGCACGGCCGCGACAAACCGCCTCCATATGGGGTGGTCGCAGGTGACTGCCATCCGAAACCTTGCAGCGCCCGACTTTGCATCGTCTTCAAGCACCAGAGGTGCCTGCCGCTCTGCCGGCCTGATCACGATTCCGCCATCCTGCAGGCATCATCATCGGCTCGGGCCTGGGCGTGCTGCTGATCGCCTGCCTGTGCGTTCGTCGGCTGGCGCGCATCAGCAACGTCAGGCGGCATGAGCTGGCCGCAAGTACAGTCCCACATGAGTCATGCTTTCGAGACCACTCTTCTCAGTGTGTCTTCTGCCTGTACTTGCGCATCGCGGCAACACACATGACACACAAGTGGATTATTGATGCTGGCGAGTTCGCCTGCAGCTGCCGCAGCTTGCAGCTGTTGTCCAGTGCACATTGTAGCTCAGTTCCAGCAGCCGAGCTGACCATGCTTGCAAATGCTGCGAGCCAAAGTCCACCGAACTGTCAGATTTGCTGAGCGATGCGAGTGGTCGCCCTTGCTGCATGCGCAGTCCACGAGCGGGACCCTGCGGTGATGGCCGCATCAGAGGAATCGTCAGCTGATGGCGCCAAGCCGCTGGCGCCGGTGCACGTGATTGTGATGCCCGGCGGCGCGATCAGCTTTGGCGTGGAGCTCACGGGGACCGGGGAGTATGTGAGCCCCGACCTGGCGGTGGACGGCGCGACGGCGGCGGCGGCGCTGGAGTCTGCGGCGGCCTGCGGCGGTGGCATGCGGCGGCCGAGCGGCGGCGCTGCCGGCGGCGCCGCTGAAGGTGGCTGCAGCGGCGGCGGTGGCAGCAGCAGCAGCAGCGGCGGTGGCGCCAGCGGGCAGCCAGGGGCGGCCGCTGGCCGCGGGGAGGCGGAGGCAGAGCCGCCAGATGCTGGCGGCGACGGCATCCTGATCTCCCGCTTCCGCATGTTCGGCAGCGGCGAGCGCGCCCGCTCCGGCAGCCTTGAACCCCCAGGCGGAGGCGGCGCCCCAGGTGGCGCCGCTGACAGCGGCACGGCAGATCTGGACGGACCGGCAGCGGCGGCGAGCGGCGCAGCGGCAGAGCCAGGCGCGGCAGCGGACTCCGGCATAGCAGGCGTGGTGGCAGCGGCGGAGACGGCAGGGCGCCCCCCGGTGCTGAGAGCCCGCAGCGCACGGGCACAATGGCTGGCTCGCACCAGTAGCCGCCTCATGTATGGCGACCTGGGCAGCTTGGAGGTGGGGGCATATGAAAAATGGAAAACGTAACAAATCCGTCTTTTTCATGGATGTCAGCCCCTGCGTGCGAACGTTCACGAGGGTGGGAGACTATCAATGAAGTGATGGGGCTCGCATTCAAGGACACCGGCAAACTTGGGAGGGCAGCTCGAAGCGGCAAGCTGCTTGCACCTGCGAACAGCTGAGAGTGCAGACGCGTGTTGCTGGCGCTGCGCCAGCCGCAACGCATGCATCCGCCAGCCGCAACGCATGCATCTGCCAGCCTTTGTATGGTGCTGCATCTCCTCCGACCTACTGCATTCGTCTGCACGCACCTCTGCACCTCTGCACCGCTACACCTCCCCACTCTGCTCTCACCTACTGCATTCGCCTCCACACACGCAGATGGCCACCGGCATGGCGCCACCAGAACGCATCGGCATCAGCGGCGCCTTTGTGGCGCCCACTGGCCGGCACCCAGGCGCAGCGCTCGGCAGGCGCAGCGGCGGCCCCGCCTCGCCGCCGCTGCCGCCGTCGGCAGACGGCGCGGCGCAGCCACTGCCGGTGCCGGATGCCTCGGCAACACAGCATCCAGCGCCAGCGGCTCTGGGCACCGAAGAGACTTCTGGCGCGGCCGCTGGTGTCGCTTCAGCAGCGGACAGCGACGGCGCATCGCCACCCGGGGGAGGCGGTTCGACATCTGCGGCGGCGCCAGCATCGGCTGCAGCGCCATCGGCCAGGCCGCTGGACGGCATTGCCGAAGGCGCTGCAGCAGACACCGGCGGCGGCGGCGCAGCGGTGAGGCCGCAGCCCTGCAGTGACGATCCGGCGGCGGGAGCGGTGCGTTTGGCTGTCAGCGGGGGGCTGCGGCAACAGTATGGAAGCGGACCCTCTGGCGTAGGGTGATTGCCCTGCCTTCGCGCGGCAGGGTGACGCGGACGGGAGAGCAGCGCAGCTTGGCAGAGGCTGTATGGTTGCGTTCACTGCCGTCGGCTGCTCACCACCGAAGCTTTAGGGTTCAGGATGCGTCGACGGTGTCACACAACGTGCCTCGTTATTCCTTCTCTTTCGTTCCAGCACATTCGACGTTACACGAACTGTTGGTTTCCACGCCGCGATTCTTTGCCGTTGCATACCTCAGCGAAGTCCTCTGAAAGTTTCACCGCAGTGCTGATGGTGAAGCGTGAAGTATTTGCACCTTCGGTGAGGTTTAAATAGCTAATTTGTTGCTAATTTGCATCAGAGAAGACAAAGATGTGCCAACCAAAAGACGCGGCACACTCCAAGCAACACAACAGGTCCAAAGTCAGGTTTCGTTGGTTCAAGGCCAGGAAGCCTCCTATGTTCTTGCGACAGCCGGGCCCGAGTTCCAGGTTCAAAGCAACATGAGCAATAGGTCCCGACTTTCGATTGTTCCAGACGGCATGCCGCCTGGCTGACCAGCAAAACGAAATCTCGCCATTAGCAGCGCCGTCAGTGTCGGACGCTCCAAGTGCATCGGCGTCGGCGCAGCACCGGCCAAGCTCTGGTGCGACCCGGCGCCACAGATCTGCGATGTTGAAACAGCCCTGCTCCATATGAGCAGCGCAGTGTGAGCGGCGTGCTCGGCGGCGCCCCGCGTCACGGCTGATGAGCCGCGGCCCTGAAGGGCCTTAAACCCTAAACCCTACTCGATGCGCAGCGCCTTGTCGGCGCCGTACTCGGCGGCGCGCCGCTTCATGAGCCACGCGCCGGCGGTCGTGCACGGGAAACGCTTTTCTGCATTGGCGCCGCCGCCGTCGCCGCCGCCGCAGCCGGGCAGCACCTCCACGCGCGCGTCCCAGGCCGGCGCCGCGAAAAAGGGGCTGGAGTAGCGCTCCCCGGCTGAGCGCTTCTCAACGCGGTGCAGCGTCGACCTGCGCACAGGGATGACGCAAAGCAGGTCACAAAAAGGGTTTAAGAGGGAGTGTTCTCGAGCCCCAGCAGCAGAATGATCTCGAGCTCCAGGGTGGGAGATCTTGACCAGTCAGGGGTCTGTAATAAGGGGCGATTCCCTGCGCTGCCGTGGGCTGACGGGTGTGCTGCAGCTAGGGATATTCAGGGGTACACATGCAATACAGCCTGACAAAGGCAGAATTAGATGTGGCACGTCACGCCAGTGTGCTCAAGCCCCGTGGCCATTCGGGGGCCAAAGGGGCGGGGAAACGTCAAGGGGCAATATTCAATGGGCAATATTCCATGAGCAATATTCCGGTTCCTACAAAGGCTTCCACTGTCGTACAGTGTCTGAAATGGAGGCGCCAGGTCCGCACTTGAAGCGGCCGCCGGTGCAGTGATGCAGCATGTCACCGACGTGCACGACGAAGAGATTCAGGGCTCAGGTCTCAGTGAAATGGTGAAAGAACGAACTTGAAGCGGCCGCCGGTGTAGTGGTGCAGCATGTCGCCGACGTTGACGACGAAGGCGCCGGGCCGCGGCGGCACGTCATGCCACGCGCCGCAGTGCCGGATCTGCAGCCCGGGCGTCGCGTCCGTGGCCAGGACCGTCAGGAAGCCCCAGTCCGTGTGCGCGCCTGCAGCAGTTTGGGGCATCCTTTGTGCAGGTTGCAGACTCGCATGCGCCGTGCCGGATCTGCAGCCCGGGCGTCGCGTCCGTGGCCAGCGCCGCCAGGAACAAACGCCCCAGTCCGTGCGCTCACCTGCAGCAGTTCGGGATACTGTTTTAAAATGTTCCTGGTGCAGACGGTTGGCAAGCTTTGATCGTCCTTGTGCTGTGTCGGATCTGCAGCCCGGGCGCGGTGTCTGTAGCCAGCAGCATGAACCAGCCCCGATCCTCCAGCCATGTGACCCAGCCCCAAAGGTCCAGAGTCTTCTAGAAGTTTCAGCATACACTGGTAAAGTGTCACAGCAACCGTTCCGGAAATTCCGGCACACGCTGTTGAAGCGTCACAGCAATCGTGCAAGCCCTCCCTTGGGGACTCCGCATCCCGACAGCGCGGCTGGTGCAACTTCAATGACAAAGTGCTGTGGCCGTTGGAAGATCCTCAAAACCCTCCCAAAACCCCAGACTGCTCACCGACGCCGAAGATGCCGTCCTTTGCGCAGTGCTCGCCCGGCAGGTAGCGGATGATGCGCACGTTGGACGTCGGCGCCGCGAATTTTGCATCGAAGAACGTCGGCGGCAGCTGCAGGCTCAGCGCGATCAGGCGCAGCAGCCTGCGTGTTGTGCACTCAAGTTAGTGCGTCGAACCGGTTGAACTTCAGTGCTGCTTGCCGCCACGTTTTCTCATTTGCTTTCTGCGATTTGGTGTCCAACACCGGACGAGATGTGGCAGGCAGCCATGGTGAAGTCGAGCGATGATGGCACAGCTGGTCAAGCTCTGTACACACTACTAAGACGGATCCAGGTAGTTTTCACAACACAACACGCAGGGATTTGAAAAGTCCCAATTGCCATGCAGAAGGCGATGGTCAAAGGGCTTTTTAGGAGCCCTCTATATAAATATTTAATATAAAATTTTTAGGGTTCTTGGGAGGAAGATGCACCTGAGCGGGATGACGAAGCACGTGAGCGCAACTCTGCCCATGGCGGCACAGCACGCCTCGGTCCAGGGGGCTTTTGGTCAGGCGCACGGGTTGACAGCAGAATTTGAGATGCAGAGAGTGTGAGAAGCACCTGCGCGCGACGGCGTCCATGTAGCCACACTAAACCCTAAACCCTGATGGCGTCCCATGGCGGCGTAGTACGCCTCGATCGCCGAGCGGAAGTCCGGCAGAGTAGTGTGCCTCGATCGCTGGGCGCATGGCGTGGCAGAAGGGTATCCAATAGTGTTTGAGGAGGGTTTTGAGCAGCACCTGCGGGCGACGGCGTCCATGGCGGCATAGTAGGCCTCGATTGCCGGGCGGAAGTCCGGCAGCGCGGCGGGCTCCGGCCAGTGGTTGGAGCCGTGGAAGGGTTTATCGATGTCGTCCGTCTCGAATCCCAGGTACGCGTTGAAGGCTTCCTTCCGGTCCGCCTGCTTGCATTTGAGGGATGCTAGGGTTTAGACTTTGGCGCCAGCGCACCTGCTCCGCCAGGCGCACCGCTCTGCAAGCATGTCACAGCACAAAGCCATTGTGCGTGCCTCTGTGTTGCAGGTGGCAGTCGTCTCAAGGCCCAGCTACGCTCAGTGCTGAAAGCACCTGCCGCAGTGCTGCCAGAGGAGCCTCACCTGCTTGTAAGGGTTTTTGGCGGTGCCGGACCCTGGCGGATGATACCCCCGGTTGCTGGAGTTTGCCTACGCGGTCATAGGGATCTCGAATGACATCTCCGAACAGCGTTCCGCAGCACGCGTGAGGCTGTCAGCAGCAAGGGATGGTCCGTCCAGAAGCCGCGGCATCCGTCTTCAGGCAGGTGCCTTTACAGGCGTTGACACATGCGCGGCTGCAGGCGCCCGGCTCTTGATCGCCCGCCTTGAGCCGAGATCCAGCTCAAAGTAACACACTACAAGTTGCAAACAGCTGCGCCGTGCTGAGCGCGTTCTCGCTCACCTGCAGCTTGAGCTTCTCCTCAAGCGGCTGCGCGAAGAAGGCGGCGCTCTCTCGGAATTGCCGCTGTAGCAGCTCCTCTGGCACGCCGTGGTTGGTCACTACATCCGCCATTTGAACATCAAAGGCTGCGGTCGTATGCACAAATTCCAAATGCGGCAGGGCCTGGCGTCGGTCATCGCCGCCAGCTCAGCTCAGCATTGTCACGCGCTTGCAAACTAGGCAGTGTGAATGGAGTCGCCACTTGTGCCTGTCATGGATGTGGATACCATGCAACATTTGCATATGCGATGCGCGATAGTGCCCTCTAACGGCTCCTGAAAATGCATATGCGAACGCATGTGGCGGCGTTCCATGCCGCGGCGCACCATAAAAGAACCCAACTTCGGAGGCGGCTGCGCACAGATTCGAGCCCGCCGATGCTTCATCGACCGATAGATCGACTTCCGGCACCTGCGCCAGTCGCGGCACATGCGTCGAAGTGCTGACGGCTCCAAACGAATATCCAGAGCATGTCCGACCAGTCGGGTAAGCCCGTCGAGCAGAGTCCCGCACTGCCGACCGCTGCAGAGCGATCTCGAGGCCATCGCAAAAGCTGGCACAGCGGCGGCTCGCGGCTCGCATCCATCAGAGGACGCGAACACATCGTGAGCAGTTACGACGTGAAGGCAGTTGTGTCCGCTCATGATGCCTCGAAGTTCTTGGCAACGAAGAATGAATCGAGAGCTTGAATACACCTTACCTGCCAATCTGCTGGAAGCGACTGAGCATGGTGCGCTGCTGCGGCTTTCACCAGGCGTTCCGCTGGAGCCGATACCCAATGCGCGTCATCAGCGAATGGCGCCTGGTTTGCTGGTGTCGCACAGCCATACCTCGGCAAGTGGTGCGGCTGTGCAAGATCCGGAGGCGGCATACTGCGCTGAATAACGCCGGCTGCTGGTCACCTAGACTGACTGCGTGCCCAGAATGCACGACTATGTTTGCAGAAGCGCCGTCCCGCAGGTTGCAGACTCGAGTACAAAATTGTCAGACCATAATCGCTGCGAGCCGCCGTAAGACATGGAACGCCGCAATGAACATGTGCACCTCTTGCAAAGTTCTTGCAACTTTTCATCGCTGACGTCAGCAGATAATTGAGCGGAGAAACGAATTAGGCTCAGCTAATGCTAGGGCGAGCAGTGTCGCGCAGACTGTCCTTTGTGCGCCGGCCTCGTTGGAGCCGCCTGTTGCATCGTATGGAAGCGTCCAGTGCTGCAGGGCTCCAGCGCTAGATCAAGCTCGACCCTCTGAAAGCACCCATCCACAGTGTTCGAAGAACCTGCATTGGCTTTGGCTACCAGTTGACGGGATTGGACAGCTCACGTCGCTGAGTGGTGACACCATATCCAGACTTTAATCTTGCGGCCGCCCCTGAGCCTCTTGAATGGATCTGGGCCGAATACAGGTCTGCCCTCCAGCTCGCCTAGTCTCACCACAGACTGGGATTGAGCGCCTGGGAGACACAACTTAGGCGCATGAACTTGTTCTGTATCGTGCGAGGCCTCTGACGTCCTGCTCTGGCGACCTTTGCCGTATTGCTGCACAAAAGAAGCACCTAGTGGTGCCCGCGCAGAAAGAGCTGAAGGAGATTGAGCGAGACAAAACGTCCGGCGTCACGGTCAAGCTCGTGGGCGCCAACCTGCAGCGGCTGACGGGTTTCGTGCAAGGTGAGGTTCCTACATGCCTGCAGCAGTATTACATGGGCGTGGCGCAAGCCAGCTGGCGGCACCGCAGAAGATGCAAATGCAATGCCCACACCTGCCACACGTACTTTGCAGGTCCGAGGGACACTCCGTATGAGGGCGGGATCTTCGTCGTGGACATCGAACTGGGTGAGTTGAAATGCCACTGCACACCTTCTGCCATGATGCAGATTGGAGGGCTATTCAATCAGGCTGAGCCTGTGGCTGCACCTCGTGGATGCAGGCAGCCAGTACCCCTTCGTGGCGCCGAAGATGCGGTTCAAGACGAAAGTGTGGTGAGCAGCCTGTTGTGCTGTTTTGCTCGCGACTCGCTGTCACGCCGCCACAGTGTTGCACTGACAGCATGCCTGTGTGCACTCGAGCAATACTGTGCAAACACCCGCTGCATTGGCGTATTTGATTTGTGCTGACATGTCCAGCCGCACCGTCCGCAACAGTCGGCAACGGTCTGCACCTTCTCGAGTGCAGATTGTTTCCCACGCCGAGTCTGCGCAAAACCCTGCTGCAGGCACCCCAACGTGAGCTCTGCCAACGGCGCCATCTGCCTGGACATCCTGAAGGACCAGTGGAGCCCGGCGCTGACGCTCAAGACGGCGCTGCTGTCGCTGCAGGCGCTGCTCGCGTCGCCCGTGCCGGACGACCCCCAGGTGACTAATGATTGCCTAATGGTTGCCTAGTTGAGAATTTGCTGCGGCATGACGGGCCATTCACCTGGTGCGGACCTGCAGCATGTGTCGCAGATACCGATGGCACTTTGGAGATCCTCCGATGGGCAGACGTTGATGGCGTGTCACTCCCGTATTTTGCCTTGCAAGAAATCTGATGGGTGACAGCCGGGTTTCCTCTGCACCTCCGCAGACGCACAATTTAGGGTTTAGGTTTTAGGGTAGACAGAGCACAGCATTGCCAGGCCCTTAGCAGTACACATGTCGTCCAGAGAACTTTCTCAGATGACACCTTCATGTTGCAGGATGCGGTGGTGGCGCGCCAGTACATCTCAGACCAGCGGGCGTTTGAGCAGCAGGCGCGCTCGTGGACAGGTCCGTCCCTTTCCGACAGGCTGGGGGCAGCGGTCAGATGGGCTTTGACCCTCTGCATCCACTTCACATGCTACTGGAGTTTCGTGGGGCAGAATGCACTTGATCGAACGCTTCAATGAACAATGCTTGCCAGTGTAGACGAGTGTCGGCGGGTTGGTGCCTCGGCAGTGCATGTTAATGCGCGAGGTGCTAACGCCGCATTGTTCCTGGTGCCGATGCAGAGACGAACGCGACGCAGGAGAAGGCACACGGGCCAGATGAGAAGGTTCTGCGGCTGGTGGACATGGGCTTTGGCGCCGAGGCGGCAACGGCGGCACTGTTCAAAGCCAATGGCGACGAGCAGGCGGCGTTGGAGATGTTGCTCGGAGGGTGATTCTTTGACGACATGAGCCGCGCTGGATGGCAGGAGGTCCGGCCAGGCAGCGCGGACGCCGGTAAAGTCGTCAGTGATGCAGCAGCACATTGACGTTGGTCGGCGGGGTGGGTTTGGGGGGATGAAGCCTGCGTGTGGAGTAGAAGGGGCGATGGCCAGGCAGCGCGGATGCTGGTCCAGTCAGTGGTTCAGCAGCGCCAGGCTGTTTGAATTTTCGCACTTTTAGCGATAGGTGCACGAATCATCGGCAAGGCGCGGCAGCTTGGGCAGCTGTTTTCTGGAGTGTCGAGAAAGCCACGCGAATGAACGTGCCTATGAGCATCCGCACGTCAAAATGCCTGCAATGCTTCATGGGCTAGCCTGTGGTTGATATTCCCCCAGCGTTGCGGCGGCATGAACACCCTGCTGGTCAAAGTTGCAAAGTGCAGCCTGACTGATCTCGGTGCCAATCAAAAAGTCATTGGACTTGCGTTGTCGCTTGCACTTGTTCACTCGTCCTTCACAGTGGCGCGTCGTCCGCTGCACGCTGCTGAACGACACGTTGCGAAGTAAAGGCCTGTTCATATTTGAACATCCGGACGTGTTGAAAGTCGTCAATCTCAGACACAGACCTGTGCAGTAGCTTCAACCTGCTTCTTCTTGAGGAGTAGTATCCTTTGGGCCTATCCAGACTCTGCGCAAACGTCCTGCTGCAAGTTCCCGCACGCTCATGCCCTTTCGAAAGCAGCGAAATTGTCACCAGCAATGTCGCGCCTTGGCTCCGACGCCCTGTGCAGAAGTTCATGACCGCCGAGTCGACTGCGCTCGCGCAGCGCCAGGTTCGCAAGGCGCTGGCGAATGCACTACATGACGCCGCGGCGCAACAGGCGTGTCCCGCCCTGCCCTCGATGCTGATCATGAGCGTACCTGTTCCTGCTGACTCACCGGATCTCCTCAAAATCGAGCACGCAGCTGGCGCGCGCAGGCATCAATCGACAGGACGTCAATTGACTCCAGAAAAAAAAATCAAAAACCACATAAACAAGTTGTGATAAGAATTTTGATAGAAATGCAACTTTGTCTATTTGAGGCATACAACACATTTTTTACTCTTAACGATATTGAAACTTTGAATTACTTGACCCAACCTCCCTGTGCACTCACTTCTTGTATGTCTCCAGGCGGAGAATGTGGCGCTAAAAGCGGATGCACGGCGCCTCGCACGGGACATGCACGCCCAGGTGGTCGCCAGCGCGGCGGCTGCAGAGGACCTGGAGCAGCAGCTGGCCTCTCGACAGGCCATGCTGCAGGTGGGCAATCCCGGTCACGTGCCTGAGTGCAGAGTTGTAGCCATCGGACCAGGCAAATCGGGCGCAACAGCACAGGGTGATGCTGATGCGCATTCCAAGATGCTGACTGGGGCGCTGCACAGACGCGCAAACGCGTTTCAGGCATATCGCAGGCTGTGCTGTCGTGCAGTGAGCTCCAAGCTGGTCATCTGACAGCCTGCCGTCATGCCAAACCCACAACCAAGATGCCCAAACATGGCGCCGTTTGCGACAGGAGATGCAGGCGGCGCTGGAGAGGGCTGCCGCGGAGCACGACGCCCTGCTGTCGGCGGCGGCCGCCGCGGGTGAGCTGCGGACGCGCCTGACGGCGGTGTCGGTGGAACGCGACTCGTTGCTGGAGGAGTGTGGGGTGCTGCGGGCAGAGCGCCGTCGACAGGAAGGAGCAACGGCCGCGGCAGCACAGGCAGCGGACACACAGCGGCAGCAAGCGGCAGCAGCACAGGCGGCAGCAGCAGAGCAGGTGGCGGCGGCGCAGGCAGCAGCAGCGCAGTCATCGGCGGCGGAGGCGCGAGCTGCAGAGGAGCGGCAATCGGCAGCCTGCTCGCAGTTGCAGGCGGAGGCGGCTGAGCTGCGCAGCGCTCGCGAGTCGGCGACGGCGGACGCCGCAGCAGCGAGGGCGGAGCTCGGGCGCGTCAGGTGGGCAGATGCACCACGACAGTCCATGCACAGAACGTCGTACGACACGCTGGGGTGCAGGGCTGGATCAGCGCGGGAGCGCACTGCATCGCCAGCGCTGATGCGTGTGCGCGGGGGGGGGGGGGGGGGGGGCGGAGGCAAAAGGAC
>JAABUL010001131.1_pt1 | contig 52556 bp, 42 predicted proteins | sample 5559151 | NCBI WGS metagenome assembly JAABUL01 (sample SAMN10711876, study PRJNA513368) | rock metagenome | isolation source: Antarctica rocks | place: Antarctica: Victoria Land, Pudding Butte sud
CCTTGTTACGTCGATGATGGGCGTTTGGCCTTTTACGCCGACTTTTAGGGATGTCTTTTTCATTTCGACGGTAATGTCTTTTCCGCGGAGGGTGGAGGGGACGGAGACTGTGATGTCGAGGTCTTGGATTGTTTGCGTCCATTTGTAGGGGAGTTTGGCTTGCTCTTCTGCTTCTCGAGCGCGGTCTGCTTTGTCTTTCTTCTCGCGGTCTTCGGGGGTAGGGGAGGTTGACATTGTGGCGAGTTGAAAGGGGGCACGAATTCCGCACCAATGTTAGGCTCTGGACAGATTTCTGAGAGAGCTTTATTTTCGCACGAAGGTTGGGAGAAGGAGGTAGAGCGATCTGTGAATCTTGAATTCCTAATGCAGCCCTATGTAGTAAGCTAGGCCGCTTTAGTCACTCTATCTCAAATTCCTGCCAAGCACTTCCCTCTTGTAGGTGCCAGCTGACCCGAGATCTTGGGCTGAGGCATCTGAGAGTCCGGATTTTACGATGTGTACCAACCTGGCAGACTTGATGTGCTTCGAGACAAGACACGACAATCGGCCCCAACAAATCGTATCTTAATCTAGGGGATTAATCAATGATGACGCGTTGTCGGGCTTATAATTCGCCATAACGGCCGGCCTTCTGATCTATTGAAATCCCAAGTAGTGCTCGTGATGCTGTGTCATTAACGAGGCACAGTAGCTCCCCTTCTCAAGGGGGCAACAGTTACGAGCTTAGAAAACATGAAGGCTTACAACATAGGACCCTCAAGATGAGGATGCAAATTGCCACTCTCGGAAGGCTTGCCACTCACCAAAGACGGTTCCTCTGCTATGGTCATAGGCTCTGACATCACGCCTTGTGCCTCGTCCTTCCAGTCCCACATTGAGGACCTTGGGTGTAACATCGTCTTGCCTCATATTACGCCCAACGTTCGGCAAGTCGATAGACCTCGGAGAAACCCAGCAAATGTTTGAGCATATCATGATTTTCATCCTAAAAGTCCATCTCGAGCTTATTCGGCTGACTCGTCTATCAACCAACGAAAGATCAGCCCTTATCGAAGCCGGCGACTTTGAACCTGCATGGGAGGACGAGCCTGCATACAATTGGGAGGTTGTCGAGGCTGACCTGTCTTGGGCCGTACCTGCTTCGCTGGACCTACTAGGAGAGTGGCTTTGGAACGGCTGCAAGTTCACTGGTTAATTGAGGTATTTCTCTAGTCCGCTTGCCGATCAACGATGGCCAGACAATTTTTGAGGCTCTGACTCGGTCTACGTAGGTGACTAACAACCAAGTCTGCACAGATTACATAGCCGGCCGTTACGCCCCCTTTCCCATCACCTCATCTTCCTCAAGTCGCGGTATCTCATATGTTTACTTCCGTGGCTTCCGTTAAGAAGTCCGACAAACTCCAATCTCGGACAAGGCGGCTGGTCTGCAATGGCTGCTCAGAGAAGCTCTTGCAGTCCGCGCAGCCTGGTACCATGCTACACGAAGATTTCGGACGACGAACTTCCTCCAGTCCATGTTTGAATTCAGGTCAGCTATCAAAGATTGATCCATGATTGGCCGCTGACCGCAAGGCTTGATATCAGACTCACGATGGTACTGTGTTGTTTTGTTTATGGGAAGAGCGGAAGAGTGTTGCGTTGTATTTGATGGTATTGAGTAAGAAGCACTCTGACTGGATTTACTGAAGAAGCCAAGAAACCTAGCTTAGGGTGGCTTTCTATGTGAAGAACTGCATCCTGAGCCGTATCCTTCAAAGCTAGCTCTTTACTGTCTGCTCCGCCTTACCAGAAATTCGATGACTTGAATGACAAGTCCGCTCATTGTTGTCAAGGACGCCTCTAAAGAATTCCACGCATGGGGCTGTTCTCAATCTGCCACCCTGTAATGCAAACACTCATCCAATTGTAAGAAACATTCGCTGATAGCAGGAAGTAGCTCATTAGGTATGCGAATCATCATGGAGACTAGCTACCACCTCCAGGCCTGGATGAGCAGAATCTTCGCGTTCGTGAGGGACCTGAGCACCGTCCTTCCTTTGTTTCTTGTCTGCTTGTGTTGTCTGTTGGGCGGGACTGAAACCCCCCGGCGTTTCCGCTCTCTTTTCCACATGGGCTTCGTTTCCGTTGATAGCAGCGATACTTCGTTTACGCTTCAGTACTGGTATTGCCACCTTCTCGTTGGCCTTCGCAGACTCCTTCCTCGGCTTCTTCTTCGTCCCAACTCCGCTCGCACCAGAGCTGAGAATCGAGGCTCGATTGCACAAGTGCTTGCCGTTAACATCCCATGGTTGACCCTGCCAGCAAGCAGTGCAATACTGCATCATGCAATTTTGTTGCTCACAGCGGTAGACATCTGTATCGTAACTATGCTTGCGGCACTGATCGCACCTGGCATTAAATCGCCTAACATTCAAGAACGATCCGTGCATGGGTGGCTGATTCGAGGCCTGTCCTGTAGCCATGATGGGACCACCCCTAGAAGTGCTCGCAGCTAAGGCTGGGAGACATGAGTGCTGGCCGTTACAATTCCGCAATTGTAACTGCCAGCAAAGGGTGCAATACTGCTGATCGCAACTCGGACAACGGTAGATGGTGGTAGTGGTTCTTGCTCTGCGACACCGATCGCAGTTGGGTCTATGATCCTCTATCCACGGCAACGTGGTGTGCGCGGGCGGCTGATTCGAGGTCTGATCCGGAGCCATGGTGAGATTGATGGAAGAGATTGAGTAGGTGATTTCCTTGGTATCAGAGTGCAAGAGGTATATGATGTTTTTGATTGATACTGGGGTATTCCTTGATTGAGAAAATGAACGCAAGTCTATACAGGTTTCCCAAATAAGACCCCAGTCGGTACAAGATGGGAGACTAACGTAGCGTGATATGGAGCGAGTTCAATCAGACCTCATTGTTGATGGAGACGATGACAAGGCACTTCCGATCACAGACGTTGGAACCTTGAGCCGGTGTCGCTGTGGCTGCTACTTCTGCGTATAAATGTTTGGTAAAGCTGCTTGACCCAACGGAACAATGTCGGATTTGGTAGGTCTGAGTCTGTGATATTCCGTGAACGATGATTTTATATTAGAATATCTGATCCATGATGCGGCTTCCCAATTTGGACGATCACTCCACCAGAAGTCGCCACCGCTTCACCTCCGCTCTTTCCTCAATATAAGAGCAGTACCTCTCTACAACTCACTGTCCCACACACCAACACACATCACAAGCCAGCAAGATCAACAATGCAAGCGTCTTCTCATCTAGCCACGGTTGCCGTAAACCTCAAGACATACCCCGAAACACGCCAACTTTTCTGAAGACCATCCGCATGGATACCAAAACCTAGTACGAGAAAAACACAGAATCATCCTCTCGACCAGCTTCTCCTACCATGGTCGAAAACCCACCATAGGTACAGAACACAGCCTCGACGGCGAAACCTCTGAATCCACCCAGCCCAACCCCTCTGACCACAGCCCCGTTGCCCTTGACGATTCATTCGTGCCAGGTAACGATTTTTCAAACGAGAGGTGCACAGGCTGTAAAGACAGATGCGTGGAAGTGTGAGTGGTAGTAGATGAGGCGATGGCGAAGGCAGCGACGGATATTCTGCACATATGATCAATACAAACGCTTTATTAAACCCCTCCTTTTAACGCAATCGATCTAGTCCACTTCAATCCCGTCAATCCATTCGCTCTTGAGGCCTTATCCGCTTCTCTACAGAATATGAGCATTTCTGAGCACCGGTATCGTCTGAAGCCATGAGCATATGCCATGGGTGCTTGCTGATGGGTGCTAAGATGATCTCACGTATTTCTAGACAAAGCATTACCGGTGAGGAGGGGTTCTTTCTCCTTCTGAGATTGACATCCTGACGGTTTGTTGGACTTTGAATCTCTGGAACGATATACGAGAAAATATTATGAGGGGTTTGGTGAGAGGCAGTGCGCTGATGACTTTTCGATTTCTGTTGTTTGAGGTGGGAGTAGAGATGTAATGCTTTGATAGGTCAGATTTGTTTCTTGGTAAACAGTAGTGATTCTGGGCTATGATCTCAAAGGGAAGGCATTATCCACTGATTGAACGGATGATGATAAGTAGTGCAGAATTCAAACTTTTGGCGTTTTTGTTTGCTAGCGCAATGTTCATATAGGCAGACAATACGCACTAAGCTGTTTATACCTTTTTGTCCTCAGTAGGTACACATGCCATATAAATGATTTTGAATGCAGAGAACGTTCAAGTCTACCAACGCCCTTGGCGACATATAAACCAAACAACCATGCCCAAAACCCCAATACTATCCTATGCGTTGTGATACGTGTCAAGCTTCCCCATAGCCTTGCTCCAGATCCACCAACTTCATCGATATAGGTAGGCCGCACAAGTGCCTTAGCAGCCGCCAGACTTTTATGAGAACTTTACTCAACGGCCGTTCACGTTGAACTTCCAACACAATATACTGACAGCAGAGACTTGTATTGAGTGCTATATAAAGATCTAGAAACTATTCTACAGAAGGAGCAATATCGTCAGGACGCTAACCCTAACCCTAATTATTATTTAGGGGTAAATCGACCCCGTAGCCTCCCTAGACTCAAAAAACTTTACGACCGCGCAAAGAAATATATAAAGAAACCCTGAAGATTGAATAGTTAATAATAGTAATAGGAGGGCTATTATTATACCTAATATTACTAGTATTACTACTACTCCTCCTACTCTTACTAACTTCCAGGTTAAGGCTACTGAAGTAGAGGCTAAGGTAACTACGGTTAGAGCTAATAAGGTTAGAAAGTCGGCTAGTATAGATAGTACTATAATTAGGTATTATATTTATAAGGAAATATAGCTAGACTAGTAAAAGGAGGTATTATAAGAGGTACTTATAATATAGGTATTATAAGAGTAGGAGGAAAGGCTATCAATACTACTAGAGGCGCTATTAAAGCTATAAAGAGAGGTATTACTAAGGATACTACTCAGCTTAATATAATAATAGTAGGGAAGACTAGCGCTTTTATATCTTTATTTACTTATAAGGTAGCTTCTTCCTTATAGATTTATATTAAGTATATAGAAGATTCTTTTACCTCGCGTCTCTTCTCCTCCTCTTATATTAGGATAAGAGTATAGATCTTAAGCTCTCTTTAAAGACTTATAAAGGTAGTAGTAGTAGTAGTAGTAATAATATTAATTTCTCTTATTATTTATTTATTATAATCTCCTTATACCTATTAGGCCTCCTTAGCTAGGTATTACAAGTACACCCGTAGATCTTATACTACTCGGAACTATAGTACTTCTCGTTATAGTTAAAGCTCTTAGTAACCGACTACTAAAATAACGATTAGTTAGATCTTAAATAAATCGGACTAATTATTAATATTATAATTAGATTTATTTATAACTAATTAAACTAACTATACCTCTTCGTAGGATTTCTTATATCTATAAAGATAGTGATATTTCCCGCTTAAATAGGAGCTTTATACTTAATTTATATTATAAACTTAGTTATCTCCTAAATATTGAATATAATATATTATACTAGACTAGTTTATTATAAAGCCTATTTATTTAATCCTTAATACTCCCCTTTATAAGATTAATCTTAGATCCTAGTTAACCTTTAGATAATAGGATTATAATATTTTAAGTACCCTTAAGATAAATACCTTAAGACGGAACCCTACTTTAAGTAAATAAGGGACGCGACGCCCTTCGCTTAATATTAATAAAGATAATATTAAAGTTATTAAGCCTAACTTATATTATAGTAATTATAATAAGCTTAAAGAATAGCTTATATAACTCTAATTATACTTTATATTTAATAAGCGGGTTATATAAGAGAGCGGGCCTAGTGTTACGGTTCACTCCGTCCGTGGATGGGGTAGACCTATGATTGGTTCTCGTGAAGAGGAGTGTCAAGGAAGCAGGGCAAGCAGGCTTATACTAAACAGGTCTGGTACAAGGTATTGTATTCAGTGCTTAGGAGATTACTAGAATCATAACATGAGTTAAGCACGGAGCTCCTACCTACTGGGAAACATCGCCATCTATATAGACATAGGAAATATTGGATCAGCTGGATCAGTTCTGATACCACTGACTCTCTGGATCAGCTGGATCAGTTCTGATACCACTGACTCTCATGGATCAGTTGGATCAGTCCTGATACCGCTGATCGTGACGAGAAGTGCTTCGTCCGAGCGTAGTACAAGAACCGTGAGTTCAGGCTGTAACACCTAGAAGTAGTTTATATCCTTTCTTAAGTAATTCTTAGAAGAACCTAATAACTTAGATAACTCTAAAATTAAGAAGTAGATAGAAAGCTTTATATACTTCCACGTTAAAATCTAATAAGTATTTAGACCTTCTAATAAAAATAATATAGCGACTCGTATTATTTAATATCTAAATTAAAGAAAGTTAGTAATAGAATACTTTATATAATTTTAATAATATTTTATTAGGATAGATTAGGATAATAACGCGCTTATAATAATATGTTAATAAGGATTAAAAGATAATATTAAAGATATATTAATATATATTAATATATAAATTAATAACTTAAAAACTCTTATATTAATTATAATTAAAATTAATAATAAGCTCTATAAACGAGTAATAGAGAAACGCTATAATAGCGGAATTATAGGATTAAGATAATTAGGATTCTTTACAGGAGACTATTAAAATAAGTTAAAAGCCCTAAGAGATCTTTATAAATTAATACTTATAAAGCTTAATTTTACGTAGAAGAAAGGTAAGTTTAAGGGGAAGAAGTAGTATTAAGGGGGTAAGAAAGTAATACTTTATTATAATTATAATAAGCTAGGCTATATTATTAAAGATTATAAATTAAAAAATATAGTAAAATACCCTTAATTAAATATATTATAAAGAATATTAATTAAGAAGAATAAACTTTTAGAAGATCCGCCTAAAGTAGAATATAATAATAAGGAGTTAAATATAATTATATATAACTTATTTATAGCCTTTAATACGCTAAAGGTAGATATTAGAGAACTCTAGTAATAATATAATAAATTAAGAAAAGAAGTTACTAAGAAAGAAAGAAATATTATATATATTAAAATAAGATTAAAAGAAATTTAAGATTAATTAAAAGGACTAGACTCTAATAATAATAATAAAGATTAAAAGGAAAAGCCTAATTAAGGATAAAGAATTAAAGGAGACTTAAACTAAGATTATTTAAGTATTAATAAATTATTAGAAAAAGAAATACTATACTTTAAATTAAATAACTTTAAACCTTATACCTCCGCGTTAAAGGATTAATAATAAGATAACTCTAAGAAATAATTAAAATTTTATTAAGAATTTTTTTTAGATAAACTTTTAATTAAGGAATTTAAGAATAATTCCTTATACCTAAAATATAGAGTAATATATTAGATAGTTTATATAAATAAGTACTATAAGTTTTACTACTTAATATAAATAGATTTAGGAAGGGTAATATATTTACCTTCTTATTAAAATTATACCTAGATAAACTATTATAAGCTAGGATATAAATAGTATTTAATAATAAAATAATAAAATTAGAAGTTCTTAAGCTAAGATTAAGTATAATATAGATACCTCTAAACGTATCTTAAATATAATAAGGATATAGATAAGTGTTATTTAATTAAATAATACGCGTGCTTATATAATAATTACTAGAAGTATATATATTAAAAGAAGATTACCTAATTTCTTCCTAACTTAGGAAAAGAGTAATCCCTTATACTACGGGGAAGTATAAGGAGATTAATATCTTAACCCCTAAAATATAATACTTATAATTAATAGAATACTAAATATATATAAATATACTAGTATAGATTAATAGAATAAGAATTATTATTATAATAGATTAATAGAATAAGAATTATTATTATAATAGATTCTAGAGTAATAAGAAACTTTATCTCTTAAGTCTTAATATAGTCGGCGGGCTTATTAACTTAAAAAAAGAAAGTACCCTATAACTTATAAATAATTAACGGGTTAGAACTATTAATAGGAAGTATAGATAAGGAGACTACCTTATTACCTTTTATAATTTAACGCTATTATAAGGAAATCTCTTTCGATATAATTAGGATAGCTACTTATTATATTATTTTAAGAATACCTTAATTAAAGAAGTATAACCTAGTAATTAATTAAAAGATAAGAGTATTTAAATTTAAGCGAATTAATAATATTACTAATATCTACCCTATATATTAATAGCGGATAATAATAAATAAGAAAATAAATTAAAGACTAGTTAAGGTATATATTACCTTATTTTTAAATAAGGATAACCTTATAATAAAAGGATCTAACTTAATAAGTATTAATAGAGGTTAATAAGGCTAATAAATTAGAGTTCTTAAAGGAGTTAATAAACCTCCTAATATCTTATAAGAGTATAAAGTATAGAAGCGCCTCTTTATAAAAGAGATAATAATAAAAGCTTTACCTAAATATTAACCTTAAGATTATAAGATTAAACTTAAACTAGGGAAGGCGCTAATATTTAGATTATTATATAAGCTATTTAAGAAGGAACTTATAGTATTACGCGGGTACCTTAATAAAAACCTAAAAAAGGGATTTATTTAAGAATCTAAATTATTAATAGGTTATTTAATCCTCTTTATAAAGAAGAAGGATAGATTATTATAATTATATAATAATTATTAAAAGTTAAATAATATTATAATTAAGAACTATTACCTATTATTAAATATTAATAAGTTATAGGATTAACTCGTTAGTATAAAGATCTTTATAAAGCTAGATCTCTAAGGGGTATATAATTTAATTTAAATAAAAGAAGGTAAAGAATAGAAAATAATATTTAGGACTTAATATAGATATTATAAGTACCTAATTATACTATTGAAATTTATTAACGTATTAATAACCTACTAAGTACTTATTAATAATATTATAAGAATATATTTAAATTATATAATAATCGCGTACCTTAATAATATATTAATCTACTTTAGTAATAAGAAAGAATATATTAGCTATATATAAGATATTCTTATATACCTATTATAAGCCGGCCTTCTCTTAAAATTAAAGAAGTATAAGTTTTATAAGGACTTAATAGAGTTCTTAAGATTTATAGTAACTATTAAAGGCGTTTATATAAGCCCTAATAAGATTAAGGCTATATAGGAATAGCCTATACTATATAATATTAAAATAACTTAAGGTTTCTTAGGGTTTATCAACTTTAATAGACGGTTTATTAAAGGATATTCTAAGAAAGCCTTACTATTAATAGAAATTACTAAGAAAGACGTAAGATTTTAATAGGGTATTAACTAATAGAAAGTATTTATAGAGCTTAAATAAGTATATATAGACCTACTAGTACTTTATACCTTTTATAGTAGTAAATTAATATATATTAAAATAGATACCTTAGATCTTATACTTAGAGCTTATTTATATTAGCTAAAAGAAAGTAAATAGTATCTAATAGTATACTACTTATATAAGATAATAATAGTAGAATAGAATTATAATATTTATAATAAAGAGCTTCTAGCTATTATCTATACCTTATAATATTAGAGAGTATATATAGAAAGTTATTTTAAACTTACTATCTTTATAAATTATAAGAACCTCATTGATTTTATTATAATAAAAGAATTAAATTAATAGTAAGTTAGATAGGCTAAGTTACTTAAATAATATAAATTTAAAATTTAGTATATCCTAGGAAAAAATAATAGATAAGTAGACGCTTTAAGTAGATAATCTAACTATATAGAAATTAAAGATATTATTAAATAACTAATTTTAAAATAAAAAAGTAATAGACTACTTATATTAACCTAGAGTTTAATAATAACTATATATATTTTTACAAACGCATCCCTAATCCTAAGAGAAGGATATATTAATAATCCCTTAATAAAAGAGCTAAGAAGTTAGTAATAAAATAAAGATTTACTAGAGTATAAAGGAAAGTTATACTTACTACTTAAGTCTATTAAAGTAGTAATTAGAGATTATTATAATAATCCTTTATAAAGATATCTAGGATTATCTAAGATAATAAAACTTATTTAACGTATATACGCTACGCCGAAGCTACGAGCGTTAGTTAAATAATATATTAAGGAATATATCTATTACTAGTAGAATAAGTTTATAAGATATATTAAGTATAAATAAATTTAGTTTATAAGATATATTAAGTATAAATAAATTTAGTTTATAGAAGTTCTAGATACTCTATAGAAAGATATTATAATAGACTTTATTATTAAATTATTAAAATTAATTAACTTAATAATAAATAATAAATATAACTTAATAATAGTTATTATAAATAAACTTACGAAGTATATAATTATAATTCTATATAAAGAAACCTATAACGTTAGTTAGCTTAGGTTCCTATTATTAGATTAACTTATTAGAGATTATAATATACCTAAATTAATAATATTAGATAGAGATAAGCTCTTTACTTTAAATTATTAAAAGACGCTTATTATATTAATTAGAATTAAACTTTAAATATTAATAGCGTACTATCCTAAGATAGATAAATAAATAGAACGTATAAATTAAATAATAAAAGTATACCTAAGATACTATATTAATAAGAAATAGAATAACTAGGTATTACTACTTCTAATAGTATAATTAGTATATAATGATAAAAGCTTAGATATAATAAGGCTATTACTATTCTTTATAAACTATAGATAATATATAAATCTCTTCCTAGATCTAAGGATGAAACTAAATATTAAGAAAGCCTTAATAGTTATATCTAATATAAAGGCTTTATATAAAGATATATAAGAACAAATTAGCGAGATTAACTAATAAATAATAAAGGTTATTAATAAGAAATAAAAAATATATCCTTAACTAAAGAAGGGGGATAAAGTCTATCTCTTTATAAAAAATTTAAAAAGTAAGAGATAAAGTAAGAAACTAAACTATATAAAAGTTAAACTATTTTTAATTAAATAATTTAAGGGACCTATTAATTATAAATTATAGCTCTTAGCTAACGCTAAAGTATACCTAGTATTCTATATCTCTTTATTAGAATTAATAGACTTTAATACGCTATTATAAGATACCTTCTACTTCTAGACTAAAGAAGAAATAAAGTATAAGGTTAAAAGGATCTTAATATAATAAGGTTAAAATTACTTAGTTAAGTAGAAAAAGTATAATAACTCTAAGAATACTTAGGAGCTAGTTAAAAACCTTAAGAATTATTAAAACCTCTTATAATAATTTTACTAGTATTAATTAAACTACTCTAGTTAAAATTTAAAGGGATTTTAACTTACTTAAAAGATACGTTAAAAAGGAAGTTATTAAAATTAGGAATAATAAATTACTTATCTACCTTGACCTCTTTAATATTCTAAAATTTACCTTCTACTATTTTACGCTTTTATCTTTTTAACTACTCTAATTCTATAGCTAGGCGTATTATACGTACCTAAGCCTCTTTCTATTTAAAAAGCTTTCACTCTCTCTCCTTTTATATATAGCTCTACCGGATAGGGGAAAAGGGAGCTAAATTATAATTATAACTCTTTTAGGCGTATTTAATATATTAATCTAATAAACCGCCTATTTTATATTTCTTAGAAGTACTAGCACGCTTATAGTTTTTATATACGCGTGTTAGATTTATAGGGGATTTAAATAAATTAATAAAGTTATAACGGCGAAATATTAATAGGAGCTTTTTAGACTTCTTACGTAGTATAATTAAAGTTATCGTAGATAATAAAGCTTAAAAGGGGACCTAATATTATAAGTATACCCGTAGACCTTATATTACTTAGAATAGTAGTACTTCTTATTATAGTTAGAGCTCTTAATAATTAACTATTAAAATAATAATTAATTAAATCTTAAATAGATCGGACTAACTATTAATATTATAATTAAATTTATTTATAACTAATTAAATTAATTATACCTCTTAGTAAGATTTCCTATATTTATAAAAATAGTGATATTTCCCGCCTAAATAGGAGCTTTATACTTAACTTATATTATAAACTTAATTATCTCCTAAATACTAAATATATTATATTATATTAGACTAGTTTAGTATAAAGCCTACTTATCTAGTCCTTAATACTCCCCTCTATGAGATTAATCCTAGACCCCAGTCGACCTCCAGATGACAGGATCGTAATACTAGGATAATCTATCTTATTATTTCTTTAAAGCTCTTTAGAGTATAATTCTATATTCCCTAAGTAAGGATAGGTTCTTAGTAAAATACCTTTATATCTTAATAAGTTATCCCTTATATAAGCTCTAATTCTTTCTTAAAAGTAATATTAGGATTATAATATATAAGGCGTAGTAGCGTTATATTATTAGCTTTAACTATTAGAGATAAAGGTAGTTTAATAGTCTCTTAATATTACTTATATAAGTAGATATAAGCTTCTAGGATAATCTAGGTAAGATATATAGGAAGGAAATATTTCCTTAGATCCTACTCTTATAATACTTAAGATATATATTAATAAAGTTATAATAGCTTATACTTATATTTAATTATAATTAAAGTCTCCTATCTTATAAAATTTATTATAAGGATAAGTTATTAAAAATACTTTATAAGTAAGGTAATATAATCTTTAAGCTTACCTATTTAAGATTAATAATTAATCTTTATTAAAATAGATTTTATTATATAGAGTATTAAAGTAAGGTTTAATAAGATTTTATTTACCTTTTTAAGGGCCTTATCTTTTTATCCTTTTACCTTTACTTTTTAAATAGTAGTTTAAATCTTACTTTCTTACTTCTTTATAATAAATATAATTAATTGAAAGAACTTAACCTTTAATTATAATCTCTTTAATTAATTTAATTTATTTACTTTTACTTTTTTAGCTTAAGTCTTTATATCCCTAGAACTATTAACTAATAAAGGAAATATATCTAATAATATATATAAATTAAGAAGTTCTAGCTCTTACTTTAAAAATAGAGTTTAAAAAACTTTATCTTAAAGTTACCCCCTAATAGTTATAACTTATCCTTAAAAATCCTATTAAAAACTATCTTTTATTTCTTTTAAGATCTTTTTATACCTTATTATAAACTTATTATATATACTTTAATATATTTACTTATTAATACTTAATATTCCTTTTATTAATTCTATTTCTTTTATAAATTTAGCCTTCTTCTTAATATTTAAGCCTCTTATTAAATTTTTTACCTTAATTCCTTATTTCCTTTAATTCTTTATAAATATTTTAAAGCTTTCTTTTTAATTAAATCTATTACTTTTAATATCTTAATTAAGTACTCCCTAAAATTAATTTATAAATAGATAAGAAGCTTAAGGAATATAAGGGAGGGCTATTATAAGATCTAAAGCTACTTTTATTAATAATTTTAAAATTAAATTATCTTATTAAAGATCTACTTTAAGAGCTAAGTTTATAAGAGATTATCTTCTAAGAGCTACTTAAGTTAAATATAAGAGGGGTAGTCTTATTAGATCTTTAATAAATTAGAGGGGTAATAAGAAGTTAAAGTTATATTTATTAATATAATAATTTACTTTTATAACTCTTCTCTTTTCTAATTTACGCTTTTTTACCTATATCTTAATAAGGCCTTAATATTATATCTCCTTATTTAATAATAGTCTAATAAGTTTCTAGGATATAATTTCTAGGTTATAAAGGTTAATATTAATAGAGTTATTTAAGGTAGTAATAAGTTAAGTTAATAATATTAATCTAATCTTTAGCCCGCGTTCTTAATAATAATAGAGGTAAAGGAAGAAGTAAAGTATTTAAGTATATAATTTATATAATTTTTAATATAATTTTTATATAAAATATAAATTATCCTCCTTAAACTTAAAAAAATTTATATCCTTATAAATAAATATTAAAGCTAGTAAGGTAGAAGTAAGAGAAGTAATAAGATTTTATAACTAAAGTAATAATACTTAGCTACTAGGAATAGTAATATTTATTTAAGTATATAATATAGTTACTAGGGTTATCCCTATTAATAGTATTATTAGTTAGATACCTATTATAATAACTAGCGTTCTCTATTAATATAGTATTATATTATTAAAATAATATCTCTTTTCTATTCTCATATTATAGAGTTTATATATATAGCTACTTAGGTTATAAGATAAAACCTAGGTAAGTAATCTTAATCCTAGCTATTTACTTTCTAGCTTCTTCTTATACTATTTATTAACTTAGTAATTCCTTACTATAATAAGATTATTAGCTTTTAGGATTCTTTATCTTCTTTACTTCTTTCCTTATTAATAATAGGTATATAACGCTACCTTATTCGCTAGGCGCTTATTCTTATCTTATAGAGTAGTAAAGATTTAATATTAATAAGCTAAAAGGTTATTTATTAACTCTAAGGGCTCTATTAATATAAGGATTATATTAAAGTAGAATATTTAGGATTTATATCCTAATATAAGCTATATTAATAAGTATCTATAGATATATATTAATTTAATATTTATTCTTAGTATACCTTCGCGTAGTATTATTAACTATCTATCTACTATTTTATAATTAATATATTTTTTATTAATAAATATTATAATTTCTTAAATTATCCTTTCTAATAATCCTATTAATAAAGGATAGCTTATTAATCTATTAAAATAACTTATATTATACTTAGAAAATATTACTATAACTTCTCTATTTATAAAATAAGACCTATTATTTAAATATACTCCCTTTAGCTAGCTAAAATAAGTATAAGGTAATTCTTATATATATTAATAACTTCTACTACTATATATTATTAATAGGCTTTCGCCTATATAAATTAAGTAAAGTAGTTAATATATAAGAGTATATAAGTAGCTCTTATAATAATATATATTAGGATTATAAGGCTAATCTAATCTATATTACATATACTTATTAAGGTAAATATTTATATTAATTATATAAATATTTTAATTAACTTCTTTACTTATAATTAATAAGAATAATATCCTATATATTATACTTAGATATCCTTTATCCTAATTAGCTAGTAGGCTCTTCCTATAAGGAAATCTACAGTTAATATAATAGTATAATAGCTATAATCCTTATAAGTTATATAAAGATACTACTCTACCTCTACTTTAATAAGGTATATACTTTATACTCTAGTACTTTCCTAGAATATTAATAGTTATAGCTCTCCTTAAGTTAATAAATAAAAGCTCTTAATTAATTTCTATAATTATTACTTATAATTCCTTAATAACTTTATTACTTTTATAATTATCTCTCCTTCCCTTAGATATTTAATAAGTTAATAATATATTAATAAAGTTTAATACTTTATTATTTAATCTTTAATACCTTCTTTAATTACCTTTAGGAAAGTATAATATTTAATATTAATAGTTATTATTATTATCTTATCCTTATTTTTAATCTTTAAGATTAAGGAAAGCTTAATTATTATTTAATTAAGGCTATTTATTATTTTAATATATTAATCTTATAATACTTAATAATAAAGCTTAAAATTATACTCTCTAAGATAGTCTATTTAATTAGAAATTTATCCTTTCTCTATTTATCCTTTCTTTATTATTCCTTTAAGTATATTATAATTATTATAAATTATAATTTAATATTAACTTTTAATTACTAGCTATCTTACTTTAATAAAATATTTAATAATAGCTAGATATTCTCTCTTTAAATTTATATATTAAGATTTAATATTAATAAGCTTAAATAAGATAAATATATTAATCCTCTTATTTAATAGAAACTTTAGGATTACTTTTATATTAATAGGTATATTATAAAGTTAAAAGAGGTAGCCTCTTACTATATTTTTATTAATATTAATAATAAGGTAATATTATAGCTTAAGATTAACTCTTATTATAATATTTTCTAAGATTACTTTCTTAATTATATTAAAAGAATACTATTAGGATTCTCCTTAATTAAAGGTATCCTTTTTTATATACTTCCTTTATTTTTAAGATATAGGTAGCTTATCCTAAAATAAAGATCCTAAGGAATAATATAAATTATAAGAAAGTGTCTAACTTAACTTAATTTATTAGTATAAATTAATTAGCTACTTTCTTATAATATTTAATAGATAGTTAAAGCCCTTTAATATTCCCTTTAAAGCTAAGTAGCTTTAGGTTATTAATAAAGATATATATCTTTAGGCTTATAAGATAAATAGGCCTAAAGGTAACTCTTAAAAAATATAATATTATTTAAGTATTACTAGCTTTATTTTTAACTTAAACTTCTTAATCTAAGTATCTTTAATAGTAATTTAGAATATAGGAAGGAAAGTAATATATAAGTAAGATTAATTACTTTTTAAGTCTATATTAAGATTATTATATTAAGTATAAATATTATCCTTAATATATTACTTAAATAATATTTAATATATCTTATTATAAAATATTATAGCTAAGTTAAATACTTTTAAATTAAGGGCTTATATTATTAAAGTTAATCCCTTTAATTTATAATCTTATTTATATATTTAATTAATATCTTTAATAAACTCTAATAAGTCTTCTTTACTATTATAAAGCCCTTTAAAAATATAAATTTTAATAGGTATTATAAATAAATTATTTACTTTAATAATTAATATAAGGTTTAAAGATACTTTTAAAGTAAATTTTAAGGTCTAAGAGGCTTTTAATAATACTATTATATTACTTCCTAATATTAAGAGAGGGGTATTAATAGGTAAAGTCTCTTCTAAGCTTCCTTCTAATAATCTTATATAAAAGGCGTTATCCTTTAAGATCTAGGTATATAAGGTTTACTTTTCTAGAGATTAAGCTTAGCTATTTATAATACTTTTTTAATATAAAGGTATTAGGCTTAATATATATAGGAAATTATAATAATAAGATAATCTAATATTTAGGAAGTAATAAGTAAGTAATAAATATCCTTCTATCTTAAATCCTTTTAGGTATAAAGATAAGACTTCTCTCTATTAAAGCTTAAAATAATATAAATATATAAATAATAAGAAAACTTCTATCCTTTTAAAATCCTTTATAGGTCTACTTAATAATAGAAATTAAATAAATTTAAGTTTAGCCCCTATTAAACCTTTAATATAATATATTAATAATAAAGACTTATATTAAGTACTATATAAAGATCTAGAAACTATTCTATAGAAGGAGTAATGTTATTAGGACGCTAACCCTAACCCTAATTATCATTCAGGGGCAAATCGACCCCGCAACGTATTCCTTTTCTTGCACACTCATCAGTCTTTGCTTCCTGACTCGCCCCGTCATCTTCCTGAGGGCCTTGGAGTTGAACGCCGAATTCTGGCTGGATGTAATTACAAAAAGTGGCCGTTATCTCTTCTTGCGGGGGCTCATAATCGCCACTTAGTAGACCGGCGTCGTACTGTCTCATTTCTAATGAGTGCTGAGGCTTCATGCCAGACGCTACTTGATTTTCGACGATGGTGCCGATGGTTTGTGTGTCGAGCCGGCGTCCCAGGTCTTGATAAGGGCCCTCCAAGTCTTTCTTCACTTGGCCCAATTTCCTGTTTTCCTCTCCCATAGGCCTCGCAATTATCGGATTCTCCCTTAGGTCGTTTCGACCAAGGCCCGACCGCTCCTCTATCTGCACCACGCGCCAGTAAGTAGCACGCAATCTTCCATGACCAGCCACAGCTGCCCTCAATGCTATCTCACAGTATGCATGATCCCCAACTGCCAGTGACGGCACAAAACCCGCACCGCCGGTCTCCACAGTGTCAAGAATACGTAGATTGTCTTCCTCCATCTGGACTTCAACAGCAATGAGTTTCTCGAGCGCGGTTGTTGCTTCTCTCATTGCTATGCTGTGACTAATCATCAACCTGCTGGAAGGGTGGGTAGGCCTAGGGCTTTCATTGATCATAGTCGAAGAACCGCTGTTGCTGGAATTGCTACGGACACTAGATCGACGGTTCTCTTCCTGATAATGAGGTGGAGGAAGTGTAATGCACTCGTGGTGACCGATTGGTACTTCGTAACAAGTATCGTTGGCAAACAATTGTCGCATGCAGACACCGTCCGTTTCGCAAAAACAGTGATCATCGAACAGGGACCAGGATACTGCTCCAGTAGCCATATCTGATCGTGGCTGTGGTTTGTGAATGGGAACAAGCTCGATAATTTGAGTCCGAGTTGTTGATTGGCACTGACTCTGGGGTTTTCCAAATGTCGGGAACTGAAGTTGGAGATACTGAGATTGGTCTGCAGAGGACGAAGGGCTCCGAAGGGTTGTGGTGGAAAGGTATTGGACCTGAGCGACTGTGGACGACATTTAAATAAGTCTGTACAGCTAAGAATAGCTGTATCAACTGCGACATGGTCAAAGAAAAGCGAAACAGAAACGTTAAGTGGCATACGCCAGAGAGGGTGGAAGATGGAACATTGGTCGGATCGCCGGTATGTCTAAGACTTGTCTTAGCATTTTGGCGTAGGAATCTTGGAAGCATTGTTGACCATGGGTAAGTCAAGCAACCACAGAACCATGACTATGATTCACATAGCTTCTCTAAGTTCCCAAATAAGCGTCTTTGACACTCATTTCACCTTATATACCGCAGTAAAGGTGCTCAGAGAACATGAAATGGGCTGTGCTGAAGCAGACCATTTGAAAGATTGAGATTGTCATCAGCCAACTGGCAAGGCCTAGGTTGTACTCGGTCATCTAGATGCTGTGGGCAGAGAGGACAACGCAGGCGAGGGTTTTGCGACGTTCATGATATGAGCAACACTCATCGAAAGCAACAGTCGACCGCCAGCTCCACACCGCAAGATAAGAGAATCTGGTACTCGTCGAGCCTCCGGTCTTGACTGAATTTCAGATTTTGTGCTTTAAATCGGAGATACTTGCCTGTAAAGAACGGCCCAATAATCAAACGAATGTATCGACTATGAGTTTAGGTTACATCCTTGATCTCTGCTTGCTTTCCGAGACCTCGGTCTGTGAATTGCAAGGTCCAATTACAGCTTCAAAGATCCTGGAGCGCACCACTCATCATATAGCGATCGTCGACCTCAATTCCTTGGATTGGAGGAAGCCGTCCACCTTTTTGATTTGACTTGCTAACAACCTTCATTAACAGCTCGTCAGGTCGCTTTGACCTGGGAGAGCCTACCGAGGGGTCGTTGCGGCCGTTATATTCAGGCGTCGGCGTGTGGGTAACTTGCTCATTGATAGCGGACTCCGGCTCATGGGAGCCGCGAGCAAATTCTTGGACGACTTCTTGTTGCTCATCACTCATACCAACCACGACAATTGCTTCCAATCGGTCAATGCGCTGCATCATATGACGTGAAGCCACTCGATGGATAGCCTGAATTTCCCTCAGCCGGGTCGTGATTTTCTGGATGTATGCGAACGTATTGTTGGTGATTGTGTTTTGCTGTAGCAGCATGTCAGATATCATCAGCATGGTTCTGTCAAATAGAGGTTTACATCAATGGCCTTGATTCGATCGGTCAAGGTAGCAAGATCCTTCAGCAATGCGCGATCCCAGACTTCCAGCGTTCTGGTCCCGCAGTCAGGTAAGTGCCAGCAGAAGAGCGTGGGGGTGCACTTACATGAAAGTTGCATCATTGATAGCAGACAAGTCAATGCTTGGCGGAGGCATGCTGATAGATGGAACGATGCTGTTAAACTGTTCTCCTGAGAAAGCAGACTTATAGATCGCTGAAACGATCAAATGTCGAATTTACGAGAAGTTTGCATGTTCCGTACCCCGAAGATATCGTCAAAGATAACTAAGAGCAAGTTGAGAACCGTCGATCTCCAGACGTAAAGTGCCCTCCAGACTGCCGCAGGTCGGCGCTTTTTCTTCGATCCTCGTCCATTCTAGGTGCAAGTAGACAAACGATCCCAATAGCCAGCATCAGCTCCATCTTCGTGTAGCTGCCTTCGCCGAGATAAATGATGAAACCATGGATTATCGTAGACCAGGAAGTCTTTCATCCTGCGCAGCCGAATTCCCTGTTTCACAGTCACAATTTCGGACCCTCTGTCCTACTGCCCACGTTTAAATCTACCGCAACCTCCATTCCCTTCGGTATTTCCACCTCTTGACAGTCGTCCTGCTCCCGCCCATTGACCCACTGGGTTACGACAAAATCCACCCTCCCCTCCCCAACCACAACCATGGGCGCATGCCACGTTCCAACCCCATATGTGACACCCATACCCGGCTCTGCCACAAATGCTTTCGTATTGTTTAGATCTGGCGCTCCAGCCTGCGTTGACTGCGGGAAGTATGGCGTCAACGCTGATGGAATTGAAGACGAGGGTAGAGTCGGAGCGACGATGATGATTGCTCTGGTACCGTTCGAGATAGGAGAGGGGAGAGGGACGAATGTCTGGGTCGTGAACGGATGGCGTTCCAATATCCGCAGATCGAATATTTGCTGATTATTTTGAGAGCGTAGGCTGCGGGGGAAGCAGGAGAAAAGGCTCATGGTCAGGTGGGCAGGGCTGTTACTAGGCGACAATGAGTAGGTTGATGTAAGGGGCGAGATATTGGCGTATTTGAGCGCTGATTTTTGATTGGCGTAGACTGCATTGACAGGGGGAGTGGAGGGAATAGTGGTTGTGGATGAGGGAAGAGGGGCGGAGATGACGGAGCCAAAGGGAGCGAAGGATCTAGGGGTGAGGGGGGTGGTCATCTTGGTTTGGATGGATTATGTGTCCCGGAGCAACAGAGGGAGCAAGTGGTCTGATTGAAAGGTCAGTCAAAAGCCACTACTACTATGCATAAAGTAACGTGCCAAGGATACTTTTAGGGCGCCTGGGGGGTCGGACAAATCATATAGGGAGGATATCTGTAGACATTCTTAACCAACAGATTTCCTTGAATAAAGCACCCCGGGGTACATACATATGATGTCCGGGCTACGAGATCGGTATGTAAAAATATCGTGTGGAGGAAATATTTACATTTGGAAATATTTGCATTTAGAAATGGCTGACTAAGCCGTATTTATAACAGCGCTAATAATACTACGCTATCGACTAGGCTTACCCTAAAGTAAGTAGTACCGTGCTGTACCTGCCCTGTACCTTCCCTGTAGTAGGTACCGACCACTACTACTATACGTACAGTATTTGGGAGGTCACCCCCGCGAGAAAATTACCTGAATCGACTAAATCTAACCTCTAATAATTACTAGTATTAGTAGGTAACGATATATATAATACCCGAAAAGGGCTTAGCGCGCTTAAAAACCAGGTGATACTCTTTATAAGATAATATCCTTAGCGTATATATATCCTTAGCGTAGAAATATTCATAATTGCTAACGGTATTAGGATACTATCTTATTCATGACTTTACTACAGGTAATACTTTTCTATATATGATATTAATATAACAGAAGGATACTAGTACTTTCTAATTAGAACAACCGTCCTGGTACTATTTGTTCGACCCCCCCGGCGCCCTTAAAGTAAGATTCATGAAATCAGCCCTACTTAGGCGACTCCCGTGCCGCGCCGGCAAGGCCCGTGGGCCCATCGCCGCTAGTACTGCTAAGCCCGAATGGGCTTGCGATAGCTGCCGGCTTGGCACGTTTGATCTGAGGCAAGATGGTTCTTAGCTAAGGTACCAGTGATGGAGGGGTAAAGGTCTTAGCGCTGACAGGCTGTATGTATGGGCCCCATTCTGCTTGCTTCCTTAGCAACCCCCAATAGCATGACAATACCAGACGAATAGATTTACAAACAAGTCTTCCACCCCTTTTCTACCAGTCACCAAGTCTCACCTTTGCATTAACCTATATATGAATCTACTCTAGGGTGATATAATATATGGTTGTACTGGGCGGTTGAAGATTGTCAGCGAATTTGACACGTAGCCTCGGTCTAAACTCGACAGTAGCCCAAGTGAGGCGCTAGGCAATTCCTGTCTATACCAGGCTATGTCTGGAGAAAGGTAACCACGATAAAAGATTTCTCGAGAAGCCCAGACCAGGAATCAAGCACGCTCGCTGCCTACTTAAACTCCATCAACGTGCTAGCATCGCGTATTCTTGCCCCTGACCGGTCGAAATCTTATCAGATTGGCTCACATTATATCATGTCTCGGCCACAAGACAAGGCCTATGGCATAAGAGTCCGCTATGAACCACCTGATGAGATGGACACGATTGCCGATGTCGTCTTCGTTCATGGTTTGACGGGCAATGCAGATAACACCTGGGCCACTGAGAAAGGTGGCTTACACTGGCCTACGCAGCTTCTTTGCGAGGATATCACCAACATCAGGATCTCTACCTTCGGATACGATGCCGATGTCGTTAGTTTTTGGAATCCGGTATCCCAAAACAGGATTGGTAATCATGCGGAAAACATGCTTGGAGGTCTGGTTCGGCTCAGAGAACGTACGGACACGGAGTCTCTAAAGATAATTTTCGTTGCTCATAGCCTTGGTGGTCTGCTTGTGGAGAGCGCGCTAGACATATCCAGAGGAAGCACAGAGCGTCATATTCAACGCTTAGAGCTATGTACAATAGGCATTTGCTTCCTCGGAACTCCACATCTTGGATCTGATCTTGCTCAGTGGGGAATAATTGGGGCGAGCATCATTAAGATTGTCAAGCGTGCGAACAAAGATATTGTGAACGTGCTGAGACCAGGGTCTGAAATGCTCGCTGGCATACAAAAGAGATTCTACAATGTCCTAAATCACCGTATAAATGAAGGATCAAGAATTGCAATCACCTGTTTTTACGAAGAACTTCCCATGCCGGTCGGTGGCATGGTTGTGCCAGAGCGTTTTGCCACCTTACCAGGCTATAGCAACTACGGGATTCATGCAAACCATCGAGTCAGCATTACCTACCCAGCCTTCCCAACGCGTGATGCTAACCTTATGAAGGAGATGACCAAATTCGGATCAAGAGCAGACACTGGCTACATGGACATAGTCGGCGAGATCCAAAGATGGATCAAGGCTGTGCGCTCTGCCAAAGAGACACCGGAACTGACTATAGATCAAGAAGGTTAGTGTGACTTCACCATCTGCCATTTTAAGGAAGACGTTCATTCTCATAATGGCACCAGACTGCTTGAAGAGTCTGCATTTCCCAAGTCTCACCACGCGGCAAGACACCGCTCGTGATGCTTATCCTCGAACGTTCGAATGGGTCTGGTCAGTAGAGGACTCTCCGTTTATGAAGTGGCTCCTTTCAGGTCGTGGAATATTCTGGATATCAGGCAAGCCTGGATCAGGTAAAACGACGATGATGAAGTACATAGTAGCCAACGGACACCTGATCAAAAACTCCAGCTTGTCTCTCGATAGTGGACGAAGTGTCAAACAGGGTGACCAGGAGTCCCAAATTAATCGAGACCTAATACTTGCCGTCCATTTTTTTGATCACGAAGGTGACGACCTAGCAAAATCCGTGGCAGGCCTTTTACGATCATTGCTATTTCAACTGCTTCGAGCAAGGCCACAGCTATTCGACGTCATTTCGTCTCGCCATCTGGAGATGAAGCGTTTTCATGCCGAGCTCTCATGGAGCCGCAAGGATCTTGAAACAGCATTCAAGGCGATACTGCGCCGCCCCGAATGTGGGCCAGTGATATTCTTCATCGACGCTCTCGATGAGGCCTCTGTTGAGGACAATGAGGTCATCGAGCTTGTTAACAATTTCTCCAAGATGGCATCGCCTAGTACCCGATTCTGTGTGTCTAGTCGACCATCAGCCGACATCAATTTTCAATTTGCGGACTCCGAAGCAACAATCCGCATTGATGAACATACATCGCATGACATTCATCAGTTCATTCATACCAGTTTTCATGAGCTTGTATCGCGATCTAATACGGATTACGGAAGCCTTATTGACCAGGTCCTTCTGAAAGCTGACAATGTCTTTTTATGGGTGAGACTGGTCGTCGAAAACCTTCTCCGGGGTGCCAGGCGGAAGGAGACCATAGAAAGGCTGCACCAACGTCTCCTAGGAATGCCAGCACAGTTGGATTCTTTCTACCAGCGCATGCTTGATGAAGCATCCGATTACGATCGGTCCGAGCTTCTCCAGATATTAGGTGTGATCTTGTGCGCTACGGAACCGCTGTCACTGGAGGAGCTCCAAGATGCTTTGGACCACTGTGTCAAACAAGTCGCGACGCACCAAAATCACCCAGAAGCACAACAAAGCTTCCACTGCAAATTGAGCAATATCGACGACTTCGCAGAAACGATTCAATTTATTTGCTCTGGCCTCGTCGACGTGCGTACTACACATCATCGAAAGGGACCTCGAAGAGCAGTTGTGTTTTCGCATCACACCGTCAATGAATTCCTTGAGACCCTCGAGGCTAGAGGTACTACGCGTGGCCAATCCTTAAAAGCACAAGGGAGTATTGACCTTCTCGGAGCATGTGTTGATTGCATGGCGGTCGCTAATATCTCAGGTATGTTCCGGTCGACTAGTTCAGATGAGCAGCTTCGCAGCCGAAGTCTAGCTCCAGAAGATTCCTCTCCATATTCGAAAATCCAATGGCCTGCCATTGAAGGCCAATCTTCCTGGACAGAAGCCGAATTGAACGTCCAAGCGTTTATCATTTGTCCCTTCCTTGGCTATGCCTTCTCTCACTGGGCACAACACGCTAAGAATGTCGAGATCGAAACCAATACATCCTCTCGTCCAATCCTCAACAAGCTCGCTCCTATAAATTTTACGCTTTGGTCTTCGCTTATGCGAGATTCCGATGAAGCTTGGAGTGCTATTGAAGGTAGACGTATTGTCACGCCATCTACATTGCTCGAGCTTGCAATTGTGTTCGGCTTAGCTAGATTCGTGGAGGAAGAAATTCTGTCATATACAACAGATTCACGCGAGACGTCAAAGTCGATGGATCATCTACTCTTGGATCTAAAAATGAAGTCTGGTCACCTTCTGTATGCTGCAGCTACAGGAGGAAATGTCGAGATTGCCGAAATTCTCCTGTTCCATGGAGCAAAGATCGATAATGGGCTGCGCTACGCATCTAGTGCCTTGGCCCGAGCTGTCTATCGGGGCAATTTTAAGGTTGCAAGAGTCTTTTGCGAACACGGAGCGCTTTCAAATGCTCCAGGCTTATATCTGGAAGGTTATCCAACTCAAAGTCAATACAGAAAACCAGACACTCTTCTGATGCGAATCGGAGATCAACCTTTATATCTCGAGGCTACTCCAGCAGAACTTCTGGCGTCTCATGCAAACATGACTGAACCTAATTGGTTCTTCTACAAATGCCCCGATTTCAACAGGACGAAGATTGCCACCTCCGTCGATACCGTGGCTCGAATCGCCGTATGGGGTCCCGAAATCGCCATCGATGACATTGCGGTGGCTTTCGGCAGCTCTTTCAGGTAGCTCCATTCCACCATCGGTCTGCATCTGGACAAAGCTTAAGCTGAGTATAGTGGCCACCGCGAGGTAGCAACATATGTTTTAGACGAAGAAGCATTTGACCTACGTTTTGGTCGCTCGATAATACCCCATGTTATGACTATGAACCTACTGTCCAATCGAGACATCCAGACTCAATTAGGATTGGTGAGGAAGTACAGCGCCGCATACGGTCGCCTACCCAAACTGAACATTACAGCTTTTAATCTCACATCCGCCGTTCCATTGGAATTGACCGAGCAACTCTTGACCTTAGGTTACGTGTACTACGAGCATTCGTCCGGGACGACCTATATCAGTTCGTTTTCAATGACAGATCCCATCCCTACTCTTGGTACGCGCTACTAGTGAATGACATTAGCTCGGACCAATTGCGATGGCTAATGAGCCCCAAATCCAATGTATTCAGATGGAGACACCAAAGCGGTTTCAAGCTGTGTACAACATAAGGAACAACGTTTGACTTATGCAGCGCTATGGTCAGGCGTAGAGAATGCAATTCATCGTGAAGGGTGTTAGGAGGTGTATAGCTGGCAGAAATCCAACACGACGTCAAGCCTCCGCAGGACTCCAGGACTCATGGCTGGTATTCGGAATTTTAATCTATATATGGTCTCAAAGGGACGGAAGATCACAACTCCCGGATATTGCAAAGCGATAACTCCAATGTTAGAAATGAAGATACGTGGCCACTTGCTGAGGACATACCAAGTCAAAATCAAGCCTGTGACAAGCCAATGAACGCATGACTGGCCAGAGTATCTGTTGTGGCGAGTATCAAGGCAGAAAACATTGGAGATAGGCCAATACGGAGTCTGCATGTCGACCAGTCAGCGCATCCATACCGTCGAAAAATCTGCCTGATGCTGACGCAAGTATGATACAACTCCCCTTACGATGACGAGGGCGAACGACTTTCCCTTAAACATCTCCTTCAGGCGAATCTTCTATCCACCATGTTCACCTCATACCCAACCCAGATCATAGCCGTAATCAATCAACCCACATCCCTCACCTATCCCATCAGACCTCCTGCTCAAGCGGCAATGAGAGGTCGTCAGCGCAGAACATCGGTTGGTCTGTATTTCATTTCAGTTCCACTGCTCACCAAACAGACAGTGTCATTATGAGACCTACTATATTGAAGTAGACGAGCCCGCATGTATTCGCAAAAGCTAGCTCACCACACCCAAAATGATCGTTCGCTGGTGTGGTAGGGTTGGAGAAGTGTAGGGAGGAAATTAGGCTTGGGTCGAATAGAGCAACGCTAATCTATATTCGGTCGAAAGTTTTTGGATGAGAATGGTATGCTATGCCATGTCATAAGGAGATATATAGCATCGTTATTATGCTAGTACGCGGGCTTTTGAGAACGATGTGTTGTGTGTAGAATTCATAACACGCTTCCCAAGGCAGTCGATTTGCAAATATGGAGGCCGATCGTGGCGGTCTCGTGATTCCATTTGCTGATTCTGTGGATGTGTAGGTAGTAGGTGCCTGAGTGGGAACTCGCCACTCTCAAGTTTCGGATGCTGACAATATTTCTGACAGTTTCCATAGCATCATCTATAGATTCACCAGACCAATCGATTGGCCGCCATTTTGTCGGATTATGCGATAAATTGGCAATTTGAAGGGTTGATGGACTTGGAGGCGATGGAGTTCATGAAATGTAATATGCCGAGCAAGATCAGAAACAAATTGCACAAGTGTTACAGAGAGAACAACGATCTCCAAGCAATCTCGCACATAAGTTGACGTCTACGCCAGAAGCGATAGCGGATTGTTGTGCCGGATATTGCCATCGATGTCTACATCCGAAGCGATGCAGAAAAGGAGACATTCAGGGGACTAGCAGCAACACAGAAGGAACGAAGTCAAGCATTACGGACTCTGCACAGATGCACGAAGTTCTTGCTTAAGAGTTGAAACGATTCGGCTTGTTACAGTCCTCTGTTCGGCTCCACAATCTCACCTAAAGATCCCTTGTCAGTGCCTTCCCCATACCGCCCCATACTGTGGTATCCTTCGACATATCGTTCCAGCTATACGTTACTGCTCTTACTAGAGGCAAGGAGTTCTCTGCAGAACGATAAGGTCTGAGAAGCAGCCGAAGAGGAACTCAATTGGCCCACGAGGAATGCGAATTTGTGTCTGCGGCGTGACGTTGTATAATCTACAGGCAGCCGTTCTGTCGAGTTTTATTTAGATGAGTCAACACTCGGAGATGGTCCGGATAATGATCCTTATGTTGAACACACGTATTGGCCTAAAGTCATCTAGACCTCAGTCGCGAAGCTCCAGATGATATGTTTCAAGGGTCTCCTCGGACATTCGCCCTGGGGCCTTGACCATCAAGTCCTCACCTTTGCCGCTCTTTGGAAAGGCTATAACATCTCTGAGCGATGTCTTCCTCTGGCTACGACTGCTGTGGATCATAGCCACGAGCCTGTCGAACCCAAGTGCAATTCCAGCATGAGGTGGACAACCTGACTCAAGAGCCCCAAGTAAATGCGAAAATTCAGCGATACGAGCGTCTTCCATTTTGAGAATATCGCGAAAAACGAATTCTTGCATCTTAGCGTGATGGATACGCTGACTGCCTCCGCCAATTTCTTCACCGTTGATGACCAGATCATAGTGGTCACCGATGGCTCTTGTTGGGTCAGTGAGAAGGAGGTCGACGTCAGCAGCGGTTTTTGGGGTGGTAAAGGGGTGGTGTGTTGATGCAAAGCCGGCATTGCCTCCTTGACCGGGCTCTGAGGCCTCGGATGGTGAAAATAATGGAAAGTCGGTGACCCATAATGGCTTGAATTCTGTCCAACTGGGAGGTTCAAGCATTTCCTGGCTGACAGCAGCTTTATGTATTGCCGTCCGCAGATCACCGAGTGTTGTCGATCCACCATTCAAGGGAGCGTCTGGCCGTGCTTGCAACACGATTAATTGGCCGTCTCTGGGGTCTATTTCCTTCTCAATGTGCTCCACGGCCTCGAACCCAAATGCTGACAGGCCCTGGAGGGGTTTGCTTGAGTCGTAGATGAAGATTCCTGGGCCCCCATGTGGGTTGTCGAGGAACTTCTTGCCTTCTACAGAATCCAAAAAGGTTTTAATGAAACTTCGAGCTTCACTGGGCGGATGGTCCAGGGGTACCACCATGACCTCTACGATTGGGTCCTTGAGAGGGGTTATCATGCTGATAAGATCTGCGGGTAGTAGGTAATCAATCCTGGCGAAAGGTGATATTGGGATGCGGAGGTCAGGTTTGTCCGAGCCGTACTTTGCCATGGCTTGTTCATACGTTGAGCGAGGAAAAGGCTTTGGTAAGTCGATGCCTAGCTGACCTTTCCAGGTCTGCCTGACAAGTCGCTCGACAGTCGCGATAACATCCTCTGCATCGGCGAAGGCCAATTCTAAGTCCAGCTAGCACTGTATGTAAGCTCATGATTCCCATATAGCCAAGGGAGAGAACCCAAACCTGGGTGAATTCGGGTTGTCTGTCAGCTCGCAAATCTTCGTCACGAAAACATTTCGCGAATTGATAGTATCTAGGGATTCCGCTTGCCATAAGAATCTGCTTGAACTGTTGCGGGCTTTGAGGTAAGGCATAAGCCAGACCCTTTTTCCTGGAGGGAACGATAAACTCTCTTGCACCTTCAGACGTGGACTTGAAAAGTAGCGGCGTTTCCACTTCGGTAAAACCCATATGGTCGAGCAATTCTACCCACTTGGTCTTAATCCCACTACGCAAGGTAAGCGCGTCGTATATATGCCTCTCTGTGCGTATTTGTAATTGGCGTTGTTCCGGCCCGAATACCGTATCTGGAGTGATTATGAGGTCGCTGGGGAAGTCATTGAGAATATGCACATCATGAAGTACCACTTCAAAATCTTCCACAAATGACGACGGGTTCCGCCGGCTCTTGCTTGTACGATAACTAGTAGATCTTGGTTTTATGAGGCCCTCAAGAGCGACTGGCGTATGTAATTGTATGGACCTCAATTTCTCGTGTGCGGACCGCACCGTTTCATCTGTTTGGAAGCCATCCTCGGCGTTGCCGAGAGACGAGACGATTTGTACTTGTGCAATATACGAAGGGCCAGCGAGAGTCGCGAACACAAGATTTTTTGACAGGTCGCGACGGGATACTAGGTAACCATGCAGAGTCACGTTGTTGCTTTTGGAACCGAGACTGTAAACGTGTGAAATCTTGGATATGTTGTTGGTAGATTTAGGTATGTCAACTATGAGGCCATTAAACCCGCGTTGTCATCGTCCATTCCAGTGATGGCCCGGGTAGAACGTACACGAGCTTCTGTATCGTTCTAAAACCGATTGAGACGACGAACCCTCCACATTGTTCTCCCCCAAGCATCGGGTCCGATGGAAAGACCGGCGCCCTTTGCTCTCGAGACATTGGTGTTGCCGCTCGTAGACATATTGGGGACGGGGAACGCAATCTCCAATGTTCCTCCTTTTGGACGGACGACAGAGCCTCGAAGTCTCAATGTAGCTGGCGCAGAGTCTCTCGCGCAAGAGTAGGGACATAAACCTTCTATCCAATCGTGTCTCTCAGATATCGAAGGATCCCTATGATTTTCAGGTGCCGTTCGTGTGAAGGTTGGCCCAATGTGCTAAGTGTATTGGGCCAAATGTTGCCCGAAGCTAATTCCCTCATTCGGCTAGCGCAGCATGTCGGGGTGCAAAACCTCCGCACAGAACGTCCCCAAACCATTCTTCTTCATCCTTCCAAGTTTTGAACAAGTGAGTCAATGCTCCTGCCTCGTCTTGCTAAAGTGACAGCCCTACTAATTCCTGCACCAGATGATGAAAGCCTAGAGTGTACCATATGAGCCTCCTCCCTGATCCAACGGCGGCTCTCCCTTTACCGGGCTCAAGTGGCTTGCTTGCTGGTGACGAGTGGTAGGATGAGATAGGCGTTCGGCACACACACCTTGTTACCTTAACGGACGTGATGAAGGCATCTCTGATCCTCATGCTTGGAAGGTGTTCTCCGACAGACGATGTCCGGCCATTCTGGGCTACTGCGGAGGATCGGGCTCCAACTCATGCAACACACAAGCCTGTATATAATCGATAAGTCTAGTGACATGGATAACAATACTCCTCGTGACTACTTCGTTTCTTGCTTCAGGATGCATTCGAAGGCCTCTTTTGCCCTCTCATTTTCCAGCCGTTAGCGCGCTTGATGCTCAGCTCAAACCAATATCTGAGGGTCACAATCGCTGAGCGGCAGATTAAGCGGGAGCTGTCAACAGTCCATCATTGCCTGGCTGTTTAGGCCTTTCTCTGGATGAGAGGACGTAACAACAGCGCCAAATTTAATTTGTCACTTGTTGAGCTCGTTCCCATTCCACGGGCCAATATGCCTCATCGATGCTTACCTCACGGTAGAACTATGCTACGTGAAAGTGCATACAGTCTTGCATCAGACACTCGCTCATGATAGCTTAACGTTACAACGACGAGCACCCGTACAGGCAGATATTCTCAGTAGACATTTGAGACATTTGGCGCCAAGCACCGTCAATGTAGGCAAGCTAGATCTAGAATTCAGGCGTCGATCCCGACCCGATTGTACAGCCGCGAACTGTTGTTGCGACCTTCAGGACAGAGACCACAATCATAAGATACCCAGACTTGAGCAAAACAAAGGGGCTACTGTATCTATGATTCGTGCTTGCTTCGAGGACGCTCACTTATCCCGCTCCATCATTGACACCTGCGCCCTTCACGAGCTTTACGAGCTACGCAGCAAATCCTCCGCAGAACATGATGACCTTGAGGTCGGGGCTTTTATGATACCCCAAGCACGGGTGTACCAGTCTCTACCGTCCTTTCAAGCTACGCTTGAGTGCCAAATCGCCCAGCCCGTCCAGCATCAATGTCGCGCCGTTCTCCCGCAATGTCCGGTTCCTTCGAGAAGTCAGTGAAAGGTGGAACTAAGATCAAGGCAAGCTGTCAGCTTCCTAGATTGCACGTTGCATCGCTGACTATCTATGGATAGCTCGCCCCACCTAAATCTAAATATGTCGAGCACATCCTCATTGCGACTCACGCAGGCGAAGCAGGAGTCGCAGAAATCTTCCGAGCGCTGCAGAATCGATTGCGAGATTCAACATGGACAATCGTCTTCAAGGCGCTCATCATAGTGCATCTGATGATAAGAGAAGGAGAACCGAATGTCACCTTGAAATATGTTGCCGACTCGCCCTCGAAGCTTGCAATAAGCAATTTCTCAGATGGTACGTCCAAAGAATACAATATGGCGTCGGCGAGAGGGCCGACTGAGGGTGCGTCTACATGCATGTATGAATATGGCGGCTCTCTGCCTCGCGAAGTCTTCGTTGAGGGGTTGTACTGATCGCACTTGGGAGCACAGTACAGGTCCAAGGGACTAATATTAGGCATTATTACACCTACATGCTGGCTCGAGCGAAGGCATACAAAGATACCAGGATTGACTGGGTCAGAGAAGGTGTTGGGCGCTTAAAGAGACAAACCATTGACAAGGGTTTGCTCAGGGAGACCGAGGCTGTCCAGAGTCAAATTTTTAAGCTGCTGCAGTGTGATGTGAGGGTCCTACGATACTGAACTAGTCAAGCGTGTGCTGTGCTCGCTGACTGTCCGCGCTAGCTTCTGAGTACGGAAGCAGAAAATGAGATCACCGTGTGCGCGTTCCGCCTGCTCACCATGGATCTTCTAGTGTTATATGGTGTCATGAACGAGGGAACCATCAACGTTTTGGGTGAGCTTATTCTCTCCAGGAGGCATATACAGCTTCGCTGATTTGGGCTCCAGAGCACTACTTTGAAATGTCAAGATACGATGCAGAAAGGGCGCTTGGAATCTATAAGACCTTCACCAAGCAAACGAACATGGTTGTTGAGTTCCTGAGCACTGCCAGGCAATACGAGAACGCGACCCGTCTTGAGATCCCAAAGCTCAAACACGCTCCCACCAGCTTGACATCATCGTTGGAAGAATATCTCAACGACCAGGACTTTGAGGTCAACAGGCGGCAATATCTGGCACAACAAGAAGCTAAGAAGAGCGGGAAGAAAACGGGCAACGGAGCCACTACTCTATCGGACAGACCAACAAAAGCACCTATGAACAAAGGAGGATCGAGTAGCAATTTTCCAGAGCCGAAAACTGTTCAAGCAGCACCACCGGAACGGAGGCCTTCAGGTCCTGCTCCAGACCTGATAGATTTCTTCGCGTCTATCGAAACAAATCAGCAGCCGATGGCATCGGCACCGCAGCAGCAGCAGCAAGTGCCCAACTTTGGGGTTGGTCCTCAATACCAGCAACAACAGCAGCTTCAGCAAACTGGAGTCCTCCCCCAGCAGCACAATTATTTGGCGCAGAACGGGCAACAACCGCAATCACAGAATGATGGAGCCTTTGGGAGTGGAAATCCTTTTGCCCCGCACCTAACGCAGCAGCCAGTGCAGCAAGACGTCACTGGGACTAGGTTTGGTGGGTACACCCAGCAGTCATTCGCTCAACCGCAGAGTACTTTCTCCACTATCCCTGAGAATGGGGTTTCTCAATTCCAGCAACAGCAAGACGCTTTCTCCAGTATGCCTCAAAACACTGGCTCTCAATTTCCTCAACCGCAGCAACAGCAAGACGCTTTCTCCAGTATGCCTCAACACACTGGCTCTCAATTCCCCCAACCGCAGCAACAGCAAGACGCTTTCTCCAGTATGCCTCAACACACTGGCTCTCAATTCCCCCAACCGCAGCAATCTTTCAACACCGGCCCGCAGCCTTTCAACCCTGGACAGCAGTCCTTTAGCCCTCCACAGCGATCCATGACTACCGGATCCAGTAATCCATTTCGACAGTCCACCATGCCTACGGGAGCTTCAATGCCCTCTTACTCGACCCTACCACCCGTTGCTTCACCAACAAGCCCGCAGTCCACCAATCCTTTCGCTCGAGATATTACTGGTCAATCTTCTACCCTGATACAAATTCCCCCTTTCGCATCGCAAGCCACTGGCGGATCACCCTTTACCTCGCCACCGCCTCAGCAGCAACAGCCGCAAAGCACACCATTCATCTCACCTTCTCCGCAAACACAATTGCCGCAGCAGCAGCCAGCCTCCGCTCCGATGACACCCCACAAAACAGGCACCAACCCTTTCGCCCGCAACAACACCTTACCCCCCAACTCCAACTCCCCTTTCGCTCCAGCTCAACCTCTAACATCAACACCTACCGGTACCAACCCATTCCGACAGAGCGTATTCACCAACCAGCAGACAGGCCAGGGGTGGCAGGCTGGGCAAGGCACGATGGGGGGATTCGAGCAATTGCCTACTATGCCTGTGTTTCCACGGCCAGGACAGCCTCAGCCACAGCAGGGAGCTTGGCCTGGATGATTGCGTTGCTTCGTTTGCTTCCATAATGAGTGCATCAAGCGGGCGTTTTCGTTTGGGTGGCGGAGCATTTGCGATATTTTGAACATAGGCTTTAGAAGGGCCTAAAGCTCGAAGCAGGGCCGACACATAATGAAACTTGCTGTGACATACAGATCGCTCCTCGCTTACCAACTATGCTTCCATATCCGAGAGTTCTTACGTTTACATATGCGCCCACCGCGCTGTAGAAGTCTAAATGTCCCAAATGGTTCATATCTCACCACCCAAACCACCCAGCAACGGTATCAGCAGCCGTCCCATTCCCCTCCTCTCTCCTCTTCTTCCTCCCGGCTTCTACCTCCTTCATCTGCACCGCTATATCACTCGCCGTCCGCGCCTCCATCTGCACGCCCCGCTCCTCGAGTTCGCGCTCGTAGGGCGCCATATCTTTTAACTTGTCGCGTAACTTCTGCTGCGCGGCGGCGTTGAGGAGGGATTGTGTTGTGGGTGAGAGGGTGGGGAGGGTGCCGTTTTCGGGTGCGGTGGTGGTTGCGGGCGCGGTTGGTGTGGGGTCATCGGTAGATGGTGTTGTAGTTTCTGGGGATTGGGGGAGAGGGTGTGGTATAGGTGGGGTTTCGGGACCGAGGATAGGCGCGAAGGTGGGTTCGGGCTCACCGGCGGCTTTGGCGTCTGCGATTGCTTTTTCCTGGGCGAGCATGCGGTGGAAGAGGGTGTCGGCGTGCATTTGGATTTGCTCCTCGATTTCGGGGGGGCGCTCGTAGGTGGAGAGGTAGCCGAGGGCTTTTAGGAATCTCTGAGATACCATCAGTGCGGGGCCCATTTTATGATTTGAGCTCCCACGATCGTAAGTTGAATTGTGGGGAGATGGGATGGTAGCGTACGGCTTGCATGGTATAACACCTCTCGAATACCCTCGTCTCCTTCCTACACATCGTCATCGTTGATTTCAAGTCGTTACTCGATAAGCATTCATCCAGCAGGATCTGCTCGAAGGCGCAGTTCTCTATCGCGGCGCGCCCGATTTGTGCTTTGCGCGCTTTGTAGCCTGCGAGCACGTCGCCGAGCTTCTCTTGGTCGGATTTGGTTTCGTTTTCGATTTCGGAGAGGGAGCGGTAGTTGCGCCATAGGTGGGCATAACGGCCGTCTTGGTAGAGGGATTGGGGGGGGACGATGGGTTTCTCTGTGGAGGGGATTTCATCGGGGGAGGTGGATTCTGGAGGTGAGGGCTCTGGGGTTGGAGCGGGTTTGTATTTTACGGGGGATTCTTTGTCGAGGAAGTCACGGAGGGAGGGGTCGAGGTCGCGGAGAGGGTCGGTAGAGGAGGATGAGTTGGAGGTTTTTTTCCAGAACCAGCCCATGGTGTAGCTTAATCGAGTTCAGAGAGCTTTTCGGAGCAAGCTTGAGGTAGAAGATGAAGTCTGCTTTGATTGGTCAATGTCTTCCCCACAAATGCCAAGATTTATAGCCGATACCGGAACGCGTGATCCCGCTTTTGCGATCTTAGCCACACGGCATTTCAAACTTCCTCCACCTTTCATTTGTTTGACTCACACACTTCATGCTGCCACCACGCCTTCTTTTCGTCCATACACGATGCTACGCTCACGCCCAGCTCATAATGCTGTAAGCGCTCTTTGCAAGCCTCAATCATGTCGACCTTTTTCTTCTACAGCCCCTACGGCAGCCATCTCCCCATATAGGCGAACAGGGCAAACCTCACCTTCGAAAGCGGATGTTGTGAGGAGAGGGCAGAGTACGGCTGCCGCCACTGCTCCGTAAGTGGGCATCGATCGTAGTATTTGTAGGATTTCAAATTGACTGTGTTCAAATGCAGACAAGAGAGGGCTGTCCCGAGTCCTGCTTTCAACCAGGAGACAAGGCGGAATGATGTTCAGCCATTACAATACAAGCAGATGCCAGAGATGGATGAGTCGTGAGTGTGACTCTTTTTTCGTCGCTGGGGTGTCCGAGGTGTTCTGATGCTGACCCTGTACGTCCACAGCTTCATCGGAATGACTGGCGGTGCAATATTTCACGAGATGATGCTACGGCAAGGCGTAAAGCATATCTGTTTGTGATACCGTGTGGACCTTGGGTACTTTTGGCTGAAGCATTGAATAGTCGGATATCCTGGAGGTGCTATACTACCCACCTTTGACGCGATCTACAACTCGAAACATTTCGAATTCATCCTACCTCGGCACGAACAGGGAGCTGGCCATATGGCTGAAGGCTATGCCCGAGCCAGTGGAAAACCAGGTGTTGTCCTAGTCACGTCAGGACCGGGAGCGACCAACGTGGTTACCCCTATGCAGGACGCCCTCTCTGACGGGACACCATTAGTCGTCTTCTCCGGTCAGGTGGTCACAACTGCTATCGGGTCAGATGCTTTTCAAGAGGCGGATATCGTAGGAATATCAAGGGCATGCACCAAATGGAATGTCATGGTGAAGACTGTCGCCGAGCTTCCTAAGAGAATCAAAGAGGCGTTCGAGATTGCGACTAGCGGAAGACCAGGACCCGTGTTGGTAGACTTACCGAAGGATGTTCAGGCGGCAATTCTGCGGAAGGCGATTCCTATGGCCAGTACACTCCCGTCGCATCCTAGTGCTGCCAGCTTGGCTGCACGAGATTTGAGTCAAAAGCAGCTTGAGGGGGCCATTCAACGTGTTGCGAAATTGATCAACATTGCCAAGAAGCCAGTCATCTATGCCGGCCAAGGTATGATCGCGTTACCAGAGGGACCGAAAGTTCTCAAAGAATTGGCGGATAAAGCCTGCATACCCGTTACGACTACCGTTCAAGGCCTTGGAGGTTTCGACGAGCTTGATGGAAAGTCGCTACATATGCTTGGCATGCATGGGTCACCGTACGCCAATATGGCAATGCAAGATGCAGACCTCGTGATTGCTCTGGGTGCCCGATTCGACGACCGTGTGACTGGAAGCATTGCTAAATTTGCGCCCCAAGCTAAAGCCGCAGCTGCAGAAAATCGTGGTGGTATCGTGCACTTTGAAATCATGCCCAAAAACATCAACAAAGTTGTTCAGGCGACTGAAGCTGTCGAAGGCGACGTCGCCGCAAATCTCGCCATTCTACTTCCCTATGTCAACGAGGTACCTTCACGGCCGGAATGGTTCAGCAAGATCAACGATTGGAAGAAACGTTTACCCTTCGCCTACGAGAAAGAGACCCCAGGCGGCCTCATCAAGCCCCAAAGCGTAATTGAGAAGCTGAGCATCATGACTCAGGATTTGAAAGAGGAAACTGTAATCACAACCGGTGTGGGCCAGCATCAAATGTGGACAGCCCAGCACTTCCGATGGCGATATCCCAGAACGATGATCACATCTGGTGGTCTGGGAACTATGGGCTTCGGCCTGCCAGCCGCCATTGGTGCTAAAGTAGCCCGTCCCGACGCTCTTGTCATAGATATCGATGGCGATGCGTCCTTCTGCATGACCCAGACCGAACTCAGCACGGCCGCTCAATTCAATATTGGCGTTAAGATTATCATCCTCAATAACGAAGAGCAGGGCATGGTCACGCAATGGCAGTCCATCTTCTACGAGGATCGATTCGCGCATACTCATCAAAAGAACCCCGACTTTGTTAAGCTGAGTGAGGCGATGGGTGTACAGGCTCGACGCTGCATAGCGCCGGACGATGTTGAGGCGAAGCTCAGATGGTTGATTGAGACTGATGGCCCCGCTCTGCTGGAGGTCGTGACTGACAAGAAGGTACCCGTCCTGCCAATGGTAGAGGCTGGCTCGGGTCTTCATGAGATGCGTGTGTATGACGAAGGTGTGTCTTTCCATCATCTTTATTCGACCAATATCCGAAAACCACTTACTGACCTTTTACCGCAGCCAAGGAGAAGACCCGGAGAGCCAAGTTAAAGGCTAAGATGGAGGAAATGGGTCGTGGGGATCGATAAGTCAGCCTTATCCTTCACGATTCTCCTTTTACATTTGTCATCTATACCCGGATCAGGCGTAAGGAGATATATGGCGCGGCATGCTGTTTTCATGAAGCGATGTACAAAGGGATGAAGTCCGAAAAGCGATTGCGGCTGTAACCGCGGGTGGCCTTTAGCGGATGGATACACGTACTTAAAAGCAGTCACGTATCCTACTTGTGTAGATCGAACCGATATCCTTATGATAGAATACTTCTTGCTGACATGGCAACCAGATCTCTTATGCTAGAATGACATTGATGTGTGCACTACACTGACGTCCATCGATCATTAATCAAGCTTGCAACATTACACTTACTTTCCCACTCAAAAATTCCGAGCTTCCCTTATAAGTGGTAGCATGTCACCACACTCCTGGTAATGGAACTATAATCCCAGGCCTTTAATGATCATCCTGTGACATCTACGCCTCTTGTCCCCATACGTGTACTTCCATCGCTTCAAGCCCAGGCCGCTCAGCATTACATCTTCCAAGTCAAATTCAGCAGTCTAAGCCCACATACCCACGCACAGAAGCAGGATCTTCGTGCTACTAGCGGATATTCATATCTCAGTCAGATCTATCTATCTGCTATCTGAGCAGCAGGAGACTCCAAAGACACCTGTCATCACAGAAGTCCCTTGATCCCTTAATACAGAAGGCTTTCGTTGCGCTCAGCTTGCATTGCCTAGATCCAAAGGCAACAACGACGTAGATAATCTCATGTCTTCTCAATTTCAGCGTCATGCAGCCCTCGCGTTTTTTCTCACAACTAATGAGATACGAGCCGCTGCTTGCATCTTAGCCTCTTGTGTTGAGAGAGGGGAGTACTAATGTGGGACGAAGTTGGTGTTTTAGTTGTGAGATTTTCTCAGCACACGTTATTCGCGACTGCGACTGCGACTGCTATCTCCGAGTGCGAGTTGCCAAAGCAGCGCCCACACATGAAGACCACGCAAGATAACAAGCCAGCCTAAGTCTTTCTAGATCCATCTTAGCCTACGGTCTGACCGTGAGTACCAACTACCAAAAGTCAACCTTTGTCCTTGCCACTCAATGCTTGTCGAACCCTTCATGATGTTAATGTGCTGCCACTGCCTCCTATGGGCTGGTCACCCCTTGCTCCACGATCCCAGACCCCATCGCACCCCTCTCCAAATCTTCAATCACAAATGCCGTTTCGAGCCAAACTTCATACCGCTCATAATATCCCAACAACGCGCTCACAATAGGTGACACATCTCCCCATATAAGCTCATTCAGATAGGGTCCGAAGCGAGGGCCCTCGTGATTAGAAGGGTCTTGATACCAGAAGATTTCCCCTACCGGGGTGGTCTTGGCCTTCTCGTCGCTCAGCTTCCGCACCTGGGTGAGGAGCGCTGTGGTTTCGGCCGGTGAGAGGTAGCTTTTGGGTTTCGGGTCCAAGAATAGGGTCATAGTGGTGCCTCGAATATGCCATTCGATAGGGTCTGATGTTGCTCTCGGTCAATTTTATTCTCGGTGGGACGCGGTACATGAGTCTTGAGACCGAAGCAAGAATGGGGAATACTCACAGTAACGGAGTATCCAAATCTTCAGCAGTCCACCAGATTCGAGGATAGGAAGAGTGAGATTCAGGGAACGGATAGCAGTCTCGGGCGTCAATGGCTAGCAATGCACCGTGTAGAGTTGTAGGCCAGACATCAGTATGAGAATGTTGATTGAAAGAACATCATATCGGGTGCTCTTTATATCAGTCCAGAATTGAAATATTCAGCAGAGCACATCTGAGAAGAGTAACCCTTTTGGCCAAGTGATGGAGTCCACTGTTTACCCGCGGATATGGTCAACGTCAAAGCCACAAGACTACTTCTGCCAAAGCAGTCGTGCAAATCTGCACCGAGTCTCCTGGCGGGGTGGCGGCGCCTTGCTAGAGGCCTTTTTGTATGAGATTGCTCGGGTAAGATCGCAAAGCACACCAATTCAGACTAGCCTCTTCGTATATTGCACACGATTAGTATAATTTTCACAAAAAAAACTCTGCGGAAGATCGTTGCGATGGATGGTTTAGATGATTGAATACTCCTCACATCTTTTGCGAGTGAAGTCTCAAAGTCCAGCTGTCGACGGCTCGTTTGGTATCGGATACCGAGAATGCTTTCGTTATGCCGATTTAAGCCTCCAAAGCTGGGCACACGAGGACTCGATGAGCGCGGGCGGCGATGGCTGCATTGGCACCTGCTCTATCTGGATCTCTCGATATTAACATATGGGAAGATTTCCAGCACCGTGAATCCGATAGCGACGCCCTTTCGAAAGATCTAACAGGGTTATGTTGATAGCCAAAACACAATCATGACAACAAACATCGTAGTTCTTGTCTTTTCTTCCTGGTTCTATCCCAAGGAAAACATCATAAAAATCCAATACAGCTATTCTCTCATAGAACCAAATATAGAGCAAAACGCTAGACGAGGAACAACAAACATGATACGACCCACCTCGCAACCACTAGAACTAAAAGGGGCCAAATAGTTTCAGCAACATGCTTACCAAAGCTGCTGGTGATCTCCACTGTCTGCCATCACGACTCAAGATAGACATGGTATTCGTGATGGCGAATTCGAATTGTCGTTACAAGCAGCACTGTCTGAAAGCATGCTTAAAGGCTAGATCAAAGAGCAAGTTAGCTAAGCCTAAAACCGAGGAAAGTAGACACATGAGGGGAGTGGAAGCATCTCTGTTCGTTGGACTGAACTTCCACTTGGGAAAACACCCACCTGCTTCGATTCAGCGTAGTCATCTGACGGGACCTCGCTGTCTTCGATCCAGCCGCCCGCTATGCTCTGCTCTAAATCGTCGGCTCGTGGATCTTCGCACCTTTCTATGGTGATCTCCCATTCACTTGGCCGCCTCCCGTACTTGAGGCCGGCCACTCGCTGTCGTACCTTCGGTTTACGGGGATCTGGAGAGGCCGCCCAATCTCGGAAACTCGAAGACACGAATCCCTGCTCGAGGAGCATGGTCTCTGTTCGGCCGTACCCCTCTAAATCCACGCCGCAATTATCAAGTTCTTCCACCCAATGGGCGAGATTGGAGGCAGGGGTTCCCTTGATGCCAACACAATGATACTCAAAGCATTGCGCAATCAGATCCAGTAAAGGCGTTCTCAATTCCCGTGAGATAGCGTGACAATCTGCTCCTTCGCAGATCAGTTCTCTGAGCATCCGCCGCCATCCTAGACCTTAGTTAGCGAAGGCGACACTGTTGGGACATGGCAGGTACCTGTGACGGATTCATCGCCAGGCTTGCGAAGTACTAGATTCCTTGGGCCGCTACTACCTAGGTTCGCCGCTACGGCGTGTAGAAGCGTCCTGCCCTCGCTATTCCTCATGCTTACAGCTGAGGTTGGAAATTGATCACGAGTCAGTGCTGCCCTAGAAACTTCAGATTCCCCACCCCGGCAGCCGATCCAGAAAATGCCAAATGTAATCCTTACGCGCTCATGCAAAGGTAGCTCGTAATACGAGGGTTCAACCCTCTGCTGCCAGAGGGTGAAGGTTTCTATACAAGCTGAATAGAGACGATATGCGGGCTCGAGGTCACCTTCGCATAGCAGTAAGCGCGCAGTATCAAGCATGGCCTGTTTACCTTCACTAGTAGGAGCGTCTATGTTGAACCCAGTAAATTGCATCTGCGCCGGCGTACTGTTTTCACTAGCGATTAGCTCACATAGTCTATGGCTCTAGTCGATGTCCCCTCGGTCGCTAGTTGGTGGATGGCTTGCTACCGATCGTACAATCTCTCAGGCATGGTTCCTGTGGGCTTCCAGCCTAGACGAGATTCATGACTAGCTACTGTAATGTCGCATTCTGATTGCGTACGGGGTATCCGATACTTGGAAGGTAAAAATTGACAGCACTTACATTTGCGCTTCATGTGTCGGACGATCCACCTCAGCACCTTCCTTGATTAACAGTCTGCATGTAGAGAGTTCATTATGACGTGCGGCGATCTATGAAGTCAGCTTCGAATAAGTCCCTTTAGGACTGAGGGATCTGGCGTACATGGAGAGCGGTGAAGCCGGCGGGATCACAATCATAAGGGGATGCTTTCTTATCGCGAAAGAGCTCGTGAATACCTTCAATGTGGCCGTCTCTTGCATATTCGAATAATGATGAACGGCGATCAATCACGTTGTATGTTCTTGGCCGAAATGTCCAACCAGAGATAGCTTTGAAAGCTTGGACTTCCCAAGCGCGGCTCATAAGCCATCCAGGAGCGCGATACTGTGCTATTACTTCTTCCTTCTTTTCGGTTCTACGGACTCCATCCAAATGACATGTTTTGGTGAACGAGCAGCTTCTCTTAGAGTATGTTATAGTTCCAAGTAGAGTGGAGATTGTCCAAGGCTGGCCAAAAACATTGACTTTTCCAAAGGGCACAGCCGAAGGATTGGCTGCTTTGGTCGATTGAGTACTTGGATCGAACGTAGCCTGAAATGTCGAGATGCACGTTCCCTGTGGATGAGCAGCTGAGGGTGCTGTAATATGCGATACTTTGGATATGAGAAAGTCAAGCTTGAGCTGCGTCACGGCCCTGATGAGCATTAACGCACAGGAACAGTGTACACTTGTCCGGAAGTGGTGAATTCGACGGGATCGATAGGTAAATCCAGTTGAACGGTAAGATCGCCAATGTTCTGACAGACGTACCCATAATAGAGTTGATGAGATATTACTAGCATTGAGATAGCCTCTTCCAGCTTCTTCTTATACTTCTCAATCTTCTCCCTTTTCAATGCCACTTTCAGTGATCCTTTCTTCCGCCTCAGCTTGCTACTAGAGTCTAAATCCGCGTGCAGCTCTTCAATCAACTGCCTGAGGCCGTCTGCCGCTTTTTGGCAATACGGGCGAGCATTGGACAATGATGTCCTATCCAGGATGAAACTCGGATCGGACTTTGCCGTTGGCCTTCTTCGAGTTGGGCCAAGACATTATTGTAATTGTCGATTTGTTCCATCAAGTCCTTGATATCCTCCGGAGCATCACGCACTTGATCCCAGTACGATTTCAGCTTGATTACGCTGCTGGTGATCTGAGCCGCAAGTGTCCCAATCGCGATACCGCTGGCGACGACACCGACCGCTTCGGCCATACTGAGCTTATTCAGAAGACCCACTTGAGCCAGATAATCCTGTTCTTCGTTGGTCTGAGAACAGCAAGGCTGAGAAGAGGTATAGCAATTGCAACCGTCGATACTGAAGGTTTGCCGGCAGTTGCTGAAACAGCTTCAAATCGCAGCGTGACAAGGATTTTGCTCTTTCGAATTGATCAAGTAGGTTTGAAGTGTGCTCAAAGACATGCTGAGGGAAGCAGTAATTGCAATATTGAGATCCATCGTTCATACCTTCGGAAGAAATTCTGCACGCGGCCGGCGCAGCCATAGAGAACGATCAGCACGTTCCGAACACTATGCACTACCATGCGATGTGCACCAATTGTTCTTTGGCACACCACAAAATCCTAGCCAGTTCTGAGCATGGATTTTCCAGAGAAGCTCCCATTTGAGCTATCTCATCAAGCAGGGACCTAACTTGGCTCCCTCGACCCTCCGTACAGTACCCTGATCAAATGGCACACACTCGTTGGACCTGTCCAATGTACAGACGGTCTATCACGGATAGTCCATGTCTGCCGCACGTCCGCAGAAAGCCTTGCCACCCCTTTGCCATCTCGTCCGATAGATGTCATGATCCACTCTCTTTGAACGAGTCGCAAACCCGTTTTACAGTCGCTGGGATTCCTCGGCCTATGGCTCGCTAGAATATAGCGAGAAAGGAAATGCCAGTAAAGACGATGACCCGGAGTCTCGGCCGACACTTATCTAGAGCCATATGTAAAGTGTAGGGGCGAGGGGAGTGACCCATGGCGGAATGCGGGAGGTGTGGAGGTTGATGTCAAGTACCTGCCAAGAATTTTAGGGCTGAAGACGACTTCCAGTATAAAGTATCCAAACTCTCCCGTAGTTCTGCCAATGTGCCCATGGCTTCGCTGCAGCGGCGATTTTCGCGACGCAAGGTGCTTTTAAGTATGCGTGCGTGATGGAGTGCATGTATTGGCTCTTGGCGGAGGATACAGAGGCAGACTCGCCTTCCTTTGGGATAGCTGGCGAGGAGGCAGCCGCACTTGGAACATCATGGACCGAAGCAGCGATTCGCAGTGACATCTGCTGCCATAAGAGTAGTCTCGACCGGAGAGCTTGCAAGCCGCCATTCTGAATTGGGGTGAAGAACACCTGCATCAAAACTTAGCCGCAACACCACTACACGCCAGTACGAGCTCGATATCGATCCTCGGAGAATTGACGACCACTCACCCACAAGCCTATCAAGAATGCAATCCCGATATCCGCCTGCGACCCGACCCGACCAGCCAGCTTGCACGTCATATCATACGCCTATCGGTAATCCTCGTGCGTATACGCGCCTTCAACCTCCAGCCCTCGAAAACCCTCAGACACCACTCTTCTCCATTGCCAAAAGCAGACAACTCTCGCTTTGAACCCACGCACCCCTTCCACCAGCATGCATTTCCCCCTCTCATCCCCTCCACGCACACTCCTCACACTTCTCCTCCTCCCCACCTCCCTCAGTGTAATAATACCTCATTGCTTCTTCCCAGGCGAGAGCCCCACCCTCCAGCTCACCAACCTCCACGACTGCAAAGCCGCGCTACGCGAACTCATCGCCGAGCCTGGTGAGTACTCAACTTGTCCATCTGTTGTTCGAGTCTCGTGAAGGAGCCTTGTAAACTTCCTCAACTTTCATATTCCTCCCCAACCTAGGGGAAAAGGTGAGTCTCATAATGCCTGCAGGCTTCACAAACCGCTACCGCTTCAGCCGAAACCAGCGCATCGGCGTGCAAGTGCCAAAATGGTGGCGAGCGGGCGATTGTATCATACTCATGAGCTGTTCGAACGACCACGATGCGGACATGTTTAATTATTTGGATATCTTGAGGAAGGCTAAGGAGATTGTTGATCAGGTTAGTTGACTTTCTGACGTCTTGTAAGGTCCGCAACATTCGCATGTGTTTCTGCTACGACTGATTTGGGATTTGCAAAGGCGGGAAGGTTGATGGCACTTTGTATCGAGGAATTCGCTTCACGTATTGAGATGTGCATTGCTGATGTGAGAGGACGCAGTGTGTCAATGTGACAGAACCGGAGATGCCATGGGGTGGGATTGATAAGGTTGGCATTCAGGGGTCATTTTTCGTCTCGGTGAATGGAAGGTTGAGTGAGAATATTCTGGGGCCGACGAACCTCTCGTCTAAGATGGCCTTCGAGTAACTAAATCAGCATCGTGGAATGAGTTGGAGGAGCATCCTGAAAGTATTTGATATTGATGAATTACCCTGGAGCTTCAAGTGCGAGACCACCACTGTCAACGACAGTCTCACTCTCGCCCTCCGAGGCTACGTCTTCCGACGATGCCATCGACTCATCTTCATTTCCATCAAAGCCTACAAAGTCGTCCTCTTCAAGTTCCTCTAGTCCAACCTCAGGGTCCGCATCGACAGAAGTCTCCATCTCAACATCGGGATCTTGGATCGTACCTGGCGGATCTTGAGACCTGGCCACTTTCCCCATCTCTCCTAAAGCTCCTTTCCTCCCCTCAATGCCCTCCTCAACCTTGGCACCGTCCAAGACAGGCGGCGGGCTAAACCACGGTATCTTCCCCCTCAAGAAATCGTTAAGCACCATCTTCGCCGCACCATCAACATCCGCTTCTCCCCCCTTAAGAAGCCTCCCACCTTTCCGTGCTAGCAGCTCCAGGAATTGTAATGGTGTGGTGAAGCCCCTGACATCGTACGTGCGTTCGATATGTTGGGGCTTAGTCTTGTTGAGCACAGCTGCGATATACTGTTCTGGATTCTCAACATTCTCCACTCGCACCACTCCTCTCAAGAGAATATCCTCTGGTGAGTCGTTATTCGAAGGCGGCACCACCCCAGGGCAATCGATAAGGTAGATCCGTTTCATCAGTGTGATATACTGCCAGACTTTGGTCTCTCCGGGTATGGGAGCGACTGTGCAGACCTTCTTCTTTCGAAGCGTATTGATGATGCTTGATTTACCTGTGTTTGGGTAGCCGATGAAGCCAACTAGGGGTTTCGAGGTCAGCATTGTTCTTTCCCAATGCAAAACGACATGAACGACATGTTCAGGGCTCTGGTGAAGCGATAGTCATCTATACTGGGATATTGCTTGAGGCCCAAAATAGCAGCCGAATGTGGGACAGATTCGGAATATGCTTGCCTGAGATTTGTTTTCGATTGGAATGAAGCGAAGAGAATTGACGCAGGAGAGCGATGAGAGAGCCTTTGCCGAAGGAATTGGTGATGGATGCGTGGAAAGCAAGCGTCGGATAGTCTTTCGAGAGATAGCGGACCCAGGAAGCCTATGTGTACAGTCAGTAAAGCTTCGAGAATTGCTTGATGAAAATATTTCTTTCGGGGAGAAAAGACGATGTGGCGGACAATCGTAATGTATGAAGCATCACTAAGAAAACCTCCACCTATCCGCTACCAGTGCAGCAGAGAAGGGATTCACTCTTAAGGCAACAACCCCTGATCCTGTTGACTAGCTGTCCAAGACGGCAAGCAGTCTACAAACAGATCCGTAGATCTGATGCGGCAGAAAAGGGTTCAATATACCAAGGTTGTAACAGAACACGCATCCATTGTAGAAGCAGAAGAATGCAGGATGGCGCCTTGACTTAACGATGGAAACGAAGAATACAATATGGAGGGATGAAATTTCTAGCACTTACTGCAACCCCTGTGGGTACTAGATCAGTCTTGTTAAGGACAAAGATCAGATGCTTATGTGGGGCCTCTTCTCGGATGTCTATATAAACTGTGAGTCAGCACCTTTGTGAAGGGCGAATTGATTTTCAGGTTTGTAAAGTTCAAAGAGTCCGTCTCGCGATCAAGATCATATCCAGGATAGTGAAGGCATCGAAGAAAAATTTGGACGTACATTTCTCGACTGATCTACAACGAGTTCCTAAGGGATCTCGAGCGTCCAGGACGTGTATCACCTTTGTTGTTGTTAGGCTTTCCCAGGAATGATCTTTCGAGGGAATACTCACAACATCTGATGAGTCAATGACCTTGTATAGCTGCGATGGAGTCAAAAGTCAGCATCACTGCCTAACATGGACAAATATGCACTCGTACCTCGTTCCATATCCTTTTGCTCTGGCCTTTTGAAAATATAGGCTCTTTTGCGGTCGACAGAACAGCCGCCTCAGGCGCTGCTTCGCCTGCTTGTTCTTCTATGCCAGAATTCCCACTGAGCATCTGGGCTTGCTCAAGTCGCTCTAAGTACGTATCGTGCATCTTTACCGATTCCCCTGCAAGATCCTCTAAGCAGCCAAAATCTAGTTTAGGTCGTTTGCGCTGGGCTTTTGGGCCAAAAGTATCGCCAAAAGGCGCTTGCTCGATCTGCCCCTTCGCATGGTGGTGCTTAATCCCATTCTTTCCCTCGTTTTGGACCAGGGAAAGCGGCAATTTGTTGGACTGCCGGCCACACGAAGTCAGCTTTTGAATGGGATGAAGTCTTGCATGAGCAGGGGGTGCGGCTCCTGAAGATGTCTTCCACAATGGATCACAAGAGCAAGCGGGACGATACAATCCGCAAAACACGAACCTTTAAAAGTACTTGGTATGGATCCGAAGCTCTCTCAGCCATGGCTTCTCGGAAACCGCTTAGGGCCTGCTGGGATATCACGCGCGAATTGGCGAACCATTTCCTACCGCACCTCCAAATCAGCGTTCCTTTAAGCTCGTATATGCCCAACTCGTTTGTCTATAGTGGGACTCTAGCCCAAAACACCTCGCTCCACCGCCAAATCGAGATCTACGCAAACATATCACAGGATAGCACGAACCGGTTGGGCTCGACACGTGCCTTCGGCTTGTCTCTGGATTGAAATGCCGCAGCTTTGGTCACTTTCCCACTAGCGTTGCGCTGTGCTTTTCCGGTATTGAAGACATTCAGAGTGCGTGCCTGCTTGGCCGTTCTGTAGAAGTTCTCCCCCTTCGTCTTCACATTGGACATGCCATCATCTGTTTTTCCTTGCTTCTCCTTTCTTGTAGCTTCCTTCTTGCCGGTACCCATCTTTAACGGCCTCACACAGCGCAGAGCTCCTCAAGTTCGGTATTGAAATTTCGTGTACGTTGATAGTGGCTATAAAAAAAAGTGACAGTGTGCGGGTTGAGCCGCGCCAAGCACTGCTAGCTCTGATGCCAAGACATTTGCCCGCAGAATGGAATACCCTACTCCGTGCAAGGACTTTCATCACCACTTTCATTTTCAGCAATATTGCAACTCCTGCCGATTGTTGAGTATCAGCGACGCAGTAGCAATACAGCCGCCGCCATGCCACCCAGACTCATCGACGTCCCCTGCTCGGTCCGCGCACAATGTACCTTCCGCAGTCGCTGCCAACGCTTCACCACCTCCACCCCCTCTCTCGCCCGCATCCCTCCCGAATCTCCCAAGTTCATCGAGATCCCCCGCGCCGTACAACCTCACCAACCCTTCCCAATCCACATGAAAGGTGTCCTCCCCGTTCCCCGCCCCATCTTCCGCCGCAAACCCCGACCCCAAGACCCCGACAAAGCCTCCCCCGTCTACCTCGCCGACGTAACCCCCGAGCCCATCGTCGACAAAACAACCGCAACCTCCGACGCCACCACCGCTGGCTTCGTAAGCTGGAAAGCCCGACAAGCAGAAGCGCGACGTAGAAATTTACGCGAGAGCCTGATCGAGCTCGACCACAGGAAGCAAAAGACGGATCGATTCCTGCAGAAGCGCAGTAATCGCAAGATGGCCGAACGCACCCAGGCGCTCGAAGCGCCGGAGCGGGAAGATGAAAGACTTACCAATCCTTCCGTGTTGCAGAGTGCAAAGCCGACCAAACACCAGATCCTGCCCGACCCAAATCGTGAAGCGCGTCTCGAGCAGAAACGAGCGAACATCGCTGCCATGGAAGCGATGAGGCAGGAAGATAGGAGGGACAAGCTACATACGCTCTACGTCAACGCGGGAGACTTCATCACTACGGGAAAGCAGTTGGATAGGGCTATCGATAGGATCTTTGACAATCAGGATCAATTCACCACGGATCAGAGACCTGGGTTGAATGTCTGGAATCTGGGTTTCCCGGAGACAGTGCAGCAGCTGTTGACAAAGGCGAATCAGAATACAAGGGGTCTGAAGGCGGTGGAATCGGCGGAGGGCAATACGTTGATTACGGAGAAAAGGATGAAGAGGATCGCGGAGGAGCTAACGGGGGGGAAGATGCAGGATGCGAGATAGGGGCTGTGTTGCGACTAGTCTATAGGCGCGATGCGAGGGGTTTATGGATTGTATATGCAGCTGGACTATGCGTGGAAAGCGACATTATCTTGTCCCCTTCAATCAATCAACTGTTTGTTGTGGTCATCACTGATACGGGTCACGGTTTCATGATGCATCTGAAATCTGGACCAAGCTTTTGCACATTTCGCACGCTCGCCGTCAGGGTCTCAGCTCCACGTGACACACTCATAGAAATATCATAGCCGCACCGAGGGACCCATTGAAAACTCTTCTAATCAGGCAATCGATGTACGCAACGTCCAACCTCACCACTAGATGACTACCTCGAAACCATTCTCAAAGATCTCTCGTGGTCGAAGATCATTCTAAGTCTAAGGTAGGTAAGCTTACCGAAATATATTATGCTACGTGACGCCGCTTGTGAAAATTCTTCAGCTCCTCCTGCAGACGGCACCCTCGATACCCATGACTCGAGAGGACCCTCTGGTCGGGTTCCCTAGATCCTGACGTGCAAGATGACTTCTATACCGGCCTCGCCCGCGTTATGGTATTCCAAGCTTATTATGAAAGTGGTGTGCAAGGGCTTATTAATATGAGATATGGCGAAGAGTAGTCACCAAGGCCGACCTATGATACTCGCTACTCTGACTGTATCATGAGGCAATTTCGTATGAATGGTAGGTAAGACATGGTTGAGATGTAGGAGAAACAAACAAGAGTCTCAAGTTGCTAATAGCCTTGATTTTACCTTCGTCCAAAGATAACGCCAAGTGAAAAGTATGAATGGCTATTGTGGACCGACAGGTTGGCAACCTTCGCAGCTTTTCATATAATTTGAGTGTTTTTATAGAACAGCGCTGAGACATAGGCAAAAAGGAGCTTGACTCACTTCCAGCATGACTTCGGTCCTAACTTTTCCTGGTCCGCCAACTCCAAGTCAGCGACGAGGCGTTCACGTCCCAAGAACGTACTGATGGAACCTAGTTAATTGGATGTATGCCGGAATCCCATGCTGGACCAATAATTCGAAGCTCACTATGGTATGTTTTCTACCAAAAGCATTTCAAGAACATACAGTCCTAGTCTTGACTTGGTGCGATCGAGCTCAACGTGGTCGGCTGACGATGGGGCCATATGGACGCAGCTAATCACAGACAGGTGCAGCAACTGACTGATTGCTGAAATGGCATACCTGAGAGTTTCAATTGTCGTCTGTTTTGAGACTTTTAGGCTCCTCTTCAGAGATCGCGCCTCCTCGACACACATCAATCTACTCGTTTGAACATAGACGCTCGTAGAGTATGTTTGTTGGAAGCACTGAAGGCTGCGTAGTGCTACGAGAGTCTTTTAGCGTCTGGCCAACCGCTTCGGGAACGACGGTAGGGCATCGGCGCATCGGTAGCGCAAGGTACCCCAGCAGCGCCCTGAAACTCTATCTCGTTGGGGCCAAGATCTCAACAGAGCATACTCGTACTGACCACAAGTGAGTCCGATTATTAAGTAGCGGCGGGAGAAGCCACCAATCCATCCATGCTGAGAGGCCAGATCCTGATAGATGGATTGGTGGCCTCTCCCGCCGCTACTTAAGAATCGGACTCACTTGTGGTCAGTACGAGTAGACTACCTAGACGTCTACTAGGCGCTTTGGAGACATGCGGGTATTTATAGTACCAATCATATGGAGGTTTTTTAGTTTTCTCCCGCAATGCCAAGACCGCCGTATGAAACTTATCCAATGGTAAGTAGTAATTCCCACTCTTCAATCATCGCCAAAACAATATTGTCAGAACTTCAATCAGCAAAGCGTAATGTCGCTTGTTCCTCTCGATTTTCGAGCTCTCCTTACAACATACTTCACGGGTGACGTGTACATGTGTACATGCAAGCAGCCGAGACTTATCGTCTCGCAGATTCCCTTTACGATGGAGGCGATCCTCGGATGTCGGAATATCCTGTGAATATGCCGACCTTGATCGATGTAAAAGCTATGGCCACTGCTGCAGAACCTCTTGGATACAGTACACTCAGCCGCCAGGCCATCTCTGATTTCATGGAACCAACTTCCTCTGGCCCCTTCATGCTCGTTACTTTCAGCTTGGGACGAGGCTGCAACTAATGTTTCTTCATTAGCTGTCCCAACACCATATAGCTGACATCTCGCCTACAATAGCCGCTATTCCACTTCGAGGATGATTGTTCGACCAATTGAGATGTCAAGCGTCCAGAGAAACGTACGGAGCGAACTTGCAACCTCCCTTCACGGGCGAAGCTTCTAGTGGACTTCCTAGGGGTAATTTAGGGATATTAGGAGTAGATTTACCCCTATTAATAAGCGGATTAACACCTATTAATAAGTAGTAGGTACCCGTTTTTTTAATAGGGTAGGATAGGATGGATACGCTAAAAGTTAAGGCGGGTAGAGACCTCTATAACCTATCCTAAAACCCGCCCCGCCCAGCTCTAGGGCGGGTACCCGGAGCGGGTACCTAGACCTGTTCCGTAGCGTAAATATCTATCTATCTACCTGTAAGGCTAGGTGCCGCTAGCTCTAAGCTAGCGGCTTAGAAATATAAAAGATATAGAGTTAAGTAATAGGACTTAATATAGGCTATAATATATTAATATATTAGGTAGTATATATACTAAAACTAATCTCTAAGGAATTTAGGAAAATATAGGAGATTACCTAAATATTATATATCTATTAAGATATAGCTTAATATTATATTAATATTACTTTATATTTATAAGAAAGGTTTATTAAGTAGGTTATATAATAATATATAAGGTATATATATATTATAACCTAATAATTACCTCCCCTCCTAGACCTTAGTTCCTAGGGATATAATAATATAAATACTTATTAAAAAATCTTAAAACTTAGTAAGAAAAATAAGGGAAAAGAGTTATTTAATATATTATTAATATAATAATATTAGCTATTATATATAAGGTATATATATATTAAAACCTTTATAAGGCGGTAATAATATTATCTAATAGGCGTATATTAAATATATCCTTTTATAAATAGATAGTATATAAGTATTTATAATAATAATATCTTATCTATTTTATAATAATTATATTTATAATATATATTAATAGTAGAATAAAACTATTATTACTTAATAAAAATATTATAATTATAATATATATTAATAATAGATTAAATCTTTATAAAGTACTTTATAATATTATTCTTATAGTCTATATTAATAATAGGATAGTATTATAATAATATAATAATATATTATTACTTATTACTAATATATTATATTAAATAGTAAATATAATAATAGATAATA
>JAABUL010001134.1_pt1 | contig 52465 bp, 50 predicted proteins | sample 5559151 | NCBI WGS metagenome assembly JAABUL01 (sample SAMN10711876, study PRJNA513368) | rock metagenome | isolation source: Antarctica rocks | place: Antarctica: Victoria Land, Pudding Butte sud
GCATTTTGTGAATGCAGGTCTGCCAAATATTCTCGCAATGTGCTGATTTGGTCCTGATTGATGAGATGAGTACCAAAGGCATTGCACCACTCACATGTTGTACAGCTCTAATCATAATATCTTATCAATTGATTAATCAAACAGTACATAGACCTATTCGCCCCTCAATGTATGGCATTGTCCCACCAAATATCCTTCACCAGCGCCAGATACGTATCGTTGTATGCGAAACCTTGTTCGTTTTTTTTGAATTTGCCGAGCGCCCCATCAAAATTTCAAAAAGTGCAAAATAAGAACCAGATTTGTAGAATCAACCCCACTGCCCCCCCAGTGCTTCATATGTAGTATATTCAATGCTCCATATGTGACCTACCCAGTGCTCCATATGTGGCCTACCCAGTGCTCCATATGTGGCCTACCCAGTGCTTCATATGTGGCCTACTCAGTGCTTCATACGTGACCTATCCAGTGCTTCATACGTGACCTACCCAGTGCTCCATATGTGGCCTACTCAGTGCTTCATACGTGACCTATCCAGTGCTTCATACGTGACCTACCCAGTGCTCCATATGTGGCCTACCCAGTGCTTCATATGTGGCCTACTCAGTGCTTCATACGTGACCTATCCAGTGCTTCATACGTGACCTACCCAGTGCTTCATATGTGACCTACCCAGTGCTCCATATGTGACCTACCCAGTGCTCTATATGTGGCCTACTCAGTGCTTCATACGTGATCTATCCAGTGCTCCATATGTAGTATATCCGATGCTTCATATGTAGCCTACCCAGTGCTTCAAATGTAGTATATTCAATGCTTCATATGTGACCTACCCAGTTCTTCATATGTAGTATATTCAGTGCCTCATATGTGGCCTACTCAGCTCTTCATATGTAGTATATTCAATGCTTCATGTGTAGTATATCCGATGCCTCATATGCGGCCTATTCAGTGTCCCATATGTGATCTACCCAGTGCTTCATATGTGATCTACCCAATGCCTCATATGCGACCTATCCAGTCCTTCATATGTAGTATATTCAATGCTTCATACGTAGTATATTCAGTGCTTCATATGTGATCTATCTAGTGTCTCTTATGCGACTTACTGAATAGATCGTATATACTACATATGAAGCACTGAATAGATCGAACATGAAGCACTGAATAGACTACATAAGAGGCACTGAGTAGATCACATATGAAGCATCGGATATACTACATAAGAAGCACTGAATAGACCGCATATGAAGCACTGAGTATACTACATATGAAGAACTGGGTACGTCGCATATGAAGCACTGGGTAGGCCACATAGGGGGCACTGGATATACTACATATGGAGCGCTGAATATACTACATTTGAAGCACTGAATAGGTCACATATGAAGCATTGAATATACTACATATGAAGCACTGGGGGAGCAGTGGGGTTGATTCTACAAATCTGGTTCTTATTTTGCACTTTTTGAAATTTTGATGGGGCTCTCGGCAAATCCAAAAAAACGTACAAGGTTTTGCATACAACGATATCCGCATCGACCAAAGTATTCAACATGAGAAGCTCTCAACGAGTGCTCGACGTCCCATCCTCAGACGGCAAGCCCTCCTCATCACCAGGCTCAGCATATCCACCCTTGGCCTTCGCGCCTCTGGTGCGGCTGCTGATGACATTGCTCTGATCAATGGCCTCGGCATCATCGCGTGCTGCATATGTATTAGTGCTTAGGATCAAGGAGAACCCAAACAGGAGGGAGAAGAATAAACATACCAAGGGTCTCATCCGAATCCGCAGTAGCAGGATCAATGGGATCGTTTACTGGCGCCTCGTCCTTCTGAACGGGAATCTGGTACTGCCCGGAGCGGCTGGCGTAGTCGTTGTCTTTAGCATCGCCGGCGGGGACGTCACTTTTGACGGCGTCGTTCTGCTGCTCGTATTGGTCGTCCGCGGAGGACATGGTACTTGTTTGGTTGATTTTTTTTATGGGTTACAAGGGATTAGTAGTTGTAGTTCGGTATTACAGCGGCGTAGTTGTGTAGAGAAGTGTTTTCAGGTTGCCAGAGAATTGCGATTGTTTGAGTGTGATTTCTCTTCATCTTGTACTCGTCATCCCCTCACTAACAGCCCTCTGACGACAGTGGAAGCCGTGGGTCAATAAATGTCATGATATCACTCGACGAATCCCTGTCAATCGGAGATCAGACGATTGACTTTCCTACAAGCTTTTCGTCACACCTTAAAGTAAAGATCGCCATTAATTATTGTAGCAGTTGAGTGGTTCCGTCCACATGTGGGTGCTCCTTGGTGGGTTATACTTCATAGATAGGTAGGCTGCTTACTACTACAGTATCTCCACCACTACCTACTGTGTGTACTGATCAAAGAGAAAGATAACCACAACACCATTGTACCAGCGCTGTTAGGAATCGAACCTAATATAAACTAAATCACTCAACGACTCTGATCAGCCTTTGGTAGCAGAGCCGGTACTCTAAGCCCCCCGTCCAATTCTATCATCACCCCTGACTATGATGCCTCTATCAGCCATAAGCGCATAAGTGGATGTTATAGCAGCCCCCAAAACCATGGATGGACAATCTCGTCAATCTGTATTAGTATTGCCACGCGAATCTACGTAGTGATCTCCAGCCTCGGAGGCTTGATTAGTTGACAACTCGATGATAACATGGCACTTCAGGTGCAATGCACTTTGGTTGTTGATGGCTATTTCTAAGGTAAGGTAGAGCTAATGTATCTTGATCTTCTCATAACAATTTGGTTCCAGCGTAATGCCCACCAGTAGACGTCTCACTTTGATCACAAAGGCAGACCTAGACTTCCCAAGCCAGCTCTGTCCGCTCCTTGTACCTAACGTATGGTTTGCTCCAAGAACAGTTGCGTCGATGAATTCCCAATTTAATGCTCGCTGCTTCTCGCGCTGACTTCTCCATTTGCAACTAACTAATGACAATTTGGTGTAGATGTTAGATCTCGGAAATATTCAAGAAATCTTCTTCTCCATCCCCTTCATCCTTGCTTCTTCATCTCTTGTAACTTCTTCAGGAATGCATCCTCGTGCAAGAAGCTGTTGTAGTCCCTTGGCTCCACTGCCCTGCCACATTCGGGGCAGCCTGCGAACGTCGTCTTCGAGTAAGGATGACCGAGCACACAGAACTCGAGACTCCCAAGCTTATAATCTTTCCATTTCTTCCAATATGCTCCCGTTTCTTTAGCGTAAAGGTCCGTTGGAGTTTGCCGACCTTCCAATACTAGCTTTGCCTGTTTGTAGGCGTTTGTGAAGGTTCCTGCGGTACTTGGGTATCTTGTACACAAGCCTAGGATTTTCTCCAAGCTACCCTCAATATCCACATCGCTGGAGCTACCAAGCAAACCAAGCACCAGGTGGAACGACGCTTGGATAAGGCGCAACTCGACCTCAAGGCGTTTGAGACCCTTTACTTCGCACTGTCCAATTGCTGTTTGAACTGCTGTTATTTGCTCCTGTGCTTCTGTCATCGTCAAAAAGCGAAGACCTTCATTCAAAGCTAGCATGTGTCGAGATGTGGCCTTCGATGCATCTGTCAGAGTGATCATCTTTACCGACTCTTCGAGTACTACCAATCGGCACCGATAGTATAGAGAGTCGAACCGGATCTTGAAAGACAAATTGTAGGTGGGCAGTATGTCAGGATTGTTGAGAAACATGGCCAAGTTCCATATTTCATCTTCAATCCGCACAACAACCTCATCTAGAACATATTAGTACATCGTCTGCTCGATATCGAAACCAGTTACTAACCTCTGTACTTAGAAATCTGTTGCTGGAGCGCATTCAGCTTACTAACACGTACTCGGACTAAATTCTCGTTCTTTTTTCCTGCCAAGGGGCCTGGTTTCAGACTCTTTTGGAAGTCTGGAAACTCCAACTGCAACTCTTCTTTCAGTTCAAGCACCTGCTCCATATAACCGTACATCTTCCGCCCCAGTTTTTTGAACAGACGGTCTATATTCTCTGGAAGATCTCGTAGGTGGCTCATCAGGGCATATCTCCGGATATCTTTGCAAGGTTTGTTGCACACTGGGCAGCGAGGGATCATCGTTACGTTTTCCGTGATGCCAAATCGTGGACGTTCGATGATACCAGCGTCGTTCATCTCGAAAATCTTCCCCATGCCAACATAATCGTCAAGCGCCTGTACGTCGAAGCTATGCCCACAGGATAAGAAAAGCTGCAAGTGGTCTGAGAACTCGCCAGTCAAGCACTGAGTGCACGTAGTGGCACATCGTTCGCCACAGAGGCTGGTGCATGGATGACCACAAAGCAGTAGACGACTACACGGCTCGTTGCACGGAATCTGAGCATATGTCAAGCAGCATATGGCAGTGCAAGACCCTGGGTGTTCACAGGTCGAGCTGGAGATTTTGACGCAAGGGTCACAGATCCTGCTGCACACCTGCAAACATTTTCCGTGAACGCAGGATCTCTGACAGGGAAGCAGACACGGAGGACATGTGCCTCTATGACAAGGCGCAGCGCAAGAATGGCCACAGCTTTGCTCCTTTCCACAAATAGCCACGCAAGCAGAGTGGCCAGCGTTTTCCTTGCACTCTGAACAAAGACCAGGGCATCGATGACCGCATGCGAGGAGACTCTCACATTCATGTTCGCAGATCAGTGACTCATCTTTGGTTGAGCAGAGCTGCTGCTGATAATGGCCACAAGATAGTTGCACGGTATCGATGACGATCCTACACACTTTCTTCTGTAATAGTTGGCTTTCAGTTTGTACTTCTGAGCAAGTCACTGATTGTTGATGGCCACATTTTAGTATCGTCAAATCAAGCTCCTGTAGACAACCTCCGCAAGATTCGCCACAAGACTTGAGACATTTATGTCCGCAGGGTTCGAGTATTTTGCCACAAGAATTTGTGCAGGCCATCCGGGAATGGAGAGAAGGAGCATGACAGTTTTCCTTGCACTGATGTCCGCATGGAAGTTTGGAGTCACAAGGGACCTGACAACTTGGGATGAGCTCAAAATCCTGAGGAGATCGAAGGTCGTAAGTTCGGCCTGTATGCCTCGAGCAGCAGGTTTGAATGCTTGCTCCAATCTTCTTCTTCTTAGTCAAAAGCTCGATGATGGAGCGCCACATGTCCACGCCTTTCATGAGTGACGCATTGCCGATAATGTAGAACCCGTCACGAGCGCGGCTGCATCCAACGTTAATTCGGTTTGTCGTCTTCAAGAAGCCTACGCGATCGTCCATATTACTTCGCACTGTACTCAGGATGACGATTTTAGCTTCTTCCCCTTGGAATGAGTCGATCGAGGCCAGACGAAGCATAGTCTTCATATCTACATCCGTCTTGGAACCCCGGTGGCTTTCTCCTAGCAGACCCAGGCCGTGTAAAGTTTCCCGATCCTTCTCACTCAGCATGATAGAGCACGTCATACTTAGCCGGCTTGTCAAGGCCGCAAGCTGCCCATTGTACGGTGTTAATACTGCGATGTCGCCAAAGTCGTATTCGTTACTGTTCACAAGGTATTGTACGAGTCCGCAGATCATCTCAACTTCAAATGAGTTCGAATAAGACTTCGACATTGGGGAGCCATGATCAGGGCGGTCCTCTGGCTGTTGATGATCGAACCACCAGACGTGATCAGTCATACCAGCAACGGGAGGGTGTTGATAGGTCGACTCGTGATCCTGAAGATTTGGGTATAAAGTGGCCCTCATGATGTCCGCGATCTCCGGATGCATCCTCCTCTGGAGGTTTAGTTGAGATGTCGGCAGAGGAAGAACACCTGGTGTTGAGGGGAACATCATCCTCTCGAAGAGCGACTCATCTAGTCGATACGGGGCTCCAGCAGTAGTCTCAAGAGACAAAGTTGGCTGACTGATCTGAGGCCTTAATTGTAGGGGGTCTCCGATGAATATAGCATGCATGACCGAAGGAAACAATGTACACAATGTCTGAGCTTCCATGACTTCGCCCGCCTCTTCGCATATTACTATCTCCAAGTCGATTTGCCTTAACATGGACCAGTCTCTTGCACACGCTGTGGTTGTCAACCCAATCACTTCTTGTTGTCCCAAACACCTCGCGTCAATCTCTTCCTGTATCTTCTTCCTCTCGCTGACAGCTACCAGATGTCGACGATGAATCTCTGCCGTCTGATCGACGATTGCCCACGGGCAGATCTCGTCTTTCCACTTCTTTTGAAGAAGTTCTCGCTCCTCTAAGGACAAGCTCCAAACATCTCGCCCAGAAGTGACGTCGATATCGAACTTCGCGCGCTCCACGTTTTGAGCAATGGTTGCCAGGACTCGTTCTCGCGTCTTCAACGTATCAAGTTCTCGTGGCAACTGACTATCTCCAAGCATCGTATCAAAACATACTAATAGCTGCTCAACGTCGTTTATGTCGCCTCCTCGGCACCAGTATTCATAGGCGAATCCTCCAGCTTTGCGTGCTAGTCGGATGTCCGATAAAAGCTGGTCACTGACCGTTTCAAGTCCGGAAAAGCGTTGGAATATTGATTTGTAATTTGCCTGTAAGTGACCTCGAATTGCGAGCCAGCTCATAGACAGATTATTCATTGATTCGCAGAAGCTATTTCCTTCCTTCGCGAGACTATCGACTTTCAAATAACCATGGCTCATTTTTGAACGTTCGAACTGAGTTAGTTTCATCTTTCGGGATAACTCACGGACCAGATATGGGGCCGTCCAGTCCTCTTTACTTCCTCGACCCAGCCGAGCTATCTTGGTCACGCCATCATTCAACAGGTCATGGAGGTACGCATCGAGAGCATGGTTCGTCTGAGTTACGCAGAGGATGGGTTTGGGAGAAATCCGGCGAGATGCTAACAAGACCTTGGCTAACGAGACTCCGAGATATGTTTTGCCGGTACCTGGTGGACCCTGAGTGAATGCTAGACCACGGCAAAGGTTCTCGCAGAGTGCAGTGGATTGACCGCCATCTAGAGTCGTTCTCACCCCTAGGGTCTTGATGAAAGCTTCTTGCTGCTCTCTATCGGATAGAAGAGTACTCGGCTTCAAACTGAGTCCCGAAGTGGCGTTGGTCTGGTCTTTCCCATGCAGTACATCTAGCGAATATGCGAAGTCCTCTGACGCAGCATAGGTAGGTAATGCTATGGTCGGGCTAGATCCTGCGACGGTAGGCGCGATAGAAGAGAGAAAAGCGATCTCATCGCCTTCACTGGAAAGAATTTGGAGTTGCTTCAGGATGGGCAGGAATCCAGCCAGCAACACCCCTGGAAACTCGACAAGGACAAATTTTTCTGAAAGCAGACCTTTCATATTGTAAAGTATTCTCCGAACTCCATCAATGTCACCTTTGTCGGCGAAAGAAAGGAGAACGGAAGCTTTTAGAGTCAGGAAACTTTCAAGTGGATAGGGAAGGAAACACATACCTCGAGAATGATCGCCTGTCAGCGGCTTCATGGCATCGGTACTCTGGCAGAGATCCACAATCATGAAGGTCGTTGATAGCGTTCCGGAAGCCTCGTCCCACCCAACCAACGCTACTAACATCCCACTCTCCAGACGTCCAGACGAGATGATACGTCTACTACGCAGAGCTTCGGGACAGGAAAAGCTGGCACGGATATGGATGCCTTGATTCTCCTGGAACCTAGCGCTTTCGAAGCCGATGTCGCGGTATAGATGGTATTGGTAACCTTGTGGAGTTTGGACTCGATCGTCATAGTCAGGGGCTCGAGGTTTGGAGACGCATGCCACCAACGATTGGCAGGCATGGTAACATGCATCGATGATGACCTCTGTATTGTCGTACCTTAACTGTCTAAAATTGATATCCATCAATCGTTGTTGGCCAGGTGCCAAGTGATGCATCGTGTTATCGTCCTTTCTCGGCATATATGGTAGTTTCCTGCATAGAATTTCGTCGGTCGTAGGTAGGATCTGTATATCGCGGATATCAATATGATCGTTATCGTGTCTTACACCATGGCTGGATAGATTTCCAGGACCGTTGACGTCGAAAACACACTTATCCAATGGCAAAAGTCGAGGACCCTGAAGCAGGTAGTTTGTAGGACCAGCTAGACAACCTGAACCCTGTACTTCTTGATGGTCTGCTTCTGCGACGGCGCAGATCTCGTGGACTTTGAGGCACTTTTCTCCGCGACGACAAAACCCACCGAGATAATCGGAGCACAATGCCGAAGCCGGAAGCTTTTGAAGTGAGGACGCCGGAAGGCACCCCGCCCGGATGTTCGTCATGTTCAGCTTACTAGAAAACCAGGAAAACATAGCCAGATTAGCTTTCCTTAGCACGAGATGGGGATTGACTCCGGTCGAATATCATAGAATGCTTACCTCTGCCCTGGTAGACGCCCGCGTCCAACCACGTCTGAACACACCGAGATCGACGATGACAGCAATGTCTTAGCAGGCATAGTCGTAACAGGAGTGAAAGGTAATGTGAGATACTGGCAAAGGCTCACACAGCGCGTCTCGGCTGGTCAGCCGCGTTTGACGAGGTATTTGTTAATCTTCGTGCAACATCCAAGTATGTAGATGATACGAAGTTGGTAAGAAAAAGTCTGCAATCTTGGAGGGTAAAGTAGCCCTTGGAATGTGTTGTCCACTAGCCCAACAACTACCTTATGACACACCAATGTTGGAGTCGGATGAATGAGAATGAGTCATGTGGATGCACTCAGATTTCCTAGCCACCGCATGCTGCTAATTCCTTGCCTAAGCTACCTTAGTGGTTGAGGTTTTCTTTGTCTAGATATACGCGCTAAGCCTGCCGAGCAACAATAGCAGCAACGACAATTGTACTTGAGTCCTATGAAGCTTGGTATTCACATGCCCGAGCCAATCATTGCTAACTGCACCAAGGCGTGAATGCCTCGAGCAGGAAGTGAACCGTCTTTCAATACTTGGGTTAATACCTACGGACACTGAGGACTTGTTTGACACGGCTCCAAGACCTCAAGAGCTTGACCTGAAATAGCGCATATTCTGCCATTGACAGTGCCGAAATGCCATATAAGACGTTGCTAGTGTAACTTCCCACTTTACCTTGCTTGATTGTCGATTCTTACTTACACTGCAACTGTGTTCATTGCTCGGTCGCTAGTTCCGGGCTAAAGAGAAGAATTCTTAAGGTAGAGTGTTGAGGGTTAACTTAGTGTGGACGTTCACGGCTATTGGGCAAAGACGGATAGGAGCATCGCAAGTCTTGGCGGCGAGGACGAATTGAAGAGTTGAGGGTCATTTTTTTGGCAATCTTCAAGAGCTGTCCCATCGTAAGGACACGAGGCGATATCATTTCTGAAATTGAGTGTGGTGCATTGAGTACTTACGAATGATCAATCGTAGTGCCTTTCGTGGAGGGGTTTCTAAGGTTTTCTAGAAGTTTGACCATAGTATGAAGCTATTAGAATAATCCCAGGTAAATGCAAAGGCGTGTCTAGTGCGAATTTGCTGAAGAATTAATCCCATTATCTCGAGAGTTTGAAGGCAAAAATCTGGATAAAGAGCCATGGAATATTGTAGCAAGTACCTTCTCTAGGCCCACGGCCCATTCCCACAACTAACTATGCATGCAAGGTTAATGTCCGAAGATTGGTCGCAAAAGCCCGAAGATGGTAGGAGGTATGGTGTAACCATTTGAATCGTCTTCGAGCACGTTGGTCTTCCAAGAGTACTCGTACGCGCTAACGAGCCTCGCCATTTTCCTGTGATTGAATTGTTAACAGTTGCCAGACGTATCGACCCTGTACATTGGATACGTACCTGAGAAGCGAAAGGCCTTTTCGCTTCTTTATTCATTGATCATCCCACAGCCTTGGATCCCACAGGAGCCGCCTTTTTGGCACCTCTCTTGGCTTTTGGGGCTGCTACGATAATTCCGCTTCCAGGAGAGTCGATGTCTAGATCGGCGCCGACGGTATCCATTGACCGGTTCTTTATTGTGACGGAATCTTCGACTTTTTTCTTCTGTTTTGCAGCTGACTTCGATCCCTTGCCGTCTGCAATAACCTCGCTATCCTGCGCCTTGACATTTTTCGCAGCCTTGACTTTCTTGGATGCCTTTTTGGTTTCGTAAGCCTCTGCTTCGTCCTCACGATCGAATGTTGATGGTGCGGCTGCTCTTTTGCGGCTTCGTCGAGGCTTTGAGGCTTCTTCTTGGGTCTCTGCCCCAACACGTTCGTCACTGTCTTCGGCTTTGATCTCCTTGGGCTTGGCAGTCTTTTTCGTACGGGCTGTTTCTTTTCGTGGAGGCTCAGGAACGGTATCGTGATCGCTATTTTCTTCTTTCACCTCGAACTCCTCGGCCTCAGCTTGGGCTTTGGCTCTTCTGGTTCGACCCCTCTTCATTGTTTGTGCCTCTGGCTCAGAGTCGCTAAGAGCGTCATCACCTTTGGTCTTCTTCCCTTTGGAGGATGTTTTCTTAGCCTTCTTCGCCGAGGGTTCATTAATATCAGCCGCATCATCGTTCTCTTCGAACTTCGCACGGCCACGTTTCTTTTTCGAAGGCTTGCTAGGACTAGGAGTGCCATCTTCGTTCCCCAACTATTAGAGAATGAGCACAGCAAACACTGAAAGCAGTAATGATCTACAACCGGAGCGAGAATCAAGCTACTCACATCTTCCATCTGGGGCTTTGTTTTCTTCTTTGGGGAACGAAACCCAGTCTTGCCCGGACGGTTTTGCTCGAGATCCTGCGCAGATCAGTGGTCATCCGTTTAGGTGCATTACCACTGCACTCACCCCTTTCCAATCCGAATCATCAACATGCCCGTCGGCGAGGGCCCTCCTTACCTTGTCTTGGCTTTCAGTGTCGAGTTCTTCATAGCCGTCAAGTAAATCAAGGTCATTCTCTATAGTCTCCTTTAGATTCGCAATCTGCTTCGGCGTAACACAACCCCTGATATGTATTTAGCTAGATAGTTCATAGTACAAGTTATAAGCTTCACGCACCAGTGTTTGTATTGCCAAGATTGATTCTCCTTGATGGTGACTAGAGAACACCATCGTAATTCTCCTTTACCGATCTTTACCTGTTTTTTTTGACATTCAGCGTTCTTGCAGAGGGCTCGTGCGCTTTTGGATAGCTCTAGTGAATGTAAGCAAGCCTACGTCAGACCTCAGGGAAAAATGGCAGATATCGGTATAAAAGATAAGTTGTGCGTTTGTATCGGATGGTATCGGCGTAAATTAGTCTTGCGGCTCGATGTAGGCTCTATATCGAGCCGCAAGTCCTGAGACAAGGACATAACTTACCCAAGCGATAGACTGCCATCCTGGATCCCTAGAGTTATGGGCTTGATGTCAAAAAAAGTCAGGACCCTTTCTTAAAGTAAGTACAAATTGAGCCGGTACCAATCATAAGGGTTAGGAAATAGAACCTTCTGGTACATGTGGGAGAGTCCCTAGTGCCTCCGAGAGTGTTCAGGAACGCCTTTTACACAGACGCGATAAGCGCTTCAAGATGACTTCATCTCTTGTGGAAGAGGCGTATTAGGGCAAATTGTTTTACTTTAGAGTAGATTTTCCCACGCAAAAGCTGTCTTCTTGGGGCTCATGGAATAGCTATTAGCTTGTATGAAACTCCTCCGACTCTTCCTTTACGACTATAGAATACACTAGTCTCTCGATGCCAGGACAAATGTTAACTTTCTCTCTGGCAACATTGTATGCGTTCATTGTATACAGCAACGTGCTGATGCGATGTTTAGGTAATGCCCTGAATTATAAGATGAAAATTTCCACTTTCCGGAGTCTCGCCCCAGTCCTAGATATTGGCAGATCGCAAGTATTGATACCTGTCTTTCTAGCTTCAACGGCCACCAAACACATTACTTGTGGATGCCCAAAACAACGGACTAGGCGAAATAGAAACTACGCCTCTGTAGCCCCAGATCAGCCTTTACCCGAAAATGACATTCTCCCAGACCAAGCTGAGCCAGATTACACGTCAATCCTGACTTCATCTCCACATCGCCGAAACCCGAAAGCCTGGGCTGATCTTCTTGAGCAATACCTACCTCATAAGCTCCGGCTCGATGCTAACACACTTACGACACGAATTCTCGACGATGACGGTCTACGGTCTATGCGGAGACTCCCTCGTCTTCTGTTTAATGCGCGGACGACTCAACCTCTAAAATTAGACTTACTCAGTTACGTTGGGGTAGTTCAAGGCAGGTGGGAAGCCGTGTTATGGCTTGTGAAAGCTATGTTAGATCAATGCGTTAGTTCGAACACTCCACTGGACTGGAACGCGGTAAGAAGTATGCATGACACCCCGTGGTCCACACATGGGGAAAGCTTGAAAGATCTCACATCTCACCCAATCTGGGCTGAAAAAAGCCCTTTGCATCCAGATCCAGGTGCTACCCTTAGCGAAGCAACGGATTCAAACCCGCCTGAGCAATGGGAGCTAATCGAGTACATGAAACGGAACGGCATTGGACAGATATGGCAGAGCATCGGTTGTATGGTATTACAAGCGGCTGACCTTCCAAAACAGGATGAGCCTTTCAAACTCATCATGTTCAACGTTTACCAAATACTAGCCCATCTGCATCATATCAACGCACTCCCCGAAACGATTTATAACTATGCGTCAGCTCAAGATCCATCCGTACTTCAAAAGCCTCCTACATTGAATCTGTTATCCTCGCATATCATGACAATCTTATCAGACACTGCATGGAAAGTCCACGAGAAAGAAGCAAGCTTGAACCCATGTCCACTAACAGCCAATCAAGCAAGTAATGGCTACGATTCTCCTGCGGCCAGCTTGCAGCCAAGAATACGCGAGCTCGGGCCAGAGGTTTGGTTGGATCTTGTCCTTTGGTCCTGTGTGGAAGGTGGCTGGATCACTGAAGGGGCTTGGCTGGTGGGCGAAATGATGAGACGCAAGGGCGAACAAAGATGGTCGGCTGTGAATTGGCATGCCCTAAGTAAGCCATCGGTCAAGAGTGATGCTTGGTCTCGTGTCAAATCCGAAATAGCAAGATCTCGCATGAACCAAATCGGCCGTGGGATTAGCATAGCGGGTCGCCTTGGAGACCCAGCCATCTTGGAAACGGTTCCTCGTACTGTGAGTAGCGAGGTTATCGTAGCACTCGTTGATGGTTTAGTTAACACCACGAGGAGGATCACAAACGTATATGGCAATAGTCCTACTGATGTTCAACGGTATTTGAACGCATGTAAGAATCTACTCGAACGTAAGCACTTCGCTCTTGACACCAACGCTTGGAACGGCATTATTCTTCGCTTGGTAGAATCAGGAGGGTTCTTTCCTGAGGCCGAGCCTAGGGTTCTGGAATACATCATCAACTTGACACCTTCATATCTTAAGGAATCGGAAGCCTCAAAGGTAGACGAGTCCCCCAGCTCTTCAGCCCGAGCTTATGCTGCTGACCAAACTACTGCCAACTTGGGCTTGCTATACCGAAATCTGCATGCCTTTTCAGAACAAGGTGATTTGCAAGGGGCCCTCCGGACGTTTAAGAAGCTACAAGCCTTGGTCGATGCGAATCGCAATAGGGCTATACAAGAGTTGGCGCTAAATCTGGGTGACCATAAGTTGGTTGAGGCAAGCACAGATTCGCCTATGGATGATTTAGACCCTGTCCCTGGTGTTCATCCTGGCATACCGACGAATGTCCTAGCTACTTTTCTTGACCTCGTTACAGAAGCAAAAGCTTTTGACTTTGGGAAATGGCTGTTATACAGTGATGAGGTTGATGGCCCTACTATTCCTCCTGAAAGGTACTCTGATGAAAATATTCAACCAGCTCTTCTTCGTTTCGCTACTGCTACAGCAGACGCAAGCCTGTTAAACAAGATAACCAAGACACTTGAGGCGCCGCTTCCAGAGAACATCCTGCGGGCCCTAATGCGTTGCCAGATCGCGCTTCGCAAATGGGATGCTGTAGGAGATCTCCTAGTGTATTTCCAAGAGGAAGAAGGAATGAAATGGAACGCTGTGGACGTCATGATTCTCGCAAGAGCAGTCCTGCGCTTGGAGAACGATACGAAGACTAGTTCTTTCGATAAGGCTCAATTAATTTCTAAAGCACATGCCCTTCTCCAAGGCTTGTTACAAGGTAAATATGACTCTGCCCGTGATCCGTCTCAGTTACCCGACCTGTCACAGATCCAAATGGCGAACCAGCTACGCCGCATATTACAAACAGTACCTGGTAGTCTGTCCGAGGTGGCCGCAACGGTCTGTCGTTCTTATCGAGTCAGCTCAAGTTGTGGCGTATCCAGTCACGCGTTCAACCAACTACTCGAAGGCGTTGTGGAGAACTATGGGAGCACTGCGGGCAGGCTTTTGTGGAATCGTTGGTGTAGGAAGACAGATGCTGATGCTGATAGACGGCTCTTGCAACGAACTAGCGAAGCCGAACAAGTTGTAGTTCCTAATCTGCAATTACTTCGAACCATCATGCGCCCCATTGCACTAGCTAGATACAGTGCTGGCAGCACGGAAAGTTCGAGCGGCAAGGGCTCTCCATCCACTGGGGAGGAGCAGAAGCAGGCAAACCATACACCCACAGCTGGTGGCAGAAATACCAGCGAACCAATTGGCCCTGGTAATGCCGGAGGTTCAGATCGGTTCGGCTCAGAAGAAGAGCATGATCTTCTTCGATGGGGGTCAAGTATGTATAGGAATTTTGGTCTTACAGACAAGGAGATTCAAATGGAACTTCCTGGTGCGCCGATTCAGGGAGAATCGGAAGAGGATTCTTAGTGCGTGTCTTAGAAGCAAATATAGACCTGAGCTCCACCAAGCTGGACTTGGGATTGGAGATCTGTGCTGATTGAACACCTCATGGCATTTGAGTACTCACATATATTGCACTGCCTACTTAAGAAAAGCTCTCGACAGGCATTGTGCCCAATATAAAATGCATAGATCAACCCATGTTGAGCTTATACATACAAAATGCCATAGTAAAATTAAATTTGAGAGACAACTAGGTACACCAAACAGACATATCATGCTCCAGATCCCGTGGATGTTCAACAAGTTTAGGGCTCACAGACCAATGATTAAACCACGCAAATGTGTTATCTTCAATGGGCTAGCTGTGAAATGCTTTGTGGCTAAAGATAAAGGGGCCGCCGTCGAAGAATTACTGTCAATGAACCACACCTGTTCGCGCTCATGTGAATTGTGGTCCGGCTAATCCCAGTCAGAAACTCTTTCAATTCCGGTTCGAAAAAGAGAGTTTGTGTTTGAAAGATGATATAGTGACGCACATTCCACGAAGACTGATTCGGGAATCTGGTGGAGGTACCGGGTGGCTCTTGCAAGTCACATGAACATTGGACCTAGAATAGCGCTCCAGAACAAAAACTTGCTTCGAAGCGCACAAATGTCTAATATCTAGCTCAGCGGCCTTCTCCTCTTCCTTTTAGCTCGGTCCTCAACAGGCAATACTGAACTCTAGAGCGCCAGTCAGGCTCGGTCTATACCAGGCACAATAGCTCGTGTCAGTAGCAAAAACGCTCGAAATACTCCAAGGTGAAGGTCGCCACGGGATATGGGCTTGCATCTCATACCCCGGCTCCGTCATGGTTGTGGTTGTGTAAGAGATTGCATCTCGCTTTTCCGTTGTAGCTATTCCTTCGCCATAAAGGAGTTCATATCTCAAATCCCAGCCACTGTTCCCATCGAATGAGCCTTTGACCCTATATCTGCTGACTAGCAGAATGGCTGACTGCGAGCACGAGGAGGCTTGTGCTGTTGAGCGTGGCTATAGGAAGCGCTGGCTATTAGTTTGAATTTTGGACGCGTTGCCGCTAGTTGATGTAAGCCTGTGGTAGCAGTACCTACCTTAAGGTAAGGAGTAAGGTAGTGAAGGGGGAACAGGGGCAGGGAGCTTTAAGCCCTGAATGCGAAGCTGTTTTAGGCTGGGAGGGCTAGCCCTACGGTGAAGAAATGGCCCGAAAACACTTGCGATTTCTTGCCAACAGTAAACCAACTTCTGGCACCACTCACCACAGCGTTTGAACCACCAATTATTACTACAAACCTCACGGAAAATCTTTAGTCTTCATTTATGGGGCAATTCGACGACTCATATCTACTCTTCAACACAAGTTTCCTACTTCCCTCATCGCGCAGCAAGGTCAAGCGCATTGGACTCATTCAGGCATCAACAGCTTCTGCGAACGTAGGTGTCGTCGCAGCTCGGTGGCTACTAGCGGAAGGTCCGTCCTGATGGGCGGACGGTAAATATTTCGATTGCGCTGAATGCACCAGACAGAGGTCAGCCGTACTACTCCATGAGCAAACGCTGAGTCACGCTCACATGTTTACAGCGTATTATTCCACCACAATTTGGCTATTGTTGCTTGACAAAACGGATGCGCCTTTCGATTGCGACCCTTGAATCAAACTTTTTCGGCAATGGTGATGTTTGCCTTCGACTCTGCGGACGGCCATTCAATGTCCTCGGCTGAACTATCGATTCCTTGCCACGCTGACTCTGTTGTTGCGCCTACATCTACTGCTTCGCTGGACGATGAAGAAACGCAGCGTCCCAAGGACCTGGAGGACAGAGTGTTCGACCAGTCTAAACACCAGACATCAGAGAGCGTACCGACGGCCAAGTCAGACATACCTGCTGGCAATAGCCACGGGACCCCCACATCGCTAGGAAATGCTTTCGAAGTCAGCCTAAGGGGAAATGGGACACCACCTATTGACATAGTCATGACGCCAAAGGCGGAGAGAAGTAGGAGTAGGGCTGAGACTGATGGAGGTGGAGACGTTGTATTGCCTGGCTCAACTCCAAGACAAGTCAATTACAATGGCAGAGCAGCGCGGAAAAAGAAGAAGCGGGCCCATAAGAAGGGGGCAATCGCAGCTTTGAGCATGGGTGGAGGTCTGACACCTGGAACTTCCGGTGATGAAGATTCCGACTTCTCTTCTACGAGCATATTCAGAAAGAGGGATTTAAGCGCACAACGATCTAACAGCGTTACCAGCAGCCCAGGGCTTCGACCTTCTACACCATCTTCCAGCATCAGTACCCTTACGCAGCAGCTTGAAGCCTTAGAGTGCAGCCCAGCATTCCGAACACCTTCCATGGCCAGAAGTAAGAGCAAGCTAGGTTCGCCAATAACATCTCAGCAACCGTATCAGGGACCGTGTGTTCCCCTTTGCGATCCATTCGATAGATCCCCGACTCCTAGCAGTGAAAGCGTGACTTCAGGAACACTGAGCGATGAAGAAGCGTCAGCAATGACAAGCTATGAAGTATCACTAGACCATAACTTCATAAGTCCTGATGTTGCTGAGAAAGCTTCCAATGGATTGGAAGAGAACACCATTTCCGACAGCGTCTTTCGAAAGATGGCAGCTACTGATTTCGAGCCCTTGCACTGTCTTGGAAAAGGAACATACGGCACAGTCCTTTTAGTGAAGCAAGCGAGAACAGGCAAGCTTTACGCGCAGAAACAGTTCCGGAAAGCCTCATTGACTGTGCATAAACAGCTCGTAGAGCAGACTAAAACTGAGAGGGTGATCCTCGAGAGCATCAACAGACATCCTTTTGTGGTCAAGCTCTACTACGCATTCCAAGATCATGAGAAGTTATATCTCATCCTTGAGTACGCTCAAGGTGGCGAGCTTTTTACTCGTATGTTGACTGAGCGAATGTTTCCCGAAGACACTGCTGCGTTCTACCTGGCCGAGATGGTGCTTGCTCTTGAGCATCTTCACCACAACGTTGGGGTTGTGTACCGCGACCTGAAGCCAGAGAACTGCCTTCTCGATTCTGAAGGGCACCTGCTCCTTACAGACTTTGGCCTTAGCAAAGTTGCTGTTGATGGCGAGCACCACTGCAGATCCATGACGGGTACGCTCGAGTACATGGCACCAGAAGTCTTACTGCAACAGAATTACGGAACAGCCGTTGACTGGTGGTCGTTCGGTATTCTTGGTTTCGACCTTCTCACAGGCTCCTCACCGTTCCGAGCCAACAACGATGCCAAAATCCGAGAGAAGATTCTGAAATCGAAGCTAACTCTACCTTATTTCCTGAGTTCGGACGCAAAAGATTTGTTAACTCGCCTGCTCCGCAAAGAGCCAAAGAAGAGACTGGGTGGGAATATGCCCAAAGACATGCACGTCATTAAAAATCATCGATTTTTCAGGAAGATTGATTGGAAAGCGTTGGAAACGCGAGAGCTGGAGCCTCCGATCAAACCATTAATTACGGACCCTGAGCTGGCAGAGAATTTCTCGACAGATTTCACAGATCTAGCGGTAAGTCCCGTCATAGATCGTCCAAGGCGGGACTGGGGGATGGACAGCGAGACGGATCAATTTGGAGGCTTTAGCTTCGTGGCAAGCAGGAGTCTTCTGGAATCTGGAAACGGGTTCTTCTGATTGTGGGCCCTTCCCGCTGTTGGGGGATCGAGGTCTTCAGCCCGAGGCCATTACGAAGGTATACTTTGTATGTGTCGTGGTGGGTTACAATATTGGAATACGTTAGAGGGGAAGGTGTTTATTTGCATTAGGAAGAATTCCTCATAGGGTCATTATTGGGAGAACGGCTTTGGTAATTAGGGATCCTAATACTTTGTGGTTGTAGCATGCGGAGCAATTGTAGCATTATCATAATCCTCTAATGATGGTAACTAGATAATTCATTGTGCGACTGCACTATTCTCATTCAGAATAACGACAGCAGATACTCTCTAACATCACAGCATCCGCCCTGTAGGCTGTAGATCGCTTTCCAAAAGCAGTGGCGAACCCACAATCGACAGTCACAACATCTCCAAACCTACCAAACCTGAATACCAAACCCACAAAACACATACTGTATAGACCCCTACGGAAGAACTTCAACAAGCCCGAAACATTACAAGTTCCATCCCCAACAACCGTATCTCACGGAAACCACGCCTCGAGTTGCGGCAATATAATTGGTTTCTTTGTACGACCGTACATCCAGCGATGTTTCACCATCTATCCTGATACCCTTGGCTTCTAGGCCGTCGAGAGAATATCCGACTTCTGCCGTTCAAAGTGTCGTGGTTTCCCGTCTCTGGTGCTTCGGAATGTCTTTGATCTGGGCTTGTACTGTACGAGTACTCCCTACTCGCGCGCTTATACTTCTGTGCTGCGAAACACTTTCTAGACGCATTATTTGACAGGAACACTGTGTTTCTCCAAACTACTAACGGATCTATCGACGAGTGTGCCAGGGATAACGCATGAACCTTATCTCATCCCCTACGCATGCTTCACGGGGTTCATGCAGGATCTGAGGCTTCTCGAACATGATTGTTTGGAATCATTGAGGCTCTTCATGAACGAGGGTGTATGAAACACTGCGCCGTAAATGTTCTCAAGAGTTACGAACGTTATGGAGATAGCGTTGGGGTTAGACAGCCTGATGGACGACCGTGAAGCAGAAAGAGCGGTGTCCAGAAGGCGGGTAAACTCAAGCTTGATTCAAGAACGTTTTGGGAAGAGTGGGGTGAAACAATTTCGGGTGAATAGGGAAATGAGAGATGGGATATAAAGATACACTTGGATACCCTCATTGTTCTGCGATACCAATCCACACTCTTTGGAAGCATTTGTCGTTTGCAATTTGATACCCAGGTGGTTTCTGTGTTGCTGTGCTTGAGGCCCAGTTTGTTTCTTCTATCTGCTATTCAAAAACAAAAAAAAAGGCTCGGTATAATCCCCCTTCTTCCTTCCCACCACCGCAGTCATGCTCTATCAAACACTCATCCTTTCCCTCTCTACTCTCACCTCCGTCGCCTTCGCCCAAAGCTACAAAGCCACCTTCACCGCCTATGGCGACGGCGACACTTTCGGTTCCGGTAATTGTAATACCAACAGCGTCGCCTGTGGCTTCTTCGACAACCCAGGCTTCAACGCCGCCGTCTCTGAAAACCTCTTCGGCGTTACCAGCGGGCAGGGCGCTGGCCCGGCTTGTGGCACATGTTGGCAACTCAGCGTTACGGGCGATGAGAAGGGGAATCCAGTGTCAGGGGGAAAGAGTATTGTGGTCAAAGTGAACAACCTGTGTCCGGCGGCGGGGAATCCGCTTTGCGCGCAACAGGGGATGAGCGGGACTAACAGTATGGGTATGTATACTTACACAAGATGTCCACATATTTGAACGAAACGCTAATAGGAGCATACAGGAGCGAATGTCAACTTCGACATCTGCAAAAACGACGGCGCCTCGCTTGCTCTCTTTGGCAATGCGGCAGGAGGCCTTGCAACAGGCACGGCAACCAAAGTTGACTGCGGTATGTGGAGTGGGAGTAGTAGCCCTGGTCAACTCAGTCCCGCCACTGGTGTGGGTGCTACCAATGCTTGGCCCGTTCAAGAAAAATCCCAAGCCCAAACGCAAAGCAAATTTCCGAGCCAACCACAGGGCCAACCACAAGGCCAACAACCTCCACCTCCCCCACTTCCCACCTACCAGAACGCCACTAAAAAGAAATGCCGCCGATCCCCACGGGCGCGACGGGTGGAATTGAGTGGGGTTATGTAGTGGGAATGGGTTGGCTTTTGAGGTTCAGCGGAGCTGCCTCGAAACGGGACTGGGCTGGGGCTGGGTCGGCTGTGGATGTGGATGCTGGGCAGAAGTGGATGTAATTAGTAGATGGTAGATGGTAGACGGGGTAGTTCTATAGAATAAATACCAACTCATGTCACAAACCGTTAACCTTCTCCCATATTCTTCCCATCACCGCTTACACAGCAAAGAGCTTTTTCCTCACCGCGACCGTTTGTGCTTTCCCATCCTTTCCTTCTCCATCATCGTCCTCGTCATCGTCATCGTCCACCCTCATCCCCCAAGCCCACAGGAGCGAGGACACGGTCATGATCCCAGTCCGGCCGGCGGATGAGATGAGATAAAAAGTTGATCGCGGCTGTATTTCGGTCAGACCGCTATTGGCTAGAGTGCCATCGAATGAACGCTCTGGGATCCAAGCAGGTACGGTTTACTTAAATTTTTTTTTTCCAAACCAGCCTAACTACACCGACCGCCCCCAAAAAAAACCTCCTCCACCCCCTCTTCCGCAGCATACATACAACCCTGCCTCGCAAACCCCCTACTGCCCCCCCCCATACACACACTCCCAGCCCCGGGAAAGGGAAGCTTACCCCTAGCTGACGAAGAATGAAGGAAATCTTTCCACCGACGGCTGGAAACGGCCTTTTTTTTTGAGCTTCGGAAGAGCTTGGTCGAGGTGTGGAACGCTGCGTTGGCGCGCTACTGTAGTCCCTGGTTCGTCTGAGTGAGGGACGAGGTCGATGGGAGTGTTTTTTTTTTGGTTTTTTATTTTGGGGGGGAAGGAAGGTGGAGATGCAAGGGCGAGGTATATGTTCCTGGGAGAAAGCGAAGGGGGGCGTTGGGGTGGGCTTGGGGATGAGGGAGTTAGATGTACAGTAGCAAGGGGGAAGATTTGGAATGATAAAGGAGGTTGAGAGGTGTCAAGGAGGAAGAGTGAGTGGATGGGAGGGATGCGGATGTTGTGGGGGTAGTGGATAATGGGGTTCGAATAATCAAAGAGCTGCACGATGTAGCAGGGAGAGAGACTTAGCTGGTCAGAAGGTGGGGAGTAAACGGGATATGCAGGTGTCTCAAGATGTGCTGGACGAGAAAGGAGTTGATCTTAGAGGCCAGTAGTGACGTTTATTATAGGATGGCGGAAGCGTGCGGAAAACTGTTAATACAAGACGACACCATAGAGGTAGACTGTAAGCTTTTCCCTTGTCGTCGCCCAGTCGACGAGAGCAAGCCTCGTGTCAACGGCGATAAGTGCATCGCAGTCCACGCACCATCATCATTAGTCAACCAGATGCACATAAGACGAATCTATTTCTTGCATAGCGTGGTAAAGAAATCCTCTGACACAGGCTCTGCCCCAGCGCAGAAGTGCCTCAGCTACCATTTAAAGGAAGAAAAATGAACCGCCGACATTTTTGTGGTATCTCAAGGAAAAAAACCCTCGCTTTTTGCACAGGCCTAGAGTATAGCCTAAGCGAGAAACGTGACTAACCCTAAGGCCCACAGCTCCCGATTAATGAATTATGACCACCAGCACCAAAGAAATAACGACGACGTCGACGTCCACCTGATAACATTCGTGTAACGTGGCACACAAATCCCGTGAACCATTATCGGAACCGAAACCGAAAGACATTGCCGCAAAGATCTCGAAAGACGTGGCGTGTTCCCGTGTGCAGTAATTGAGTGGCTTTGGCACTGTATTACACACGTCGACCACGTCAAAACCGAGCATTAGGCCATGGCGTCGTAGCTCGTAAGTCGTAAAGCAAGCGTCCATTTTCCTTTCGTATACACACCAAGGTACCACCTCCGTTTATCCCTCTATCACTACTTCTCCGCGCACATATCACTAGTATTGTGCCCACCAACAAGCATTAGGAAAATCCTACAGTCTTCCATGCAGGTCGTTGTGCACTGACACGTCTAGTGAGTGTTCAAAATTCTCCGCTTTACAGCTGCCCCGTGTGGCGGACTCGTACCATGCTCCCCATCAAAAGCATCACTCAACCTTCGTTTCTTCAAAGGACTAAGAGGCGCATCAGCGGCAGCGTGTCTGCCACCTTTGAAGGCAAGATTAGCACGTTGCGGAGAGCCATCAGATGGCCGTCGCTGTGCCGTCTTTTGGTTATGCTGGCTACGACGAAAGGCAGTGACAACGCCGTTGTCGAGGTGGCCCATCAGATTCGGAGCGGAAGAGTTGCCGGATGGGGTTTCCTCAAGCTTCACGGTTACGGATACAGCACTGGTCATGGAAGAAACCGAAGGCGAGTGAGGCTTATTAACGGCCCCCTGATTGTCACTATCGTCGGTGTCCTCGCCAAAATCGATAAAGTCGTTGAGATTCAAGAGGTCATCTTCGTCCTCGTCATCGTCCTCGTCCATGATTACATTGCCACCAGCGTCAGTAAAAGGGAAAAAGGCCTCAGGAGGTCCTAATACTTGTCCACCAGGGAGATGTTCGTTGCCGGAACCGACGTTGAGGAGACCAGACATCATCAAATTAGGGCTCGACCCAAACATTGGGCTTACAGGATCTTGACTTGAGCGGCCGCTTTGCTCAATCTCACTATCATCTATTGCACTCGCTAGCTGGGGTATGGAAAGGCGAGGGCTAGAGTGTGCGCTACTTGCACTACTACCAAGTGATGCGAAGACCTGATTTGGCTTCTTTGGACGCTGAGGAGGGAAGATGACCACTTTGGTACCAGTACTGTCCACGATCGCTATAGGTTTTGTGGGATCGGCAATCCATGAACCCATGTGTGGGCCCCAGCGATAGCCGGGTGGAGTAGGAGGGAGCCTTCTTCGTGGCGTTGGTGTTGTCAGCGCTCCACCCTGAAATGATGACATGGATGCACGACGGAGAAGTGCTTGCGGCCGAGTGGTTGCAGATGCCGGAACGTCTTCTTCCTCGGTCGTCTCGCCAAGATCAGCTGGAGGCACCGTTTGTTAGCGTTGCAAAACCGATAGTACGGCGTAGCAGTACCCACTTTCATAGCCACTGGATCTTCCACTAGTACTATCGGTATCTTCGTCCTCAGAGTCATGGTTTTCAGAAGTAACTCCCTCTTCTCGTTTGGCTAAACCAAGGGAGCCACCCTTCGTGTCCGACACAACGGTGCTAGCATTGTCTGGTTCTTCTACGTCTTCGGCGAAGCGAACACGACGTGCTGGTGTAAGGCGTGGTGGGACTTCGATATCACAGAAGCCTTGCGAGAAGTTCGTCGTGTTAAAAATCTCAATCTCTTCTGCGAGAATGCTTGGGTCTGTACGACCAATCTGCTCATCGAAGTAAGGCACGTCCGAAAGGAAGAGGTTGCCCTCAAGTTCAAACCCAGGCCAACCATCTGAAGAGATACTGGGAAGGACAGGTGGGGTTCTGCAGTTGCTATCGTACTCCTCCTCGGACTCAATGATCACCTTTTCCTCTAGTTGCTCCACGGTGGGTTCCTCTTCTTCCGAGTCACTTATCAAATCAACACCATGGTAATCATCGTCGTCGTCGAATCCAGCGTTTTCGTCTTCTACCTGGCCGATGAATTTTGAGGCCTTACGGCGATGTGCTCGCTGCTTTTTCTTTCCGATATTGTCAAGAGAATGCTTTTGTTTCTCACCGGAACTTGGATTGTGCTTCAGACTCCTTCCAATAATGGGCCCCGTCTGGTGCCCGTTGCTCGCAATAGCGGCATCAGACGGGGCCATCTCATCTGCATCCCCGTTGTCATCTTCATCCGGATCTTCTTCAGCGCCATCATCCTCATTGCCGTCTGCTCCGTCGATGGATGATGTGACTGAAGAGGCACTGCTTCCAAGTCCCGGGCTCCCGGCCTGCATCTGAGTTGGGTTGGAAGAGTCATCTCTGTGTGGGTTCTTCATGGTGCTGGCATGTTTCCCGGCAATGAGCGATCCGGAGCTTGGATGGATCGCTGAAACCTTCCTAGTCAAGCCCGATAGCGCCTTCATGGTACGTTTAGACTTGCGAGCCATTGTTCAATGTCTGCTCGTCCTTTACGTTGCAATTTTTCAGGTATAATGTGGAACACTAGCACATGTGCGATCGATGCGTGTGTGAGGTTGTAGTAGGAGGTAGGTTTAAGGTAAAGTTTCTGAATGTTTTTGTTTTGTTGTGTAATTTGGGTAAGGTCAGGTATCTCTGAGCTGATACTTTCTAGAGGCGAGAGAAAGCGCGGGCTAACCACAACAACCCTTCAGTCTCGAGGACCGACGAGCGTTACCTGTGTTGCTGTTCGAAAAGATTCCGAGAGCCAGCGGGAAAAGCTTTTGAGCCTCGAAATTGATAATGTCGTCGAGATCGATAGAAATTCTTCGGTGGGCTGCCGCAACTGGAAGAGCACGCGGGCTGATGCCGCATGCCCCCCAGTTGGGATTTACAGCTCAGCGATAGCCTGGGGCATATTTTCTCGACGATATTATGGGATTGATATATGTTGTGATCTTTGTATAATTTCTATAGTGCGACTTCGTTGTCTGGAGTTGGTATGAAGAGAGAAGGAGAAGGGAGGAGGAAGATCAGAAGCAGACGACATTAAAAAGTGGAATTTGACTTTTAGTGCGCTAATCGTTCTGATTGGCTCTTAGCGAAGCTTCTCTTCACCGCCTCGACGGCCTGATTCCAATGTGATGCAGAGATGCATTGATCGACTATGGACTTACTCTCGACATCCATGGAAGTCACTTGCTACGAGTAGTACCAGGCCATCCTCGTCGCTGTTACACAATTACCTACATAGTACAAGGAGGTGAGTTCACGCCGCTGGACGCACATTTCCAGACGCTCAAACCACCGACATGCCTGATCAGGACCACGAGCACGCGATCTTGATATTGCTGCTCTACAAAACCTTAAAGAACCTTACACAGCCGTGGGGCACAGTGACTGGAGAAGAAACTCCTATTAGATTGCAATACAAGCGGTCCTTCCTTGGGTCGAGATTATTTATTCACTGCAGACTGCGGGGCAGAACATAGAACTACCTTAGGAAATAGAAAATACCCCGCCAAGAATTCGGAATTCAGAATGGCTATTTTTCCCGGGTGGGAACGGTCCCCTTGCTCGCCTACGGACAAGGATCTTCTCTTCCAACAATTGCCGTCCCACGATGGTAATCACAGTCTTTATCCTCTTGAGTCACAGCAGATATTGCTTGTTCAATGGCCGTCGGTCTCGACCATTGCTGCAGCGAAGGAGGCAGCACATACTCTGCAATGATCTCAACTTTTGGAGTACTCCGTACTTAGACCTCTGACTCCAGAGCTCCCCGCGGTACGTCATTGGAGCGGCTCCTCGGAGTTAATCCCATTCCCACTTGTCGCCCTATCCAAATCTCTCCTCATGATGATGGTTTCTTCCGGTCAATAACAGTGACTCTTTTGCCGTGTGAAAAGGAGCAATGCCTACCAAAAGGATGGTGAAGACTTCAATCAGCATGGCATACGTCGTCTTCTCCTTGTCTCCATCTGCCGCTAGCCTTTCTTGTATCTCAATTCTACTCCGGTACAATTGTCTCATGACTATACGAGAAGACCCTACTATGATCACGGTGCCAAATTTCGATACATGTGGGTGGCGAGTGACAGTGTGACAGAGCTTTGCTTGCAGTCCTGTCAAAGGACTCGAAGACTCTTTACGTATCGAAAGTAACTATATGAGTCATGACTTGCCAGACAGGTGGTGGATAGTAATGCACCTAAAATGTTATACCATACCAGTAAGTCCAGCTTCTCAAATGTCCTTGATTCTCGTAGCGGCAAATATAAGCCAACTAAAATTCTTTGCTAGAACATGGATCTTTAATAATATTCCAATCGAGTCACTTGAAATACTTGAGAGTCGAGAGAAGGCTGAATGGTGAGACGAGAAGGGGAAATATTGATCGAATTTCTTGCTCGCCATGATTGACCCTAATCTAGGGTATGGACCGGGAGAACATGCGCCTGACCAACGCCTGACGAACGCAAGCAGGAACGCTGTGGGAGAGAGATAGCGAAAAGCATCAGGGCAGGCTCGTCTCTCAAGACAAACTTGATAGTAGTAGTAATCTCGACGGTTTTTACTAGACATGTCATTGATCTATGGGGAATACCAAAAGGATTAGAATGCCATCAGACATTTGTCGATTAGAATCTCTTGCTACGTAAATTAGAGAGGCATTAAGGTACTCAGGTATTCCTTCTAGGCAGTTTGAAGGAGAAAACCCAAAGTTAAAAGAAAGTTAGTGCTTACTTTATGTAGGAGGTACTGTAGGGAGCTGAGCTAAAAGGCCGGTTTCCTACAGGCTACAGTAGGCATCTGAATGGTTGACACGAATGAAACTCGCAGAGAACCGGGAAGAAGAAGAAGAAGCAGGAGAGCTGGCGCCAAGGAGCGGGCTCTGACAAATGCATGCAGCATCACAGCATCGGTTGCGAAAATCCGTCCACCAGGACGCGCGCATATGGGCACGACTTTGAATGATTGATCACGTTCAGCCTCAGTATCCCGGTGTCTAGAGTTGTTGAGGAACCTGAGCTGTGCGTTTTTGTTTCCGTGACACGTCGCACGGAATTGCCTGACCTTTACATTAAAGTATCATCTGCTTTATGAAATGGCTGATGCAGGAGGCGGCGCGGTGGGGAAACATCAAATCCCCAAGGCTGTGTGTGCACTTGGGTATGTCACTACGCCATGAGCCGTAGCTTCTAGGGGGTTTGTTTCATGGTTTGTGTTCGATGTTTTGGTCCTTTGATGAAGCAGGAATTCTTGATGTACTCTGCAATTCTTTCGCACTATTCTTCAGTCTGCCATCAACTCCAGACACCATCCAGAAATCATCCAAACCATCGAGAGGGGTCTGACTACTGCCACGCACGCACATCAGTCAGCAAACTTGATCAATCAATTTCCCATTTAACGCCATGCTCGTGTCGGTTGCTAAATATAGTGGGGATTTGACTGAAGTTCAAAGGAAGCCGAACAAAGTATTCCGTACGGAATACGGAAGTACTGTACATAATACGCTACAAGGCTTCAACGCCGAGCGGGAAATTGCGACCTCCTCGACCTGTCAGAGATTTCGTGCATGTCCCCCGCTTTGAGTGATGAAACCGTGAGCTTGTCCCTTTTGGGAAGGGCCAGGTTCTCGTAGAGTCGTGGGCCGCGAATGGGCGGGTGTTCCTGCATGACTAGCATGCACTCTAGACTTGATTGGGTGACTTGGCCTTTGTCGTTTCAACCGCCGCCACATAAAGGAGGATCTTCACTAGTCGATGCTAGTCCGCTCTACTCCAATGAATCGGCATCCACAAACACTCGTCTGTTGTTTGACCACGCCCCATCCAATCCTCAAGGAAAACTATCCATCCCTTTCATTGGTTGTGCTGCGGCAACGCTTCCTTTATTGAGCATGGTGAGAATGATGCCGATGGGACCCGAAGAAAGGGGATGTGGTGGAGCCCGCGGTAACGGAATATACACAGTAGCAGTGTCTGCACATCGGGATATATGAATCCCACCCCCCTCTCGAAGCGTACTTATTGATTCTATATATCGTTCATTTCCCACCTTTCCATCTCTCTATCTCATTGTTGTCAATAGTAAAGTCACTCGCTTCTTTACTTTGGCTCCTCAGCAGAATTGTCTTATCAAACGTCTAATTGATTATCGTCACTCACTGAATTTATTTCTTGAAAATACCTTACTATCTTGTGCCAAATCGTCAAGATGCGCACGACATCTGCTGCTCTTTTTGCCCTGTCCCTTGCTGTCCAGCAGGCTGCAGCTACCGTAAGTTTAACCCACCCATTGTTTGTACGCACGATGCTAATCGGATCTTCACAGTTTGACTGGACTGGAGCCCCTGCTTTCGCCTGCCCATCCAACACCGACAACCAGTGCACTGACCAGCAGAAGTCTGGATTTGACTGGAGTGGACTGAAAAGTGGAGACAACGTTGGCAGATATGGTGGATTAAACTTTGGCGGCTTCACCTGCGCCAACTCCCTCGGCAAGAGGGGCCTCGTTGCTCGCACTGGCTTCCAGGTGGGTGCGACGTGCATCTGAATACAACAGCACATTGACATGATACAGGACAAATGCATTACCGGTCAAGTTGCCAAGGACAACGGTCCATCCATTTCCTGCGACTCGGGCAAATCCATGTCTATTGACAAACTCCAATTGTCCGTCAGCGAAGACACCGATGTCGAATGCCACTACGGCTACCCCAACGGAGATACCTGCAAACACACTGTATCCTGCTCAAAGTCTGGATCTGAGTTCAAGAACACGCAGTGCGGTGGCGCCACCTCAGTCACATTCAAGCTTCCCAAGGATACTCCCCAGAAACCGTGCAACATCGGAGTCCACAGCGTTGGCTTCAACTGCGGCCCACCGGCTCGCAGCGTTTCCGTCTCCAGTAGCCCGAGCACTGAGTCATCAACCTCGTCCTTGTCGCCAACAAGCCCGAGCGTACCGTACTCAACCCCTGCCAACTCCACTACCCCTGCCGGCCCCACCGGCAGTGCCCCTGGAACACTTCCTGTGATACCCACTGTGCCTGCTTCAACCGGTACCGCCCCAGGTACTGCTCCAGTGTTTCCAAGCGCGCCTACAACCTCTGCCAGCAACTCGACCACGTCTTCTAACTCCCCTGGTACAACTCAGCCAGTTGTGACAACCGAGATCGTTTACACTACCCTGACTACCTGCCCAGTCACCAACACCATCACGTCTGGCAGCAGCACCTCGACACAAGTCAGCTCCACGGTTTCGACTGTTTTGATTACTAGCACCTCGACAATCTGCACAAAGTGCATTGCCCCGTCTAAGACGCCCGAGTCCACCACAAGTGCCCCCACTGCCCCGAGTGCCCCGGCTTCAAGCCCGGCTTCTTCCCCAGCCAAGAGCGCAAGCGTCAGCTCCAACTCTCCCGTGACTGCTTCTTCTCCATCTGCACCAGGCTCAACTCAGGCCGTTGTCACGACTGAAATCGTTTATACCACATTGACCACTTGCCCTGTTACCAACACGCACACATCGGGTACTAGCACCTCGGTTGAGGTTACACAAAGCGTTTCGACTGTTCTTACCACCTCCACTTCGACAATCTGCACCAAATGCGTTGCACCAACCACCCCAGTCTCAAGCCCCAGCGCTCCGGCGGCCACTCCTTCCACCACCGCAGGCCCCAGCTCACCAGTATCGTCGAACTCTCCTACGACCGCCCCGGCTCCTTCAGCTCCTGGCTCCACTCAGGCTGTTGTCACAACAGAGATGTAAGTCCTTTGGTTGAACAAATGAGGTGATCGACAGCTAATAAGCAATTTAGCGTTTACACCACATTGACCACTTGCCCTGTTACCAACACTCACACATCTGGCACCAGCACCTCGGTTGAGGTTACCCAGAGCGTCTCTACCGTCCTCACCACCTCAACCTCGACCATCTGCACCAAGTGTGTTGCACCAGCAACCCCGACCGCAAGCCCCAGCGCTCCGGCGTCCTCGCCCGCCGCCCCGGCGCCATCTGCACCTGCTCCATCTGTTCTCCCCAAGTGTATGAACACCTGGATCACCTTGACCAAGTGCAAAGACAACTCTGACGCCGGGTGTGTGTGCACGAACACGGAGTTCACCAAGAACGTTCAAAGCTGTATCTCATCGTGGGCAAGCAACCCTGCTGAGGAACAGGCTGGTCTTTCTTACCTCGCCGGTATTTGCGCTCCTCACGTGAACCAGAACCCTGGAATCATTACCAACATTCCCACCACCATTACGCTCATCCCCACCCCGGCGGCCACCACTCCAGCCTCCTCTGCCGTCTCTTCTGCTCCTATCAGTGCTCCAGTCGTCACTTCTTCCAACTCTCCTGCAAGTGCTCCAGTCGTAGCGTCTTCCAATTCTCCTGCGAGTGCTCCAATCGTAGCGTCTTCCAACTCTCCTACAACTGCACCAGCTGCGCCAGCCGCACCAGTCACTACGATCTCTCTACAGACCACTGTGACCGTTCCCTGCACTTACTCCACTGGAAGCTCTTCTGGCTCGCCCATCCCGAGCTCATCCACCACTTCAGTGCTCTCCACCCAGGTCACTGTGCCCCAAGTCAAATTCACCACCAACTCCCCTGTCAGCGGCTCTGCTGCTCCCAGCGTTGGTCTTGCAGCTGGCAGCCCCGCCCCAGCAGCCGCGACTCCGACTTCTTCCAACAGCCCAATCGCCGCCTCTGCTCCGGCTCCGGCTGGTGGTGCCCCAGGCCCAGTCTACGGCACAGGCTTCAACACTGTGGTGGCCAGCACTGGCTTCGTCGCTTCATCCCAGCCAACTGGCCCAGCCGTCTTCAAGGGTGCTGCTGGCAGAGTTGCGCCTGGCATGGCTGTCGCCGCCGTCATGGCCGTGATGGGCTTTGCTGTCAATATGTAAGTGTACGGTGTGGTGATGATAAGGAAAGGAAAGGAATCGAAAGTGCATATATTTTCGCGTCTCTCCTTAAATGGCTATTGCATAATGGAAAGCCTTGGTTTTGGATTAAAAGGTGCTTGACTTGCATTTACAAAGGGGGCGTAATCTGGAGTGGTCCTATATGAAGCAAGCACCTGGTTTATAATGATTGAGATAGTGAGAATACTACACTACTGTATATTCTCGCATTTGCTCCTTTGATAGATTGATTACCTTATCTCTTACTTACCTCCGCATATGTCGCTGTGCACCTTTTACAGGATTACTCGTAACTCGCCCTGACATGTGACTGAGATCTACTAGCGTCGGTTAGACTATGCGATGACATAGTGGTGCATGCGCGCGTCATGGTGGCGATCCAGATTGTGCTACCCATTTCAGTTCATATCAACATCAACCTCAGAACGAATCCACTTGTGTTTGTCGTATCTAGATTACTGGTTACTTGAATCTAGAATTACTTTCAATAGACCGCTAATATGATGGAATACTTCAATTACAAGAGGGCCAAGAAGCATATTGAACATGCAGAGAAGTCCGAAGAACCCATTCTAACCGATGAGGACGAGGCTTTCCTGCACCGTATTGCTGAAGAGGGTACGCCGCCCGAGCTGCCAGAACGCCCAGAACAGCCTCCACCTCTACCTGCCCGTCCCCAAGATCTTTCAGTCGCCGGCGAAACCGAGGGTAACAATGCGCAAATCGCGCTTATGAACGGCGCCCAGAACATACCCTTACCAGAGGCCCCAGACACTCCCGAAGGTACCATAACAGCCGTTGGATCCGAGGACCTCAGCCGTGGCATGGAGAAGGTGGGGACAGTAAAAGAAGGAAAGAGACCATTCAAGTGGAGTTGGCATCGGCGAGACAGCAGAGATAGGAAACGCAAGACTACTGCTACGGACCTGATGAGTGCTGCTGAGGGTGTGAAATCGCCTGATGCGCAACCGAACGAAGAAGGACAGGTCACAGATTATGAGGCAGCGAAGGAGGAAGAGGAGATGACGACGGTTCTGGAACAATTGAATCTGGCAGCTGTCAATAACCGAGTCTTCTCGATTTCGAAGGAGTCACAAGAGCTTCTGCGCAAGTGCGTCTTGAGTATTCGCTGCTTGAGTACCAGGTTCTAACGTGCGTACTAGGTTCACACTCGTGTTCAAAGACCTAGTCAACGGCGTTCCAACTGCCTACGACGACCTCGAGTCACTGCTCACGAACTCCGAAAATCAATTACAGCGGTCTTATGCACACCTTCCTCCCTTCCTTCAAAAACTGATTGAACAACTTCCCTCCAAAATGACTAAATCTATTGGCCCAGAGATGCTTGCTGCAGCCGCAGAGAAGCAAGGCATCAAATCGAAACATCTTCAGCAAGGAGCCAGCGCGGCTGAGAAGATGGGCTTGAAGATGAAGGTCCCCAGTCTAAAAGATCTGGTTACAAAACCAGGAGCTGTGGCTGGCATGCTCCGCGCCATTATGAATTTCCTAAAACTTCGCTTTCCCGCGTTTCTTGGCATGAATGTACTTTATTCACTCGCCCTGTTCGGTACGTATTATCCTTCTCCATCCTTATCTGCAATTGCATAAGCTCTCAGTCGCATGAAATCCGTATTTGGTGTCGCTAATGCTCCCTCTAGTCCTCCTTTTTGTCTTTTGGTATTGCCACAAACGCGGTCGTGAAGTTCGCCTCGAAAAGGAGCGCCTCCTAACCGAAAATGAAATCGCAGCTCTCCAAGCCCAGATCTCCGCCGGTGGCCCCGCCCCTACCACCTTTGCCCCGCCCGACGCCTCCATAGAAGAAGTCGAGGCTGGCATGCACCCTGAACCTGAACGCACCGAGGGGGGTTATGCCGCTGGAGGTTCGCTAGCCAAGGAGATGGCGAAAGAAAAACAGGCCGGTGAGCCATCTCAGCCTAGTGCAAGCTCTGCGACTCATTCGGTGCCGCCTTCGCAGGGAACGTAGATGTTGAGGTCAAGGAAGTGGAGGGGAGTATACAGGGGAGCAGCACTAAGAATGGAAGGTGGTGGCAGAAATGGGAGGCGGCACCTAGCAAGGCCCCCTTGGACAGGCAGGAGAGCTGTGTTGTGTCTTGAATGGATAGGCTCATGGCTGGATGCCATTGGAGGCTGACGACTCGGGTTTCTTTTTTGATGCATGAACGAACAGACGTAATGATTAGCACGGTGGATGCGATGAACAACAATTGGCCTTTAGAGGTATACTTGGTCTTTATTATAAGCAAATTGCCCTATCTTCCCTACGCTATCAAACATGGTTCCTTGGTGCGGTCAAAGATGTAGGACAAACTGTCCTATCAGGAATTTTTTTAACGGTATGTCCTTTGCGTAAGATTGTGCTCTGTGTTGGTGCTGCTAATCCCAGGCTACCTTAGGCACGCTTGGTGTTAACATAGAGAATGCTTCATCTTATGCTAATCAATCCTATTGAAGTTATGCTATGGTGTCGAATCTGTTTTGCAATTGAGGTTGAGAAAGCAAGCAATCAAATTGTAACATACATATCACATATTCAAATCTTCCGTCTACAGTAACAATTCATAAATATTGCTGTCTGTTCCTTATTGTGATGACCTCATATTCATGTACATTCTCTTGGCCAATTTGTGTAAACTGGGATGAAAATGGGAGATCAAAAGCAAACTGGTACTCACTGGCTAGATCGGTACGCGAGTCAGTATCACAGATGGCAGCAATCCGAAGACCATCTGGGAAAATACTACTACCGCCCTCTAGGAGCGGTTGAGTCATTATTCGATGCAGATGGCACCGAGTTCGAAGGTCGAGCTGATGTGAACGTGATCTTGACCCTGGAGGTATGCAGCACGTTGACAAAAGCACAATTTCGCAAAAGGGTGCAGTTGGCATGGGCCAGCTTACGCATGCACCATGCTTTGTTATTAGCAAAAGCTCTTTCTGGTCATGTCTTCTTACCTCAATGTCATGAGAAGGCTGCGGAGAGATTGTTCGTTATAAAGCAGCCCAAAGGTTCCGACCAGGCAATGGATGAAGCCCTTGGAACGATGGCCTTCTTGGAGGATGATTATCCGAATGTCCAATCTGAAGACTTTTTCCTCCACTGTATGAACTCTGCTAGAGTTTTCGATCCGTCCCAGCATCTAGCGAAAATGTTCGTCATGCCATTGAGACCTTTACCTGGAGGCACCTATCGATTCGAGGCCATCCTCATTGCTGCCCATCAGATCACAGACGGCCTCTCCGTTTATCAATGGATGGCCCACTTTATGCGTCTCCTCAACCAAGATGAACAAGATCTCGAGCGCGGTTTAGCACGAGCCTGCCTCCCAGAGAACCTCTGGCAACGTCTTCCACCCGCTCAAGAAGACCTCTACCCCGAAATCGCCGGAGACAACCGCGCATTGCAACGCTGGCGCTGGGCCATCACTCGAATCCTCCGCCACGTCCGCCACCCACCACCTCCCTGTTTCCCAAACCCACTAAGACGGCACACGAAGCTCACCCAGGCAGTCCCCCTGCCACCCAAATACCCCCAAGTTCTCAACTACGCGAGAACACCGCCCCTCAACACTATAACCCTCTGCCCCAAACTCTCCCCCTCGGCCACCCACCGCCTCCAGTCCCTCTGCCGCTCCGCCAACGTCTCTATCGGCTCTGGCTGCTTCGCCCTCGTCGGCCTCACCATCATGGAAATCTACGAGCAAAACAACCCCAGCGCAAAACAACACCTCCCCTTCGTCGGCTCCTTCCCCCTCAACCCCCGTCACTTCTTCTCCCACACCGCCCCCGCCGATTCCCTCATGCTCGCCTTCAGCGACGGCCTCACCCTCCCCTTCCTCCCCTCCCACCTCCCCCTCGAAGGCCGCTTCCGCCTCCTCGCAAAACACGCCCATCGCCAATTATCACTCTACCAGAAAAACCCCCGCAATTCCCCAACCGTCACGCTTGGCTCCCGCAGCCCTGCCCAAGTGCTCCCAATGAACTACATCGGCTGCATCGAGCGCCTTGCCACGAAATTCCCGCCCCACCTCCGCAGCAAACTCCCGAGCCCCCGGGGCGCGTATCCCGCGCGCGAGGACTTCGGGACCGCCACCTGCGGCGTCAGCTCCACGGGCTCGCGCGCGCACATTCTCAGAAAAGGCATGTATGCCCTCGACGCCGGGAACACCTCCTTCGCGGCCGATTTCCGAGACCTGGGCGCGTTTGTCCGCGCGAGAGATAACGAGTTTCTGGTCGGGTCGGTCAGCGATGCGGATACGTTGGTTTTTGGGGTTAGCTATGATGGGAATGCCATCGATGAGGTGGAGGCGCGGAGGTGGGGGGCGAGGATCGAAGGGATTTTTGAGGGCGGGGGGAAGTTGTGAGTTGGGGAGGTTTTGGGGAGGGGGGGGGGGGGGTTGGTATGAAGGTAGGAGGATTGGCTTTCGGGGCGTGCTTATTTGGGGTATTGAGTTTGACCAGGAAGCTTTTCCCCCATACTCGGGTTTTTTCTTTCTTCTTTCCGGGCCAGCCCTCGTTAAAGTTCCAACAAGCACGATATCCATCCGACCTTTTTTCCATCATCATCATCATCATCATCATCATAGAAACCAGCTTACCTATCTTCTGCTGGTCTCGTGAATTTTTACGCCCCTGTCATCACTCCGCTTCACTTCCGCCCTAATTCCGGTCCTACTGTACCTCCCTTCCCCATCTAAAAAAACCCCTAGCCCTCATCCTGACGGCTTACTACATACAGTGACTTTCCTTTCCACGGGATGGGTATTTTGAGGGGATTTTGGGGAGTCGGGGGTAGAGGAGTGGGGGGTTGAAGATGGGGGGTGTTTGGAGTGAGGGAAAGGGGGAGAAGAGGGCTGAGGAGGAATTTGGATGGCATGTGGAGGAGGGTATTGTGGAAAGAAATTGTGGAGAGGATGCGCGTGACGAAATTTGAAATTTGAAGATTGAAAGGAATATGGAAGATCTGTCTAGATTCTTCTCGTCTTCAAATCATGTAAAAATTACTGCTTGCATATTTCCTACTCCTAATCTTACAATATCTCATGCTTTCATACCCTTCTCGATTTCTCTAAGCTTACGGTTCTTCTCATCCTCCGTTTTATTCGGCGTCGTCACCCGACTTCCTTCTCGAACCGAAGGAAGTTGCTTGTCTGTGCCTGCGGGCCGAGAGAAGGCTGATGTTTGGCTGTATGACCTTCATAGGATTTTCGCCAGAGGGGATCGCAGCGGCAGCCTTGGCGTGAGTTGGGCTGGGCTCGGTCACAGCATTTCTCGGTTGAGGGGTGAGTTATAGACCCTGCGTTTGGACGTCGTCGTGATCGCGGATTTTTAGCACGAACTCTCTGCGGAAAGAAATCCTCACCGCGAGCCCTCGACCACCTTTGGCTCTCGTACCTCAGGCTGTAGATCCTCAGGAAGCAGCCCGGGCGCCATTGCAATCGCCCCCTCCATACCCCCCTTATTATACAAGAACAGCCCTTGCAACGCCGCCGTGCTCGTTCTCCTCGCAGAACCTCTCTGCTCCCCTCCCTCGTTCTCCAAAATCCCCAGCTCGTCCAGTCGCTCCAAAAACCTCGCTTTGAAAGCCCCATCTCTGTCAAGATCCCCATAGAAGCGATCCCATAGCGTGCCTGTCTGCCATCTCGTCGCTTCGCCTAGGCGGACCGTCATGTCGACTCTTCCGGGCCGGACGAGGGCGGAGTCGAGCCGGTCTGCGTGGTTGGTTGTTAGAAAGAGGATTCTTTCTTCTGCACTGGCAACACCATCTAAGGCGTTGAGTAAACCGGAGAATGTCACATTCGCGCCCCTGTAGCCGTCCGCATCTGTTTGGATCCGGCGATTGCTAAACGCAGCATCTGCGTCTTCAAGAAGCACTAGCGTTCTTCTTGGGATGATGGTAAGGAGATGATTCAATCGGTCATCTGTTAAGCCCCGCTCGCTCAGGTTGAGTATAGCAATGTTATAATCCAGCGTTCCAGCCAGCGCCTGGATGAACGAACTCTTGCCGCTTCCCGGAGGTCCATGGAGCAGGTAGCCTCGTCGATAAGGGATACCGCGGTCGTAGTACCATTTCGCGCTGGCGAGAAAATCCTTAAGGTCGGCGATGATGCGTTCTTTGACTCCCTTGTCTAGGATGACAGACTCGATGGGCCTTTTCCGACGGGGTTCTCCGAATTTCTCCCAGCTCGTGCTTCGAGAGGTGTAGACAATCGTTTTCCCTTCTGTAGATTGCTGGGCCAATTTATGCGCTTCGGTGAATAAGGACTCGAAAATATGGCGCTGGGAGTAGAGCGTTGTAAGTGTGATTGTTTCCCAGGGCTTTCCCATCTGGAAATCCATGGATTTGGTTTCGCGCACGCGGTTGACCATGAGGAAGGCACTTTTATAGCGAAGGATGTGCTTTCCTGGGCCAGGGATGAGGGTGAATTGGGTTTGGACAGAGCCATTGGGGTGCTCGATTTTCTCGGTTTCGATGGAGAGGTGGTGCATTCCGGGCGTGAAGCGGCGCATGAGGGATTCGAGGGTGCCCAGTTTGGCGGTCTTTTCTCCATGTCTAGTAATATATCTGGAATGTGTAGTCGATAGTTGTGCGCGCTGGTGGAGGGTCATCCAGTAGAGAAACCATGGGTAGGACTCGTCCTTGACGTTGATTTCCACGTCAACGAGCAGGCGTCTCTTGAGTAGATTCGCGCCATGACGAACGCTCTTCTGCGCGACAGCAAGTACAGCGCCAAAGCCAGCTAAACCCAGACCCTATTGCAGTTAAGCAATTGCACAAATACTGGTCGATCATGACCTACAGCCGTAAAGAACGGGTTGCCAGATATTTGCCCTAGGAAACCTCCTTCACCTCCTGAAGCTCGTGTGGGCGTCGAGACATTCAGTCCATCTGAACCTTTTTCTTGCGGAAAATGACTCGTTGCAGATAGGGAAACATTGGGTTCCATGCCCAAGGGACTCTCAAGCTGTTACATCCACCGATCTTTCAAGCTTCATGAATCGGGCCCGCTGTTTCCCCGACGCCGACGGAGCTCTCCATTGTTTTTCTAAAGCCCGCTATCACCGCAGGATCTAAGGCTTCCATCAAACGTACACTTTGCTCACCCTTTTGATACTAATTGCTATGCCCTTTCTTTCCAATGCGTGCTTTCATTCGTGGTCTATTCCGATCCTTTAAAAAACCCTCCTACCCGCCAAGCCGCTCATTCTCTGAATCTTCAAGAATGTCGAGCTCAGCAACGGCCGCTGCTCTATATGCAGCCACGGTATCGACTTCGCAGATAACTGGTGCTGTACCAGAAGAGGCCAAAGAAAACAGACATCACCTGAAAGATGGAAAAGGGTTCACCAATCCGTGGGATAGCTGGAGCAATATGTCTGGCCCGACTATCATGAAGGCTTTGCTATGGTATGTCGAAAAATCAACCGCATATTCTCCGGCTAATTCTGTAAAGGCGACGCATCACCGGCACCAGCAATAGCCCAGACACAACACCTCCAACCGTCACAGTCCGAAAACCAACCTTCCTCCCCTCCCGCGAAAACCCCACCCTCCGCGCAACATGGCTCGGCCACGCCTGCTACTTTGTCGAATTCCCCGGTGGCCTCCGCGTCCTTTTCGACCCCGTATTCAGCGAGCGATGTAGCCCGTTCAGTTGGCTCGGGCCTAAGCGCTACACAGACGTCCCGTGTCAAATAGAAGATATACCAACAATTGACGCTGTTGTTATATCGCATAACCATTACGACCATATGGATCACCCTACTATAATGAAAATCAAGGCGAAACATCCTAATGTACATTTCTTCGTACCACTGAAAAACAAGCAATGGTTCACAGCGTCAGGTATCCACGAGGTCACAGAACTAGATTGGTGGGAAGAACGAGATATCAAACTAGCCCCTACAGCCAGCAAAGCCCAGGTATCAGCCAGCAAAGACGATCTCGCATCGCAGTCTCAAGAAAAGCCAGAGTCCACCATCCACGCCCGCATATCCTGCCTCCCCTGCCAACACACCTCCGCCCGTTCCGGCTTCGACAAAGGTAAAACCCTCTGGGCCAGCTGGAGCGTCTCCAGCGGCGGCAAAAACGTTTGGTTCGGCGGCGACACTGGCTACCGCGCCGTGCCCGAGCTCCCCAAGCACGTCGACGACTACGGCCCTGAGCACAACTACCCCCACTGCCCGGCCTTCAAGCAACTCGGGAAGCTGCGAGGCCCGTTCGATTTGGGCTTGATTCCTATAGGGGCGTATGACCCGCGCTGGGTCATGAGCGCCATGCATGCGAACCCGTTTGATTCGGTGGAGATCTTCAAGGATACGAAGTGCAAGCGTGCAATGGGGATTCATTGGGGCACGTGGGTGCTGACGGAGGAGGATGTGCTGGAGCCGCCGGTGTTGCTGAAGAAGGCGCTGAGGAAGAGTGGCATTGCGGAGGAGGGGGTGTTTGATGTGTGTGATATTGGGGAGAGTCGGGAATTTGTCTGACTGGCAACTCCTATCAGCATCCCGGAGAGCTGCACTGCGAAAACCCTCAAAGCCAACCGCTCGAGCCATAGCGGATCCGCATCTCAGTCCTTTCCCCATCCCACTCAACCACCATCTACCACCTCCACGCATAGGAGTCACGGCAAGGTATCCCACACCGGCGTAACGGGCGTTCGGAGGGCGTACAATGGTCGTACGGTATAACAACCCTTTTTAGGCCTTGTCGTCTCGTTTACGCTTAGACATATATACCCTAGAATTTTCCGATTTGGGGCGCGAAGATCTATTATTCAGACCGAGCGTGATGGTATTAGAATGTAGGGATGTGTTAGATGTAAAATAGATATAAATATTGTATTTCCCACTCGAACAAACTCGAGTTTTTAAAAGTCCATGCCGCTAATCAATCACAATCCCCTGCCCCTTTTTTCCTTCCTTTCCTTCTGCTTCCCCCATCACTTGTCACTCGCCTCTCCGCAACTGATTCTCTCACTCGACTAACTAGGGCAGGGGGTTGGGAAGGGAAGGGACGAGGATAGGATGGATGGAAAATGAGGAGTACACAATCCTATTGGTCCTCCATATCTAACGAAAAGCAAATGTTCATCCTCAAACGTATAAAAATGCTCGAATTATGTACCAATTATTAGCGCTACCGCGAGCCATATCGGCAGTTTCAAATAAATATCTTATACCAACATATCACAACAACAGGGGCTGAAATGAAACTGTCCTCGCTCTTTATACTCGCTTGCTTGTTGTGAAAAACGAGAGGATGATAAATATGACTCGAGATCTCTGCTGACCAAAAGACCGAGCCATCGCGAAATGAAAGAGGAAAACGCTCTCAAATTTGGAAACTGGGAGAGACGCAGCGAGTGTGTATCACAACCCCCTTCAATCATGCAACCCAAACGCCTTCCTCAACATCGGAAACCTCTTTTTCTTCCCCGTCTTCGCGCTCACCACCACCCCATTAATCACCTGTCCTGTACTCCTGCGATTCCCCAACTCTGGCCTTTCCCTCTGCTTTCCCCCAGCAGTCCCGCCATCACTTGTATTCGGCCTGCCATCTGCAACACTGACAGGACTCTGCGGCAACGGCCAGGAATCCATCGGCAGCCGCATCGGCGTGTTCCTCCTCTGTAGCTTTGGGCTTCTTGGGCTCGCCGGACTCTTTGGGCTTACGTTTGCTCGCTGGGCGGTGGGGGAAACAGCTTCACCGAGCACTCGGTCTGCTTTTGGGCTTGCAACGGGAGAAAGTGGAGATATGGCGCGAGCGGCGCTCTCGACGTCCGATGTGCGGACTTTACTATCGTCGCGGCGTTTGCTACCTAGGGCGCCGAAGAAAGAGCGCTTCTTCTTTTCGTTCTCGGCTGCGCGTTTGGCCTGCAAGCCTGTGCCTACTTCTGTGGGGACGCCGCTGCGTAGGGAGCCAGTGGCGACGGCGGTACCTTCAAGTTTGGAAGGTGGGGCAGTACGTGCGGGCTTTGTTCGTGGAGTTCGGGGGGAGTTCTCGGCGTCACTGTCTTCGAGTTCGGTGGAGTCGCCTTCGTCGATTCGCCGGGGGATCCCGCGGACTGGCGTGAGACCGGTTGGTTCGTCTTCGTCGCTAGAGTCGGCGAAGCGGCTGCGGGCCAACCGCGGGCCATCGTCCTCTTCGTCACTGGAATCGCCGAAGCGGCTAGAGAAGCGGGACTTTGGTTTTGATGCTGCCGGCGTAGGCTTAGAGCCCCTACCGAACCCAAGAGAGCGGACCGGGGACTTTGTGCGATTCTGCCTCCCAGAGTCCATAGAGCTTCGCATGGATGTTCGCATACCTGGGCCGACAGTGCTAGGACCAATAGAACTGAAAGGTCGTCTTGTGACAGGTCCACTTGGTGATGGGGAACGAGCACTGAAAGCACGAATGTTGGCTGACTGAGGTCGAGAATCGACGGATCCACTTCGCATTGATCGCCTCATCGAATAACGGTTACCATCAGCCGTGGTAGAAGACCTTGCCTTCTTGAAACTGCTTGAAGAGTCGCTACCGTTGGAGACGGCACGACGCATTGTCGACTTCTTCTTTGGCTGAGCGGCCACAGGAGTTAGAGAACTTTGCTGCGTACCCATGGAAGCGGCACGATCGTGATTTACGGTTGACTTGTTCTGGGGTTTATTATAGTCGACCATAGCTACTGCGGATACGGGACGTTGTTTCTTTTGCAGCGCACCCCTAGGCTCTGAAGATTTCGGAGGTGCGCTCTTTCGCATTGATGAACGCATGTGCGTTTCCGGTGGAGACTCTGGTCCAGAAGCTCGCATTGACTTCTTCATCGCAGGCACAGTGGGCGATTTGGCTCTCACTATGTCCTCGCGATACTGCTTGTCCGGCCAAGGTGGAAATGGTGCATCCTGGTTCGTGTCTCGCGGCTGAGAAGCTTGTTGTGCCACTACCTTTTCCTTCTTTTTCGGCTTTGGTCTCAATTCTGTTGGAGGGTCATCAGCCGTGCCCGGGGCAGCTGCTCTCTCCATCTGTTGTTTACGACTTTGACTCAGGCCAGACCAATATTGTTGTGCTCGGTCCCATCCTTCCTCTTGTGCTGGTTCGGAAAGTTCACTCTCGTTCCTGGCCAAAGGATTAGGTCTATTTGGTTTAGCGACTGGTGCAATGACAGGGCTTTCGACAATAGCATTAATGGATCCAAAACCGTCGCCCTCAAGGTCCGATAGATCTTCTGCCGCATCGCTGTAGATGCTGCTGCCCGAATCCTCGGATTCCTCGTCATGATGTGGATCAGTTTGTATCCGTAGACCCTCTGCAACTTCCCCAACAACTGGAGATCCAGGTTCATGGTGAGTAGCTTCAGGCTCGGGCTCTGAGATCCCTATACTGGCGGGCGTTGGGTCTGTCGCATAATGCTCCACGAAAGGGGCTGTAGAATGCTCTTGAAATTGCGAGACGTCGCTCGAAGAAGGGAAACCACCTGGCATTCCAAACCAATCTTCTTGATCTGTTTCACGACTTTCTGTGCCTGGGGTGGCAGGTTGGACTGCAATTGATGGTACGGAACTGATAGTTACCTGCGTTGACGACTCCTCCTCGACTGCACTGTTGGTAGGTGCAAATTTCTGACCAAGGGCGGTTCCGTTACTCGATAAGGACGAGGCCAGAGTAGTTGGCGAATTGTACGATTCGGCCCCATCATCGCTATATGTACTAGGATCTGTGTCGGAATGGTAGCCGGAACCTTCAACGGACGTAACCTCAGGAGGTAATGGCTCATTCGATGCATGCTGGGGTATGCTGATGTAAGGGCTACTACTCTTGTTCACAAAATCTTGATAAAGTACACCGCCTACTATTTGGTCAGTAGAGACTTGCGTCTCGCCAAGCTTTTCGTCGGAGTTGTTCTGGTTGACTGTTGGCCCAGAATCTGGCCTGGCCCGGTCGTTTCGCCCGCGTATACTGCCAAAGGAAGGTAGCATAGGAGTAGGCTTCATAATACTTTCTTGATCCGAGTCTGATCCTGCGACCACTTTATTCTTGTCGCGTCCGGAACCATACCACGCTTTGTCCGAGTCCTCCTTGTTTTGTGGACTCAATATCACAGGAGAATCGGGGCTAGTGGGTGGACTGGCAGCACGACCGACAGCGACTGGCTCATCGTCAAAGCTAACACGTGCCCTTTTCTTCCTAGAGGCAGGCTTCAAGCCTTCATCTGAGATGACTGATGTTGTATCAGACGCCTCGCTTGCTGCCTTTCCATGAGACTGATTCCAACCTCCAGGTACAAACCCGGCCGGCGAAGGCCTACGTGGTGACGGAGAATGTTTGAGAGCAGACTTTGCAGGTGACACTGAGCGAGCTGGCGGTTGATGTCTCAATTCCTCTGGTGTATTTGATATGGGTTGAGACGAGAAGTGAGCAGCTCGTGCTGGGCTTAGAGATTGATGTCGAAGTGTGGATCCTGTATCTAGCGAGATAGCATTGGCCGGCGATTGTGACGATAATAGCTGACTTGTAGCCTTTTTATGCTGTTGGCCGTTTGCAAGTGGCTTTGACATATTCGGAGCTGTTCCTGTGCTAATGTTGCCCTTGTACCCCACAGTCTCTTGCGTCTTCTCTACTAGAATTGTTTCGTCTTCTTTCTCTTCAGCTTCACGGTCTTCTCTCACAACGGAAGGTTGCTTGGCCAGCAGTCTGGCCGCCCTTGTGTTGTAACTTCGGGGTCGCTCCGCCGAACTGCTCACATCAGATACCACCGAGTCTGTATCAGATGCGTAAGAAGACGTCTGCGTGCCTACGGCAGGGGCTATCCTTTTCTTTTTCCTTCTAGGTGCAGTATTTACAGTGTTGTCTAGCCCAGCTGGTTGAGATGTGGGAGCTGAAGGTGAAGGAGTTGATGAAGCACTTGGCGGTTGCCTTCTTGGGGTGGCCTCTCTAGTCTCAATTGCACCAGCCGCCAAATGACTGCCCTCTGTCAAGTCTCTGGCTACCACCGTTTTCTTCTTCTTGACTGGCCGCGCCGCAGTCTCTTGCATTCGGTATGCTATGTTTTGCGCTTCACCTTCCGGTAACCTCTGCGCAGGACTGCTCTTTGCCGAAAGCTGCGCAGCAGTTGATGACTGGCTCAAGGGCGATTGCGGACGTCGGCTGGGCAGTGGTGAGGTAGGCGGTGAATTCCGTGGGCTCATCGGCCGCGAGAAATTAATTGATTCTCGACTCTGTGCGCGTTCCTCATCCAACCTTGCAATCTTCGGCTTGTAATAATTTCGGATATCGCCCCTACCCAGCATAGCACCAGGTCCTCGGTCCAAACTAACACCTCGCCCGGAAGGCCCGGGAGGGGGAGAAAGGACCCTCTCCGGAGGCTCGACACTTGCTGCCCGTCGACCTGATTTTGCCGGCAGCGGTGGGGGCAGCGACGTATATCCTTTGGGGAGGGCAGGTACTGGCGGAGGATCATCGGTACGCATGCTTGCTGAAGTCTTTCGATTCGGTGAAGGATCCCTGAATGACCGCTCGGTCATCGATCCAGAGCTGTTCTGCCGCTGTAACCCTCCACGAAGACTAGGACTTGCGCTCCCATTGGAAGATGTAGATCCCCGTCGCTGCATACGTTTGGTTTGTATTTCCCCCACTGGTGTAGGCGTCGTAGTGTGAGAGCGGAGAGCTGCCGCTGCAGCGGAATTGGAGAGACTTGCATTGGAGGCACGGCTGGCGAGGAAGGCCTGTACGGCTGCTGTAGACGCTGCAGCGGTTGGAGGGGTTTTGACATGCTAAAGGATTGATGTCAGTAGGATATTCTGCTTGTGAGAATGACACATGTATCAAAACGTGGGAAATTTACGGGGTTCGATTGCGCTCTCTTGCGATGGAACATGTTGCGCCGCGATTCGAGACGGACTCGCAGATGGGCTTGCAGTCAATGATTTGGATATATATCCCAAGCTGGCCTTCCTCCTATCGTGACCGGATGCTCTTACGCGAGGGCACAAAGGAAATTTTCCAAAGGCGGAGACGAGCTCAGTTAGTGCAAGTTAGAGGATGAAGCTACCGCGAATGACGTCGGAACAGAACAGCCATCCTGGTGATTCTCGTGGTGTCTGATACAAGTAACAGGTGTACACGATGAGGTAGATTCCGCGTGGAATGTTAGGCGATATGTGGCTCAACGCACAGTTCGCGGCTGATGTTGGAAGTTTGATGGGTTTCACTTTCAGGGCAGCGGCGCGGCAGGAGCGGACAGCAATAGAATACAGACAGCGGGCAAGTTTTTGGGTCTGGCCCTTCTAACTGGGTGCGCGCCTCGAACGTCATCTTGTACGCTACCACTACTGAGGTGGTCATTTGAGAGTTTTATAGCGAATCGATATGACCTATTGAGTTCTAAGAAGATTACTTGGGAAGTTTCCCAGATCGAACGAAAGTACCACCGCTGCACTTGTTGACCTTGATATATCATTAATCATTCCATCTCGCCTACTCCTTTTTATTTTGAAAGTGTGGACTGTATTCATGTTAGGACAGTTCCTGTACTCCATAGGTAGCACTTGAACGATAGCAAACATGGTGTTCTCATTCGATGACGAGTAATGTTGACTCCTTAATACTCAATGCCATCAACCTTCCCATTCCATGACCATGGCGCCCTCTACTGAGACGCCTCTACCGCAGATACCTCTGCCAGCGGGACTTCGCGAACGACAGGTCACAAGCAGCGCATCCGATCTTTCGTATCACCTAATCGAGGCCGAAGAGCGACCCAATCCCCTTATAATACTACTCCATGAATTCCCAGAGCTCGCGTATTGCTAGCGTAAGATTATGCCAGCCCTAGCAGCTACTAAAAATTGTGTTGTAGCCTTTGATCAAAGAGGGCACGGAAGAAATACAGGCTGGGACACTTCATCCTTCGAGGACGTGGATCTCCGAAATTTTCCTTAGACGAACCTGATGCGAGATATGGTTGTTTTGGTACAACGACTTGGATACCATGTACAAATTGCGTAATAGGCACTACTTTGGCGGAGCGATTGCGAGGCCAGACATGTTTTGTAGAGTCGTCTTGATGGGCTATCCATTTTTAGGGGCTCCTGAGTTGCCCTTCAATAAGAGTGCGGGTCTGGATGAAGAAAAAGGACCCAGCCTGGATATACACCAACAATTAGCCAATCTGCCAGAACCAAGGAAAAATTATAAATGGTATTACTCGACTGCGGCTGCTAATGCGGAGATGTCTTCACCGAAGGGCTAAAAGATTTTCTGAGAGGATGCGCCTAATGATCCTCATTCATTGGAAGATTCGACGGCCGAAGAGCTCTCGAAGCTGCCCAATTATTACATGATGCCGTTGGACATGGGAATGCCTGAGACAGTGTTCCAAGCCATGTTTCTCGCAGAGATCCAGCAGGCCAACCGGTCCAAACGGCTTATTGACATTGAGCTCAAGGTTTATATCAACGAGTTTGGCCGTATTGGTTTAGAGGACGCTTGAATTGGTATCGTGTTGCCATTAATTCAGAGCTCATGCGGGACCTCGACATCTTTGCCGGGAAGAAGATGGAGGTACCACTGCTGTTCATTGCCGGAACGAAGGATTGGCTGCCCTACCAAGTCCCAGGCTCGCTCGAACGAATGCAGAAGGCCTGCGACATATTTAGGGTACGAAATGGATTGAAGGCGCTGATCATTGGGTCCAGCAAGAACAGCCTGAGATGGTCGCTCAGAAGTTATTTGACTTCCTGCGGAAGGCTGACATGTAATTGCGGTGGGAGAGTGATCAAGAGGCGCTGGCGTATCGTATCTGAATCCTATGTCACCAATCTATAAAGATGATCGAGACTTTCATCTAGCGAGTACGCATCATGCCTAGATCTCATTCGTCACTCAATATGTAATCTTGAGATGGTGACGCCCTATCCTCGTAGAAATGTAAGAACGATTGCCAAGATCCGAAGGCAGAAGAGGTGTAAAATGCGTCTTGGCACAACACAATAGCATATAAAGCAGTGCTGATGATGATCGAAAGGGAAGCAAGAAGGGGAGTGTAAAGCTCGCAGGTCGTCGGATGGCAAAGTTTGAGGTAAATAAGGCAAAGACAGACCCACGCACAATATACAAGACAACGATCTGCGGCTGATGTGAGAAGGCATCACGTTTATCAGATGTGGAGCGATAGAGGCTCTGAGGTTTGCGGGAGATGAGCGTGCAGTAGTGGCATGCCTGAAAATTGGTGGCGGTTCAAATGACGAACAACGAAGCAATTATAGATTTGTAGTGTCTCGTAAATAGCACAGTGCCAACCTTGTCAACGCCGCATCCAAAGATTTCAACCTGAGCCCTGGCAGCAGGTTTTAGTACATCGTCAAAATACAACATATGTTCCAAAACGCCGAAAATATGCCCTGCGGTCTCAGACCTTATACCATAAATGCCCATATAGCTACTGCGGCGATTGGTATTGATGCTAGCCATGACTTTGGCGTTGAGATGGATGGTAAGGCGTCAGACTTGAGATTGTTCGTACTGAAGACGAACTGGAAACCGATGTCTGTCGAGTTGGAGCAGTTCGTTTCGTTGACTTCTGGTACGTCTTTAGGATCGGCGAAAGTGATGTCGACGCACTGCAATCTTCGAATTAGCGACTGAACAGCATTGCTTAGTCCAAATGAAGCACTCACATTATACAGAGCTGCGCCGTGCTGCGCCGTCTCGATGATTTGTATCGTAGCATTTTGGCCGATTACAGCGGTATAATTGACGGGCAGTGGGACTTGAGGCATGCATACGCTCCCTGGGTATTCATCGTTATTGGGTCCAGTTATCGCAAAGACCGTTTGCATAGGCAACGAGAAGTTCCCAGGTGTCGTGCCGTCGCCGAGGTTGATGTAGATGAGAGCTGACGAGTGACCGGGGAACCAGCCAGGCTGGAAGCCTACGGCGCCGCCGCCCACAGGCCAGAGGGTACGGTTGTTTGAGCGAGGCATACCACCACCTTTGTCTTGTCAGTATCAGGCCCCTGTACAAGTATCGGATTTTGCCATACATGGATATATCCATTGCATGCCATATGGGTAGCTGCCGTTGGGTCCAGCACCCAGACCGTCAACGCCTGGGTCTGTGACATTGCCGTACGAGTGTAGATTGTTCCCTCGCCATCCGGGATACGTTATGACCGTGTGCGCTGAGACAAGTGATGAGAGAAAGAGGAGGTAGATGGCGGCGGTGAGGAGAGGTCTTGACGAAAAAGGCATAACGGAAGAGAGGCAGTGTAAGAGTATAGCTATGCTCTTTTGTTTCGAGTGATGAGGTTCAACTCTGCCAAGTGCCAACAATGATAGAAGATGAAACCCAGCGACAAGAGGAAGCCTTGCGTTGCAAGAATAGACATCTCAAGCTCCGAGGGGGCAGCCAGATCCCTTTTGCTAACCGGCACGCTGGCAGAACTTAGCCGCGCCAGTACAGCGAAGAAAGCCATGTCGAGTTGTCAACCAAGCATTATTGGCCCGTACCACCCCCATGAGGAAACTGTACGGATACGACCCTCGCGCCGTGAATTAATTTGGCTGGGTCGAGGGGGGTGACAAGTGGGAGGAAGAATCCATTGGCGGCTGGAAGCACTTACGTGCATGCGGATTGCAGTAGCAGCAATAGTGTTAGTGAAATGGGTTAAGCAGCCGCCCGTGAATTGAACATCTCAAGTTCTTAACGCTGACTGGCTGCACATGCACCCCTACGAATCCTTGGCGCCTGGAAGTTAGAACCCGTGCTCATGCTCCGTCGGATCGGACCTTGAAAGTTCCTCTCATTTGTATATATATCTAATACCTTACTTTCGACACGGATTACATTATCTACCTTACGAGGGTTACCTTATCTTCTGACTTGTTTCACTGTGCCGAGTGCAAGTAATCTTCTACGCCTTTGAACGTTATTGCTGACACTTTATCGCACCGCGAGGATGCGTTTCAAGACTGATGCTGAATTGTTTCGGGTGCGTCTGAATCTACTGCAGCCTTTCACCATTTCCACGCAGACCTACAGAGGTACATCGCTATGGAAGCCTAGGCTAGGTACTCCAATCGGACCTGACTGTGTTTATAAGCCCTTGCTGCTTCTATAAGTATTCGTCACCAGAATTCATCTCACCCACTATGGAGTAGTTACAGAACGGATCCGCAATCAAGAGGTAAGCCCTATAGTAGGCAAGCCAGTGTGCCCTTCCAGGTCCCGTTCGGCAGTGTCTAAGAGCGAGCCCGAATCATTCTTATCTGGCAGAATAGATCGTGATCTATCCTTCCCTTCAATAATGATCAAGCACCCTCGGTACTATTTCTCAGCAACGGCGTCTCCTCATCCCTCGTCTCTCCTTCACCACCACCCTCTGCCCCAGCTTCTCCTCCGTATTTGGAATAAACCCTACTCCCGTAGTACACCGAAGCAAGTACCGCAGGACTGTTCCCAGAACATCAGCTGCTCTTCCTCAATCTCGGCACACTTGATGCAAAACAAGTAAGACCAACTCACTGCTGAAACACGAATTCCGTGGTGGCAAAATCGCCCACATAAGACCACCTCATCCGCGTATAAGCCGCGATACTCATAACAACCCAGAACACTCCGATCATTGTCGCTTTTGTCCACTGACTAATAAGATAGGTGCGGGTTGCGAGTTTATGTTTAGTGAATAGGATGATTTCGGCAATGTTGATGAGGACGTTGAGTACGGAGAAGACTATGATAAGCCATGTTCTGTACTGCAAGCATTAGTTTTAGGTACAATGGTTCTCCACCAAGAAAAGTGAAGCGACAAATAAATCTTGACAACGAGGAGGCGCTGGGAGCAGAGCACATTACGCACCGTAGATCCATATGCCTGTTTCTCCACTCTGGCACATTGTTCTGGACGATTGGGACGCCGACTAGGAACAGTATTGCGAGGCAAATCTGGATGATCCAAAGGGGTGCAAGGACTGGAAGCTTCCAAGGCGCATGGGTCTTGGGCCTCTCGGGCATCTTGACGCTGTACAGAAATATTGGTGTATCTTTGCTGTTATTTCTGCTTGGATGTGTAGCCCAATCTTCGTATATTCCTGGCTAAACTTTGAACAAGAACCAAACTCTGTGTAGCAGTATGAGTATACTGAAGTCTCTTTCTTTCTAACAAGTACAAATATAAGTTGGATGAGGCACTCTGGACATTATATCTGTTATCTAGTTGAGAGCATTGCCTGCCCTGGCGCCAGTTGAGGGAGCGCACTGCCTCAATCCTTCCAACGCAGAGTTTCAGCTATGTTAATCAACAAATATCTACCTTTTGTCATCACCCATCACTGCAAAATATTTTACTATCAAATAAGTTCTTCCTACTCTCATCGCGAAATGGAAGAATCGAAAGAATTAAAGATTTCTCTCGATCCATAAGCTCGCCCAGCTGCTAGCGCCGTTCAATATTCCAGATTGATATTTATTTATTGGAGCATCACAGGTACATACGACCCTGGAGACCAGAAAGCTAGGCATTCTCCTCACCTTCATATCAAAACATCCAGATATGTCTGGTTCAAGAGTAGCTCCAAGATGCCTTTTATCATCTCATCTGTCCCTCGCTAAGGGCCTACTTTATACCTAACCCTTTAGGATACACTCACCATCGCCGTTTTCCATTGAGCTCTTCCCAGACTACGCCGCTAGTGCTTTCATCTCGCGCTTTAGCTATGTCACTCACGATCGTATAATACTGTCATGATCGAGACTTTTTTTTCAATTAATTTTCTTGCTCACTGGGTCTTTATCGGCTAATCAGCCACATTATCATCTACTGGTTTTAATTGTAGCCTCGTAGACCGAAGAGCACATCAACATGGCTGAGCTGACGCGAAGGTTGATGGAGGTTTACAAGAGTAATCATAGGGTAAGGCTCTTTTGCTCTGAGGAAGCCTCCGTGCCGTGATCAGCCGGATGAAGAAAATAAAGAGCCTGCTTATCTTTAATACTGTCTTCATCTCCTCTGACGATGACAACATCACCCTCCAACCTTGACACCGTGGAGCAATACACTGCGCAAATCCTTGCAGCTGCTGCGGGCACAGGAGACCTCGTGACAGTCAGTGAGATACTCCCACAATGGCTGCTGCAACCTGGTTCTGAGCCAGCTCCCGCACCTAGTAGCCCAGATCTATGACCTTTCGCCTTAGTCATGTACAGAGCCATTGATGAGAAGAAGCCCCAGGTTGTCTCTTATGTGCTCGCTCTTGGTCTGAAGCTGGAACGACTCGCCATTGAGAGAGCCTTAGACGTCAAGTCAGTTGATATCTTCCAGGCTTTCATCGACAATGGCTGGGACATCAACGCTCCACTCGGCGAACTAGAACCCCCTCCTCTAGCGTACGTATTGCCTTCTGCCTTACTTCCTCCATCCTTCTCATTCCTTCATATATGTCTATGTAACGCACTGCCCGATATGCTCACCGACTCCTCAGTCGTGTTATAACCGACAAGCCTCTTGTCTGTTGGTTTCTTTTACATGAAGCATCTCCAAACGCCTCAGCTCCACGCGTTGCTCGCACCCCGGTCATGGCCGCTGGTGCCTATGCTCCTCTACCTGTTGTACAATTGCTTTACGCTCATGGTGCATCTCATTTGGACGTGCTTCAGAGTGCTGCAGAGTCGCCTGCAGAGGGGCGACTACAGGTCATGGAGTTTCTTCTGGATGGCGGGGCTGACATTGACGCGGTGAAGTGGAAGCACCACGAAGAGAGCTACACGAGCTTTAAAGCGTTAGAGTTAGGTATAGCATTGCACTGCGCGGCCAAAAGTGGTTACGCATATAGGGTGGAGTTGTTGTTAAGGCGGGGAGCTAAAGCTGACGTTCTTGATTCGACGGGGAAGACCACGTTGGATCTTCCATATGGGCGAGACAATACCGCTACTCTGTTGATTAACCATTCGCCCACATAACGATAACCAGGAATAGAATGATATAGGTTGCTAGAGGTTGGAAATCACTGCTATGTAGGATGGTACAAAGGATGCTGTGTCTAGATGTTGCAGATATTCTACTAGACTCTCCATAGTAGTGCTAAGAAGTCATATATGAAGCAAAGATTCTTTTTCATTAGGATCGATGAGGTTTGCACTCCGTAGCTCAGCCTTGCGCTAAACCTAAATAGGCGATTGCGATTCTCCTCCTCGCTCCTCCGCGACCGCCGACTTGAACTCCATACTCATAACATCGATTGAGCAGCTTTTATTCGAAGATGCAAGCCTCATTGGTAGCCAGAGTCTCTCCTCATATGTGCATTTATTAGCAAAAAACTTAGGGTTTGCTTGAATGACCAACTAGTTTTGCACAAAGAATAAAACAACCCATGCCATTTATATTGGTAAGAAGTAGAAGTATCGGTGGCCCAATTTCATACATGATGCTGAACAATATCATATCAAGACT
>JAABUL010001135.1_pt1 | contig 52458 bp, 60 predicted proteins | sample 5559151 | NCBI WGS metagenome assembly JAABUL01 (sample SAMN10711876, study PRJNA513368) | rock metagenome | isolation source: Antarctica rocks | place: Antarctica: Victoria Land, Pudding Butte sud
AGGTAGGGCATTGTGTTGGGGTGGGGGGTGGTGGTGGTGGTGGTGAGGGAGCGGAGGGTGGTGGGGAGGAGGCGGCGGGTGATCATTGAGGAGTGGGAACAGAGAGTTATGGGAAGGTTGGAGGGAGCTCCGTAAGAGGAAGGAGCGATCGGAGTGAAATCTGCCGAGCGGGTCGGCCCTCAATGATGGCACTTTGCAGCACGCGAAGTGGGCATCGCGTCGCATTGGAGTTGCTCGAAAGACACAAAAAGACGGTCGCATCCATTGTCCTACCAAGTACCCACCAACTTCCTTGAATGCGAAGGCCAACATGACGCCCCGAGTGCTTCCCGAATCCGCCGTGCTCAAACCTCGCGACCCGTCCAACACTGACTCCGACAACTGGCCCGTCTTTGAGCTCGTCGACGTGGTCGTAACTGATCCCAACCAGAGGTCGCAACCACCGACTACTCTCCTCCACGCCAGCGCACATTATCCTCTCATAGTGACAGGACGATTACGACAACTACCAAAGCAACTCACGCATCTATATCTCCCGGACTCGCACCGATCGTCACCCATTGAGATCAACGATGTACGCTCCTTCTCATACGGCGCGTACGAGGATGGCAGCATTGGCCTCTGGGCCTGTGGGAAAGCGGGCTGGTTCCTCGTCAACCCTTCCCCATCATACCGACAGATCTACGCCGAAATGACCGAGGCTGTCAAGATGCTGCACTTCATCGCGGACACATACACTACCCCTCGATCAAGTGGCAAGAGCAGAAGTGCCCCACCGCTGCCGGATCCTAGCCCTCGGGAACTTTTCCAGCTGTACGCTGAGCGCGTGATGGGGCGGGAAGCCACGTCAGACGAGGCAGCGGAAAGAGTGTACAAGCACAGGATATTCCTGCTCTCGAGCATGATCACCGGCAAGGAGGGGATCGCGTGGAGCAAGAAACCTCTCTACAAACACCTGTACAAGAAATTCCCGGCCGACTGGGAGCGAGTGCGGGAAATGCTGTCTGGGCCGGCGGGGCAGCAGTCCTGGCAGGAAGGACCGGCGCGCGCGAGAGCACCTTCTGTAGAGTCTTCATCAACGACGAGCAGTCTGAAGCGGAAACGGGGCCGACCTGCCAAGGACGGGCCGAGCGATGTGGTTTCAATCGCTTCGAGCTCGGCAGCGAGTTCGGCGGTCAAAGCTCGGACGCAGAAGACGAAGAACGAGACCTCGAACCGGTCTTCTCCAACTGTCAGCCAAATTCGGCCTACCACATCGACACAAACGCGGACAAGACAGGGGTCGCTACTCGGACTGGATCCTGGCACTCCAGAGGCTAAGCGTGCGAAGTCCGAAGACGAGGACGAAGATAGTGATACCGACTCTGTCCCTCACCCTCGGAAAGGTAAATCTGCACTTCGACTGAAGCCGAATGTTTCGTCGAAAGGGCCGCCCATGAAAGGCAAGAGTGCGATCAAAGAAGATGAGGACGACGAGGATGAAAGCCAACGAACACCTTTACTCCCAACCAATCGAACCAACCGCAACGCCCAACGCACAACCCACCGCCCCACCATCAAGACCGAAGTCGACGAAGGTATCTCCATGCCCAGCTCCCCCTCCTCAACCTCCCAGCCCGACGCGGACCCCGACACCCTCCCCGGCGCACCCAACGCACCCCCCGCCGCCCTCGCCCTCCGCCTCAACCACGCCCCCGACCCCATCCAAGAAGACACATGGATCTGCGCCCTCGTCGGCTGCACGCACAAAGTCTACGCCGCGTCGCAACCCGCCTCGCAGGCGCTGATCCGGCAGCATTATAGACTGCATGCTTGCGATGACGACGAGAGGGTGCAGTTGGTGAAGCGGCTGGAGGCGCCTAGTCTGCCTGCGGGGAGGCTGATTGGGGTTGTGAGGGAGAGAGTGTTGGGGCAGGGGGGGTTGGAGGGGACGAGGTGGGGGGGGAGCAGGTTTCCTGAGGCACTCCAGAGGACTTTATGATGCTAAAGGGCTGGGTACGATGGCGGGTTGATGATTGATGGACTGGCGTTATGGGGATGGGGATGGGATGATACCACTTGTGCTTTCGTTTGCTTGGGCTCGAGGGCTACGTTGGATAGTGTGTCCATAGCTGAATCGAACGAAGAGGACCATTTAGCCACAGTCAATTTCGCCCTTGGCTAGACTACGTCGACTACCCAAACACAATGACCGCTCGCTTGACCTTTCCAGCGTACGCATCCGCCGCCTGTGTCAACATCCTGCGCCTGGTCGATGCTTATCAACTCCATCGTGCTCTCTTCCGGTGCTTCAGCTCCCTCGACAGAGTGTGCTGGCCAAATTGACGGCGGGTGAAAACGACGAAAAGCATGGCGACGGTTGTACTGTGCTGCACCATCAATGGACCCGACTCTCCTCGCAGGTCCTTGCTGACAGGTCGTCTAGCATCTGAGGATAGATTTCAAGAGGCCCCCAGTCGCTGTGAGAGAGACATCGATGCCAGCGGGGTGGCGCACGGTGTAGGTGTCATTTGCTAGTACGAGTACCGTTGAGACAAGAGTTGCGAATAGGTAACGGTACGCTCGAGCATCGGCCGCATACAGCAAGGGACTGGTATTGACCGAAAATCGCACGAGCTGCCTTCACACCACGAAAGAGGCGAAGCCGAGGTTTTCCCTTGTTTTGACTGCGTGATCGACACAAATCCAGACTGAACTGCTCCTGCCATGCTGGCCAAGGGCATTTGGTCCTCGGGTCTTGAAGTACTTCCCGCAGAGTGCCAGTCGTATCCTGTCTGGATTGCTACTCCGCCACTACGGGGGTAGCCCTCGGGTGGATAAGGCTTCGTTACCAAGTTAACAGCTTGTTGAACGAACGTTGACATGAAAACACCCGTGATAATGACTACTGCACCCAGGGTCACAAGCTGTCTGCCAACAACTTAGCGCGAAGAATTTAGCTTCGAGTCGGGGACGCTCACTTCAACATTCCCGGCCTGAAGAGCAATTTTGCTGCTCCGTGAGGCCCACGAGCCTCTGACATCGCATCAAGCCAGTCTAAGCGATTGGCTTTTCTCTTGTACCAGTGCCGCCGCATTTGTCCAATGCAAGATGCAACGTAGAAAGCCATCGTTGCTTCCATAAAGGCCGTGATCAGGGCGAAGGCGGCATTGATCTTGAAGTCGAAAGGCCAGGTAGCAGCATGAGCTCCGTCTTTTCTGTCGTCATAGGAAGAAAATATGAACTTGTGGTCATAATGGACGAAGAGAATGATTTCGCCGACCAAAAGAACAATCACAAACACAGCGGCAACCAGTTCGGCTGTCCAAAGTCCGAGCGTCTTCAAGGCTGACCGCCGCGTTTCTGGAATTGTCGCGAGAGCAACTGGAGGCACGTCGTCAGTATATCCAGACCTTACCTCCTCGCCCGTCAATGACAACATGAGGGGCGTCGAAGGCTGAGTCAAAGGTATTGCTGTCACGGTCGTAGCGGCGCTCGCCGTCGTCCTCGATATGAGCGGACAACTATCATTCGCGGAGACGGATGCCGGGTGGTAGTACACGTTCGACATGCTCGTTCCATCGCCAGAAGCCTTGGGGGACTCGCTGCTATCGTAAGTGACAGGTTGAAGCTCAATCGTTGACAAGTCTGCAACACTCTCCAAGCCCGCGGACAGCTTGTTCCATCGCTGCGACCATCTCACACTCGGACGCTGACCATCCATGACGATGGTCGAAAGTGTGCCCGTGGCCGCCTCAGTAGTCTTTGCGCTGGGACTGTCGGTGTATAGCTGTTCGGATACTGAATGAGTCGAGCGGTTCAAGAACTAAGCAAGAGAAGAAAACGAGGCCGGCTTAGATAACCCAATCTGGTGGTCACTCTGGTGGTCATGCCACCAGAGGCGACTTAAACCATTTGCACCACCCCCACCCACACTGCATCTGGACCGAGTTCGGGACCAGATACCTACACAGCATGTACAGATGCCAAAGGCACTCTTAGCCAGTGACAGATCGACATTGAGCGGCTCTCATGCAGTACGGAGATACAGATTCTAGACTAACTGCTTCAGCTCGCACACTCGACCCAGTGGAGAATCGGAGGCGGTATGCAAGGCTGCGTGTAGTAGCGAAATGCATAAGGCTGGCTAGGTGGGCGACCTGTATCTGAAGAACAAGCTTGCTGCAGATGAAAGAATGAGATCCGTGAATTGAACTTCGTTGGGTAGCTCACGGTCAACACCATGGTCGAGTTTTCTTGCAGAAAGAAGTGGAGTGGTCTTAAAAGAAGTGTTACTTCGTGTACGGAGTAGCTGTCTGTGAGAAGATGGCTGTGGTTGGAAAGCTTCAAACCCAGACCGTCGGACCACGGGTGATCGGCCGGGAAGAAGCTTGTGGCGTCACACTAGGAGGTATTGGAGACATGCGAGGTAGCTGGCGCAGCATGGAGCTGATGAGTGGTTGCGGACAAGGCCTAGGCTGTGGTTACGCTGTCAGGATGTTGACTTGTGGCGCAGAGCTCCATCTCGTTTGAGTCGTTTCCGACTGTGCTGCTAGACCAGCAGCAAGAAGGCGATGCAGTACTGAGGTATTATCCTCGACTTGTGTAGCCTTCGAGATCACATAAGGTAGTGAGATGTGGAGTTCATGAGCAGCATTTGACCGGCAGACTGAGCGCTCCCAGCTACCACACACGTAATCTATGCTTCGATCCCAAGACGCGTTTCCGGGAGAAGGAGAGGTGTGCAGCTGAAATGAGACGGAGTTTGAGTGAAGTCAGAGACCACACCTCGGTAGTTCGGTGTCGATACAGTCCAGGTCCGATAGTCCTCTGGCCGCAGAGGCGGTTGTGGTAAGCACATATCTGGGATCGGGTAGTCCGATACTCCCACGTGGCGAGACGCGACACTTGGCCATCAGTCTAGGACTCCGTCAGCACAGTGGCCCCGTGCGACCTTTTCATCTGGTCACCAGTGGGGTAGACCGTACAGTACGGGTGCCATCACAATCAATATAGATGCAAGCCGGCCATCTGTCAGCGAAATGCATCTTCGACCCCATTTCTGCCATGGCCAGTCTTCGCTGGTGCTGAGATAGCTACATCGGCTTGATGTTGCTAGCCGTGCCAGAGTTGATGGTGTCGACGGCGTGTCGATCGAATATCGAGTACCCTCTCATACCATTGACATGCATCATCGCCACATATTGAGATGGGCAACCGATGGCAGAGAAGCGGGAGAGATGTTGACACTTGGGAGACAACTTTTCCCGTTGCCGTCAGTCGCCGTCGATTTACCCTATTGGGAAGGAGGAGGTGTCGTCGCCGGCCACACACGCTCTATGTCAATGACTCTGGCACAAAATTGTCAAATGTCATGATAAGTGAGATGCTTGAACCTGCTCGCCTCAAACATCTATTGAAAAGTTCTTGATCTTCGCTGCGCTCGGAGAGAGCACGCTGTACATCTTCGGTGGCGTCAACGGCCTGTCGATTGTTGTGGTATGGGCACTGCAAGTAGAAGCGACACAGAAGGATTCTTCATTTCGAGCCATGCTCAAGCAGGACAAGCCTTCCAAGATCGAGGGTCCAAGACACTTGCTGACCTTGCACCAGATACCCCGAAATCAACCACCGTACTTTGGAGGAAATGGTCTTCGTCTTCACATTCGACAGCATCTGGAACTGGGAAGCCAAGAAGAACTACCGCCGTCTGGTAGAAGAGAACCCAGATCTCGTCCAAGCTGCGAGACGAGGCCCAACGTCTGGTCGCCGAGTCAGCGCGGCGCAGAGGGCTATGAGAAGTCCGAAAGGAAGTCCAGCTGGACTTCCTTTCGGCGCGAGGAGATGAGCGTCGACCGGATTTGGTGACCAGGTAGCTGAGAAATGGTTGATACACCGTGGTCAAAGATGAGGACCACAGGGAGCACTTGGAATGCGAAGTTGCCAGTGTATCAGGATCTGCTTCGAAACAGCTATCGATCAGCCATCGACATCCCTCCCAGTCTCGACCCTCTAAAGTCATGAACCACAGGACTCCTTCGAGCCACCATCCACCGTAAGTTCATGCGACCATCTGTTTTAGGAGTTGACGTTGCGTGCCCTATGAGCTAGAGTCAAGTCCACGAAAGCTTAAATGTATCGAGTTATGTATACCGCCACGTAGCAGAGCCAGATCGCGCGCTATGACAAGGTATTAGTCTCTCTCGAGTGTCGGAATTTGGGCTAGGTCTTTCAATACTTCATCTCCTCTGATAAGTCGACTTCAGGACGTCGGAGGATCCCAAAAGTTGTCATGGACGACCCATCGGATTCCAGCTCATTCAACTGCACCCTTCACCGTTGAAGAGATTGCTGGTGACTATCAGGAGAATGAAGAGATTGACACTCCTTCGTCGATGTTTCGGAGCTAAATACATCGAAGGGTTCGCGAACAGACCAGTTGATAGGAGTTGGGAAAGCATATAAGTTTCAGTGTGCGCGGTAGGTCCAGGAGGTGCTTCAATCAGATTTTGACCTTACCTCACGCAATCCATCTTCCAGTCGTCGACGACTCTCAAACTTACAAACCTACACATACCTCAAAGCCACACCACCTTCCCCAAGATGATGTCTAACATTGCAATGGCTGCGTTGTTCGCAGGCGTGTCCCAAGCATACATCGTCTCGCTATACGGTCTAGGCGGATGTAGGGACCATTACAAAGTCCCATCGGCTGATCCCAGCACTGAGCAGTAGCTAATGTGATTCTGCAGGCAACGATGCGGATTACTTGTACGACGCGAATGTCTACGATAACACCTGCCGCTGAACCGATGGCTTCCAGTCGTACGTTGCTAGTTGATAGACGACTTCCATGTGTGAGACGGTTGCTGACTCTCACATCTCTCCTGATTCAGTTTCAAACTCACCACAGGCCCCTGGGATGGCTCTCAGATGTTGGCCGCCTACAGCGAGCACGCCTGTGAAAGTACGGTAACCTAGGGAGGTTGCGCTGGAGGGGCGTCATTTGACCAGTTAGAGATTGGCCGATGCTATGCGGCCGTGAACGGGTACGGATGGTCGAACGCTCTGAGCTCGTATAGCGACGCTACCCAGTGCGTGCCGTAGACGCAGGACAGTACGGAGCTGGAAGGTGTGAGCGATGGCGGTGAAGTGCAAGGCATCGAAAGAAGAGCAGGGAGCAGCCCGCTGAAGGAAAAAAATGCCATGGTGTGTAGAAACAGCAGTGTGGTCGCTAGACAAACAATTGACTCGTGAGTCGGTTCCACCGGGGATTGCTTCTCGATTGCGTTGCGCTCATTGATGAATCTCTCCCATTCTCGCCACTGCGTGAGACACTCTCGAGAAAGGCATGCTATGGTGCAACGACTTGCTAGAGGTGCTCTCTGTCTCCATACCCAAATTTGTTGTAATAGGGCTCAGGAAGAGATGTTTTGAACGATGGATCTCGTCTGAGGGACGGGAAGTGGGGTGGTGATGCCGACAAGGACTTCACACTTGTGAGTCTCGGTCCTTGCTTCCCTTCAGGACTGGATCTTTTCTTCACCCTTGTACGATGCTATCATCTGCCGTCCGTTTCACAGAAGACGCAGCAGGTGTCGAGAAGACCTTACGCCTGGTCCAAGGCTTCTGTACAGTCGCGGCTGGCGTGGTCGTTGAAGCACAGGATGCTGCAGCATGGGGACAGGCTCGATCAGAACTGGCTTTAGGTGTCGTACTCAGCAACAGCACCTTCGTAATGACACGTTATTGACTGTCTTCTCAGGTCGACGCTACCTGAGGATCCTGAAATGGCATCCGTCGTGGTCCAGTGCGTACCGAGCGTTGAATAGCAACCAAGCATCACTTCCGAGAACCTTGGAAGTAGCCAAGTTCGCTTTTCTAGGATTTTACTACTTCCTGGAGATGCCTACCATCGTAGGCCGTGCTCGATATACCAGCATGTTTCATACTAATGCCACCAGACAAACACGATGAGAGCAACCAACTTCGACTGGGGACACTTGCTTCAAGCGGAGGCCAACAAGTGCTGGGTGTATGCTATCGCCTTCTCGATCTTACTCTCGCTCTACCAGCTGTACGAGTCTCTTACCAGCTCTCCAGCGGCCGAGCAGTCCTCGAAGGATGTCTCGATCACGCAGGAAGACGAGAAGGCGCCGAAACCTGCAAAGCCGGCGAAGGTGGCACCCGTCCAGTACACGGACGTATGTAGACAACTACTTGTCGACGGATGTGATCTAATAATCGCCACCTCGGCAGCTGGCTGGCTCATCGCAGACGAGATGAAGGTGGGAACTGCTTAAGTGGTATCCTCAAGCGTGGCTGGAACGCAATTGTGGAGCAAGATACAGTCTTCTGCAGTTTGAGATGGCCGCAGTCCACGGTATGGGCTGTGAATCGTTCCGCCATAACCCTCTTACTTTCTACCGTAATCCGAGATCTGATGCGGCGTAGCACAGGCTACCACGGCTGTACAGCACCTGCTGCTTGCATAGTTACTGTCGAAATTGACTTCGCAACAAGGATGGTCAATACGCTCGCCAGCCCCACAGGAGCGCATTGCACAGGGTCCTTTCCAAGCTGGATCGATGCCGTGCGTATGATAGACAGCGTAGTGTGGCCAATCTCAATGAGCATGTTTGCGTCTCAAGGAGGTGAAAGTCCGTAGATCCCAGACCGTTTCGCGTGTGGATCTCGGTATGTCGTACCCCCCTTCCTGCTCGCTCGCTCTCGCTATGCTTTGACTGTCGACTTTCTGATGATCGGCGACTCCGCCAGCCATCCAGCCAAGTGGAACGATTTACTGGTCTTTGACAGACCGCCATGAGCACCAGTCGACGTAGTCATCGCCTCAAGGCGGCTGCAACATCGCGCGCACCCGCTCTATTCGTCTGTTCGCCGCCTCCAGCCTTTCTATCCGCCGCTTGCGGTCCCCCTCGCGCTGCTCCAAGTGCTTGATCTTGTCCTTGAGCTTCTCATTCTCCTTCTGCAAAGCTTCGGCATCGTGATCTTGGTCCTTATCCGCCTTCGTGTTCTCCTGCACTTCTTCGTGCTGATGCATCTGCTGCTCCTTCTGCTGCCTCTGCGCCTCTAGAGCCTCAATCCTCTCCTTCAACGCAGCGTTTTCCCTGCGCTCCATAGCCACCATCTCGTTCGCCTGCTGGAACAAAGTCGCGCTCAAGTCCTCAATCTCCGCATTGACCTCTTTAACTTTCATCTCCGCTGCTATGCGCGTAGTCTGTTCCTTGACCAGCTTCTCCTCGAGCTCCTTCTCGCGTATATTCACTGAAGCTGTCCCGTTCTGCTGAGCGCCAGCAGCAGCAGGCTTCTTGCCCATGAAGCTGCCAAATCGTGAAACACCAGGTCTATCTGCCGGCCTATCTGAAGCTGGCGAGGTGTCTGGCGATTCGGTGGTGATGGTAGGAACGGACTGCTTCCTCTGCTCTTGCCTCAGTTTCGCCTCCAACACTCGGATCTCGTTCTCGTAGTCTGCGAATCGTTGCGCTGGTTCCAACGCGTTAGTGGCCGGACTATTTTGGTGGAAATCAGCGTACTCACAAGCAGTATTCGCCTTCTCCGCTAGGTGCTTCACTTCGTCCTCGAGATCCCTGATCTTCGCGGCATCCTCATCTGCCTTGGACGACCCAACGCTGAGCGCGGAGTCGTGTGACATGTGCGTAGCATTCCAGCCATTAGATAGCCCGCCCTGGGCCATAACATTCGTGGGACCTGAGGGTGCGTAATCTCCTGGTTCTAATGACGGTGAAGGCGACACATGCGCCGGTATATGTCCTACTGCATAGTAATGAACGTGCTATACTGATCTGTAACGATTTGTGCAGCAGATGTGGAGGTAGAGGTCCAAGCATTGTTTCACACGAGGACCCTTGACGGCTCAAACAGGAGATCTACAGAGGGTAGTTCTATCGGGCTATCTTCCGACACGATCAGTGGCTCGAATGCATGTGGCTTGTGTTCTGACTTCAGCTGTTTCATGTGAAGCTGGTAACATGCATGCAGCATTATAGATTTATGTGGTCTACCGAGTGCAGGTTAAAAATTCAATTCCGGTACTTTGACAGTCGTAAACTTGTCGTTATACAACTCGCGCGCCTGATGTGAGATGCGACTACGCGGGGAAGGCGTCCTATCAGTTGATAAGAGTCGATCCATCCAAAGCACATGCTTGCAAGAACCAAAGGAGACAAGCGAGGAATTGCAATGGACCATGACTCGAGCTATTGACGATAACAGAATAATGTTGAGCATCGTCATACCATTGAATTCAAGTATTCTTACCGTGCAGTTCTTGCCAGTGTAAGTTTTGCATGTGATCATACCTGGCCAGACCTCTACAGACCCTCGAGAGACCGTGGTGGACGTCGACAACCAACTCGAGCGAGCTCAAATTCATCATCATCGCTGAAGACAGTCTGAAGAGTGGAGCAATGGTAACGGTCCAGACTAGGGGTCAATGCGGGGTCCAAGGATCTCCTCTTCCATTGGAGAGGAGGTGGTGGTTGTGCCCAGAGAGTACTGTAGCAGCTAGACCTTGCCGATTGCCAGGATCGATGGGGTTGGAGGTCATCTGAAGTTGTTGTGTCGACGAACATGGCCTGAACCGAAGAGCAGCCAAAAAGTGCCGGCGTAATTTGGAGGAGTCACGCCAGAAGTTGGATGTGCAGTGTCGCGACGATCACCTGAGAGCCGCTTTGCCGATAGGGCAGGTGGGGTCGATCAGCTCTGTTAGCTCGGACCTCGTACCGTTTGTGAGGCGTCTACTAGGAGACAGGTCCGTCCCAAGTGGCGAAACACAAAACGCAAACTCATCACTCACCATCAAGCCCTTGTACCATTAAGGCAGCCCTGAAGGCAAAGGTAGCGAGGCAAGCGCACACTTCTCATCGCTCATCGCTCGAAACACATTTAACCAGCAATACTGGACCGGCTGTTTTGGTGTCGTGCAGGGCAGTATTCGCCACATCCTCCCCTCGACGCGATTCTGGACATCAACACTTACAGCGCCTGGGCATATCCATCGTGCTTCGTGGCACAAACACGTTGGTCCATCTTCTCGCCGCGGGCAGAGGCTTTTAGGTCTCCAAGCCGACGGTACGCCAAAACCTGAAATTCGCCTCGTCCGTTCGCGAGTCTTCCTGGCTTCCCAAGATCAAGAACACGCTGTCGGGATATCGAGCACGTCTTGGTAAGCTTGGATCGTAGTGAAAGTCTCGAGCGTAACTGATAACGTGCAGGTCATCAGCCATGCCTCGTACAAAGTCGGCGAAGCAATCGACGAAGCGGTCCGCTGGTGGCCCAGGTGGAGCGGCTTACGACCCAGCCTTCAGGCACCATGACTCCTCGGGCTTCGCTCAAGACACAAGGGGATTTGACGATAATCCCACAAGCTTTGAAAACTTCGCCGTTGCTAACAATGGAATTGATTTCCCTCTGGTCGATGAGATGTTGTAAGTGTATGACGCGTAGCTCGCGCCCCGCGCTCCCCTAATTCTTTGCAGCGATGAGAACCTGCACAATGGTGCATTCGGCGATCCAGACCCGTTTTCAATGGAGTTAGACATCTCAAACATCGATCCTTCCAACATCTCCCAGTTTGGAAATGGTTCTGGCGGGCATCCAAGTATGTCTGGGACCTGGTCCGGTTTCCGAGAAGGCACGCAGAGCGACATCATCAGACGTAGTGAGAACGCCAGTCAGAATTTTGGACAGATAACACCTCCGGACGATCTCACGCCTGTATTCAAGACCAACGCCGCTGCAGTCGCAGATGACAGCACGCAATCCCAAGAAGAAATTGCGAAGCTCAACCGCGCGCAAAGAGCTAGGAACGCGGCGAACAAGCGTCACTCCAAATCGAAGAAGCGGAAGGATAGCCCTCTCGACGATACGAGCAAGGTAGATGGGTCCGACGAGGACGATCCAAGCAAATCCACGAATATCCAGCGGGAGAAGAACCGTATAGCTGCCGCAAAATGTCGCGCGAAGAAGAAGCAAACCTCCGAAGAAATGCAGGACGTTCATCGAGAAGGCTCTCGAGCGCACACCTACCTCAGTCGTGAGGTGCGCGAGCTGAGAGACCAAAAGGCTTTCCTTCGTAACGTACTCTTGATGCATGAGCCGGGCGTGTGCCAGTGCGACGCCATTCATCGCTTTAATATGGCCCAAGCGCAGCAAATGGCCATGGGTGTTGGGGCCATGATCCCTCAGGTGATGTCGCCTTCTCAGGGTAGTGTGAGCTCCATGGCAACGCCAGCGTCCGATATGTTCGCGGAGAGGCGATATCCGATGATGGAGAATGCACCGTCGAGGCATCATTCCTTCAGCCATGGTTTCCAGAACATAGCACTCGAACAGATGTCAGGCGATCCTTTGCAAGCGCCGCAGTTCGGTGAATACTCGTAGGAGTCTCGCGGCGGCCCGGCAATGTTCTCGTGAGGTCATTCTCGAAGCAACGGAGGTGTCGCTCAATGGCCGATGAGCATGTCGAGCCAGTAATGTTGATATGGGAGAGCCATCGTGGACCACAGGCGGTCTCGTCCTGACCGCGAGGAAGCTCTGTGGGAGGATATTCGCTTCGCAACGACAGTAACGATTGGGTTTTAGTCCATAGCATAATGATGGGTGGCTGGGTTGTGTTTCGAGCGGCGTACGGCTGTATGAAGTACAAGTCGATCAGAACAAATGCAAAAGTACTTGTTGTTGAGATCCTAGCGAGGTAGCGGCAGGTCGAGACATTAATCGAGCTGAGGACCGCCACTCTTGTGCATCAGTCTGACGGGGATACGGACGACGTTACCGTTCGAGCTCCAGTTTATTCCATGATTGTCTGGCCGGGTCCTCTTTGGTAGCACCAAGTCGATGGTGGAGCTCAGGAGCAGGAGCTGGGTCCGGCGGCTTCGCTGTTGTCGCTTTCCGCTGTCCGTGTCGTTTGGTCAATTGTCTTGTCCTGTAAACTTCATGTTCGGAGACATCACCATAGAAAATGTCAGCTGGGCATTACGTGCATTCCAACAAACCAGAATCTGGACGTCGTCAACAGCCGAGGTAAGTCGCGGAAGATGGCCATGTTGTAATCGAGAATTGATGGCGCGTACTGTATCTGTCCTAGGTGTAAGGTTTATCGTTGGAGTCGTTGACAGTCAATACATCGTCCTGTCTTTGGTGTTGGGGCGATGGAAACGTCACCATTTTGCGACCGGGCGATCTGCGATATCAGTGGGAGGATGATGCCTACTCGCCAGAAACCGGTGTCTTGTCTATTGAGAACCACAGCGAGAACCAGAGTCTTGCTGAGATGATTGATGAGAGAGTCGACGGCGTTTAGTTGTATTGAAAACGAGGAAAAAGTGGGAGGAAAAAGAAGTGAAGAACAAGGGCGAGGCGGAGCTACCTGCGGCAGGTCATAGCCCTATACCGTTTCGGTTAGTTGTCTATGTCTATCTCGCATGTCAACGCGATTTTGGCGGCCGGAGGGGAGCACCATCTCCGCGAGCTTTACATGCTTCGTTTTGATTGGCCACCTCACACATGAAGCCCCGCAGATTTCATCGGATGCCACTCCGAGTCCTCTCTACAACTGCCTTACGACAAACGTCGTTCTTACATCACGTAGACGTACCCCGACTGCATCTGCATAGGTACGCGTTGTGATGAGCTTCTGCACACTAGCTAGGCAGATCACGCGAAGACCAGTTACATCCATCGTTCTTGCTGTATGCGTTGCTCTCCTGTCATGGCAATATTACTCCCTAGCTGACTCTACTCCCACCAAGTCGAGATCTCGCAACATGCATATCGAGAGCATTCCCATGTGGGAAGGCTCGGGGAACAACTACGCTTATCTCGTTACGGATGAGAAGACAAAGGACGCTGTGATAATCGACCCGGCCAACCCGTCCGAGTGAGCCAAGAAGTACTTTGATGCGGCTCTTCACCGGCTGACATCCTTCCAAGAGTTCTGCCGACCATCAAGAAGGCTGTTGATGGCGGTTCGAAGCTTACCAATATCATCAACACCCATCAGTGAGTCACTCTCCATGACAGTGCTAGGTACTCAGGAGATCTGACATGATACAGCCACCACGACCATGCCGGCGGTAACGTAGAGATGGTATGTTTTTCTTAACCTGACTACCAGACTCCTTGTTGACCGGTCTGCTCCAGCTCAAGTCATACTCGGTTCCCATCATAGGCGGCAAGGACTGTACCAAAGTATCGAAGACGCCCGGTCATGGCGACACATTCACCATTGGTGATAGCATCAAGGTCAAGGCATTGCATACGCCATGCCACACTCAAGACAGCATCTGCTACTTCTTCGAGGACGGTGATGATCGGGCGGTCTTCACAGGGGATACAATGTTCATTGGTGGTAAGCTATTGTTCTTGTGTCTGCCGGCCCATCGTTGGTAGCTCTCTGACACTTTGACAGGCTGCGGACGCTTTTTCGAGGGCACGCCACAGGAGATGGACAAGGCTTTGAACGAGACTCTTGCCGCTCTGCCAGATGACACCAAAGTCTACGTAAGCAAGTGTCATTCCAACACTCCGGTGGTCTACTGACGATACTCAGCCCGGCCATGAATACACCAAAGGCAACGTCAAGTTCGGCATCAAGGTCCTGCAATCGGATGCTGTGAAGAAGCTTGAGTCGTTCGCGAATTCGAATAAGCAGACACAGGGCAAATTCACCATTGGAGACGAGAAGGTAAGAAACTCTTCGCTGTGCACTGCTTGCTTCTGCTGACACGTTCTTATAGCAGCACAATGTGTTCATGCGTCTTGATGTAAGTATCTCGTTTTACCTTAGACTTGCCACCATTGAGTCAGACTAACTTGCAACCAGGATCCTACCGTTCAAAAGTTCGCCGGGAAGACGGGACGAGTCGATGTGATGGGAGCGTTGAGGGAGGCAAAGAACTCCATGTGAATGCCACAACTATGTAGTACTGCTGTATACTATGGACATCAGCTTGACTCTCCTCGATATCTGCAATGTTGTCTGCTCGACTCATTCATTGTGACTGCGAATTGGTTGACTTGCGGTATCCATATGAAGACCCCACGTCGTGACTCCCCGCAATCGGTGATTCATGCCTTCCCAATGTACTTAACCTCCTGCCCTTTGATGTCCATCTTGACAATTCTCGACCCTATTCACAAGCCACAGCGATGATCCTACGATTACGAACCTAATCCAATACCCGTCAAGAAGACGAGCACGCCACGATGGCAACAAGAGCAGAACGATACAAACAAGGCCCGCAGTCAACCCAAGAACGACGGGCAGGCGAGACAGTATGCTCTCGTCCATGGTATCGAACGCTTTCGTAGGACTCTACTGAATTACTGACCAGGCACTGAGCGAGTTCGCCGATTACGTCCAGCAACAGCAAGCCCTCCGAAAGCCAGCAGCACCCAGCAGCTCGACCACGAACGGCGCTGCTAAGCATGAGCATGCTGAGCTCGACATTCTCGATGACCTAGACCTCGGAGACGACAAGCCTAAGGTCAAATTAAAACACCTGCTACTCGACGCCACCGAAACCACAGACGAGAGCATAAAGCAGCTGCAGTCGATCATCGAAAGTCGGTTAGAAGAAGGACGTCGAGAATGCCTATTCGATGTCGGGCTAGAGGACAACGGCGACAGTCAACTCCTGACGGAGCAAGAATGGGACGCCGCACTGGCGCGGTTACGAACCTTACTGGAGAAGCTGAAAGCAGACTGGAAGATCCTCATCACGAAGAACGTCCCAGACAGCCCGGTCGACGTCGGCAACGAGGTCAAGAAGGAACGAGGGTGTGTAGGCAAGATCATGATACGGCGGCGGCCGGAAACTATTGATGACACGATTGAGACGAGAATAGCTGTGGTTGGGAATGTCGATGCGGGCAAGAGCACTTTACTGGGGGTCCTGGTTAAAGGCGGACTCGATGATGGAAGAGGCAAAGCTCGTGTCAATCTGTTCAGACATAAGCATGAGATGGAGTCTGGAAGGACTAGCTCGGTGGGGATGGAGATCATGGGCTTCGACACGAAAGGTGAAGTTGTGGTTTCTGGTGTGCCAGGACGGAAGCTCAGCTGGGAGGAGATTGGGAAGCGCAGCGCAAAGGTCATCTCGTTCACGGATCTTGCGGGTCACGAACGGTACCTGCGCACTACTGTGTTCGGGCTCTTGTCGAGCGAGCCGAATTACTGCCTTCTGATGGTGGCGGCGAACAACGGCCTTATCGGCATGAGCAAAGAGCATCTCGGCATTGCTCTGGCATTGAACGTGCCCGTGATGGTCATTGTCACAAAAATCGACATCTGCCCGCCACATATCTTGCAGGAGACAGTCACACAGTTGACGAAGATATTGAAGTCACCTGGAGCACGAAAGATACCGATCTTCATCAAGAACCGCGAGGAATGCATCAACACAGCGACACAATTCGTTAGCCAGCGCATATGCCCGATCTTCCAGGTGTCGAACGTCACTGGCGAGTCTCTGGACCTGGTTCGGGAGTTCTTAAACATCCTTCCACACCATGGCAAGTACGATGTCGACGCTCCATTCGAGTTCCACGTCAACGACACCTTCTCTGTCCCGTTCGTTGGGACTGTCGTCTCCGGCGTCGTCAAGTCGGGCGTCATACACGCTGGCGACACAGTTCTAGTAGGCCCGGATAGCCTGGGCCAGTTTGCGACTACGACGATCAGGAGCATCGAGCGGAAACGAATTTCAGTTCCTGCGTGCTCAGCAGGGCAGAGCGCATCCTTTGCTTTGAGAAGAGTGAGGAGAAAGGACGTCAGGAAAGGCATGGTAGTGCTCCTGGCCAAGTCAGACACGAATCCTAACGCTATCGCGCCTCAGCCGAAGGTCTATCGTGAGTTCGTGGCTGAAGTTCTCATCCTTTCGCATGCCACAACCATTCGGACGAAGTACCAAGCAATGCTGCACGTTGGGCCAGTCAGCCAGACCTGCGCGATCATCGATATCGATCGGGCGTACATCCGGACTGGCGACAGAGCCACTGTGGCATTCCGTTTCGTGCAGCGGCCTGAGTTCCTGGCTGTTGGCGATCGGATACTGTTCAGAGAAGGACGAACCAAAGGTCTAGGTATCGTTAAGCAGGTTGGCTACGATCCAGCCAAACCTCTAAACCCTGAGGCGGCGAAGGAGCCAGAGAAGTTGGAGAGTGGTGGTAAGACCGCCGTGAAAGCGGGAGCATGAACAGACGAAGATTCAACGATTGTCGATGAAGGACGATGATATGCTGTAAGAAGAAATGACTTAAGTTCGAGAATATACATCATTAAATTGTCGCTCATTGTTTGATGACTTCCCTAGCCACTCGTCTTTCCGTTTCCTCGAGCAATGCTAGCATCGAGCTACGACGATCGCGACCTCCGGGTCCGTTCAAAACGACCTTGTACTCCTGGTCATGTCGTCAGAATGTCGTTGGCAGACTCTTGTGCGATTGCGTGTCTTACGGTATGTACACTGGCAGATTTGGGGTCGCTGGCAACGATGCTTGTGTAGTGTATCAAGCCGCTCGCGCTCTGGCCCGAGACCATCTTTAGGTCCTTTTCACGGTTGAAGACGACTTGGGCGTTCGCTGTGACAGCGCATGATCAGCCACATGTGGCGGGAGTCTAAAAGTGGTATTGGTTGGTACCCAGAATGAGCGCGGTGATGTCGCTCAATGTCACAACCTGTTGTACATCGGTGAAGGCTGGTTTTGTTGCCATGCCGTTATCGTTACAATGATATTGGTATACTTCAAGCTCAAGAATAAGTCGACGTTGATCTAGGGCTGGCCAACTTTTTGAGTTATACCAACGCCACTCCCGGCAGTCTTCGGGCCGCACCTCGCGCTGAGACTTTCTGAGATTCTTGGAGAGCTTCCTTTTCCATCGACGTGAGCATATTCCAGGAAATCAGCTGTCGTTCTCGAATCATCCTACCTAATTTCTCCCTCGAAGTAACATACCGCGATCATGGTCCAACTCGAAGAAGTCGAAGATGACGAGCTGAATCAGTCGCAACCTGGCCCAACCAAAGAGGAGGAAGACGAATGGGATACCGACACTGGTACAACATCCGGCATGAAACCGCTCTACATCCATCGCTAATATGCATCCAGAATCAGACATCTCCGAAGTAGACGACGCAGACGACCTCGACGAGACCCTTCTCGACCGGATAGTAGCCCTCAAAGACATCGTCCCCCCAACCTACCGCAAGCAGCTCTCGAACGCGACAGAGAAAGGATACAGCTGGGCATCGAGTGCGCTGAGTCTGAGTGGGAAGACGCTGTGGGTTGTGAGCACGAGCGCGCTGTTGTTGGGTGTGCCGTGGGCGCTGGCATTTAGCGAGGAGCAGCAGGTTCAGGAGATGGAGAGGGAGATGCGAATGCAGCAAAGCGCGAACGAGGTATGTGATGATGGCAGACATGAGTTTTGTGGAAATATGCGTGCTAACGATGATGGTATAGCTGCTCACGCAAGGCTCCGGGCAGACCAATGCGAAACCAGCGATCTGAGCGTTGCGAACGCCTATGTAGAATATGGACTTCAGCACACGATACTCAGCGGTGCTCCGTGTATTATACTCTTCTCTCTGCCTCGAGTATACTCGTTCAGCGGCCCTCGGTCTTTTGTTCAAGTCTTGTACCTATGCACGGCTCCCTGATAGCGATATGAGTGAGTTCTGCGTAGGTATTCTGGACATGCTCATGTGCGCATCCGGCGAAACAAAGTCACACACTCGTACCGGCACGATCGGTTGCAATGGTTTTGTGCCACCAATTCAGAATAGAAGGATGGATGATCTCGTGACTTGTTGTTTTATGTTGTTTTGTGTTGTTTTGTGTTGTTTTGTGTTGTTTTATGTTGTGAATCTCGTTGATCAGCTCTGAACTTGTATTACCTGAAATGTAGTGTTTATGCCTTATTATCCCGTCTTTCACTCATAATAAGTCCCATCAAAAACTATATTTCGTTCAGTGTGCATTCAGGTACTCTGCACCTGCTAACTGTAGATCACTTCTATACTACGATCACTCTGAGGTAGGAGTGGGTGGCAAGGCGGCCACGGCGTCGTGGCAAACTTCCTACCTCGCGGACTTTCTGTTCCTTTCCATCGATATCAGCGTCACTACAAGATGCCCACAGAGTGCTAACAGCCACCTCCAGGACTAGGAGCATCGCCGTGCTACTGAAACACTACTCTACCTTCGCCTGACACAGAAAATCATGGAAATTCAATTATATGTATATGATCTCACCAGAGGCATGGCTAGAGCCATGAGCCAGCAGTTCCTGGGAATACAACTTGACGCCGTCTACCACACAGCGCTCGTCTTTGGCAACGTAGAATACTTCTTCGGGAGTGGCGTGCAGACATGCTATCCAGGAGCGACACATCATGGCCAACCGATGGACAAGATCAGCATGGGAAAGACACATCTCCCTCTGGACACCATCCTCGAGTATCTGGAGAGCCTGAAGGAGGTCTACACCCCGGAAAGCTACGATCTCTTTGCTCATAACTGCAATAACTTCACCAACGACTTCGCGCAGTTTCTGGTTGGCAAGGGCATACCCGATCATATCACCAACCTACCCAAGCGGGTGCTGGACACGCCTTTCGGGCAGATGCTCAAGCCTCAGATCGATGCCAGCATGCGCTCGATGACGCAAGCACCAGTGCCGCAGAGGAATATACCAGCTGCTCATGTTACAAGTCAGTCTGCTTCGACGAACTCAGCTACTGCGACGGTTGCAAACGGCGACGGCGCTGGCCACTCCAGCCAACTGGGTAGTCTTATCAACGTCACGAGTCTGAACGTACTGGACAAACATCTCAGTACCGCCTCTAATACCGCGGCGACAATCTTCTTCACCTCATCTACCTGTGCTCCGTGCAAGCTTGCCTATCCCATGTTCGACCAACTCGCGGCCCAGCATCCACAGGCTCTGTTCGTCAAGGTCGACATCAATGCAGCACGAGATGTGGCCTCTAGCTACCAGATCAGGGCTACGCCAACATTCATGACGTTCTCGAGGGGCACGAAGCAAGATGAATGGTCTGGCGCAGATCCAAACCTACTGAGAACAAACGTCGAAAGCGTGATACAGCAGACCTTTCCTCCTCACCCGCATACTCTGCTCAAGCTGCCAACACTGCAATTTGGACCCATGAAGCCAGTCACGTATGCAAAGGTGCCGCCTCTCGAAAAGCTGATGGCGAAGCTTGGAACGACGAACAGCGACAGGGAGCTTGTTGCGTTGCGGTCTTTCACCGAGAAGCGCAACGTAAACGCACATGATGCTGCTCTTCCAGACCTACATTCGATCGGCCAATGTTTTCAACGCAAAGCGCTCTCTCTACCTCTTGAGGTCCGCTTTGCAGCTGTCGATCTTCTCCGCTGCGCCATGATCGATCCTAGGGTCAGCGGCTATTTCGCAGAAGAACAGGACTCGAGCACTATAATAGCCTTGATCAAGCACATCGAAGAAACAGAGAACTGCCCGCACAACCTACGACTCGTTACGATCCACCTCGCCTGCAACCTCTTCACTTCGCCACTGTTCATACATGAGATGTTGAAGAAAGGCAACTCGATGGCAACTCTTCTGACCCAAATGATCACATCGTCGTTGCTCGACGCTTCACATCCAACCACAAGAGTGGCAGCGGCATCCTTAGCCTTCAACATCTCGGTGGCCAACTATCGCATACGGCGGGAAGAGGGCAGAGAAGGACTCGACGAGGGTGTACAGGTCGAGCTCGCTGCCAGTCTAGTGGAGACACTGTCCAGCGAGGCCAGCAGTGAGGCGGTCAAAGCTCTGTTATTAGCTCTTGGATATCTGGTCTATTGTGCGCCAAAAGACGGCGAGCTGCTGGATTTGGTGAAGGCGCTTGATGCTAAGAGTGTTGTTGGTGCTTGTAAAGGACAAGAGGCGTTGGCGAAAGAGGCTGCCCTGCTGTTGTGAGGACACACGAAACAGCGGACCAGATCGCATTCGTGTTGTACCTGTAGGATAGCAGATAGATCACATAGACAAGACTTCGTTGGATACTAGACTTACTGTGCAGTAGCAGGACCACGAAGTTAGTGAACGTCTGACATCGGGCGGTGAGTAGCGCCGCTGCTTCCGCTGACTACACCGTCGATGTTCGTTTTCGTTCTCTCTGTCAGACATTCTGGAAGCGGCTGTGGAAGCGGCAGCGACGGACGTTCGTATTTGGCTTGTCGTGGAGAGATGTCGAAGGAGTTGGGGGCAGATACTGCCAAGGCGTGTGCGTCCCGATTAGGTTAGCCGGAAGGCCAAATTCTACTCAATCTGGACTTCACCTCAATCAAATATCGACGAGGACTCGGAGAAATTACCGACTTCTTGCCCTCCGCCTAAAATCTCGGTTCTCCCCGTATTGGCGCTGGCCATGGTTTGGCTTTGGCTCAATAGAACCATCTCATCTCTACGACCGTCAGGCCTCCGGAACTAAGGCCCAGGGCTATTGTCGACGATACACTCGGTTTCTAGAGAGCCTCCCAGAGATGTGAATACGCTTTGCCAATACCTCTACTTCAACATTAAAGCGTGTATGATGACTATTGCCACGCTGCATGATGACCTCAGCTTCCATCTCGCCGGATGATTGTCCACATGTGCTTCGCCTCCCGGCTCACGCGAGCTCGAGGCAGCGAATTCAGGAACAGCAGGTTTATATTTCACAGCTGTGGAAGTGACGACGAGCTACTGCAGTGGATCAAAGGAAGCTTTTCGTTTCTCGAGTTGCTGGAAGATTCATGGACCTGCCAAGAGGTACATTGCACATCCTTGCCATCAATCATGGTGATCTCGAGGTGGTGATCTGCTTTCTGGCTTGCGAGATCGGATCTCGCGCAACGCGGGTGACAAATTCGCAAACGTTGACAGCCGTTGTCAGCAAAGATACTGCGACTTGCTTCAAGCCCTGCATCACATTGTGTCATGCGACACCTGTCGACAGATGCATGTCGAGAGCGTCGCGTCTCTCACCGAAGCGGGTAGCAGGATTTCTCCCTCGGCGTGCACCGGATGCTCTAACAAGCTCGCTGCGATGCCGCATCAACCGATTCGCTACGGAGGTATTTGCAAGGTGACGCATTGCGAAAGCGTATTGTGCTTCAAGTTCGCGGTGAGGTGGGTAACGTTAGCGTTATTGTCGCTGCGGTGAAGGGTATCGCGGCCGGACACTGATCCGAATTTGATATAACACCAAACACTGTGCCATCACTGTCAAGATTTGACCGCTTCCTTGGATCTTGCAAGACGCCTCGACACGCTCGAGTCATCAGCCACGACAGCTGCCACTCTAAACCCCGGTCCTGGAGCTGCGCCCGCGGATGACCCGCTACCCATCTTTAGATCTCCCGGCTTGCCGATCTCCACGATCACGATCAATGAGATAACGGGTTGCCCTCTAGCTAGAGCCGGAACCTCGACTTTCGCATTGGGAAGCTCTTGTATCCTATTGTATAACACTCAGCAGGGTAAACCTCGCGCCGCGATTGGATCTTCGGCTCAGGGCAGGTTGGGCAGTAGGATTGGTGCACGGCTGAACGAAAGCGGTTCCAGAGACACTGCGGCTTGACAACGACCTTGATTGTTGTGCACCCGGGGCCTGGCTTGAAACGAGCGCCAGCTACCATATCTTTGGACCTGCATCTCTCGAAGACCTATTTTTGCGACGTGTCATTGTTCTGGTAATCTCCTTTGCAGTAAGTCACACAAAACTCCCTGTGCTTGCGCGCGTTTGAGCTGGCATGACGCCCTGTGTGACAGACATGCCTTGCCTGCAATATGGCGAGTCGCGTGCATGCATTGTCCTGCAAATGGGCAGCACAGGGACATGAGCTCATCGTTACTCAAAGTCGAAAGACAATCAAAACCTCAGCCATGTTTGCTGTTGATTTCCCTCGACCACATTTCTCGCAGACTTGCTCGAACATCTCCTTGATACAACAAGACTGATGTATCATGGCAGTTACCACTCGCTCATTCACCTGCCGCGGCCCTATATCATATAACCCTACAAGCGTAGCAGAAGATTCGGACCGACCTACCCAGCTCTTTCGACCACGCCGGCGTGGACAAGGCCGAGTACGCATCAGTCCAGTCACAGAGGCGGAGGTCAAGTCTGCACAGGCAAAGGCGGGAGGCAAATCTGCACAGGCAACAACACACGCTCTTGAGCGCTCTTTCGAGCGGCTATCGTTCAAACTGGCGGCCTCGCGAGATAACGCTAGGCGGTTTCTCAAGTCGGTCATCACCAATCCGACCAGTTCTACGGATCCTGAAACCGAGCGACCAAAGAAAACGAAGAGGAGATCTTGGTCTCCAGTGAAAAGGCGGGCTTCGGGAGATACAACAGCGAGCACAGCTGGGGGGGGGAGAAGCCGGCAACATGAGATCAGGCATTAGAGGCTCGATCAGCGGGCCTATGAGTGTACATCCGGCACGACCGAGGGTATCCACAGATGCGAGCAAGCTGTCTGTGCCTTCACGAGAATCACGCCCAAGCGTGAGTGTCGAGAGGGGCCAGTCTCCACGGCTTCGAGCGGGTTCGATCGTGGACAATGTAATACCGGCGTACAACCTGGACGAGGAAGAGCCAGTAGCTTCCGGAAATGGCGTGAGCATTGGAATCCACCTGGCAGAACCTGTACTGTTCTTGCAAGGATTCGAGAACACGGAGAGCTCACCTGGCAACACTGCAATGCTACGAGGTAGCTTGCATATCCGGGTCCAGAAGGGCGCAAAAATCAAGGCAGTTTCTCTCAAATTCAAGGGCAAATCGATAACGAAGTGGCCCGAGGGTATACCACCACGCAAGGTCGAGTTCGACGAGACAGACACGATCATGAGCCATACCTGGCCCTTCTTCAATGCACAATTCGAAAGCGCCGAGAAGGGAACCAATGCCGACCATATTCAACTCTTCAAGGGGCCCGATGGTGCGTCGACAACAGTCACGAGACTGGACGGGCTTGGTGGAATATCTCCAAACAGTTCGCAAGTCAATCTAAGCACAAAGGAAGCACGGAAGCTCGCACTCTCCGTCAACCAGTCTCGCAGCTTTGGCAAAGGTGAGACACCATCGGGTGGACCTGGTGTGGCGGCAAAGGGCTATCGAACGTTTCTGCCAGGAGACTACATCTACAACTTCGAGCTACCATTGGACAGCAGATTACCGGAAACCATCGACGTGGAACTTGGCTCAGTAAAGTACGAGTTAGAGGCTACTGTGGAACGATCAGGAGCCTTCCGCGCAAATCTGATGGGCAGCAAGGAGGTGACACTTATCCGAGCGCCTGCAGAAGGGTCACTTGAGCAAGTCGAGCCTATTGCAATCAGTCGAAACTGGGAAGATCAGCTGCATTACGACATTGTCATTTCTGGCAAAAGCTTTCCGCTGGGCAGCCAAGTACCCATCGCGTTCAAGCTGACACCTTTGGCCAAGGTGCAGTGCCACCGGATCAAGGTCATGGTCACGGAGAACATTGAATACTTCTGCTCGAACAAGCGAGTGCATCGCATGGAGCCTACCAGGAAGGTCCAGCTCTTCGAGAAGCGGGCAGATAGTGCACCGACAAGCGCGTTTCCTGGCAGTACAATGCGAGTCACAGCTGGCGGAGGCATACCGTATGATCTGCGAGCGAGGGCAGCCGCGGGCGAGGATGTGACGCCAGCTGATACCACCAATCTGCTGGGCAATCTCGATGGCGACACAATCGGGCCTACAGAGATGGAGTTTAACGTGCAACTGCCCAGCTGTCACACGATGCGGGAGAAGGATCGGAATCAACGGCTGCATTTTGATACAACCTACCAAAATATTCAGGTGCACCATTGGATCAAGGTAAGCAAACAAATGTGCTGGATCATGAACTCGAAGCAGTCTAATATGTCTCTAGATCGTTATGCGGCTATCAAAACCAGATGTAAACGACCCAAGCAAACGCAGGCACTTCGAGATTTCCATCGACTCGCCCTTCCACATCCTCTCATGCCGTGCCACCCAAGCCAATATCTCACTACCCGCCTACAGCTCACCAGAAGGCGCCAACGCCACTGGCTCACTCTTCGAATGCGGCTGTCCAGGCGCGGCGAGACGTCGAAACTCTCCAACCTCCTTCGTCCCAACCCTCAACTCACTCAACGCAGACCGCAACGGCGGTGCAGAACGTCTGCCCTCACCAACACTTCAATCACCCGGCCTAACCCGCCCCCCAACCGCCCACTTCGGCGGCCCGCAAGGCCCGCAACAAGCTTTCCAGCGGCCCATCCACCTTCTCCGAGCGCCCTCGTTCAACCCGCCCGCGTTTGAAGACAGCGATCCGCCTCCACCACTCATGACTCCACCGCCTCAATACGATGATATCGCATCTCCTACCAGCGGTCTGGCGGACTACTTCGTACGACTGAGCGATGCTTACGATGAAGACGATCCCAACCAAACTCATATCGCTGGACGTGTGAACGTGCCGCTCACGCCTGGTGGGCGGATACACCGGAGTATGGATGTGCCGAGGAGTCCGATTCAGTTGAACGAGGTGCCGTTTGGGAGGCTACGAGGATGATTCATGGCAAGAAAAGGAGGACGATCGTGACGACGAAGGGGGTTGACATCTTAGCGAATTTGAGCGTTCTCGCGATGCACATCTATTTGATGCGGTGTTTGGAGTACTTCAATGGGCATAGGGCAACATATGGGGTCACAATGATATCCGGGAAAGGGAAACGATGGAGATATTGGTTGCACATAATTTCTATATATCTAGCATACTGCACATACGCGACTGAATCTTGATCATCAAGTGATTCCAGCCCTCTATCACGAACCAGAGCATTTCAACTCGTCAAATTCTTCTCCCTCCTAACCCCATTCATCCCCACCCCCTCCCTAACCCTATCCTCCCGCATCACCACCGCCTTCGGCAAATCCACCCCCACCCCACAAAGCACAAATGGCGCCCACTTCCACCTAAAAGGATTTATGAGGATCACAAAAACGAACCAATACAACAGCTCCGCGTACGTGAAGAACTCGAACGCTCCTCCAGGAGCCCGCTGTTTGATCCACCGCGTCATATCGATCCACAACTTCATCAACCGCTCGTTAGGCCGCGCGACCGGGTCCACGAGGAACATTAGGAGGAAGCGGGTGTAGATGCCGATGTGGTAGTTGCCGACTGTGCCGATGGCGTTGACGTAGGTGCAGTTGTTTGCGCAGACGTCCATGTGTTTGGGGGGGAAAGTTTGGAGGTACCAGTTTGGGGGCTCGTACTGCTCTTCAAAACAGTCATCCGGGAGGAAGGCTAGTGAGGGGCGCTCGTAGCCGGTCGCGAGGATGCAGAGGTCGCCTTCGATCAGCTCCTCGCGACCGGGGCCGTTCTTGGGCACGCCTTGTGAGCGGTGGTTGAAGAGGATTCCTTTCCCGTCGGGGGAGAAGCGTTTGATGTCGCCGCGAAGCCAGGTCGCCTGCCCGGAGCGGATCTGGTTGAAGACGGCGTTGTTGACCATGGGGGTTTCGGTGAAGAGGCCTTTGCCGCTTCCTTTTGGGGGCGAGAGGTCGGAGAGATCGCGGTAGAAGAAGAGGCGAAGGAGGGTCTCGGGGATCCAGGAGAGGGGGGTCTCGGAGCCGAAGATGTTTAGGGAGAGGAGGATGTCGATGATCGGGTTGCGGGGGATGATCCATTTCTCGCTGCGGGCGAGGATGTAGGTCTTGGAGGCGCCGGAGTGCTCGACGAACTCGAGGGCTTCGATTGCGGAGGCGCCGCCTCCGATGACGAGGACTTTCTTGCCCTTCGCATCAACGCCGTCGAGCTTGGAGGAGTGGACGATCTGCCCTTCGAAGTTCTCTTGGCCGGGCATATTGGGTGTTTTTGGGTCGCCGCAGGTGCCTATGCAAGCTATAACACCATCGAATCTGCCATTGCTCTCGTTGTTGATGATCCAGCGGTTCTGCTTGTCTTTGTATATCTTCTCCACCTTCGTATTGAACAACGTCTTCGAGTCCAAACCGTACTTCTTCCACAGCTTCGAGATCGCCGAGACAATCTCCTGTCTGTTGGGATAGCCTCCCGACCACTTCACGCTGGGGTGGAAGCGGTACATGACCGAGTGGATCTGTAGTCCGGAAGTGTTGTTGACTTTTGCCCTGCAGACAAATGGGCAAAAGGGTCAGCGAATGTCCTTGACAAGGTAGGGTTTCGCCTATGGGTTTGGTACCATATCCCGCCGAGAGCATCTTCACTGCCTGCTTCGAAGATAGTGACATCGAATCCATGGCCGACGCAGTGGGAGGCAGACGATACGCCGGTTAAGCCAGCGCCGATGATGGCTATCTTTGGGCGTCCGAGGTTCGCATTCGGGGGTGGAGGAGTGGGAGATAGGAGAATATCGAGGAAGTATTGGAAGAGACGGTAGATGAGGACGAAGGGGAGGTTGATGAGGTGGCTAATGTCGTGCCTGATGCCCATGGTCGAGACGGTCAGCAGCAACAGTGGTTCTACTGGAGAGGAGAGAGGAGAGAGAATGGGATGAAGCAACACCTACGAATCATCAACGAAATGTGATGGAAGCCGCGATCGCCAATGAGGCTCCGCAAAAAAACCACGAGGTTGATGGAGTTGGTACGTCACTTCCGCGCGATCCGCATGTGATCGACAAGCATGTGAAAGCCGTTCCTGCATCAAACCAACCTCCGCGGGTCATCTACATGTAGTGAACACAAACTTCTCTACAGGCAAGTCCATCTCAAGACATCATCTCTTAGCCAGGCTCGCTTTCGTATATCGTTGCCGTGACCCTCAACACCACATTCAAGACCACCGACCACCAAGCAGACGAGACGAGACGAAACAATGGACGACCCCATCGCCGACATCCCTGAGGTTATCTACTCCCTCACCACCGCGACACCCTACACCCAACAACGAACTCTCGAACGATACTTCACGCCCACCGCCTCCTTCACTCACCCCTTCTGCGCCGTCACAGGCAACCGACAAGCCATATTGCGTATCTTCCAATGGTATAAGATTCTTAGCCCACACATCTCGATCCAGATAAACTCCATTGGTACCTACATCCTCCCAGCAGCACAAAAGGCTGATTCGAGTGCTGATGAGACTACAACAGCCTACGACGAAACCCACCTCCTCCTCTACGTCAACCTCTCCCAAACCTTCGCCATCTGGTTCATTCCCTTCCGTAGCCCCGTCACCCTAACCACGGTCCTGCAACTCGAGCGCGGCGCCAACTTAAATCTACCCGCCCCACCGCCAGGTGGCACTCGTCCTCCCTCCTCCACACCAAAATTCTACATCACATCCCAAAACGACCTCTACCAAGTCGACCAATTCGTCCGTTTCTTCGCTCCCTGGGGTGTCGGAACCACCCTCGTCGCCTTCTGGCATTGGATCGCGACCTTATTTTGTATCATAGGCGCGACGGTGCTGCAGCCGGTGCAGTGGGTTTTTGCTGAGGTGAGTCGGCCGGCAGCTGGAGGGATCAATGGTCAGGTAGAAGCTGGCAGGAGGGTTGTTGGGGAGATGATGGGACGGGAGAGGAAACCGGATGGAGTTGTTGAGAGATATGGGAGTAGGGATGGAACGAGCAACGGGGAGCACGGTGGTGTGGAACACAGAGGGGGCAAGAGGATAAGTGAGTATTTGGATGATCTTGAGGAAACTGGTAAGCATCGTTGATTGTGCTGGAGCTTGGATATATATGGCAAGATATCTTACATCTAGCCAAAACTAATGCCTCATCATCTAATCAAAGTCAAAATCAAACTCATCATTACCATTACTATTCCCCTCCCCATCAGCATTCCCACCAGTGAAATTGCCATCCCCGAAATCCGTGAAGTCCATGAAATCGTCCAGATCCACTCCCCCGCCCCCCTCTTGCTCGCCCGTGCCTTCGTTTGCTCCGGGCAAGTCGGTCGCAAACAACGCCTCAAAATCCGGCTCGCCAACCCCACTCCCGCCTGGCTGCGTATTTGCATAGTCCTGCAGCCCTGGCAGGAGCGCTGAGAGGGAGTTGTCGTTGTCTGTAGCGTTGTTGTCTCCATCGTTTGTGAACGAGCCGAAGTCAAAGTCGTCGTTGTGGGATGTGGAGTCGAGGGTGAAGTCGTTGACCGCTCCGCCGTTGGCCGCTCCGTCGTTGGCCCCTCTTTCGTTGGTTCCGGTGTTGGCGCCTCCGTCGTTAGCGCCTCCTTCGTGGGCTCCTCCGGCGGAGACAGGCTCAGCGGAGATTGGGCCACCGAAGAGGGAGTCGAGGTCGGCGGCGTTGCTGAAGGTGGCGGTGTCGAGGTCTTTGTCCTCTGCGGTAGGTTGATCTGTCTCCTGGGCGGGAACTGAGGGTGCTGGTTTGGTGTCGATTTGCAGTGGAAGTTCTGAGGGTTTCTCGTCTGGGTGGGCTGGCTCAGCTGGAGGGGTTGGCGGGTTTGGCGGCTTTGAATCGGCGGTGCTTTCTTTGTTGGGCGGTTCGTCGATGATGATGGGTTCTGGAGCTTCCGGTGCCAGTGATGCCTCGAGTTCGGCTAGAACGTCCGGCTGGGCATCTGTCATGGAGATGTCTTCTGTTGATGATGGTTCTTTCAGCTCCTTCGGCTGCTCGGACTCCTTCGGTGGGTCTGGCTGTTCTTCGACGAGCTTATCCGGCTCGACTGGAACTTCTGCGGAGGGAGTCTCTTGAGGCTGCGCCGGCTTCGGAACTCCATCACGCTGACGGAGAAGATTTAGATCACCGCGCATGACCCGCTGGGCCGTTTGCAGTTCATCCTCAAGCTGGTCCAAGGCATGGTGGAAACGGTCGATTGAGCCGGGTAAGATTTGCTTCAGTCTTGAGGCCTGTGCGACCGGAACAGCCTTGTCGTCTTTGTTTGAAGCGGCAAGCAGTCTTCCGGTTTGTTCTAGTACACGGTTGAGCTCGTTTTGTAGCTGGTCAAGCACGGGATAAGTTTGAGAGTTGGTGGATGTGGCCATAGTTGTCTCGTGAGACGGTAAGGTGGTCTATATATCGTTCTACCAGGTAGTGATCGAGGCCTTCTGCTGGATGGGTGCCAATCTGTATTGCGGGAATCTATTGCGGTAGATTGGTAGGACGAGTGTTTTATGATCGTCTGAGGTCGCCGCTAGGGTCGTTTGAGGTTAAGCATTGGGTTCGGCCCGTTCTCGGACGCTAAAAGCACGCGATCTGCCCGAGGACGGGACGCGACTGCAAGTTATTGACAACACTCGATCACTTCACTCACATCATGGCGGAACCAGGCATGCTACCGATCGACCTGGGTCATGTGCCTGTAGTGCCCTCGCCTCTGAATCCGGCATCCCGTGCACCCTCGAAGACACCGGCTCCAGCTACGACACCAATCCATCGAGAGCAGCGAGAGAAGAAAGAGTCGCTGAAGAAGCGAGAGAGCGGTGTCAACGGAGCAGCAAGCACCGTCCTCGGAAAGCGAAAAGCCAATGTTGCTCATGCATACCCATCCCCGCAACGATTCAACATCCCTCCACCTCGAGCGCAGGACTTCGAACCTCCGAAGGAAGATATCATGATCGTACACGAGCCGCTGCCATTGGAGATGCCAGATAGCGAGAGACAGCTTTACAAGCCCATCGACCTGGCCGAGAATAAGCGTGGCTATCGCTACAGCAGAGCCATCGCAGATCCACTCTTCCCACATAAGCAGTATTACCGGACTACATCGCCTCCCCCGCATTACTCACGCCTGAGCTTTGAGGATGCCGACAAATGGATGCACTTCACCACCAACGCTCTTGTGACAACCAATGAGAAGGGATGGCGGATGGTACGATCAAATGTATGCGCGAGGGAGGGCACGCTCTACTACGAAATCAAAATCCACACAGGTGTATCCCCGGAAGGCCCCGACCCCTCCGCAAACGGCCCACAACCCCACGTCCGCTTCGGCTGGGCACGCCGCGAAGCACCTCTCGACTCACCCGTAGGCTTCGATGGCTATAGCTACGGCATCACAGACATCCGCTTCGAAACCATGCACCGCAGCCGCCCCGGCAAATTCTTCCAATCAACAAAGAAAAAGAACAAGTCTGCCAAAGCTGCCGCAGGAGCACCACCTCCCATCGTTCTGTCCCCCGAAGACCAACACGTAAAAGAAGGCGACGTAATCGGCCTCGAACTGCAGCTCCCTTCCCTCAACCTCCACCAAAAAGTCGTCAGCGGCGTCTACAACCCAGCCGTAGACCCGGGCGACGGTTTCGACGACACCTCCCTCACCCTCGAACCCGGCTCCGACATCCCGAATGTGATCCGCGATCGCATTCCGGTGCCGTATAAGGGCAACAGCTACTTCGAAGTCCTGGACCACGTCGCCACCAAGCCAATGGAAAGCTACGCCGACCGCATGACCAGTCTCAGCTCCTTACCAAACCAAATCAGTACCACCAACAAAGATGCCATCAAAGCCGCGCCCGGCCCGAACCACGAAACTCCATGCTTGCGAACGCTACCGCATAGCGCGTTTAGGGTGTACAAGAACGGCAAACTCATCGGTACCGCTTTCGAGAATCTTCTATCTTTCCTCCCGCCAGCCTCTGCGCCAAGCAAAACCATGGGCGCACGGGAAGGCTTCGACGACGGTCTCGTCGGCTACTTCCCCGCTATCTCCTGCTTCTGGGGCGGTATCGCTGAAGTCAACTTCGGTGACGGTCCTACTGGGTTTTGGGCGCCGCCTGCGCACCTCACAAACACTCGTACCACCGCGGCTTCTGCCGCTAGTGGTCCCGATGTGCAGATGCAAGACTCCATCGGCATCGATGCCTCAGGCGCCAAGAAAGGTTGGAACCCCGGCCGCCTGTGCCGCCCGGTGGGGGAGCGGTTCAAGGAGCAGGTGGCGGAGGATGTGGTGTGGGATCTTGTGGACGAGGTGGATTTCTTCATGCAGGATGGCGGGTTTGGGGGTAGGGTGGGTAGTGGGGTTGAGGGGGTGCCTGTGGAGGGAGCAGGGGGGAGGTTGATGGGGGAGGAGGATTGAGGTGTATCGGCAGCACGTCCGAGATATGGTTGTCAGTGGGCTGTAGGTCCAGCAAGCAAGCCGTGAGACTCGTGAGGACATGCTGAGTATACGCTGCTACCTCCGTGGAGTTTGCTGGTGCTGTCAGAGTCACCGCGTGGTCGATTGCCGATGTCGATAGAGCATACCATGAGGCCGCGATGACTTGAGAAGGCAAAGCTTGCTTGACGATCGAGAGGGACTCACATACGACTGACTCGCCTTCGGCGTTGACGAGTGGCTACTATAAAGATCGAGGAGACCGGCAACGCAATACAGCATTCTGCTTTCCAAACCTATCAGCATCTCCAGTTGAATCTCGTACCGCTACAACACTACTCTCAACATTTCCACCAAACATAACGTTTAGTAACTCCCGCTCGATCGACGTCGTCACCGTGTCCTCAAAGCGGGCCTCCAGCACTAGCAAAGACTCACAACGCGAGAGAAAGAAGCGACGCCAACCCGATTACCCCTCACCAACTTTACTACTTCCGCCATTACTCAGGGTGCCCGCGGAAATCCGCCTACTAATCTTCGACATCCTCCTCAAACGCCTCCAACAACGAGTCTACAACCGCCGCCCCAAAGACCGTGGCGTCCTCGCCCTCCGCTACCTCAACCGCCAAATCGGCGAGGAGACGTTTCCCTACCTCCTGCGCAAGTTCGACGTCGGCTGGCACCTCACCCAGTGCCGCAAGAACAACGACTTCGAGTACCTCACGTCCATCATCGCGGGGCGATGGGAGAAAATTCTGGAGTTTGAGACAGTGTCGGACTACGCGGTTGGGACGCATAATGTAGGGTGGGTTGGCCAGCGGGTGGTTGAGACGTCGCTCCCGGGGGGGACCGTGGATGCTACTGGATTAAGGGCAGCTTGGGATACCATCGGATGGCCTTTAGGCGAGCGGAAGGTGAGGTCGTTGACGATACTACAGGCGCAGAGGATTGGGTCGTTGGGGGTAACGGAACAGTTGCTTTTGTGGTTGGCCTTGCTTGCGTGTTATTTTCCTGAGTTGAGGGAGCTGCGGATGGCTTTTATGAGGGGAGGGCCTTTTATGGCGGATACGAGGGTGGAGAGGGAGTGGTATAAGATTGAGGGGGATGAGGTTAGGGAGTGGGATAGTGAGGTGGTTAGGTGGACTTTGCCAAGGATTACTTTTCGGGAGGTTGGGGGTGGATAGCTGCCGTGGACTGTTGTCGGTTTGCCATGATTGAGCCTGGAGCGGTTGCATCTGAGAACAGTATTTTTGATCCCTCTTTTGATTCTCCGCGGGCCCTGCTGATGCTGCCAGGCTTCGGTGTCCTGGTTTGCACACGCGCAAGGCTCATCCTACGGATTGTCACGATTTCGCCTGTGATCGTGAGGAGCAAACTATGCATGATTCTCGGGCTGCGCGCTTGACCTGAACGGAGGGGTCCACGAGACCGTGGTGGAGAGGAGGGCAAAGCCTACCCGGTCATCGAGAGCGACGCAAGCAATTGACTCGTTGTTTGCTACTGGCCGGGGTCTAGTATAAGACAGCATACTCGGCCACCGCTCTTCTTTGGGCCATCGACATCAAGACCGTTTACCAACTATTCGTTGCCCCATCAACAACAAGACGAGTTCCGGGACTGCATACTACTTGAACACCAGTCCAGCATTCTCAACCCAACCAAAGCGGAATACCTCTCCAGTCATTGTCATGTCGTCGAAGGCGCTGCGTAACACTGGTGGCAGCTCACAAGGCAATGATAGAAAGCAACTTCAGCCCAGCACGACTCCGAAGGCCTCTGACTCGACCACACGTTCAAGACTGCTCGAGCTGCCCAAGGAGATTCGGTTAATGATATACGACATCATATTGGCGGATCTACTACAACGACAGCACCACTTCGAGAACAGGCGCTTCAACAACCGCAACCTCTCTGCCCTCCGCCGGTGCCTTACCGTCCGCTACGCCAACCGCCAGACTGCTGAGGAGACACTCCCGTACCTCCTACGCAAGTTCGACGTAGGCTATATCCTTACGATGTCCCGCACCGGAGACGAGGTCGGTCGTGTGGCAGAAATGCTCCGAGGTCGATGGGACCAGATTACCGAATTCGAGACTCTCTCCGAATGCGTCCTTAACCCCTGGAATATGACTTGGATCAAAAGACACGCGGTCAGAACCGGTTCGCCGACCACTCATATCGATGCTACGGGACTCCTAGGGCCGTGGGATTACATTGCGTGGCCTGTCGAACAGCGGATGGTGCGTTCGATCACCATCCTTCATACGGACAGCATTGCTACGTTCAACCAGACTCCGGATCTTCTTTTGTACTTGGCTTTGTTTACACATTACTTTCCGCTGTTAAAAGAGCTACGTCTCAGGCCGTCACGGCGAACGATGAATGTCGGGCATTATCTCATCGTGGGGAATGAGGTCAGGGACTGGAACACGAGGGAGGTGAAGTGGAGGTTGCCGACTGTCACTTTTCAGAATTGATGAGTACTTTGATCCTGTGCGAGGAGCAAGCTGGATATGGCAGCCAGAGCCCACTCATGCGCCTGACTCGTCTTAGGCTGACTGGGCAAACTCCAGTATAAAGCAATGGCTTCTCCTGCCCGTTTCTCTCTCCGGACTACTGAGCCTTGCAGGATATCACAGCACGTACTCAGAAAACTACTTATGATGTCATCCGCGCGAGAGGGCAACACCGAGGAGCAGCGCTTCACAGCTACCAAAGAAACCAACATCGGGAAGCCCAAAGGGACGCCGTTCCTTGAGATAACCAAAGACGTTCGGCTTCTTGTATACGATCTCGTGATCTCGGGCCAGCAGCGAAAATCCGCACATCCATGCCTAAAGCTACGCCGACCGGGCAACCACCACCATGCCACCGTCCTACGTCTCGTCAGCCGCCAAGTCGCGGAGGAAACCTTCCCGTACTTCTTCAGGATCCTTGACATCGGCAAGATGCTCACAATGTGCCAATACGGCAACCGTTTCGACCACTTCAGGCCTATCATCGCCGGTCGCTGGGACTGCATACTGCATCTTGAAGCCCATGCAGAGCACGTTCGCGACATCGGCAACGAAAGCTTCATGCTGAACCGTATCAAACGGATGCCTCTGGGCGGCGGTCCCGCCGACGTCAGTCTGCTTCGTGCTTTTTGGGACCGAATCGGGTGGCCTCTGGCGGAGCGGAAGGTGCACACACTAACTGTGTTTGACGCTCAACGTTTAGGTCGCAGCATGCCATACATCCTCCTGCAATTGGCGTTAATGGTGGCTTACTTTCCTCTGCTGGCGGAGCTACGGATGGTGCATGATCGAGCAGGCGTCCAAGTTACTGAGCGGTATCACATCGTGGGGCGAGAGGTAAGAGACTGGGCCACACAGGAGTGTAGGTGGGAGATGCCGGCGCTTAGTTTCCAGTGAGTGGTACGGGGTCGTCTTGGACGGCTTCCTTGGTGGTTTCTTACTACCTAGTGGTGGGATCTCATTTTATCTGTTTTCATTTGATTCTTATATCTCATCCACCCTTGCGCATTACTTCCCCAAGATGACGAAATTATGGATGGCTTATGTACGTGGAGGACCTTTCATGCCGGATTCTCGGGCCGTGGAGAACTATTTCAAGGACTGGATACGAACGATTTGAGATGGGCGATGCCGAGATCACCGTGAGTCGTTGTTAGAAGCAAACGAGTTACGGGATCGACTGAGAGCTGACTCTTGTTGTTCCAATGGCCAAGCTAGGTAGGTTATAAAGCAATCGGGATGCCGGGAACCACCCTCTCCAAGAATTTCGATCCACCCTTCGACCGTCCTTGCTGAACACCTACTCCAGCATACCATATCTCGACATTCAATCGTCAGACTTGGAGCCAGAGGAGACCATGACTTCGAAACAGACAGCAAAGTCCAGCAACTACAACGAGCCTCGAAGCGAGCCCGATCAACAGATCGTTTCGAAGCCAAGGGGCAAATACGGCTACCTTCAAGGGCCGTCATTCTTTCTCGAAATATCGACAGACATACGGTTACTTATCTATGATCTGGTACTCAAACAGCACAAGCGAAAGTCCGGTGTAAAGAAACTACGTCGAAGCACCGACGCCATCCGCTTTGTGAATCGACAAATCGCCGAAGAGACGTTCCCGTACCTGTTCGAGGTCCTTGATGTGGGCCGATTGCTGACAGGAGACGGTGACCATATGGATCGATTCGATGAGTTCAGAGGCCGTCATCGGAGATTCATGGGAGTGCATCCAGCGCCTCGAATCACACTCGGAGAATGTTGTCAGTATGCGGAATTACGTCTGGCTCTGGAGAACACCGTCAGGACCCCAGATACCGGGGCCGATCCAGTTGCCCGTGTCGACGCCCCTACGCTCCATGCGGCATGGGATGAGATTGGCTGGCCTCTGGAAAAGCGGAATGTTCAAACAATGACGGTATCTGGAGCCGAGAGGCTTGAGAGCTTCGGCGCTTTCAATGACATGTTGGTGTATCTGGCCCTGGTTACGGAGTACTTCCCGACTCTGAAGGAGCTGCGACTAGTGTATAGACGACTACGGGGTGACGAGTACGAGTACGATACTAATTGGTACCGCATTGTAGGTCGGGAGGTCCAGGACTGGGACACAGCTGAGTGTAAGTGGTTGATGCCGACTGTCAGCTTCCATCAAGGACAGATCGAAGACTCAGTAAGGACTCGTACTCGTACGGTATTGAGCCGAGCCACGAGTTATCACGGAAGTGGGTCAAGTGAGGATTCTGATTGATGTTTTGGTGTTGCTCGGAGGGCTGTTGGCTAATTTCTAGATCAGCCAACGGTGGCTGTAGTGCTAAGTACCAGTCCTATTTCTATCTATCCAGAACTCCTTCTCTGTTTCCGCGTTCCGTGAGATCGTCGTATTGTGAGGGCAGAACGGGCCTCTCGCTGCCAGCGTTCAAGTATGTGTCGCTAACGAGTGACAGACCCTCCGAGACGTCTATAAGTCTGTCATGATCTTGCAGTCACGTTCGAGTAGAGCACGATATTTCTTGCCGGGGCAATCGGAAGACTCCAGAAGCAACCTGCTTCCAACAAACAAAGAGCAAAGAGCGACTCGCATGATGACCTGTCGCAAACACAATTTCAGTTATGACGCTCGATTGCTTGCGAGGGTCGAGTACAAAGGAACGAAGATCTCTAGTCACCCTCTGATTTCAATCATTACCTCGATTTCAGAGGTACCAAATTTGCTGGCGATCATATTACCACAAATGCAACCAGCTTATTTCCAGGTACTACCGACCGAAATACTACAGCGAGACCCGCATCGAAACGCAGTACGACGTCGCTATGGCCACTCAAGAATCAACACAGGCTACACAGCAGCCCAGCACTGGTACTCCTCCTGCTTCGAAGCCGAAGCGAGGCGAGCTCAAAGGGCCGGACTATCTACTCGAGATTCCTGAGGAAATTCGAATCTTCGTTTACGGTTACATTCTAGCAGTTCGAAAGCGGAGGGCACGTTATAACAAACACAGCCGTCATCAAACCCATCAATGAGCGTGGCCCGCTTGCCATCCGATCCGTCCATACTCAAATTGCCGACGAAACCTTCGAATGTTTATTTCGTACACTTTGGCTGGACCAGATCCTACTAGATACCGGCGATATCAGCGAGGACGCTCAATCTCTCAGCACCGTTGTCAGAGGTCGATGGGATGTCATCCAGCACCTTCAAATCAGTCCTGCGATAATCCTCAGCCGTGCAAATTCGAGGTTCATCGACGACAACACAAGCACGATCAAGCGAGGACCCGTAGACGCCACGAGACTCCGTCAGAAGATGGAGCAGATTGGCTGGTCTCTGGAGGATCTGAAGGTGCAGACTGTTTCCGTGATCGGCTACGAAGAATTGCTCGGCATGGGTGCAATTCCTGATTTACTGCGATATCTGGCGTTCTTCCCCTTGTTGACAGAGCTACGTGCCGTATGTTACCCACAAAAGGCCAGAGGGAATGGACTAGGTTCGCCCGTATGGGCTACTCACAGATTGCGCTATCCCATCGTAGACCGTGAGGTGAGGGATAAGAACACAGATCGGTGTAAGCGGACGATTCCTCAGGTTGACTTCGGGGAGGATCGAGAGGATCAAACGGTGCTGTCATCAGGGTTGAAGTGAGGGACGTACGCTGTACGATGTCGTGCAGGCTGCGGCTGTGATGGAGGCCACTGAGAGATAACTTGTTACTGTTGATTGGTATGTCATCCTGTTCTTCATATGCACTGTCAGCCTTATATTCAGCATCAGTGAATGCGTGAGTATCGGTTTTCCAAATGACAAACAGATGGTGGCTGATGAGAATCACACCCACACGAGACAGCAGCAAAGAAGGGACTCATACTCGATCGGATTGGCACAACATCGGAAGACTTATCGATGTTTGCCCTCGATCGGGCTCTGCTATAAAGTACGACTGCCGTGGCAGCCTGGGTGGTCCTCACCACTCTTATCATCATCATCCACATCTTCTCTTCACGATCCAAGCACTAGAACAGCCCAATTTACAATTTCTGCCGCGAGAACACCGAACCAATTCCATCGGTCAAGGCGAGGGATTGTCATGTCCTCGAAACGAACATCTTCCAAAGTAAGGGTTGATCCAAAGTCCCGAGGCACGAACAAGAGGCAGAAGCCGCTGTATCCAGTCTCAAATGCTACCAGTCCAAGCATCTCCGTACAATCCGCACACTTCTTCAAGCTCCCTCTAGAGCTCAGGCTTTCCGTATACGACATACTGTTGGCAGAGGTTCGGCCTGCAATGATGCGCCATCGATGGTACAAGCGGCGCGACGGTCAAGTCACCGCCATGCGCGACCCTCTCTGTCTCCGGTATGTCAACCACCAGATCGCCGATGACACACTCCAGTACCTGTTCCGTACCTTTGACCTCAGCTGGATCATCGCCGAATGCCGTCCAGGAGAAGCAGATGAGCTGAGCGTTGCTATTCGCGGACAATGGTCCTGCATTCACCATTTCAAGGCAGATGCCCGCTACATTCTCCAGGACCGCAGAAGGATGCCATTCCAACGCAATCAAGTCCAGAGGTTTACGGAAGCCAAACCGGACGCTTTTCGAATCCACTCGACCTTGGAGAGGTTCGACTAGTCCATCGAGGATCGACAGATCTACACACTAACGGTTCACGATGCTGAGAGGTTCTATGCTGGGGAAGACAGACTTTCCGGAGTAGAAACCAGGATCCAGGACTTCTTGGTCTATCTTGCTCTTTTCGCAGAGTACTTTCCATTGCTACGAGAGTTGCGGCTTCTATGCAATCTAGTCGACGAAGACGAAGACAAGTTCGAGAGTATCTCCGAGCGGTATTACATCGTAGGGAGTGAGGTAAGGGAGTGGTACACCCATCGACGGAAGTGGACGATGCCTTACGTTGGTCTGCATACAGGGGTTGGTATGGCATAGCTGTCCCAGATGGATTTAAGATTCGTATCATGCATCTTGAAAACCCCTTGCTATCTTGATTCGTTCTTGTCATCGTCTCTATAAGCCAATAGGTCTAACGATCATTGCTATTTGTCGCATGCCCTGTGGATCTACGATGGTGAAGTCAGACGATCTCGGTCAGTAGGAGTGAGTACCACACCAAGACTTACTGACTGGCCGCAAACGTGCAAAGACTCATCGCTGTTTGCTATCATCGGCCCTCCGTTCTATATAAAGTACCAGTCTCTGTGCACGAGGCTGCCTTTGATACTGTGATCCAACTATCAACAGCTTCTCCCAACGATTCTGAGACACAACACTCCCCGTCAATTCTTCACTATAGAGTATAACATTCAACTAGAGCGATTCTCTAGCATGTCTTCGAAAAGGACATCATCTAAATCAAGGGACGGTGCAGAGTCGCAAGGCCTTAGCAAAAGGCAGAAGCAACCAGATACAATTTCTGCAAAGAAGAAGTTAGGTAAGCTCAATGGCCCGGCATACCTCCTCGAGCTGCCCATAGATGTGCGGTTATGCATCTACGATCTGGTCCTGGCGAAGGTAAGGTGTATGTCCATACTTTGCCAGTGGTATCCGCCTTGGCCTCCATCTGAGCCTACTGACCCTCTCGGAATCCGTCTTGTCAATCACCAAATAGCGGAAGATACCCTCCACTACTTGTTCATCAGCCACAACATCCCCATCCACTTTTGGCTTTCTGTCACTCACAGGGTATCCGGACAGCCCTCCAGACTTCCAAAACTCTGTCCAAGCCAAATGGCTATGAAACGCAAGCGGGCGGCACCTCAGCGTAGTACTGGCGACAACTCGCAGATCGAGCGCAGCAGTCAAGACCATTTTCCCGTATCTCTATCGGTCACCAAGCCCCACAAGAAACCAGGCAAGCTCGTCGGACCAGCATACTTCCTCGAAATACCCACAGAGATTAGGCTGGAGGTATACAGTATCGTGCTAGCGAATGTGAGACCTTTCTCATCATATCGTCATCCCGGTACGAGGCTCAACCAGCACTCTTCGCTTAGACTTCGCCATGTCAGCCGCCAGATTGCGGAAGAAACCATCCAATTCCTGTTCCGAGTCTTCGATGTCGGCTGGCTACTCAACATGGATCAACCCTATCGTAGTTGTGATCTGAAAACTGCGATCAGGGGCCAGTGATCCTCCATTCAGCATTTCCAGACGGACGCAGAACACATACTGGCCGACAGGTGTTTTTCCACTCACTACGATGGTCGATGGGAAACTTCTCCAGCAACGGTCGAACAATGCCACGCGGACGCAGTCCGTACACGCATAGCCTGGGAGAAGCTGGAATGGTTGCCGGAAGATCGACAAGTCCGAACCCTAACGATCCATCGGGCCGAGCACTTCTTTGACGAGGTGGACAGAGACGCAAAGATGGACAGCGACCGAACTGGAGAGTTTCTGGTATACCTGGCGTTATTCGCAGAGTACTTCCCATTACTGAGAGATCTACGTTTGGTGTGTGATTGAGACGGCGGTGGGGAGTACAGCGGTCGTTATCGTATCGTAGACATGGAGGCGAGAGAGTGGTACACGGACGAGTGCAAGTGGATGCTGCCCCAAATCGAGTTCACCGGTGGTGATGTAGAATGGCTGGCGCAAAACGTGCCAAAGTGGGGTGTACGAGTGAGTCGGGAACATCCGTCCGAAAGGTTGCGACGGAATGCGATATCAGCCGCCCCATGTAGATGTTCTGGTTGATCTTATTATCTTTCTTCATCATTACTTGCTGTTGAGCAGTCCAACAACGAGCATCATCTACGAACGATTTACTCACCGCCCGTGTCTCATGCCTCACCCTGCTCATGAATGATCCCACGATTCAGCGTGATAGCCTCAAGAATCTTCGCCGCCCCCTTCTCCACCAGTAACCTCGACGCTTCCCACCCGAACTGCTCCGCATCCTGCCTACTGCTCACCAGCTTTCGTGTCTCCACCTCCGCCGTTTCTTGCCCATCAAGACTCACGACGATCGCCCGCATGATCATCTCGTCTGCTAGCATCTCCCCGCCCTCGGTCGTCGTTGAGCTGCTCTCCGGACTGCTGACGGCGACACCAGAAAGTTTATGGTAGTCCTCAGCAGGCTTGATACCGATTCCGCTGCTTTCGGGCGCAAAGCTTCGTTTCGACACCCACTCAGTCTCGATGCCAATCGGGACCGAACAGCCTCCTTCCAAGGTCCGCATGACACTGCGCTCTGCTAGTGCTTGTCGCATGGTCCGCTCGCAGCCGATCTTACTCAAAAGATCCTTTACTCTCTGATCATCCTTCCTCGTCTCGATGCCCAGCGCACCTTGACCAACTGCATGAAGCATGCCGCCATTCTCCTTGGAAAGGTAGGTCGTGATTCTCCTCTCCATACCCAGTCGTGCTAGCCCAGCAGCTGCAAGGATAATAGCGCTGTACTCAGACTCCGGGTTGTCGAGCTTTGCAAGTCGGGTTCCGATGTTGCCGCGTACATCCGCAAACTTGAGATGAGAGTAGTGCTGCTTGAGTTGCGCTATCCGGCGGAGGCTTGATGTGCCAACAACGGAACCCTCCGGGAGTTCATACAACGAACGGTACTTGTCCGCAAGTGAAGGCTTAATCACCAGAGCATCGCGTGGGTCGTTTCTCTTTGTCACACATCCAAGTTCCAGGTCGTGTGGTAGTTGTGTCGGCATGTCCTTTAAGCTGTGCACGATCAAGTCCAGTTCACCACTTTGGAGGAGGACTTCGAGTTCCTGAGTCCAGAGGGCCTTTTCGTTGAACTTGTGCAGAGCGGTTGCTTGGTTGTTGTCGCCAGTCGTAGTCATGGCCACTATTTCGTAGTGGTAATCCGGCCATGCTTTCTTCAATGCGTTCACGACTTCGTTCGTCTGGACTTTGGCCAGAAGAGATGCTCGCGTGCCTATCTTGAAAGTTTGCGTTGATGTCTTCGACTCGGAGTCAATTGCCGTGGTGGGTTGACCCTGTACATCCGGTGTCGCGGCCATTGCGACTGTATACAGGTTTCACTGGAGTTCAAACATTGTGGTCGAATTTCGCCCAGACTTGTCATGGATTTAAGCTCATAGAGTTGCGGCTGGACGGGCGAGCGGGTGCGTCCGGCACAAGCCTGACCAATGAGCGACGATCACGCGACAACAGGACGATTGTGAAACCGATTACAGGCGCTGTCTCGTGTTGCAGCCCAGCCCGATCTCACATTTCTCGCACACCACCAAGACATGTTGCTGCTGGACACTACATGTCTTCTCCATTTCCTTTGAAACAAACATCAGCTGGCTGAGACTCGACCACAGACGCAACCTTTGTTCAAAACAACCCCCTTTGTTCACCACTGCCATATCTAGACCACACACCAGCCGCCAACATGTCAGGACAACCATCCCTTCAAGTCAGCGGCCTACCAACAATGGGTACCGAAGAAGGAGCAGCGACCGCCTCGCCTGCTCGCGGTGCAGAAATGCGCAACTTCCTCCAAGCCCGCCTACAGAAGAACCGCGCCCCACCACTCGTACACAGCTGGGACTTTTGGCACGACAGGCAGGATCGATCACACGCCCCTCAAATGAACGGCAGCAACAGCAACGAAGCAGACGGTTCATACGAAGACAGACTCGAAGTCCTAGCAAATGTAGACGACGTCCGCAAATTCTGGAACGTCTTCAACAACTTCGACATCAGCCGGCTCCCCCTCCGCGACAGCGTGCACCTCTTCCACAAAGGCGTGAAACCAGTATGGGAAGACCCTCGAAACTCTCGTGGCGGGGCGTGGACGTTTCGGGTCCCCAAAACGCAGGCAGTGGAGTTCTGGCGGGACGTGTGTATGATGGCGATTGGCGAGCAGTTGCAGAATGCTGTGGAGAGCGAGCGGACGACTTTTAGAGATGATATATGCGGGATTACGCTGGGGGTGCGGTTTAATAGCATGTTGGTGCAGATTTGGAATCGGGATGGAGAGCATCAGGAGGGTGTGGATGGGATATTGCGGACGGTGCTGGAGAATTTGAGTACGGAGCTGAAGCCGAGGGAGGGGAGTTATTATTATAAGAAGCATAGTGAGCATGCCGGGTTTTCTGCTTCGCCGGCTGGCGCTGAGAAGGATTCGAGGCCGCCGTCGGCTACTTCGGCGAACAATCAGGGCAGCAGTATGCCGAGCGAGCAGGGGATGCAGTCGCTTAATGCGATTCTGGATCAGAAGACTTGAGGACTGGGATGGAATACCTGGGCAATGTTCACGATGTTGAGGAATCTACGGCACTACGGGCATCTGATGGAGTTCTGGCCAATTCATGTTATGGTTGTATTGATACCCGATGTGTTAGCCTACGGAATGACGGGCTTAAGGTAGAACTAGGAACTTCGGATGTGCCCAGATGTCCGACACAGCAAGTTCGTGACATACAGTATTATCCTAAACGCTATGCCAATCATCAGCTCTACGAGATTGTGACACCAAAGAGCCTGTAAGCTCTCTCAAAGTCCTCCATACCTCCTTCACTCTTCTCACACTCCAGCTCCCCCTGCACCCCATACTCCATCAAACAACACTCAAACGGCAGATTCGAAATCGCCTCCTCCCCCCCCTTCTCTTCAAGATTGCCCCACAGCTGGAAAAGCTTCTCCCGCAACTTCGCCAGCAACCTCTTATCGTTCCGCAAATCGACCGGATCCGGCAAGTCGTTGCCGAAAAGATACTGCGCCTCTGCGTGCTCGACGTTGACCCATAGCTGCTCGCCCGGGCCATCAGATTTACTGGCGCATTCCAAACGGAGCGAGAAGGACCACTGATACCTAGGAGAGGAGTCGTAGTCGATCAGCATGGACTCGTCTTGAGAGGGATTGCTGGTGCTGGCGGAGGCTGGTTGGGCAAAGTCTTCCAGCTGTCTAGGAACGAAGTCGATGATGCGTGCTCGGGCGCGGTATTTGACGTTGATGAAAGGGAGTTTGTAGCTGGCGCCGTCGGGTGAGACGTTGGAGTGTCGCTCGTCCTCCTCGTCCAGTATCTCGCTGATGGATTTGATACGCACTTCTTCGTGCCCGCAGCGGACGTGAGGGTTGATGGCTACTTTACTTCGTTTCGCAGGCACATCATCATCAGCGTCGTCCGGCTTCTCCGAGCTGGTATTCGATTTCTCGGCTGCCTTCGCCGCTTTCGCTGCTTTTTCCTGTTTTTTCAGCTTCTTCCTCTTGGAATGCGTCATCCGTTCCTTGTTAGCCTCCTTCTCCACTGCGGCAGCTTTCGCACTTCGGGAGTCCCAGTAGCGCTTCTTCCGTTCCAGCAACGCTTGAATCTCAGGCGCGCTCTTGTCCCAGAACCGTCTGATCTGCACCTTATCAGGGTCCATGCTATCAGGCCACATGTCGCCTTCGAGTGCACCACGACCTGCACTGGTCTCCATCGCCTTCAACTTCACGTTCCGAAGCAGCAGAAAGTCTCCCTCGTTGACTTCTCTGTTCGCGAAGTCCGCATGTGGATTCTTCAAGTTGACTTTGAGCACTAAATGGCCGTACGGTCCTGGCCACTCTCGCTTCGATTGATCGTTGTTGTAGCCATACTTATCGCCGTCCCGTTCCGTGTCGGGGTCCGCCTCGGGTGGAGGACGGTGGAAGACTCCTTTGTTTTCGGTGTAGTCTGTTACGTACAGTTCACAAGTACCATAGTTGGTTGGGAAGTTCTTGACGACCTGCACGCAAATATCGGCAAAGTCATAGTGCCGTACCTCTGAGATCTCACGGAACTTTTGGCCAAAGGATGAGTTCCTGGCCTTTTTGGCCTGTGCTGACTGCAGGTCTTCTCCAGGACGCTTTCTCATTGCTGCAGGCTCGGCGGGAGCGTTGGCAGGTATCTTAAATGCAGTGTTAGTGTCCGTTGCCCAACGATTCTGGAGAAGACTCACGCCTATTTCCGGCAGAGAGTCCACCGTGGGACTTATCTCCTGCTTCAGAGCAATAACATACGCTTGTTCTTCAAGCGAATTGAACTTCTGCACATCCAGTGGCGCGCCAAGGCATGTAACTCGCTGCTTATCCCCCTGATACGCAATCTGGTAGCTCGGAGCAGGTATTGATGCGACAGGAAACACTAAGACTCCCGTCTGGTAGTTCGACAACGCCATCGGTCGGGCATCTCTGTACGTGAGCTTGATGTTACGTAGCAAGACCACATCGCCTTTGCTTTTCACCTGCGGCATGCTCTGCAGGTCGTTCTTGAAGTACCTGACGGTCAGTCCCTGGGAGCCATGAAGCGAGTCGCGTAGGCTGGCGTCTAGCAGTTTGAAGGTGAACATGTATGATCCGGTGGAGGTCATGATCGGCGCTTGGACATCGATAACGCTTCCAATAATGTTGATGAAGGAGTTTGGCGGTGAGCCATAAGCGGCCGCGAGCTTCATGAATGCTGGTGGTGGTTGCGCCATAATGGAGATGCTTCAATTATGCTGCCTTCGTTGGTATTCGTCGGGAATGCCGTATCCCGTGGTCCGCACCAGTCTTGCCTGGCAGTATTTGGCCACTTATAGAGAATGTGCTGGTAAACATGGTCCTGGGTCCGATTTACGCGCTACTGGAATCTCTTCGATTGGTCGTGGTGCTTGAGTGTTGGTGAGAATGAAGTTGAGTGTAAAGCGGTCGATATGCCATACTGAAGTCGCGTGAGCGCGACTGCCTTAATATCTCTTGGCGCGTCCCCTCGTTCTTGCCTTAGAACTTTATGACCACCAGCTTTCGTTTTTCGTGTGTAAGTTATACAAACACCGTCTGGATCACTTTGCTGGTTACTCGACAGTTTCCTTGCAAGCGTATCGAAGGAAACGTTCATCAACCGTCACGTGGCCGATAACAAAACGTCGTTTCCATGTGAATGCGGCGGACCCGCAATCGACAAGAACAAGCGCGGCGCTAAGCGAGAAAGACTGTTTTCCATCCGCAACGTCACTCCCTAAACTCCTCCACCACCCACCTGCACACACTCACAAACACTGCAGATACACGACAACGACTCAGTGTTTATCAAAGACCTCATTGATAAGACACTCGGGCCTTCAGTCTTCACCACACGACACAGCCGGCATCATGGCGGAGCGTTACATCCCCGAGCATCGCCGCACCAACTTCAAGGCGAAGAGCACATTCAAGCCAGATGAGCTGCGTCGGCGTCGCGAGGAGCAGCAAGTCGAGATCAGGAAGCAGAAGAGAGAGGAGAACCTTGCGAAGAGGCGTGGCATTGGCAACCGTGGGGATGGTGCGCCAGGCGCTTCCCTTGGTGCGGCACCGGATAGTGATGATGAGGGTGCCAACACCGAGACTCAGGTATGTTTCACGTGACTCGATCCCGGTCTGTCCAATGCAAAGCTGACATGATGTTTAGGTAGCGGAAGAGCTCCCTCTCATGGTGCAGGGCGTCTTCTCAGATAAGATCGACGACCAAATCCAAGCAACCACCAAATTCCGCAAGCTGCTGTCCAAGGAGCGCAACCCACCCATCGAGGCTGTCATCGAGACCGGCGTAGTTAGTCGCTTCGTCGAGTTCCTCCGCTCACCACACACACTCGTCCAATTCGAAGCTGCGTGGGCTCTCACAAACATCGCGTCTGGCTCGGCACAACAAACACAGGTCGTGATCGAAGCAGGAGCTGTGCCCATCTTCGTCGAGTTACTTTCCAGCCCCGAGCCGGATGTCAGAGAGCAAGCTGTGTGGGCTCTCGGCAACATTGCTGGTGACAGCCCTCACTGCAGAGACTTCGTCCTTGCATCAGGTGCGCTTGTGCCACTCGTACGTCTTCTTGGCGACAGCCGGAAGTTGAGCATGCTTCGCAACGCGACATGGACACTCAGCAACTTCTGTCGTGGCAAGACTCCGCAGCCAGATTGGAACACAATCGCACCGGCCCTTCCAGTACTCGCTAAGCTCGTCTACTCCCTGGACGACGAGGTTCTTATCGACGCCTGCTGGGCCATCTCCTACTTGTCGGACGGCTCCAACGATAAGATCCAGGCGGTCATCGAGGCCAACATCCCACGCCGGCTGGTGGAGCTGCTTATGCACGCCTCGACCTCCGTTCAAACACCGGCCCTTCGCTCGGTCGGCAATATCGTCACGGGTGATGACGTGCAGACACAGCTCATCATCAACTGCGGTGCACTCCCAGCGCTGCTTTCTCTCCTCAGCTCCCAGAAGGATGGCATTCGCAAGGAAGCGTGCTGGACAATCTCGAACATCACCGCCGGCAACAGCACACAGATCCAGTCCGTCGTCGATGCGAACATCATGCCACCGCTCATCCACCTACTCAGCCACGGAGACTTCAAGACCCGTAAGGAGGCGTGTTGGGCGATCTCTAACGCCACTTCTGGTGGTCTCCAGAAGCCAGATCAGATCCGCTTCCTCGTCAGCCAAGGAGCTATCCGTCCGTTGTGCGATCTCCTTACCTGCCCCGACAACAAGATCATCCAGGTCGCTCTTGACGGTCTCGAGAACATCCTCAAGGTGGGTGACATGGACAAGGAGGCTTCTGATGGCAGTGCTGAGCCACCGGTCAACCGCTATGCTCTGTTCATCGAGGACTGTGGTGGCATGGAGAAGATCCACGACTGCCAGAACAATAGCAACGAGGAGATCTACATGAAGGCGTACAGCATCATCGAGAAGTACTTCTCCGACGAGGAAGGCGACGCGGAAGTCAACGACCTGGCGCCTCAGCAAGGCACGGATGGCCAATTCGGCTTCGGCGCTCAGCAACAGCAGCAGAACTTCAACTTCGCCAATGGTGGAGGCGACATGGAGATGTAAGCAGTTGCATCAGCAGTCACAACGCTACACCCACAACGCCTCGTCCGCGATGAGAAGAGAAGGAAGAGGACGACCAGCGATAGCCACTCAACGCTTCGCGGTCATAAAGGTAAGTCAGCAGTATTTTCGGAAACGGCGCATGGCGTATGACGACGACGCGCCACACGTCCACGAGCACTGTGATCCCATCATACCCCTTCACAGTACGACACGAGCCCAGCACCGAACCCGCCCCGCCCAACAACAGCACTAGCGATCGAATGCAAGACTCATCCACCGCCACCATCACAACCACCCTATCATGAATCGACACTACTCGCACCAATTCCTTCGCCCTCGCCAACGAATCGAATGGCCCACGAATGATGCACACCCAACACAACCCGCACGCTCCCCAACATCGCCATGCTCCGCTGAAACACCATAGCTCTAGTTTGGTCGGCCGATCAAATTCAACGCCGGCTAAACCGCTCAGCTTCGCCACTTCTACCTTGCGAAAGTGACTACAACATCACTTGGAACCTTCTCTGCTTGTTCGACGAGGATGGGAGGGACTTCTGAAGCTTGCGCGGGATTTGGTGGGTTGAGCGTTGCTAGCTACGGTGTCCATGAAGCGTGCGCTTGTCGGGATAGAATTGGAATGCACAATATGTCCCCATGATGCTCTTAACTATTTTCCACCCCTTAGAAGGCCTCAATGATGACATTGATTCGACTTCCATTGTGGGTCAGTCAATTTGCACACCACACGCACAGTAATAGACGTACACATGTGCACTATTGCCGTATACGGATACCTACATTTTCATGCAGGCTGTCGTCACTGCAACTTTCCTTAGCCTCAAGTCTGGAGATCTGCAGGTACCCCAAGCTTCACTACACTCGACACGCGAGGAATAACCTCATTTGATACATACCACTGCCTTCGCTACAACCCTTCCACTCGTCCTTCTCCTCGCCACCACCAGCGCCATCATGGCGGACTTCACGGGCATGATGGTCTCCGTCACCCTCAAAAACCCCGAGAACCTCGTCCTAGAGGGCAAAGTGCTGCAGATTATTCCTGGGCAGACTCTTGCGCTCTCCAATGGTATGAACACACCTTAACCCTAACTCAACTCACTGTGAGCAAACAAGCAAGACTGATATAATTTGTAGTGGTGTTTCCGCAGAGTGGGGGCAAGGCAACGAGTTGGACGGTCAGGGGAGCGGATATTGCTGATATTCGGGTTGTTGATACGGGTGTGCGGCCTACCTCTTCGCCTCCGAGGGCGACGCCGACGACGGCGGCGGCGGCGGGAAGGAGTGAGGCTCCGACGTTGTCGGCGGGGCCGTTGCGGTCACATCCGCCTTCGAGAGCTGGGCCGCCTGCGAGTGTGGTGCCTGTGCGGACGGCGCACCGCCAACCTTCGGAGTTCGTGGACCCAGCTATACTGAGCTATGGACGGTCGCCGGCGCCTGTGAAGGGGGCTGGGAAGGAGAGTGCGGATGCCAGCAAGACTATGGCTGTACCTAAAGCTTCTTCTGCGGCTACACCTTCAGCTCTACCCACAGCTACCCCTACGTCCGCGACTGCGGCTACGCCGCCCACGCCGGTAAAGTCAATGCTAGCAAAGGCGGCAGAGAATCTACCGAGCAATAGCTCGCCGTTCAATGGTGAGGCGGGCAAGAGCAGTTCGTCGAGGAAACCGGAGCACGTTAGGGATACGAATAAGAACGTGGATAGCAGACAAGCTTCGACATCTCAGGTCATACCAGGAGATGGGACGCAAGAAGCAGGGCAGAACGACACGAACTCGAAAAAGAAAGTCCGCCGCGGCCAAAAGAAAAAGGGCACCGAACAGCCACCACCAGTCATGAACTTCGAAGTCTTCAGGAACGGCAACGACATGAGCGGCAGCGTGCGGAGAGGGAAGGGGTGGCGGCAGACTCCTCTGCTGCAGCCTTCGCCGCAAAGTGCCAACTCGCCGCAGCTCAGTGGTGGGAAAAAGAAGAGCAGACGGGAGATTGACCATGACAAGGAAGTGAGTCAGAACGGGTGGGCGACGGAGGACGTGACTGATATACAAGAGCTGGAGGAGTTTGATTTTGAGGCGAACCATCGGTTGTTTGATAAGAAGAGTGTGTTTGAGGGGTTGAGGATGGGGGATACTACTGCGGATGAGGATCGACTTGTGGGACATAACAAAGTTCCTGCCAGGCCTGGCACTTATGGTATGGGATTGATGGGCAAAGCGCTACCTTGTGTGGGAAACTTGCTGACCTTTTCTGTTCGTAGGTGGTAAGAATCTGCATCCCACGGAGAACGTTCTGAGTCCGTCGCTGGGCCCCAAGCTCAATGGCAATGGCAATGAGCTTGATAGCACCAGCGATGCGGATACGGAGCTGAACTTTGCTGCCAATGGAGGGAGATCTTCATCCCGACACTCAGCGACACGGACGACGACGAAGAAGCAGCCGAGCCGTCAGAACAGTAATCAGGTGGATCCAAAGCCGCATCCGCTATCTGCGTCCATGTCGTCCGATCGTGCCATGAGCCGTTCAAGGATATCACTACCAGGCCGAACTGGAAAGTCGATACCCTCCCTCACCACATCTCCAATGCCCGATCGCACACAGTCACCACATTCTGCCCTCTCCACCACCAGAACATACGCACCTTCAGCCCTCTCATCAAGAGTTAGAGAGTCCCACCTCGCCATCTACCCTTCCATGACTCCTTGTCCAGTGCTCCACCCAAGCGCACTCGAAACACTAGAGGCAGAAACTATCTCCCGCTACGGCCTGACCTCCAACGCCATAACCGAAAGCGCAGCTAGATGCATTGCAGAGACCGCTATGAGCGTCTTTCACTCCACATCGAGCAGTCGCCGCGGCTCGCGCGCCAACACACTTCGTGGGAGCTACAGCTCACACCTGCCCACCTCCCAGCCACCCACCTTCGCCGCCGCACCACCCGTCGTCGTCATCATCGCCGGCAACCACGCCATCGGCGCTCGCGCTGTAGCAGCAGCCCGCCACCTCGTCAGCCGCAAAACACAAATCATCCTCGCTGAAGCGCAGTACGAGTCCTCCGAAACGCAATCCCCAGAGATGAAAACCCAAACCGCCATCCTCAAACGAATGGCCAAGAGCGGCGCAGCCATCAAACGCGGTCCATGGAGACGGGCAACGAGTTATATCAAAAACCTCCCCTCTCCTCCGGCCGTAATCATCGACGCTTTACTCGCGGGCTCTACATACGAGAGTCTGCTCGACACGTCCAACACCGCGCACGGGACGGCGGCACAAAGCGAAGTGAAGGAAATGATTGAATGGGCCAACCGCAGCCGCGCCCCTGTTCTCTCAATCGGTTGTCCTTCGGGTGTGAGCGGGCTCGATGGCGAGACGACGGTGATGGAAGGGGAGCCGCTGGCGGTGAGGCCGGCGAAGGTGTTGTGTCTTGCTGCGCCTATGCAGGGAGTGCTTGATGCGTTGAAGGGGGGTGAGAGATGGGATGTTTCGCTAGGGGATGTGGGGGTAAACATTGCGCTGAGAGCTGAGGAGGCGGTTGCGTTTGGAGGACAGTGGGCTGTTGAGGTGAGGTTTTTGGAGGAGGATGGGGTAGGTGAGGTTTGAGGGAAGGGGATGGGAGCCGTGGTTTGAGCGTTTCGTTTGCTAAATGCGTGGGTGGAAGTGTGATACTGCATCGATTGTAGCGGACTTTGAGCGTTTTGCTAGACAGTTATACTTACCAGGCTGGTCAGGGTTGAAGCAACGATGGAAAGTTGAGTGTTGATTCATGTCACGCTGAACTGCAAATACGTATCGATCGTATCTGGTCACGCTGCGTGCCATCGTTCCAGCCTCGCCATCACAAAACTTCTGCCAATGACTCTGACGCATTGCTCGTATGCTCTGCCATTGGTACCGCTTTTCTCACCTTGAGTTCACAAACTCATACAACCCCCAAACCTCAACCCCTCTACATTCCCCACCATCCCAACCATCAAGCCTCAAACTCCAACCCCACAACCTTCCCCCCCCTAACCGCCATAGCGGCCCCCAACACCCTCCCATAACCCCTCGGCGC
>JAABUL010001137.1_pt1 | contig 52416 bp, 65 predicted proteins | sample 5559151 | NCBI WGS metagenome assembly JAABUL01 (sample SAMN10711876, study PRJNA513368) | rock metagenome | isolation source: Antarctica rocks | place: Antarctica: Victoria Land, Pudding Butte sud
GTTGTGGGAGGGATTGGAGGGGGCGGCCGACGGCGAGGATGGTTGTGAGGGCGATTGCTGGGGTGGGGAGGTAGGGATGAGGGGGGTGGGATGGCTCGGCGAGGATCTCGGACCTGTCATCGAGTCTGGAAAGGTTTAGAGTGCTGCTTGGGATGTGATGCTGTCTCGGGGAGCCCTTCGACCCATCATTTGGCGGAATTATAACGAGATTGCTGAGGATGGGATCAGAGAGAGGGAAAGTCTTGATTGCTTGCGTTATGCGAAAGAATAGGTAGTACAAAGACGATTCTTACATAGACTCTCTTTGTCAGACCAGGAATATTGAGGCATGAAGCAAGCTTTCAGTTCAGTCTCCGCCGTCTCCATCACCCAGTCAATCGGCTCGACGTTCTGCGAGGCTTCGATGAGATGTATATCCCATGCAGGACTCCATCTGGCAAATGAGATGGTAGTAAAGGGCATGTATGTAGACCCGTTGGTAAGGCTTTAACTTCAACGACTCGTAAGTCTCCATATATCCAGCTACGGGGCTCTCGATGGTCGGTCTCCGACACATAATAGAGTATCAGCTCGCATCTACAGCAGCACGAGGGCTGGCGAGGATACCACAATAAAAAGCGTCGTGATGAGTATGGAGAGGAGAAGAGGGAGGAGATAGGTTCGAAAATCTTCATATCTGTCCACTCCACCAATCAGCTGCATTCGTTGATTTTGCTTACCGAACGGAAAGAGCCGCCAAGCTAGCTCTCCTCGAAACATCGACGACATATCGAAGGCATTCGTCTCTCGTCCGCCACACGCTGTCTGCCACTTACTACTCTTCTGTTATTTGTGGTTGTTGTTGGAGCGAGGATCGGCAAGATGATGCGCCGGCAGCTGTTGCGGTCGACTCGTCGGCTTGCTCAAGCCCGTCCAGCCAAACAGCAGCAGTCCAATGCCTTCTCCACCACCACACGACGAGCCGCCGAGGTCGAGTTGACCGTGGATGGAATGAAGGTCAAGATTGAGGGTAGGCTATACACATACACCACAGACTACGAGGCACTATCGGGACTAATGTAGAAGCACAGCCGGCTCTGCCCTCATCCAAGCCTGCGAGAAAGCTGGCGTCACGATCCCACGATACTGCTACCACGAGAAACTGATGATCGCCGGCAACTGCAGAATGTGTCTCGTCGAGGTCGTCAAGGCGCCCAAGCCGGTAGCGTCGTGTGCGTGGCCTGTGCAACCCGGGATGGAGGTCAAGACGAATAGCCCGCTGGCACACAAGGCGAGAGAGGGTGTCATGGAGTTCCTGCTTGCCAACCATCCACTCGATTGCCCGATTTGCGACCAGGGTGGCGAGTGCGATTTGCAAGATCAGAGTATGCGGTATGGAGCGGATCGAGGACGGTTTCATGAGATTACGGGGAAGCGGGCGGTGGAGGATAAGAATATTGGGCCGTTGGTCAAGGTGAGACAGAATAGATACGGGAGGCAGGTATGGTGACTGATACATGAGGACAGACATCGATGAACCGCTGCATCCACTGCACACGATGCATCCGATTCGCCAACGACATCGCAGGCGCGCCTGAGCTTGGCAGCACGGGTCGTGGAAACAATCTGGAGATTGGCACATACCTCGAAACCGCGCTCGACACCGAACTCTCTGGCAACGTCATCGATCTCTGCCCCGTTGGTGCACTTACATCAAAGCCCTACGCTTTCCGGGCCCGGCCTTGGGAGCTGCAACACTACGAGACAATCGATGTGCTGAATGGCTTGGGAAGCAATATCAGAGCAGACGCGAGAGGGCTACAAGTCATGCGTATACTACCAAGGCTCAACGACGATGTCAACGAGGAATGGATTGACGACAAGACCCGTTTCGCTTGTGATGGTCTCAGCACACAGCGCCTGACCACACCACTAATTCGACGGAACGATGAGTTCCAGCCGTCCACTTGGGAGCAGGTCCTTGTTGAGATCAGCGAGAAGTTCAAGGAGCTGCAAGTAAAGGGTGACCAACTCAAATTCATTGCAGGCCAGCTCGTCGAGACGGAAGTTCTGGTTGCTGCAAAGGACCTAGCCAACAGACTCGGATCGGAGAACCTCGCACTCGACTTCCCACAAGGCTCCGCCCCACTTGCACACGGCATCGACGTCCGCTCAAACTTCAACTTCAACTCCAAAATCACCGGTGTCGAAGAAGCAGACGTTATCCTCCTCGTCGGCACCAACCCCCGCCACGAAGCCGCAGTCCTCAACGCCCGGATACGGAAACAATGGCTGCGCTCCGACCTCGAAGTCGGCCTCGTCGGCGAGGACTTCGAATCCACCTTCGACTACAGCAAGCTCGGCGCCAACGCTAACGACCTGAAGACCGCCCTCACCGGCGACTTCGGCAAAATGCTCGCCAACGCCAAACGACCCATGATCATCGTCGGCTCCGGCGCCGTCGAACACGCGGACGCCAAATCCATCTACGAAACCGTCGGCTCCTTCGTCGAGAAGAACAAAGCCACGTTCCAGACACCCGAGTGGCAAGGCTACAACGTTCTCCAACGCGCCGCCTCCCGTGCCGGTGCCTTTGAAGTCGGCTTCACGGTCCCGAGCCCTGAAACCGCCAACACCACGCCCAAATTCGTCTGGCTGCTTGGAGCAGATGAGATCGACGCCGCGGACATTCCAAAGGACGCGTTTGTAGTCTACCAAGGCCACCACGGCGACAAGGGCGCCGGACTCGCGGACGTCGTGTTGCCAGCGCCTGCGTACACGGAGAAGAGCGGCACGTGGGTTAACACGGAAGGCCGCGTGCAGATGTCTCGTCCAGCGACTTCGCTCTACGGCGCCGCAAGGGACGATTGGAAGATCATCCGCGCTGCGTCTGAAGCTCTTGGCGTGCCTTTGCCATACGATGATCTCGAGGCGCTGCGCGACAGAATGGAGGAGATCTCGCCGGCGCTGAGGCGGTACGATTTGATTGAGCCCGCTGGCCTGCCGGCGTTGAGTAAGGTGCAGCTTGTGGACCAGAACAAGGGGGCGAAGGCTACCGGGGAGGTTTTTAGGAGGGTTATTGAGAATTTCTACTTTACGGATGCGATTAGCCGGAGTAGTCCGACGATGGCGAGGTGTAGTGCTGCGAAGGCGGCGAAGAATCCTAGCTTTAACTTCATGGTGAGTGAGGATTGTGGATGAAGCCGATCAGACACTGCTGACCGTTTTATTCAGGCGCCAGGGATGCCAGACCCACAGGTCGGGTACGGGCCGGGGGAGGTGCAGGCGGCGAGTGCATAGAGATGAAGTTGGAGAGGTGAAGGGGGTGAGGAAGGGGTATGTATATAGGTGTCCAGGTTGTTGGCTGTGCTGTTGCATGTGTATATCTACCGCGGCAAGGATTAAATACACAGAAGTCGTTTTGATGTCGAGCCACTTGGACATTCGTTGTTCTGCTTACGATGTTTAGACTCCAGCTACTGATATCCTCACAGACCTCCACACCGCTTCAACGTGTGCGATTAAGAGGGCATATCGCTCTGCCCACCCGGATTCGTCATCGCTTCTTTGGGTAACATGCTTCCTGCTTCTGCGGTGGCGCCTGCGTCTACTGGGAGGATTACCGCTGTCTGGGCGGGTGAGCGAGGCGAGCCCGTCAGCACTACTTTACAGCTCTCTGAGATTGGAATAACTTACCATCCACCTCGCCTCATCCCCGGCCAAAAACCTGACCGCCGCTCCAACGTCCCAGCCTGTGCCTTCTGTTTTGAGGATACTGCGGTCTCGGCGGGCGGCGCGAGCGGTGTCGGACATGCCGGGGGCGTACATCATGGGGGTGTAGACCATGCCGGGGCAGACGCAGTTTACGCGGATGCCGGAGGGGCCGTGGTGGACGGCCATGGCGCGGGTCATGTTCTGCGGAGTAAGCGTCTCAGCGAACGAACGGAGTGGAGGATGGAGGGGAGGGGAAAGGGGAAAAACAGGAAAGGTGGTGGACGCACGACGATGGCGCCTTTGGAGGTTGGGTAGAGGAGGTGAGGGTTGCCTCCTCTGATGCCGGCGACGGAGGCGATGTTCACGATGCTGCCGCGGCATTGTAGTCCTTCGTTCTTCTCCATGGCCGGGATGGAGTATTTGGACATTAGTACCATGCTGTATTCGGTCAGTGCTGATCAACAACATGACTGTTGGACGACAACGTACCTTGCAACGTTAATCTCCATGCTTTTCGCCCATTGTTCCATGTCGACGTCAACAGCTGTACCCGTTGCGCCTCCGATGCCGACAACATTAACAACTATTGAACTATCAGCCACGTCCTCGTTGTAGAGTTCGATCGATCAAACCCACGGATATCCAACCGTCCAAACTCCCTAACAGCAGTCTCAACAGCTTTCTTACAATCCTCCGCAACTGTAGCATTAGCCTCTACCGCGATCGCCTTACCCTTCCCATCCTGCTCAATCACCTCAACAGTCTTCTGTGCAAGCCCGAGTTTCATGTCGGTACAGACGACCGAGCAACCGGCTTCTGCGAGTAAGATGGCCGAAGCACGACCATTTCCGATGCCATCGCCTGCTGCACCGGCGCCAGAAACGATGGCGACACGGCCGGCTAATGACCGAGTTGGTCGCGGGAATGTTTCACTCATTGTTGATTTGTGGAATTTGTGTATTGGTTGCAATGGTTTGATGTAGTTTGGACGATACTTGGGAGGGGTGAGCCGACTTCGGCAGACGAGGGGATGACGGGGAAGTTTGAAGAGCATAACACCAAGACATCAAGAGAATCTCGACGTGTAGAAGTTTTATTAAGGCAGGTTAGAAAATGTCCAAATTGCATAAGTTGATGCAGGTCAACAAATCGTGTAGCAAACCCGGCTCTCTCAACAAGAGCTTGTACTTTAGCCGAGTAGAACATCATGCAGTAGCTGTTGTACCGAAAGCCCAACAGGAGAAACTTGTGAGTATGAGAGAGTAATGCAAACCAACACATGCCCACAGCTTCGAGAACCCCGAATCAACCAACCGACCACGTAGTCTTCTCCATAAACCTGGCTACCACTGGATTCGCCCCTGCACTGTCCAGGCCTTTCTCTCCGTCCACCTTCAAGCCGCGTAGTGTCTTTGCTCTCGACAAGGCGACGTACGCCTGTCCAGGTATTGTCATCTTCGCGAGATGGACGAAGACTTTATCCATAGTCATGCCTTGAGCTTTGTGCACAGTCATGGCCCATGCTGCTACCAGAGGGATCTGTGTGCGGCTCAGCAATGAGTATGGCCACTCTTCGCCGAGCTGGATGACACAACAGTCCGGAAAGATCGTGACGACTTTCCCGTTGCTGAAGCGAACCTCGGGAAGGACCTGGGCGAATTTTGCTGCTGCATAGAATTTCTTCATTTGGCTCTGTCGGAAAGCGAAATCTCCACCACCCCGTACTTGCGGAATGCCTTGCTTTCCCGGTCCTTGAGTTTCCGGGAGGACACCAGCCTCGAGGTCGGCATGATCAATACGAGGCCCCGGTCGGGGCACGGTCGCTTTGTTGTAAGACTTGAAGCCAACGACCACACCTTGGCTACCGTTTACGAGTCCGGCCTCCACATCCAAGTTCAGTGTGAGCACAACCGGTTGGTGTAGCTTGAGTTGCAAGATTGGTCGATATTGGTGTTGCTCGAGGGCCATCAAGGTATGTCCATCTCCTGTCTCGGCCCTGTACCCTCTGTATCGGTCGTCTCTTCCGTTCCACTGGAATTTGTCCAGGCATCTGTACTCCACGGGCTCGGAACCTAGTTTGTCGAACTCCCTGTCGTTCATGCCGTCGACCTCGGCGTTTGTCGAGAAGAGGTGAGTAGCACCCTCAACATCGCATGTGTGATTGTACAGAAGGTTTCGATCCGCGGTATTGAGCGTCTGTCCTCTGGCCAACTTCTTCAGCATCTCAACTAAGGTCTTCTCGCTTTGGCGGTGGTTCTCAGTCAGATGAGGTTGACGAATTGGCAGTACTCCCACGCATCAGAGCAGAATGCCCATTGATCAGGCTCGTCCGCCTCCCCGTCGCACTTAAAGCAGCGCCAGACCTTGACTTTTCTTTCCCGGCTTCGACTTTCTTCAGTGGTGCCACCACATCTGAAGCAGTAGCTGAAAGGCTTGACTGGCGCCAGCTGGCAGAAGTCTCCACAAACAACGATCTGTACACCTCCGAAAGGGATGTCTTCCTCGTCTTGGGCCGCCTGCATCAACCGATTGAGTCTCGAGAAGAATATGTTCTCAACCATAGATATCTCATCGATGACCAGAGTATCAATGTCAGCCAAGCGCAAGCGTAAAAGCTCATCCTGCTCCACCATACTCTCGAGTTGTCTCATCGATCTCTGCATTTTCTTCGGGGTCAACCCAAAAAGGCTGTGGATGGTGGTCCCATTTGCTCCACACGCCGCTTTTCCTGTAGGTGCTACTACTTTCACACGTTTGCCCAGATCTCGAAGTCCGGTGATGGACTTATGTAACACCATCGTCTTACCAGACCCTGCGGACCCAGTGAGGAATACATTATCTCCTTTCACAATGGCCTCGATAGCCGTTAGCTGTTCTTGAGAGAGTGTGACGGCTTCTCCGCCAGCCACTGGTGCTTGAATTGGGATGTTCGATATTGCCGGGCTTAGAGGAGGTAGAAACAGGCTCGTGGGATCCTCCTCTTCCTTGATGATTCTTTGACGCTTCGCAGGCCGGTCCACAGATGGACCTGGGCTTTGTGGCGAGCCGCCGGACACGGAGTCGGAGCGTCTCCTGCGCTGGCGGTACGGCTGGTAGTCTGTCATGGTGGTGATTTGTCGATGATCTTGAAGTCCGGGTTGTGGGGTGTCGTAGCAGTCTGCCAGCTATAGTCAGTTTCTTAAAAGGTAACACAAGACAATTTTTTGGATGCAAAGCAACTCACTGGTAACGGGAACTCTCCACGTGCAGTCTGGATTTCCGTCAGGCTCTGCCCGAGACGAAAACAACCTGAGGTGTCGTTGTCGTCCGTGTTTGGTTGGTATGGTTCTGGCCGAGTAGTTGTAGCTAATTGACCGTGAAGGCACAAGACCGGTGGAAGGGTCGCTTGGCTGAAAGTCCACAGTGATGCAGCCCCACTTCGTTGTTGAAACGCACAGCAAGAGGTAGGTGCCAAATGTGTCTGACCTGTTATAGCTGTGCACTGCTCAAGCAGAATGACCTTTGCTATTGGAGTCCCACAGCCTCGTACGGTTCGTGCTACACAGTGATGGTGTACGCTCGATGCCTGTAGAGCTGTGTGGAGTATGGAGACATGGAGTGGTGAGGTAAGGGAGATGTGCTGAACATGAAGGAAGTGTTGGCAAAGATGGAAGACTCAGATGGGAGAGGGCTTGAGCAGTGCCCTCGTGACGAAGGTACGTGCACCTTGGGCACACAAGATGAAAGCATATGCATCGCTCACGTGCTGCACGTGTACCTCCGTGCGGGTATGTCGCACTGGGTAGCCGAGCTGCTCAGTCAATGCCCACTTACAAAGCAGCATCATGAAGAGATGCGATACAGCGATGGCTTGTACGAGTCGAAGAAGAGAGCTGATGTGTATGCAGACATCGTGGGTAGCGAATAGGATCCGGGCTGCTCTGGCCCTGAGATGCCGATGGATGAATGGAGTACGCTGCAGCATACAATCGAGCGTGCCGACCAGCGGGAAGGTAATAATGGCGAACCAGCTCAACAGGCCGGGCAGGTCATCGCCGACTCGCGTAGGGCATTCTGAATCTCCCAGTAGTGGTATCACAGCTCTACACGAGGTCTTCAACAATGGGCCCGGGAAATAGATGGTGTCGTCTCCAGGGGGGTACCCGAAAAGCAGCAAGACCAGGTCTCTGCGGTCGCCGGCTCATTGAGCAGTATGTACTCACAAACGAGCTCGAGTAGGGAACCTTCTTGGCTTCCTATAAGCTGGCACAAAGGTGTCGTTGATGATGGGTATACAGATGACAGGAGAGTGTAGTTGCCAAACCGCCGCGCCTTGGCCTCCCCACGCGTCACACCAAGACTTTATTTTCACTTCCGATCCATCTCCTTTCATCTTATTACCTTTAAGAAAAGTTATCTACCTATCGCATCTCCTATATCCTATCAAAGCTTCAGACCGAGATCGGACACTGTAGCAAACGCTCCAATCTCTGGCATCCTGGCGGTCGTCTACTATCATCGAGTCCACGTTGCCGCACTCCATGATGATCCAATAACACCAGCCCACTCCCGACTCGGGACCAAGATAGATCGCTCGAGTACTAGGAAGACTGGCAGAAGAATTCGATAATCGACACCAGCCGTCTTTGGCTAAGAATCATAGCGAAGAACTGTTTCCAGTGATCAATCAACAGACGTCAGTCGACTCCCGGACCTCAGACATCAAGAACTCCTCCATAACAGCATCAGACGGCTCGCATCATGCCGAATCTCGCAGTAAACAACTTCAATGTCACAATTGCTGTCTTGGGCGGTTTCATCACTCTCTTCGGCCTGGTCTCATATCTGTTGAAAGAAAAATTCTACCTCTCGGAAGCACTCATCAGTACCTTTGCGGGCTTGGTTTTCTCCCCGCATGCCTGCAATTTTATCAGACCACTGCAGTATGCGAACGGGAACGAGCTTGACCTGGAGACCATCACTCTGTATTTCTCGAGGCTGGTGCTTGGTGTACAGCTCGTGCTTGCGGGCGTGCAACTGCCTAGCAAGTACTTGCGGACGGAGTGGAAATCATTGACTTGGCTGCTCGGTCCCGGTATGTGCATCATGTGGTTGACCACGAGCCTGATGGTATGGGCACTAGTACCGCACATTGGCTTCCTCTTTGCGCTAGCGATTGGTGCCTGTGTAACGCCCACTGATCCGATCCTAAGCAACAGCATTGTCAAGGGCAAGTTCGCAGACAAGAACATCCCCCGAAAGCTCCAACGGCTCATCATTGCTGAATCTGGAGCGAATGATGGTTTGGGGTATCCTTTCCTCTTTCTTGCTCTCTACCTGATCAGACACACCCGCCACCACGGCCTCGGTGCGGAGGGTGGTGCTCGAACTGCCATTGGTCTCTGGTTCGGCGAGTCTTGGGGCTATACCATTCTGTTGTCGGTTGTGTATGGAGCTACAGTGGGGTGGATAGCCAAAGAGCTCCTGCACTGGGCGGAAGAGAGACATTATGTGGATCGAGAATCCTTCCTTGTCTTCGCCATCACACTTGCGGTAGGTCACCTACATGACTTCCAAATAGGTCAAAACACTAACGAGACTGCAGCTGTTCATCGTAGGCACCGTTGGGATGATCGGCTCAGACGATGTACTTGCATGTTTCATTGCGGGCAACGTCTTCACTTGGGACGACTGGTTTCGCCTCGAGACCGAAGACGATTCGCTACAGCCCACCATCGACATGTTACTCAATGTGTCGGTATTCATGTGGTACGGTGCCGTCTGTCCATGGCATAAGTTTGTTGCCAACGATGTCGTTCCGATCTATCGACTGATCCCACTCGGCATCATGGTACTGCTATTTCGAAGGCTGCCAATGGTGCTGGCTTATTACTACTTCGGCTTGATCCACCAGGTGGATAACATCAGACATGCCTGCTTCGTTGGCTTCTTTGGCCCGATCGGTGTATCTGCCATTTTCTACGTGTACATCTCCCGAGAGTTCTTGGCCAAGATCGTCGTTGACGGGCAAGAGCGTGAGGACGCAACCCATCTGGCCGAGTGCATCGACGTGGTGGTCTGGTTTCTGGTCATCTGCTCGATAATAGTGCACGGAATGTCGGTGCCACTCGGGAAGTTGTACTTCTACTTGCCCCGAACGATCAGCACAGCGATATCTTCGGAACGGGGTTCTGCATCTCAGAGTAGGGCAGCTAGTCCAGGTGGAGAATCTCGCTCTGAGCAGATCGGAGTCAACAACAGCGAGCCCAACCTTCTGCCATTTCGCCGACGGTATACGACTAGCGAGCGTGGACCAGCAGTGTCGAATCCAGCTTCGATTACGTGGGTGCCGAAGATCTTCGTGCGAGCAGGGAAGCATATCATCGATGACATACGACGACCCAACGGTGCCCACAGCCATGTTGCGCCTGTTGATGGCGACAATGGTGCGGGTAGCGTTGACAGTCCCGACAATGGGATGGCCGTCGACGGCAGCACACATCCCGAGATATCTTTACCAACGAACCCAAGACCATTCGGCCATAATGTCGCCCCATCATCTGGAGGACCCTCTGGTCTGTCAGCCCCCCAAAGTCCTGTGGTTTCGGGAACCTCTACACCTACAGGTTTGGCAAGGCCGCCTCGAACGATCCAGTTTGCGGACCAGCCGACCAGTGCCAAGGACATGCAATAGTCTCTGATATACCGAAGTCCGGTCACGGTGAGGCACGTTGCGAATGGATGGTCAGTCGACAAGACAGATACACGCTACGTTGATCGAATCTAAGCTCATGTATCACTATTATCGCAGTCTCGGATCATCTGCGGAACGTGCACAGCTAACATATATGTGATCATCAGTGGTTCAATATACCTAGACGATCGAGACGATGGCCGAGGACAGGAGCGGATCTGTTTACAAGTTGCGAGTAAGCTCATGGTATGACGATAAGTTCTTGAGTCACTCAGCCAATCACAGTGAATGTAATCAGCGGGGCATCTGGAGGGGCAGAGGAGAGTTTCCTAAGGACGCGCTGCCTGATCAAAGCAAACCCTCGTCTCTTCAGCCTTCTCCTTCATCAATACACATCTCTACAGGCCATCAAGAATCACAACCAATATGTCTGCCCAAGTATGCCCAGTTATCGGATCGACTGCGACGGTTTTACCGCCAGACCATCCGCAGTTCAACGCGAATGATCCCGAAGCAAGATGCCCCATCACCAACGCGAAGGTACGAGGTTCTTGTTAGGTGGAATAGCCAGATCCATGCTGACTCTACATACCAAAGGTCGAGCACCACAACAACATCATCCACCCGCACCCATCCTCTTCGACCATCCCCGACGACAGTAGCAAGCGTGATGCAACAAGATGCCCAGCGATGAACGCAAGTGCACAAGATGACTCCGTTGCCGATGCCACGTGCCCTGTCGTGGGCTCTGTCAGTGCGATGGTAAGATCAGATAACATATGAGTGTGCAAAAGTGGGCGCTGATGGGATGTTGGGACATCAGTTACCTCCTAGCCATCCCAAGTTGACTCCGGATGAGGCTGGTCAGGTCTGTCCAGGTAAGTCTCGGCCATAGATGAGCGATAGAACTGTCCTGACCGTTGTGTTGTAGTCACGAACGCAACCTTGGAGCACCACAAGGACAAGGTGCATGAGCATCCATCAGTTCCAGAGGGCAGGTGAGTACTGTACCTCTGCTCAGGAATGCCAATAGCTGACTTTTCGGCAAGCCCGGTGGCCAAGTGTCCCGTTGCGAGCAATCTCCTTAAGTAGATTGGAACTTGTTATTTTACGCACCAATAGTGATGTGTTTCCTTGTTACTATCTCCGATGTCTGTCCCCCAGAAATGCACCTGCCATTCGACCCTACACTGGGGGCATTTGGAGCACAAAGCAGGTATTGTATAAACGAACGGTAGGCATTCCTCAAATGCAAAAAGGTATAGATATGTCTGTGTCATTCCAATGCGGTGACCCAAAGGAGTCGTTCACATGAACTAAAAGTGGTGGCCGAACCATAAGGCAAGCAAGAGGCAAGTGTAGTGAGCTGCAAAGGTAAGCACAGCTAGTTACATAAACAGGAGGAAGGGGCCTTGTCCACGAGACTGCGTTACCGTCTCATATCCTCACTTTACCTCTTGCTCTGTCCCTCGTCAAGCGACAAATATCCGGCTACCATATCTCGACCGCTACAATGCCCAGGAACAATTCAAAAGACCCTCCGACTCGCAAGGCCAGGCACGTGAAGTCTGAGAATGACACTTCAGAGCACGCTGCCGCTGCACCAAGATACACTGGAGACCCGATCTTCTTCTGGAAGGAGACCGGAGAGAACGGCTTCCTTTGCCAGTGGTACAAGTGTACTCCGAAATTCACCGACCCCGAACATGCTGGTTTGGCCTTCAACAGCGCGGAGCAGTATATGATGTTCCGCAAAGCAATGGTAAGTAAACACTATCCGATCGACCTCAGAAGCCCACACTTTGCTGACGACCCAACTCAGCTATTCAACGACACCACGACCGCGGCCAAGATCATGGCTGAAAAGACGCCACGCAAGCAGAAGCAACTTGGAAAAGAAGTCGAAGACTACGACGACGACAAGTGGATTGAAGCGAGATCCGCTATCGTGCAGAGAGGCAACTGGCTGAAGTTCTCCCGATGTGACAACACGCCGAGCATGAAGATCGGGGTGGAAGGCGATCCTGTACCTCTAAAAGACTTGCTCTTGGCCACCCGAGATGAACAGGAGCTGGCAGAGGCCAGTCCGTTCGACGGGGTCTGGGGGATCGGCTTCAAGGCGGAAGAGGCTCAAGGGAAACGTTCGCAATGGGGTGAGAACTTGCTGGGCAAAGCACTGATGCATGTGAGAAGTGAGCTTCGAAGAGAGCAAGAGGGATCAACTGCTACCAGTGATGCATAGCTATCAAGCTGAAGGAGTCTCACGCACTTGGGGCATCGACAGGAAGTGCATAGAGATGAAGGCACTTATCCGTATCAATCAGTGGAATGAACACAACAGATTCAGGTGGTAAGCTTCGGATGTGGCACATTGGTCTTCACCAGTGAGGTCTATCTTGTATGCTATCCCAGGGTATCTCGAAAGAGGGAACGCCTATTAGTATGGACATATCGTTATTTCCGTTGATCTCACAATCTCCGCAGTTTTACTCTTCGTCCGAGCTCTTCGCGATGCGCTCACGCCACAAGCTCCCATACCGAGCAGTCATCCATGTTGCCGCCGCTGCGAAGATGAGGAAGCCTGCAGATATGGTGCTAAACCAGCCGATGCCGATGGCTTCAATGATCGGAAGGGAAGCGGCGGTACCAGCAGCAGCGAAGAAGTATCGTATCTAGCACATGAACAGTCCGTCAGCATGTTTATCGGATGTGTCAATATCCTCACAATCGGCCATACGCACCACATAATTCCCTGCCATGACCTCGGAGCTCTGCTTCTGCATCACATCCAAGCAGTACGTGTTTAGGCTGGGAAAGCAGAAAAGCTGGGCCACGCCTTGAACGAACATACAGATGACAGGGAGCGGTATTCCACCGACACGCTTCTCAATGCTCCAGCCGTAGATGAGCATGCATCCTGGTATCACAACACCTAGAGCAATCAGGCAAGAATTGAGCCTATCCTCCGGGACCCTCCTGACGCGCTTCTTGATGTACTTCTTCACCACGTGATCAGCCCACCGGCCGCCGAAGAACGTGCCAACCAAGTAGCCGGCTCCAGGTGCGATGTAGAACAGGCCGCTTTGCATTGGAGTTTGGAGGCCAAAGCGAGGATTCAGCACATAACGGATTGGCGTCCTAAAGCGAGGAGGGTCAGCAAGTTTTGGTTTTTGATGGATGCCTTGTGCTCATCAGCCGGACTCACAGCAGACTGTACATATTCCAGACAAGACTGCTTGCTGCGAGACCAACCACCAAGATGTTGGGGTACCGAAAATGGACCAACACACGACCTGGGTTCATCCAATGCCAGAGCTTATTTGCTTTGGCCATCCGACTGAGCCCGACAAGCTCGTCGCTTCGCTTCCGATGAATGGTCTCGGGTACAAGAAAGATAACGCCGAAAGTGCTCGCACCTGCTAGTGCTGTCTGAAGCCTGGAAGTTCACGTCAGCATCAGATGATGTTCCCTTGGTGCCTTTTCGGAACAGAACTACCAGAATATATCTCGCCAGCTGGCATATGTGACTATTACACCGCCTATGAATGGGCCGAGGGCAGGTCCAATGAGCGTACCGCTGAGAAACCACCCGTACGCCGTGCCTCGCTCCACTGGCCTGTAGATGTCCCCTATACATGTCGCACCCACTATTAAGAAGCAGGTACCCTGAAAGGCACTCAGCATCCTACAACAAAAGGATAAAAGGGTTAGCGATGTCTCAGAATCAGGAGACCCACGGACAATCTTCAACGGGTAATGCTTTACCCACTAGTACTTACCTGAAGATGAAGTAGCTGGCAAGATTTGGCGCCAACGCATTCCCAGCGCTGAAGGCTGTGAAAGTGATGCATGCAAATACCATAGGCTTCTTGCGGCCGTACTGAAACGTGGGGGGAATGAGGCATTAGCAGTGTCTCGGACACCGATTTGCAAGTCTTGTACGTACTGTTGTTCCAAGCGGTCCGTATACAAGCGCACTGAGGCCCATAAACACCATGTACAGTGCATTGCTGATGCCGAAGATCGCACCGGTGGTGTTGAATGTGCTGACAACCTCTGGGCTTGCTGCAAGGATAGTGGTACTGCCGATTGGTGCCAGAAATGAGCTGAACGAAAGGACCGTGACCATGATGACTTTGTGCTTCGAAGAGAACTTGTTGTAGATTTCATCGCCAACCTCGTAGTGCTCGTCATGGTGGTTTACCACATCGCCGTCGTGAGTCGATATATGAGAGCGGGTCTGGTACAAGCTGGGCGGGATTGCTTCGATGGAGACAGGCCGGCTGTGACCCTTTTCCACGTCCTCGGAGTGCCGTGGCTGCTGGGCTGGGGCTTCATGCTCCTCTACCGCTTCTGTCGGAGTATTATTACGCTTTTCTTCTCCGGTCATGTTGAACCTTTTCGGGGTAAATGCTTGATAGGTTGGCACAATCAAATGAGGTAGAAAGCGGTGTTCGCAGTCTCGAAAGTGAGTGTAGAGTAGGAAAGCGAGAGACGATAAGGAAATGTGACTCGGAAACCTACATGCTGCATGTAACGTTGGCCTCCAACCTATATCGCCATCAAACATCAGTGCGGCTATAGTGAGCCGCGCCCGACATCGGCTTTTGTGAAGGAAGATGAATGTTCATGAAATACTGTTGAAGGTTTTGCTCACGAGGCGCTAGGTCGAAGGCGGTTAGGGGATGTGCTTGTCCGCTGCTTTTCCACTTCTGCTTTTCCATTTCCGCCTCATCCCCCGGCCCAGGCTCATCTGCTCATCCTTCGTCAACCATATATGAGTGGCTGGAGGGTGGACGCAGCTCTTCACAGGTGCAATCGCTGATTCCCGCCCGACCTCATAGCTCATAGCTCGAATTGAGCCTATCTCAACACCCATTAAATCCCAGGGTATTCGTGGCAAAGGTTAGTTCTCCATGTAAGTTGGTCTACTTCACTCTATAGAACCACTCTTCGACGTTCACGTGGTCTTCACGTCATACCGCTTCTCTTCATTGTACATGTTAAAGCTTTGACCTTTCTGGCGTGTCACATGAGAGGCCAGCCCAAGAGCTCACTTCCTACATCCAACCTTGACTTCTGGTCAGCAACACTGGTCAGAACACGGCCGAATCACAGGCTAGAGAAGCACCGATCGATGATCGACGGCAACGCTACGATGAGCGAGCCGTGCTGCCACCTTCTGAGGCTTCCAGCCGAATTGCGACTTGATACGAATATCTGCTGGGCCCGCCAGGAGCACTCGAGATCATATCTTTCGACTCACCAAGTATTGTGGATCTGCCTGCAATTGTGGCGTTGAAGACGCAGTTTCATCGTGGCCCACGGCAAGCTCATCGCTCTCCACCAGTCCACTCCGCTATCCTCCGCGTCTGCAAAGGAATCTACAAGGAAGCAGATCCCCTTTGCAAGCCACAGACTCTCGAACTCCCGATGTTCAAGCCATATTACCACGCCTCTGACACTCGCAATCTGGCACATCTTGTTGTCTATCAAATGAACTTGGCGAGATTCATGAGCTTGGGGATCCTTTATCTCAGCATCGACACGACATCGACGACCTTGCGAGAATGCTTGCAGCGGCTGCCATCAAGGAGCAGGTCATTTTCAAGAAGGCAGTCGCGAAAGAGGTGGTATCGCGGGATATGATGTCTGCCGAGGCAGCACTTCTTTACCACAGCAGTTCCTACAATGGCGGCAGACGACATTCTACTCGATTCACTTTGTTGTCTACAATGATATCCAGCTCCTGCAGCGCTTTTCACCCATCTGCTCCTGTGCGTCCTCCGGGGCGACCATCCCCCTTACCAGATATCCTCCTTATGTTCCGGCAATGTCATCTTGAACAGTGTTACGCTCGTGGTTGAGTGGCCTTGACGAGCTCGAAGCTCTTTGCAATGTCGCTTTGTGGGACTCCAGTGTGCGGCAGAGTCTCGTGGATGCAGCTCACAGTATGTGAACCTTAGTGTGACTCCTTGTTCGTCGGGAGCTTGCCGCAGGGGCGTGAGTTCTTAGTGTCGCCGGCCTGCAAGTCATGGTTTCGAGAGCTGGCTAGATCATGTACTGTCCCATGCACAATACATGGTGGTGCCATGAAGCACAGAACGAGCAGTCGAGCCGACATGAGCGCCCGCTCATCCTCAAAAGTAAGGGTCGAGCAGTTCACCATAGACTTTCGTCGAAAGGGTAGACGGCACGAACACTAGGTCTTACGATTGATTGACACCTTATAAATGCGATTAACGTGAGTGAGCAAGGTGGCTGAGCTCTGGAGACTACCGAAGAAAACTTTGCATGAAGCTTTACGTGAGCGAGATATGCTATGAAGTAAAAGACTCCAGGCCCCAGCAAGCTCAATGGGCTGCTAAAGAACTGGTGCCCCCTCTTGCCGCCGGCTACCAGCCGGTGCCCGCCGGCGCTTCTGCCCCATGGGCGCCACCTCTTGCGACAGCCGAAGTGCTGACCTTTCTTGCCTGCCTCTCTGCGATTCCTTTGTGACAGCGTACAGGCGAGACTTGCTTCAATGCCATCTAAGGGAATGGTTTCATCAGCGGACGATGTGCAATGTCATGAATCACTCTAGTCAGGCGTGTAGACTCCCATGCATCTCAAGTCATCGCTACATCACCCGTCCAGAGCCCAGTTGGACAAGGCGGCGAGTAGTCGGTTGGTGGTGGAGATGGGGGTTGGCGAGGAGGTTGAAAGTGGTCGTGAATGGCGAAGAGTTGAAAGTGATTGGAGGTGGCTGAGAGTCGAGGGAGTTGGTGTTGTGTTGTCGAATGAAGGTAGGGCACGCTCGTAAACGCTTTCGATAGCCAGCACACAGAGAGGCAGCAACAGCAGATGGAGAGGAAGGAAGAACAAGACGCAAGCCAATTGATGGCGGATGAGACGAGTCGACAAGTTTGAGATTTGGGGGAAGAAACTGTTTCTTAAATAGTGGAGGGGTCATGTGTGCAATCAACGCCGTATCAATCTCGAAGCGCTAGGCCCATTGCAATGAGTGGGTCCCGCTTCGCCTGCAGGAAACGAAAGAGGAAGGAACGCAATCTCACATGTTTGCTTGGCGTTCTGCCTCGATGCGACGACAGCGATCGCTTACGGGCATTGGACTCACCACAGTAGGGATGGAAAGTTCCTGATCATTTTGCGCACGCCGAAGTTCGATGAGCGGGTCATCGACGGGCATGTAATTGTCACGTGATCGTCATACCTGTGTCCGGACGGCAGCCATCTCCTTCTCCACCTGGAAAGACTCTGCGGTGGATTTGGTGGCAAGCTGACGCATACGATGCGGCGTTCATGCAATGGGAGTGTGGCTTCATGCGGAATATCTCGAAGTACTTTTGTAAGCCTCTTTCAAGGTTGAGCTTATCTTGCGGGTGGCCATCATTTCCCGCACTCACGTGAAATCAAGAACCTCTCCCCTATTCGCCAGCGCATGCTGTTGAAGCACTTGGGTATCGTCGTGGAGCGCTCATTCCTGGCCTGGCCAGACCTCATCAGCAATCGCACGTACTAGCTTTAGTTTCTTCCTCATATCTTCATTGCCGAGATCGTTTCCTTCACTGAAAGAACACGGAGAACATTAGCAATGCGGCATACTTGTGGGCTTCACAGACTCACGCATGGCTTGCAAACCCGCACTGTGGCGACACCGAAAGCCTCTGCAGCGCTTCTTCCCGGCTCACCTTCGAGCCCTCAGTGATGTAGTCAGCCGCTTTGTGGACACGATCCGCCATCTCCTTCTGGTCTTCTAGCTCCGGGAACTTCGAAGTCACCACGCCGACCACAACGTTTTTGTCCTTGGGCAAGTACTTGAGCGGCTCAAAGCCTCCCGCGCGGGGTGTGTCGTATTCAAGGTAGTACGTCGATACGTTGAGGTTGTTGAATATCTTGGAAGCGATACGGTCGTAGGCACCCTCGCTAAAGTGCTTCGAGCCGACATAATTGCCTCTGCACAGGCGAATACCCAGGTGGAAATCCGCAGGACGTTCGAAGCAGGCGTTGTAAAACTTCAGGTAAGCATCGAACTGCTCGTCGGCGGTCTGGAAGTTCTCCGGATCGTTCTTCCAGCCGTCCAGCATAGCCTCGGAGCAGAAGTCTGGGAGCACTATCAGCACCAGATTCCGAAGACGAATACGTGGACATACAAGCAAGATTGGGATCATCTACTTGACCATTGCGAAGGCCAGCGTCATACAGGATCTTGAGCTCGGTCTGGTATGCCTTGGCAACATCTGCGAAGTACTCGTCGTCCGTGTTGTAGGCGTCCGAGGTGTAGGCTCTGCCTGGGCCGTACCGGAAGTGGTACCTGATAGCCAGTCAGCATTGTGGCTTGCAACCCAACGAAATGGTATTACCAGGATGGACTTGTCAACGTGAGCTTGATGTTCTACTTCTGGTCAGCTTGAGCACTTTGATGATCATGTGAATGGACGCACCTTCCACTGGTCCTGCGGTAATATGCTCTTCATATACTCCAGTTCAGGCAAGAAGCTCGACTTTCCAGTATGCCAGATCTTGCCGGTAGCAACAGTCACAGCATTGGGGACGGTCTTTGCATGCATGAAGCTCTTTACATCTGTCGTATCGCTGTCAGCAAAGGCCAGAATATAGGGCTCTCGTGTGCTGACCAGGTGCGTAGGCTCGAAAGATCGATTGATCATAACCCGACTCCCTGAGGTTGATCTCCTCCATACCATTAAGCGTCTCGAAGAACGTTCCCCAGAATTGATGGCGTGAGTATTCGCCATTAGTGATGCTGCGGATGTCACAGTCCTGCTGCAACTTCACGACATCTTTGATAGCGTTCTATTCGATGGGCACAAGAGACTCTTGTGCCGCAGTCTTGTCCGCTACTGCATATCGCTGCTTAACCAGAGCTTCTGGTCGTAGCAGCGGGCCGATATGCTCTGCTCTGAAGGGTGGATTCCGTGGTGAAGACATTTTGCAGGACGCTAATCGACAATGATGTCCAGATGGAAAGTCGACATTGCCTCTCCCAAACTCTGTTCATCAGAAGCCCCTCTTCTGGTCTTCAGTGTCATGGCCCCACCACCTGTTCGAGAACCAGGATGCAGGTACCGGTCTTTGACCGAGACGGCATTTCAGGCTGAGCGCATGTGCCGCAGCGCGGTGGGTGCTTTGGATGTTGTTCTTCGCGATATTGCTCTTTGAACGTCTTCTCCTTCATGGCCCAAATTTCTTCAGTCCGTCCTCGGAAGGTTACAGACGAAGCCAAACATGTATTCTGCGTTTGAAGAGCAGACTGATGGCATTTGACATCGTTGTGACCACGGTCGACCCCTGGCAATGGTGCCCGTCGATGTTTTCGATCCTTGGTATACTCCAACGTTGCACAACACGGCTGCACAAGAAGTCTTGTGGTCACAGATGACCGTTCGGTCATTGCATACGGTTAGTTAGGTACGGTGATATGTTATATGCTTGACAATAGCTTTTAATCTTCGTATACATTCTCTACCATTTGTTCAGCAAAACAGAAACTATATCTGGACCACCTCCTCTCGCGACCTCTTCTACAAGCTATCGATCTTCAGTAGCCATCGACAAAACACAACGAAAGCAAAAGAATGATTGCCGACGCCAGGATCGAATTGGCGCTTCCGCCTCACCACAGAGTATGAGGGCGGTGCTCTAGCCAACTAAGCTAATCAGCATTGTAGCTAGGAGATTCGAACTCCTCGTCTCCGTCTTGTCAGAACGGCGCCTTAACCAGATTGGCCAACCGGCTGATTGGATGGTTGTTGAGAGCAGAATCTTGAAGACAGTATATGTTGGTTGATATTGTGAGTCACTCGAAGGAGTGAGTTAGAGTGGTGGCCATGGAGATGGTGGTGCACAGCCCGCGACATCTCGACGAGCTCGTAGAAGTATGCTAGCGTCGCAGAAACTCCATTCCATTCCATGCAGACGTGGCGGGAGAGTCCTATCAGTGTACAGTCGCAGTCTCTAGTCCATTGCCTTGAATGATGCCCTGCTGATCGGCCACTTCAGCACCACTCGTACTTTGCCCGGCATCCGACTTCACTTGGTCGAAGAACTCCGTCATATCGACTGCTAGTACCGCATTCGACCTCACGACCTGTTTCTCGTCCGCCGAAGCCTGCCTCAGCATATGCAGAAACGGGTCTGGATCTCCAATCGTATCCGGGTCACTGTCATGCAGTCTCGTCTTGTTCGCTTGGCTAGTCGGGTTCACAGTATCGACAAATATCTGTCTGCGAACCTCTGCATACTTCTCCAGCACAGTCTCACTCGTCTTGCTCTCATATATCACAATCAAGCTGTCTGCCAGCGCTGCAGCATCCATTATCCCACCCGTCAGTCCCAGACCACCAAATAGATTGCAGAGATGAGCCGCATCGCCTGCCAACATCACCTGGCCCTTTTTGAACGTACTGGCACACCGCTGGTTCAGTCGGTATGGGCTCATTTGCTGCAATTCCCACCTTTGCTCGCCGTTCACTTTGCCCTCGCCAGGAAACATCGCGGCATACTTCATTGGCATCCTCTCCTTCAGCTCGTCGTCAGTCAGACCAGGCTTCTCGCCATACGAAACCCTCCACAGTCCTTCGTTGTTGATTCGACCCATGAGCGCCCAGTGATCGGGATCAACCATGAAGTTCCCGTCTTTCCAGCCGTGCGCAGCAAAGTCGAAGTACACGTTCGTGCTGACGAGCTGTTCTTCGTAGGTGAATCCATCGAACGAGATATCCAGGAGCCGACGCATGGTTGAGCGACCACCGTCGGCTGCGACGCAGTATGTTGCGGTTAATTGTCTAGACTGGCCGTCGGAGTCTTCGACTGTAAGAACAACATCATCGCCACTCGACTGATCCACCGCGGTAACTTTAGTGTTGAACAAGACTTCAGCATTCTTGCACCCCTTCAGATGCTCCAGAACGATGTCCGCGAGCAGGTGCTGCCCGATCGTAAGATTCTCGTACGGGAACTCCTTCGAAGGCGCTCGGTCAATCTCGGCAATGACTTCTTTTGTCCTCGTACTTCGCCAGCAGAGACCAGTACCCGCACTGCCGATTCTGCGGCAGTCGTCCAGAACACCGGCTCGATCGAGTTCCTTGACCGCAATGGGGTGGTAGGCCATCGCTCGAGGTGAGGCATCGATGGCGGCGAGTGCTTCCACACATTTGACTCGGATGTCGGCTTGTGCAAGGCGGAGGGTTGTGAGGAGGCCTACTGGCCCAGCACCCACGATTAGGACTGAGAGGTCTCTCATTGCCGGACGCACTGTTGATAGGGACCTGGCGGCCCAGGGAAGGATGTCTACGCTCGCCACGTGCTATAGATCGTCGGAGTCGCCAGTAGGATTCGACTTAGTCCCGGACAACTTGCGTAGAAGTTCAACAAGGTGTCATGACCATCTGGTTATGTTATCATCTCGAGTCTTGCTTCTTCGGGAATGCATTGCCACCTAATGCTGCAATCAACATCCTGGTCTTCGATCTCGGCTAAGATGAGATGTGATGCTAAGAGCCGCATAGAACAAGCTGAGAGCTGTTCAGTGTTCACGTGGAGAGCATGCGGGACTTCGTGCATGTCTCCACATCAGTATCGGCATATCGATGAGAAGATCAGGCGAACTTGCCGTGCTGGTTGTAGGTCACTTTCGAGTAGGACTCTGATCATAGCACTTGCGAAGATGAAACGGGTATAAATGTGCAGATGGAAGAAGTAGAAATGTGTAATATCAAAGTCAACAGCTTCTCCTACCTCATTTTCGTCAACCTCGACTAGTCGGTCAATCAAATCGCCTGGAGACGTTCCAAAGGCGCCTTCGGCCATTACCATGTCTGCTTGCTAGCCATGATAACACTGCTTCCACCGATCGTATCTCCGGCCACCGAAAGCCCACAGCCAACTTCCTTCGAATCTTCTCGGCGTTGGTATGCTGCTTGTTGTCATAGACATAGTAGTATGCGTAGCAAGGGGAAGCTTGTGGTTCGGGATGCCGGGACGCCTACGGAGTAATATTTGCTGTTCACACGACCTTGACGCGTGCCTTACCTAGATCGATCTCCCTTCTCGAGCTTCTCATGCCTCTGCACATGCTAAGCGACTCTCGAGGCAGCTTTATCCGAGTTTTGAAGATGCCGCTTTGCTGATAACGGCCATCTTCTCCATGGTGCCTGTAGTTGATGTGTGTGTCCGCAGTCCGAATCATCAAGGTCGTAACAATGCCGGTAACGAGTCGAGGCGGCCGTCACCAGACACGAGCCATGACTAGTACACGAGCGACGTACTACCGTCCCTCCCTGCAAGCGTTGCTTTGTGGTGTCGTTCGGGGGGTGTGGCGCATCAGTCCGCCCCGATCGTCGGCCTACAGCCACAGCGTCGAACGGGAATTCCACAATGCTCTTCCGCACGCAGATCAGCATGATGAGTTTCGTGATGCCACAGGCTCACGGCACAAGATAAACCTATCAGGTCTTCCCTTCCATCCAGAGAGGCCTTAGCGGCAGGCACGTTTGCTTCAGGGAAGGATCTGCCGAGGACAGCACCACTACCACCGACCACACCTCCTCCTCCCCTACCCACTACCGCTCCTCTGTCAGCATCGGACGCTACAGCAACGAACGCGGCAGAGTAGCGAGTAGGCCGTGTCCAGCTTGATGAGGATGATATGCGTTCAAAGCCTGTCACCGCCTGATCGACAGCGAGAGCTCAAGTTGCCCACCCGCCCAGTGCGCCACACGCGCTCCAAACCTGCGACACATGTGGCAGAAGAGCTGTATAGAGAAGGCAGCGTGGCTGCTACGACGAAGCGCCAATGACAGGAGCGATGAAAAGCATGCCGAGATACCACGCGAAGGACACGGAGGACCGGCTCGACACCAGCCCGCCACGGTCAGAACGACCAGCATGAAAGCCCTGGTCTCGAAGATTTCGACCCCCGACTCAAGCACAAAATGTGAAACGCGAGGCGCTTACGGAGAGGCACCTGCGCCTGCCATACGCTCTGGTCGGGCCTGCTGTCAATCCGGCATGGAGCACATAACACTCAGGCTCAGGCTCGCTCCCGCCTCTCGGATCGTACAAAACGTCAGTACCCGGGGCCAATGACCTACTGGAAGACGTCGGCATGCCAAAGACTGGCGCGCAAAGATTCAGAAGTGGACCCGGCACACACTGCACGGCGACCGCTCACCTATATTTCGCCTACAGCTGCCCGTATGCCAGGTGTCTGGCTCAGCTCCAACGCTCGGCTCGGACAGCTGCGGTTGCTGGTTGCCGTCAATATGATGGCCATCGTTGGCCTGACTCGCCAATTTTTCAACAGATGTCTGCCTCCCGGGTCTGTGTACTCAGCATGGCACAGTGGATCCTGTTTCTCAGGCTTCAGTCTCGATCTCCCAAAACCTTCCGGTCCACGAGCAGTACGGCAGCTCTTCCGGAAGGTATACTGGATCATGCAGATGTCATATCGGCCCAATTGGTCAAGGGTTCCAGGATCAAAGGTACCGTATACATGAGGTCCAGTTCACAAAGGTGAAAATAAGCTCCGTATCATGCTCTCTCCCGGCGGCGATCTCACCGCTGCTCTCCCAGTGGTATTTGATCCTCCGATTGAGGTGCTCGACCGAGCGCTTTCCTTGTCCCCAGTCTCCGGAGCGCCAAATGAAAGGAGTTATACCATATGGCCCGAAATATCGTGATTTTGCCAACGGGAGACAGCCATGTTCGGCATAGATGTAAGACCAATCTTCTGACGCACTGTGCTCAGGGGAGCATTTCGAAGGGTTCGAAAGGAAGCTACCTTGCCTTAAAGATCTGATGCGGCCATATTTTCCGGAGGAGGTACTCTCGTCAGGAATGCCAAAGGGCTTGCTGATGAGCCAGATCTGGCAGACGCCCTTAGGGCTGCCAGGAGTGGTATACCTACTGCCGCCTTGACTGGCATGAGATCACCCTTCGCGGTGGCCGTCCGACCACTTTTTCTGCCCCCGATCTCCGGCACACAGCTGGAAGGGAATGTATCAAGTGGCTGGAAATTACGCAGTCTTCACAAGCAGAGGAAGCTACGTCCGGCGCAGATGAAAGGTCACGCTGAGACCCGTTCCAAGAGCTCAACACCATACGAATCACCTGACGTCCCTACCGCAAGCATATCCGGAGAGGTGTTCTTCAAGGTGGGGATGCCGGGTGAGTATGCCCAAGAGCCTGAAGGTGAGCCAAATCTGGCAGACGCTTTCGGGGAATATCTGCATGACCCAGGTAGGTGATCTTCCTGGCAAGTATGGATATCCTCCTCTTCTATCTTCCGTGCTGTGTTCTCAAGGTGCTTGCTGGTGGTGATGCCACTACAGTGGCTGCTGGCAGAGTTTGCTGCAGGTGGTGGCGACGGGGGGTCGCAGGAGCTGTTTGCCACAGTCAGTGTCGCTCTGGCCTGTTTAACAAAGGGCTCGGAGCTCGTCGCGCTGATTACTGCAGCAAGCAGACCTACTCTGATGGTGGTGGGTGGCGGTGGATGGTGGTGGATGGTCACGCCTAACTGGCACCGCGCCGCTTTCAACTCATCAGTCATGCCACCAGGGCCACGCGCGCAGCGTCCAACGGCGCCTCCTCGACTCTATACACAAAGGTGGCGGTGTCATGGCCAACACGAAGAGCTTCAAGACGTTACGATGGATTGTTCATGTTGTTCTATTGCTTCTATGGCTTCTATGGCTTCTATGGCTTCTCTGGCTGAAGGTGCGTGGACGCCTACTACGTGCGACAAGGGCTTCGCTCACTCTACACGATCAACATCACGACAACAGCATACAATAACGAGTGAGTCTCTTCTCCAAGCACTGGCACGAAGCCAATGACTGATGAAAAGATTGTGTTTTTGGTTCAAAAATTACAGTGCTGTTGACCGAGTGGTCGATCAGTAGCGGCTGGCAGGCGGCGGCGGGCACACTCGTAAGTATGAAGAAGAAAAGAGGAAAGTGGCCAGAAGTTGGACGTACTTAAGGCTGCAAAGGCGGTGAAGGACCATTCTGCCCGGGCCGCGTTTTCTCGTCAGTGGGGGCATGTTTGCCGATGCTGGCACGGCGGGATGACGCCGCCACAGCCAATGGACATCACTGTGGAGAGATCGCACAGCAGGTGGAGCGAGACCGTACAGCAGGGAGCATGCAAGACGGCGGCGGACAGAGTGGTCAGCGTCAACTCGAAGCAACAGGAGCCATTCATAGTCGGAGAGGGGGTCTGTCAGGTTCGAGCTGCCGAGAGATGGCCACCGCACGCAATCATACTGCTGGTGCTGCCACTACAGCTGGTGAACGTCCATTAACCCTCCAGCGCGGCAGAGGAGAGGGTAACGCTCGTCGTGGGTCGGAGCATCCCTCGGTCGGCAGTAGTACTGCTCACGCTGCTGTTGCGTCCAGTGATCGAGCTCAATGCCCCAAGCTGGCGCGCGAGAGGATGCCGCATGTCTGTGGTCTGAACCGAGCCCTCTCAAAGCCCGGACCGCTAACAACGCCATTACAATCGATGCTACACCCTCATGCTTCGGACTTCGTGCTCGAGAGAATTGCAAAAGCCACTGATTTGAGCGAGTAATTCTCCAAAACCATGTTACTGACGCTGCCACTACAGTCACTGATCTACCTCTACCCACCCAACCCGCTGCTTTCAAGAACAGCTCCAGTCCCAGACCGCCATGCCTCCACCCATCCCGCAGCCGACCCAGCAGCAAGCTCCTTCAAATCCTTCGCCGCACTACCCTCCAGCTTACCAAAGATTTCCTCGACGAAGTCCTCCATTGCCAATGGCTTCAGGCCTTTGATCTTATCAATATGCTCCATACCCAACTCCGTGCCTCCCACATACGGTGGCACAAGCTCCAGGACATTCACATTCGTCGCCTTCAGCGCCTGGCGTACTCCAACGCAATAGGAGTGCACGGCGGCTTTGGTTGCGCAGTATACCGGGAACAGACTTCCAAAAGGCACAAAGCCAAGACCAGAACTGGTGATCATGAAATTCGTTTCGGTCTTCTGCTGGGCGAGGCGAGGCACGATATGATGGGCCAGAATCATCGGGGCGGTGACGTTGAGCAAGACTTCTTCAGAGATCTTGGCATCTGTCGTTGAAGCGAAATCTTTGATGTCGGAGGCGTATTGACGGCCGCCATTGACCCACACGGTGTCGATGGCCGGGTACTTGGAGAACAGTGCTTCAACGTGGCCGGGTACAGAAGCAGTGTCCGTCATATCAAAGGCATAAGTTTCAAGGCCATTAAGCGACTGCTTAAGCTCGGCCAGTTTCTGTTGGCGTCGTCCGGTCACGATCACTTTCTTGCCCATCTGGTGGAAGCGTTTGGCGAAGGCTTCACCGATGCCAGAGGTGCCGCCGATGATCAGGATGGAACGCATAGAGGCAGACATGATTGCTAGTTTCTCGAGTTCACGATAGATGCTCAGGATGGGGTGCTGAAGTCAGGCAAGGTGTGGATTTGAGACGAATCATTGTGGACGCTGCCTCTCTCTTATACTACAATTCAGTCTCCTTAACATCATGTCCTTCAATGCTTTTCCTAGGGTTACACGAACATTTGCCTAAAGTTTACTCTCTCGAAGCCGGCCAAAATCCGTTCAAACTATCCCGGAATACCACTTCCACCGATCGAGATCAACACAGTCCTATCATACAACCGTACAGTCCCAACTAAGATTCGACTCAGTGATGCACCAAAGACGAGGTCGTCGTGGAAGCTCTACTAACGCCGACAAGGCCGTCTATTCCCATGCACACGTGACCACACCGGACATAGAAGCTTTCTCTCTACTCCGGCGGCCCCAAACTTGCTTTGAACAGTACCACAAATGCGCATCAAGCCAGGAGAGCCAGTGGTCCTGGCTCACAGAGTACTTCCGGCGCCGGTCGCTGGGTCGAAAGTAATCCTTCGGACGTAGTGGCGGCATCCTTCCACGGACGTGAAGGTAGACATTGACTGTCGAGGTCCATTGAGCTTCACCAGCCTTGATTATGGAAGATCCTACGGCGTTGTGAAGTGACGCTTGATCCTGTCGCTCCGCTGCGAACCACGATGTATTTCTCACTCTCGGCGCGCTACGTTCTTCGCGTCCATCGTCATCAAACCTACGCGATTTGAGCAGCCTGGAGGATACGAGTACCGTGGGCTGGAGGCTGCTCAATACCATGCGAATCACTTGTCTGAGTCTCTGACGGCCACACTTCAGCTTGGCGAGGATTTCGATCACGGCTCCGCAATCCGCTAGCACTCCGGTCTTCATGGCTTCTCAAAATAATCATCACACTGCGGGAGCTGTTTGTAGAACGAGCCGTTCCGCCTCCTGGAGAGCAGACCTTTCCACTTCGCCCTCCACAGAGCTCTCGAAACCACAAGCAGCGTCATGCCGCAGAAGAGCCCACTTGCAAAAGTGACTGTTGGGTTGACGTAGATCATGTTGACCAGCCATATCGCCTGTCGTGTTGGTCCTGTCCGCCGGTTCATCCTATCTAGCCACTGGGATTCTTGAGCAATGGTAGCGGTGGAAAGCCTTGCCGAGACAATAGTCTTGATCACCTCCGATCGCCCGAGTACAGCGCCGTGACGGTCCGTGGCTTCGGCGACTACGTATGAGGCGAAGCCTTTGTAGCTGAGGGTGGTCTCGAAGCCCATGCGCGGTGATGCTGTCACTGGTTCGGGAGAGTCGATGTTCCCGATGTCGTCGGTCTTGTACAGGTTCCAGGAGTTGACTTCCGTGGCGCCGTTCCAGCTGACGTGGACGAGTGTGGTGGTTGTGTTGTCTTCGTCGCTTCCGATAGCGTGGGATTGGACATCTGGCGGTGCGGACGGCTTGCCGACGAAATTGAATTTGTAGGTGCGGTAGGATTTTAGCCAGCTAGAGTAACGGGTCAGCATGTCTTTTGACGACAACACAGGATTGTGGCCTATACTCTTGCTTCACCCGCGCCTTCATGATGAGCAACCCATCAGGCGTATGCTCCGTAGACAAAAGTCCATCCACCCAGCATATCCACACATTGCCGTTCGGCAACACTTGAACGTTCGCACGTGCGACACAGTAGTTGCCAGGTCCATCTGGGTGTACGAACTCCTGCACCAGCCTCGCCACCATCCTTTGCGGGCTCGTATGCAACTCCACAATCACGCCACGGGACGAGTCGGCTGTCGCCTCTCGCATCGGCGTCCTCGTGGCATTGTCGAAGAAGGAAAGGGTTGTGTGCGTTTCGTTGGAAGATATGATTCGAGCATTGTGCTGTCTGGCGAATTTGAAGTTGGCTCGGAAATCCGACACTACACCGCCGAGCCGCCAGACGATTTCGCCGGACGGTGCGATCTTGTAGATGGTGTCGGTGTGGCGGCTGGACATGAGATAGCTTCCGTCTGGGAACTTGTCGAGCGAATTGACGTGTATGAAGTCCCAGTACTGTCACTAATAAGTGTATGCACTTGGCTCAGGTAGTTCATATTGTCTCACCTCCGAGCATCTCTCTTGCAATGAATTCTCCACCTTGCTGCTTTCGTACAGTCCCACATGTTCTGCGGAGCTCCAGGTGAACGTCGGCTCAAAGCCATCCGCAACATCGAGCTCGTGAAACAAATTGTCGTTGACGGAGCAGTTCCCGTTCATGTACCCGATGGCACGAGACTGCTCTTGCGTGGCGTTCCTCCTTTGATCGTAGAACAACAAGGCTCGTGTTCCATTATCGACAAGATGGAACTCATGCATATCGACGCTCTTTCCCTCCTCTGCTATCGGAACCACATGCCGGATATTGTAGCTTGTGTCCAGCAGTATCGCGCTGCGATTTCGAGGGTACAGAAAGGACAGCATGTCTTCTCCGAGCACGTTGCTAAGCCGGAAGTCGAAGGCATCGTACTGGCGACTGAGGTACTGGATATGAACGAACACTGTTAGTTTGGGACGCCCAATTGCTGAGCAGAGGTTTGATGCGCACCGAACCGCTCCATATCAGACCCCCGTTGCTGTCGAATATATGCGGTGCAGTCCATCGCCCTCCGTTCTGTACTGACTGGTCCAGGAAATCGTACGATGGGATGAACCAGTATCCAGGGCTGACGCTTCTCCGCTCGTATACAGTGACGTTGAATCGCGGCGCTTCGATATCGGGTCTCTATCGCTTCGCTGTAAGTTACCAGCCACTCCAATACTCATAGCCTTGAAATACTTGCCGTCACGAATTTGTACGAATCGTCAAGCCGATGGAAAGCATCGTTCTCCTCCGCTTGCACTGGACCATGGAGGATCGCAAACACGAAAAGTATACGAAACCATGACTGCAGTACCAAACAGCCTGTGAGAGCAGCCATGAGTCCATACGAGGCATAGCGTTTGTAAGCAAGACCTGTAATGTCAATGCAGTGTCAATCATGTCGTGATTTGAAGGAATCGAGCTCGCGTCGGCGGTAATTCCAGTCGCGCCAAAGGGGTGGCCTCTCCTTGCATGTACACGCGAAACTCCAGCTTTCGAAAAGAGTTGACAATGGACAATGAGGTTCAAGCATTCAGCTATAAAACTGAAATTGTGGCTATATAGACATCGGACGTTCCAATGCTAGTCAAATGTTAGCGACCAGGATCAGCTGCAGCTTGCGAGGCAAAACATACCTGCGGAACTCTAAGCCCCATTTGTCGCATTCTTGCACTAGGCACAACCATTCGCTCTGTCTATAAGACGCAGCCGATATAGTTCTCGTGTAAATAGCCTTGGAGGCGGCTCTCGTGACCCGAGTCATCAGTGGCTGGCAACACGTTCGCATCGCCGGGTCTCAACCGAACTCGAGTTGGTTGATCGCACAAGTGTGAGTTGGCCACTCTATCCTCAGTAGCCATCGCGAACGCGTCCTTTCGAGTTGTGCACTGCTCGTGTGCTGGAGCAGCTATCTGCGCATCACAAGACCTGCAGACAGAGTCCAACGATCTCCTCAAACCACTCTTGCTCGTCCTCAGCGTCGTCCGGCCGCTGCACACCAAGACCGAGTACCAGTAGCCGCTCCTCAGTGGGCCGTTTGTGCAAGATCGCGCTCGCCAGAGTCGTCACTAGAGTCTGGCCAACAACTTCCTCCTCCCTCTTCGTACCTCCAAAGACTGTCGTGGCTGTCAGGTCCGGACGCGGCAGTAGTGCATTTGGATCCCCGCCAGCAGAGTTTGAAGGAGTGTTGAACGAAGTGTCCAGAGGGTTTGCAGAGGTAGCGAGCGGAACATGAACCCAGTGCGACAGCTTGCCGGAGGCCGGAGCGACGGTGAGGAGCAGTTTGTCCGCAAAAGACATGCGGGTGACAGTTGTCAAGACATCGTCGATAACGCTCGATGTGGTCTTTGAGGCCGCTGGGAAGGGTGATCGCTCAATCTGAGGCGGCGGGTTCGCCATTGTGCGGGCGTGATGGTCGAGATGAGGGAACACCTAGGCTCGCTCGCGTCCTCGTCCTGTTCTGTAGCGTGTCTAGATGGTTCGATCGCTAGCTTCCTCTGAGGCTCACGGCCGTTTTGGTCTCAAGGCTGGTGTTGTTCGGATGTCTCTAGTCCGGTCCACGCTGTGTCTCAGCCACTCTACAGCGCCACCTGCATTTGTGTTACTGCTTTCACGTGGAAAATCGGATTTACCCTTCCACTGAGGTATCTTCGATCAGGGTCTTTCGTTTGTCGTTTGCAGCCACGATCTGGAATTGCCTTACCACGTGCCTGCCTTTCGCGTTCACGCCGAGCCGCTACTGGGTGCCGCCATCTGGGGCTGTGCTTCGATTGATGACGACCTGCCGAACACCCCCACCATATATCTGAAAGCTGCCTACTTTCCTGCATGAACACCTGTGAAGACACCACCACACAACCGCATGGCAGACTACGCACCCCCGACGGGCCCTCCACCGCCAAAGGTGCCAGAGGGCTGGAAAGCAGTCTACAACGAGCAATACCACGAATGGTTCTACGTCAACACCTATACCAAGCAGTCGCAATGGGACAGGCCTACAGAACCCATCTATGCGCCTCCGGGTGAGGGAGCGCCACCGGGCGCACCTCCAGGCTACGACCACAGCACTTCACAACACACGACAGAGAAGAGCAACAACCCCTTCATGCAAAACCAGCAAAATCAGTACAATGGTGGCGGGCAGATGAACGAGACCTCCGATGAGGCGTATGCGCGCAAACTGCAAGAAGAGGAGAATGCGCGCGCAAGTGGCAGCCGTGGCGCGAGCGACAATTACTACCAGGGACCTCAAGCGCCGCAGTACGGTCAAGGCTCCAACCAGTCATATGATCAGCAGCAGCTTCCGCAGCGAGACCAGAAGAAGAGTGGTGGATTGCTCAGCAAGCTGACGTCGAAGTTGGGCAGTAGCGGTGGCTCTTCGTCACGACCGCAGTATGGCGGCTACCCACAAGGCGGAATGGGCGGGTACCCGCAGCAGCAAGGGTACGGCCATGGTCCGCAAATGATGGGCGGCCACGGTTACGGCCAGCCTGGATATGGACAACCCTATGGCGGTGGATACGGTGGAGGCTACGGCGGGTATGGTGGTGGTGGATACCCGCCTAGGAAAAGTGGCGGCATGGGCGCTGGAGGTGGTGCGGCCCTTGGTTTGGGAGCGGGTCTGCTTGGTGGCGCGCTGATTGCGGAGTCGTTCGATGATGATGGAGGTGGTGGGGATGACGGTGGCGGCGACGATGGCGGTGGCGAGTAGTTGGCACTGGGCTGGACAAGTGCTGCTGTCGTGGAGGCTGGGAACAAGGCATGAAGCTCATGATGATATGATCTTGCGTGGGCTGTGGGAGCAATCTCGTAGAGGAGGATGCATCCGTTACTGTGACCTACCTTATTATTACTTTCCACCCGACCGTGAGGCCTCGATTAAGTTCCGTGCAGGAAGGACAATGAGGAAGTCTGGCTAGCTGTACCAAACAAGCCTGGAGGTAGTGCTAGGCGGTCCCAGCGTGCTGAATAGTTTCGAGACTGCAGTGTGTGGACAGGACCAGGTAGGAGAGATACCCATCATAGCGCTCCATGGCCATCCATAGCCGCCATAGCCATACATGTACTTGTTGAACGAATGCTATCTCCGGCTACCAGACCGATGACAGTCGACATTCTGTTCGTCGTCGTCTTACCTCGTCTTCCAGCTGTCGATTGCCACGAAGCAACGATTCCATTGCACCCGGACTGTTGAGGGGTCAGAAGGGTTAGAGTGGTGCTATGCAGGGGTCAGAAAACTCCCGCGCATAAGCTAGCTCCGGCTAATCCCAGCCAATAACAGCAGTTACAATCTCGCTTATCTGACCCCACGCCGTCCAGCAAGGAATGGTACAGTGAACGACATAACATGACCGCACTCGGATACTGACTACCTGGATACTGATATGACTTTCGTATGAGCAGCCAGGCTCTATTAGGAGCGACGACAAATAAAATGCAGAACCTCCAGTACACTCTTACATAGCAGAGATTCACGAGCTAAAGAGTCCCAAGATGGAGCGTGTCGTGCAGCGCTCAGAGCTGCGATCCGCAAGCAACTCGCCACCCAGTTCTCCAGACTTCCGGGTGAACCAGGCGCTCAAGGACGTGCCTCGGTTCGACTTTGTCAAAACGCCAGGAAGCCTTAATACGCATCCCACAGAACACGAAGCAGAAGACGAAGAGCTCAACTTTCGTCTGTTCTCTGCTCCCACCCCAAAAACGTCATCGGCACAACAAGCTACCGCTCAGAAGATCAGGCTTCGCTCTCCTTCAGCAGACGCAGGCGAACCAGGCTTTTTGCAGGCCGGACGAGACCAGTCTTACTACTTTTCCTTTCCGCTAGCTGGCCAGGAAAAGGAGAACGTGGCATGTTCTGCTTTGACCGGCGTGCAGGTTCACGCCAACGCTCAGTCTATACGACCAGGCAGCCAATATCCTTGGAAAGTACTCACTCTCCCTCGATCCAGCCAAGCCAAGGACATTCAGGCCTCTGCACCTGAGCTGTGGAAGAAGCTCGTCAATGGAGAGACATTGAGCAAGCGTACCCGCCCGGGCAAGAAATATCGCCTTCGACTACGAGTGAAGCAAGCCGCTCGGATGGAGAGGCAGACTGCTGCTAAATCTGCTGCAGAGGCCAAGGAGGCGGCGGAACGAGAGAAGCGGACGCAGAAGAACAGGGAGAAGAAAGTTAAGCAGAGATTACGGGACAAAGCGAAGAAGAATGCTGCGAATGCTCAAGAAGTTAATGTCGGTAGCGATGCTGTTGATGAGACGTGAGCGACTACCCATGAAGGACCGGGAGCCATGGTGCATTGTCTGCATACTAAAGCTCTAATGTGCTATGGAAAAGGCGCTAAAGGATCTATCTCAGCTCGGCATTTGTGATCACTATGCCGCCATCTCGCAGCCACCCGGCTAGTGTCGACGCTCTGAGTGGTATCGGACACGATGTCAGCAACCATGCTGCTGCGCAGGGGATGCAATCGGAAGCCTGACAGCGTGTCGTCGTGGAATAACGGGCAATGGCCTGGCCTGAACGTTCTCCTCAACGTCTTCCTGGGTACTGTGGATCGATGATGTCAACATCCAGATCCCAACCTGTGGCCTTGTCCTGGTTCGCGAGATCCCAGGTCACCTCCGCGATATGTCTCGGTGTTGTCACTTCCGCTGTGTCTTTCACGAGCCCTTGGACCACAATCAGTGCGCAATGGACACCCTGCGGCGTATACGTCTTGTGCAGACTCCAGACATAGTTGTACTGAGCAGCCTTGGCCATGGCGAGCGAGAAGTGCGTTGGTCTGGGATTTTTGGCGAGCCCGCCGCTAGTCACGAGGAACGATGGCTTTGCATTTGCGTGTTTCGCGGTTTCCAGGAGCTGTGGGATCGCCCATTGGGTCACCATATGTAGACTTATGACCGAGATCTGTTTCTTGTCAGTCTTCGTGCCTTCAGAAAATGGATGCCTGGCAACGGACGTGCATATCGTTCTCGACCTCCTCAGCTGTGAAGTCCTTGAGATCGCTTGTGCCAATCCTCGCAGCGTTGAACAAGACGCATTCGAGCTTCGTGCTTTGGAGATGCTTGTCTGCTTGCTCTAGACCCTGCTTGACGCTCGCCTTGTCACTCAAGTCAATTGTGCTTGCCACCACCTCAACGCCCGAGGCTACTTCTTTGACTTCATCGACTTCCTTGCTCAGGCGCTCGGCATCTCGGGACACCAGGATGATTTTCTTGAAACCTCGCTCAGCAAAGACTTTGGCGACGTTCACACCTATGCCTGGTCCCGAGCCGACCACAAGCAGAGCACCATGATTGCCAGACATAGTGGTGAAGCAGCCTGCAGTATGTCGAAGCAAAGTCACGGATGTAACGAGGTGCTAACGCTGGAATTCTATTCGGTTTGACGCACTGGCGCAGGTGGAAATGGAAGATGGAAGATGCAAGTCGGAGTCCAAGTCGTGCGCAAGCAGACTCCGACTGTCTTCAAGCTCGCGGACTCCAAATTCTATAGATCAACCGTGCCTCCTTCCAGGTTCTTCGTTCGAGTTGTCAGTCAGCAGAACAGCTTGGAAGGAAGTTGTCGGATGTTCATCTCCCACGAGCGAAGCTCCCGAAGGTGGGGTTTTCCGGTCCGCTCGGTAAATACGCAGATATCGAGTCCAGTATCTGAACGGCTGACCAACCGACACCTTCTAGGCCAATTGAACCCGTTCATCGAGGTGGTTTGCAAGACTGGGTTGGGTTGATCAACCCCAGGAAGAGCAACCTGCGGGCCAAGACGAGGAGTCCCCGCGATTCTACATCCGGGGTTCACGACAGGCCGCCTTCTTCCCTACCACCAGACCTAGCTCCGTATCCGCTGGGGAGAGTCATCCTTTCCCAAAGGCTAACATAGTCGTCTGGGCTGGGAGCACGTCCGCATCACATTCTCCCACCTTCCTGAGGGCCGTGGGAGTATAACAGTAGCCTTCGCGATGTGGACTCCAGTTGGACGGCCGAGGAGTGCCTGCACAACATGCAAACGCCAAAAGGTAACATCAACATACCTCTTCGCACTGCGAGATGTGCAAGATGCCATCCACGTACTAAAGACTGACAGCTCCGATGTTCTGGAGACCGCCCCGTCTGCAAACGATGCTCCCGGCTGAGCCGCACTTGCCTCTACGGCAACGATACAAACCCTTCGCGTCCTGTGCCTCACGTAACATCCTCAGCACCTCCGGTCGAGCCATTGTCCCCCTCAACAGCGAATTCTCGAACGCAAAGACCAGAAGCGAGCGCCGAAAGGCTACTAGTAGGTCACAACCTAAACACTAAGGCCACTCCTCCGTCCTAACTCTATGAAGCATTCATACTTTTCAGGCTCTAAACCAATGGTCGATTCTGCGGAGCCATATCTCGGGATTTCCCAGACCCTAATGTACAAACTCGTCGACCTGTACTTCGAAACGGCTTACAACGCCAGTCTCTTGTTGCACAAGGCATCATTCCTTGAGGCGCTGACAGCAGGCACCGCCACTCCTCATGTCGTGTTGAGTATTTGTGCATGGGCAGCCAAGTATATGAGCCTTCACTCTCCGCTCTGTTACTCCGTTGACAATCTTCATACAGCTTCTACCGTGACAAAAATGGACTGTCTTCATTGAGAGACCACGGATTTATGATAGAGTGGGCCAAGCGAGCTGGGACGCTGGTATTCCAAGATGTTCAAAGCCTCAGCGCCGAGAACATTGTCACATTTTCCATCCTAAGCCTGTTCTGGTACACCCAGGGTTCCTGGAGGCTCTGCTACCTCTACAAAGGTAGATCAAACTCTGCCACTAGTCATGTGCAGTCTTAGCTCACTGATTCACAGGTAACGCTGTCTTGTGCCTTCACACTGGCGGCTTCGCATCTTCCAAGGTACACGCTGCAACTCCACTGGAGCTCGAGATCCGGCGTCGGCGATTTTGGGCCTGTTATCTCATGCAATGCTCGCTGGGAGAACCTCTGGTCCTGTTTGAGCCGATTGCCAATGTTGCAAAGGTGCCGCTTCCTTGGCCAGAAGTAGACTTCGCCACTGGTGTTGCAAAAGGTCCCACTGTTTGCCTCGAGTCCGATATGAGTAGCGGCGGAGTCTACTCCGAGCTCGTCAGGGTCTCAACTCTATGGTATGTATTGAGCTAGTTATGATAACATCAATCCTGACGCTCGATAGGGCCTCGGTTCTCTCCCACGTCAAAACTCCCGACTTTGACATTCGTGAAAGTCTCCCAGTCATATACGCCCTCGATGCCGATCTATCGAGGTGGTGGTCGCAACTGCCACTGGAGCTCAAGTTGGAGCCATCGAAAGCCACCGCCTTGCCTAAAGACCAGCTGTCAAGAATCCTCCTCCTCAATCTGATATACCATCAGTGTCTATGTGCGCTGCACGCATCTATCGTACCTCTTTTCTCGTGGACCTTTGCAGAAGAGAGCTGTTTCGCTGCCAGGAGAGCATCGGCACAAGTCGCATTCGAACATGCGTGCACTGCCACGGCTCTGATGGACGCTGTCCTCGATGTTCTACCATCACTGAATCCAGCGCATACTTTCATTGCATATACCGCCTACAGTGGTTGCGCCATCCAGATTCCGTTCTTGTGGTGCTCCAACACGGCGGTTAGGCGGCGTGCGGCCGCAAATGTGCGGACCAATGTCAGAGTGATTAGCGCAATGGCGCTCTGTTGGAAGTTTGCTGCTCTACTGGTACGGAGCGTCACCTTAATTCAACAGCAAATGTTGCTAACCGGCTGCTTCCCAGGAAATCCACGTACGATGTTTGTACAAGATACATGAAAGGCACGCCGTGACTAGCACTTTGGACGATGAGCCTCGAAATGCGGACATCACCAAACTACTCGATTTCAAGGTAAATGCCATCCACGCTCGAACCTCCATCCTTGGGTTCGTTGATATACTACGAGCACAGGGAGAGGGTTACGTAAAACAGGGAGAAGAGAGTACCGATCTTGGTATCCAAGACATCGAAGCACAGGAACCTCCGCAGGGCGTACATATTGCTTCGGGTGGTACTGACGATGCCACGAAATCAGGTGTACAACAAAGCAAGCAACATCCGCCATGCGTCGCCTCGCACTCGGGTGCAATGCCTTCGCAAGGTGCGCTGCAGGACTCGGGTCTAGCCAATGAATCCTTTGCTCAGCATATTTCCGAACATGCCACGTATGACCCTGCTGCTCATGACCTACGTCAATACTTGCAGAACTCACAAACCGAATCAGTCAGCACTTTCATGCCTCCGGACACCAACTACTCTGGTCATGAGCAACAGCGGTTCGATGTGGCCCATCCGTTCTTCGATCCAGCAATGTTGGAGCTCTTCCCGGATGGCGAGTTACCAGATTTATCACAAATTGGCTCACTTCCTATCAATCTATACGACTCCGGGCTTATAGACTGGAACATGTCTTCTATTGGATCTTCTGAAAGCCGCCTGGCATTCTGAGTGTAGCAACGAGAATTTCATGGAGCACGAGACCCGAGAATTATTCTTGTGCCACCAGTCTACATGAAACTCCATCCGCCACCCACGAAAGCTCAGCCACTGCCACTTCTGGGTACCACGCCGTGTGCCGTGCCCAAGTCCTCGTCAAGGCTTTTACCGTTGATCACCAAAGGCTCACAATCCTGCAACACAAACAGAAGCCGCGCCCATTCGGTCCCACTCGGGTTGTGCCATCCGTGCATGGTCGCTCGTTGGATGGCAATATCTCCACGCGACATGAGCGTGGTGTTACCGTCGTCCAACTCCAGGACTATGCTGCCCTCCATCACGATACCGTAGTCCAGACTCTGTGTACGGTGTATAAATCCTTTGCTGCTTGGTGCGAAGTCTGCATACCGGATGACAGTTCCCTTGGACTGTACCACGCCGAGCTTACCACTGGAAATGACGTTCTGGCTTTGCTTGAGGTCTATATCGTCGTTCAGGTCGACCGGCATGGCGGTTGTGACGTACAGATTGGTTGAAGCGAAGCGATGTTCTGGGTAGAGTGTTGCTTTGGGTTTCTCGGATGTATGGATGATGGCTTTTCCAGCTCCGTTGTGCGATGTAATGTGCAAAGTCGGAGTGTCCAAGGGCGATCCTTCAAAGTTAACTTCGCCGTTGGTCGCCATACTGATCGATTGATCTCTTGAGGTGCTCTGCGCAGATGGTTTGCAGAAGAAGCTTCCTGAAACTTCGGGTTCTGTCGATTGAAAAACCGAGGGGGAAGCAATACTTATTCGTTCGATAGGACGCACGTTTAATCGAAGCGCGGTTTGAGGACTATGGCCTTAAGGTCACTGTAGCCGTTCAACCGTCCGAATCGTTTTCCGCAGAGTCCTACTTGGCTGCGAATGTGCGCTTAGGAAGTATCTACGTCGGTATGGACACATTTGCGCCGTCTTGTGGCACCGACTCGCGAGATCGGAAAATGGTAGCATGTTTCGGCAAACGTGCGTGCGCCGAGTGATCTTTGACATCACCTACCGCCCCGTTTCTCTTCCATCGTCCAGACTTGCTTCGGAAAATGCAGGTCAAACCGGCACGAGACAGGTCACCTTTCAACAAGCACAAGGTAGTATTCCGGTACAAGACGATGGCCTGAGCCACACCGCATGGCAACCATCCCCATAGGGACCCCATTTCTTGCAAAATCATCCGATTACCCTGAGCATGTGATGCTGGGATCATTCTTCAGTCGTTGTAGACATATAGAAAGATACTGTTCTCATCCGTAGAGCAGGAAGAAGCTTCTGAACTTCATTCAGTGCATGACTTAGAAGTGTGGCAGCAGAGATGATCTCTTGGAGCTTAGAGACGATACAGAACCCTCTGACATTCGTGCTATTGACATGTCTTGCTGCCGCAATGTGGGCAAGTGGAAGAGTACCTCACTTGAGTATTGAGATCGAAGGCTAACGGTATCTTAGGCACTGTTCAGGGGGTTCGCTGGCCCACTCAGCTCTCTTCCAGGTCCGTGGTATACCAGGTTCAGCGGTATCGTGCTCAGATACAAGGTCTTGGCCGGCCAGCGCCTCTTTTACATCCACGAACTTCATCAAAAATATGGCTCGGTAGTCCGCATTGATCCGCAGGAAGTCAATGTCTGCGATCTGGAGGCGTACTCGGAAGTCCACCGAATCGGAAGTGGATTCACGAAGGCGGCCTGGTACGACCGTGCAACGTACGGCATCGAAGGCAATGTCTTCGTCATGACCAATGTAAAGGAGCATGCTGCTCGTCGGCGACTACTTGCTCGCCCATTCTCGAGATCTTCGCTGCTCGCAAACTTCCAATTGCTGGTCGCTGACCGTACTCGGTTGGCAGTAGCAAAAATCAAGAGAGAGGCCAGTCTGGGAGAATGTGATGTGATGAAATGGTGGACTCTGATGGCAACGGATGTCATAGCACAGGTTGCATTTGGAGAAAAGTTCCATCTACTGGAAGCTGGTGAGGCAAGTACTGAACTCTAGATCTTTTATAGCGTCGACATGCCGAGCAACTCTACTTGAGCAGCCATGCTGACCCCAATCGCAGAAAACCAAGTACGTCAACGACCTGGAGAATGTCATTCAAGCCTGGGCCCTTCGAGGTGAAGAGCCCACACTCTATCATATACTGCGCGTTCTGGCTCCTAAACTCATGCGCGGATTCGACGTCTCGCTTCAGAATGTAGTCGAGTACGGCACATTCATCGGCGCGAAAGCGAAGTCAAAGGAAGTGAAAAGGGAGAACGTCATCAGTGGAATGATCACCGCTACCCAGGACGAGGGAACCATAGCTTTGAGCGATTCTGCGCTGGGTGCGCAAGCATCCGCTTTGATAGTCGCAGGCTCTGGTACTACGGCGGTCACACTGACGTACGCTGTGTGGGCCATCCTTTCCCACCCAGTCGCCCGGAAAAAACTCGAAGAAGAGGTTGCAGGTATACCAGAGGACTATAACGATACACAGTTGGAGAAGCTCCCATATCTCAAGGCAGTGATCATGGAAACATTGCGTTTGTATGGTGCAGCGCCTGGGTCGCTGCCTCGTACCACACCAGAACAAGGCTTCCAGATCAAGGGCTTCTTTGTACCTGCCGGGACGACTGTGACGACTCAGGCCTATACGTTGCACCGAGATGCTGCGATTTTCCCAGAACCCGAGAAGTGAGGGTAGCTGAAACGAGCAAGTACCATTCAAGCAGCTGACTCTTGCAATAATAGATTTGATCCCGACCGGTTCTACCAGAAAGACATGACCGCGGCACAGAAGAGTGCTTTTACACCGTTCGGAGGCGGCACTCGAGTGTGCTTGGGCATACACTTGGCTGAGATGGAGCTCCGACATGGATTGGCCGAGTTCTTTCGTGAGTGTCGAGATATCACTCTTTCGGAGTCGACCACGCCCGAGTCGATGGCGATGGAGAACTACTTCCTGATCAGCCCTAAAAGCAAGCGCTGCTCTATCAAGGCCAAGGAGCTCGCCGTCGCAAACGGCTGAGTGGATTTCTCTCCCCTCGATACACGATTTATGTATGATGTTTAGTGCAAAGCGGCAAATGCTGTTTACCTTTCACACTTCACGTCGCAAGCCTTTCACAACATGCCAGACGACTGGAGGGCATTGCATTATTCGATTCAGAGAGCAGAGCAGCATGAGTATTCAGCTCTGTGTCTGATCGTTGCGAATTGCGTTCAGACTTGTGTGGATGCTCAATACCCGGATCGAGCAATAGACCAAGAGCAAGTTGTTTTCCGACGTTGCCGATCGCGCCACTCACCCATTGCCTCTCCGATCAGTAAGAGAATGAAAATTAAGTTCTTCAGTCCTATGAGAGGCTGTGAATAGCTGGAATCTTACTGTGTGGCCTGGGTTCGCACGACAGTGTCCGTCCGTCATCTTTGAGCATGAAACAGGATGAAGATGAAGATGCCCCCTAAGGGTTGATGGTTGGTCTGGGAGCACAATGGCGGACTGAGAGAGTGATGATGAACTGAGAGCATAACGATGGAACCCAGAAGTGCTGCAGATATTTGCATGTTGTACCATGACGGAAATGTTTACAGACAACTGCTATCAGATCAGCAGCCCTCCACCAGAGCTTTAGCTTTACCCACTCTCAACCGACGCCTCTGTTGCCTCTTTTCTTTGCCCCGTTGGTCTGTGGATGGTTTTGTTGACATAACTCGTAAAGAACTCGTCAACGTCCACTATGAAGAAGGCTGCGATAAAACCGATGCCGGTAAAGCCCAGAGTAGCCAGATAGACGATCTTGAGGGCGTGGGCGTATGCTTGCTTCGTAGCTAGAGCCAGAGCTCCCAGAACAATATTGTTCATCCCAGGTACGGCTTCCAATGCTGTGGCGGTGCCGTTGCCAACCGCTATAAGAAGATCCGGAATGCTATCCGCAGGAAGTCCAGCTGTCTCGGCTGCAGTAGTGATGGCTCGCGGTAATCCTTGGGACAAGTCGTTGCTGTAGACGGCCAAGTATATGCTGACTGGGTACGCCGTCAGCGAGACCGAACGTTTGTGTTTGGCGGCCTAGTGAAGAGGAGTACGACGTGACCATCGATGACTTACCAGCAATAACACCGAACACTTGCCTAGTCGCGCCGAAGAAGCCTTGAGCCACTCCGATATCGTTCGGAGGAGCTACCAAGCCTACGATGACAATAGTCACCAACTCTATCCAGCCCACGGCAAGGCCAGCGAGGACCGTAAAGGCAATAGCCATTTGCTCAGTCTTGTAGGTAACCGCAGCCATCGAGGCGGTGAATACAGCCGTCATTGAACACGCGACAACAAGTTGCCACTTGAGAAACCCAGCATAACGGAAGAGGGGTGCAAAAATCAGCTCTCCTGCGACCAGAGCGATTCCAGTCGTGCAAGACAAGAGGCCGATTGTTACTTCATCGGTCGTGAACAGGGCAGAGATCTCGAGTGGCCAGAAGACGTTGCTGGCCAGCCATACCATCTGCATCGTAGATCCGATAAAGATACAGGCTGTTATGTTTCTGATCTTGAACAGTCTGATAGGTAACAAAGGTTGCTTGACTGGCATGTAGACCTCGTAGATGGCGAATGCGACCAACGTGATGAGTCCCACTACCAGAGGAGCGATAACGTGTGCCTAGATTGAAACGCCGAATGGTCAGCTCATGTCTGAAAGCTTCATATATCGTCCATCGTACACTTCTCCAGGGATATGTGCCTTGGGCCCAGGTGAATCCAAGAAGGAGGGAAATGAGGCCGCCGAAATACAGCGCAAGACCACCGCTGATAAGGTGAGTCAGCAAACAACTCCAACAAATTCTCACGAAGGGGCCAGTCTGCGTACTAGTCCAATGACTTGAACTCTTGCCATCTGGTCAGACTGCTGTTGATCATGTGGAAGTCTGGTGGAAAGTAGCAAGCGAGAAATAAGACTGCAGAGAATCCGGAGACTGCCACGTTCAGCCAGTAGATGTTTCTCCAGCCGCCAGCAGTGTGTGCAACCATCGAACGTGCGATTGCTGAGCCAAACCCTAAGGATGGTAAGACCTGGAAAAGTAGAACGGTCAATGAGGTTCACAAAAGAACATCGTTGAGATACGTACACCGAGAGTGACCGCAGCGTGGCCCCAGGGACGATGTCTGTTGGGGATGAGTTCGTGGATGATGACTGGGTAGAGAAGTCCTGCAGCACCGCCAACGCCGACAAATGCGCTGCCGGCGATGAGGATATTAACGCTCTGTGCGCGGGCGGAGATGATTGATCCAACAACTCCAAAGAGCTGTCCTGTGATCAGGAAGTATCGTCGGCCCACAACGTCCGAGATACGAGCAAAGAACAAATGCAGGACGCCAGTGAACAGCTGTGAGATGAATGTTATCAGGTAGGCATTTGCAGTAGGTCCAAGTTCGGCATTGATGATCGATACCACATTGGTGGGGATGATAACACCGATGTAGAGGCTATTGGCCAGAAGGAATGCACCAAACAGAGAACCGACAAGGCGCGGCGATGCCCAGTAGCCATGTAAGTCGTCTGCATCTTCGCCTGTAAGATTGCGATGTTGAGGGTCGTTTGAGTCGGCCTTCTCGAGGTGTTGAAGAGTAACCGGTGCCAGTTTGCCCTCTGGAGGCGTGTCCATGATGGATGCTGTGGGCTGGTATACTCGCAGCGGAACCTTTTGGCCCAGATGTGGAAAAGGACAAACGAACACTCTTATGGCTCATAAAGCACGAGCCGTGATGAGTCGAGCCCATCGCGCGTCCAGAACACTTACTGGGGTCAGACTACTCAGGTATCCCCACACCCAGAAGGACATGAGATGGCGTTGACACAATTACCGTACGCCAACATCCCCATGGGGAAGCACGTGTGGTTCTCGCCTCGCCTCGCCTCGACATCGTCAGATCGGAAAACCGCGAACGGGCCACGCATGCCGTTCAGACTGTACTGCGGACTAAGACAAGTCTTATTATCTTAGACGAGAAGTTCAACCGAAGGAGTGGATTGCTCCAGACCATGGCTTCCCGTCGTTTCCCTTTGGGTGCTCTTCGGCCACTGATGGTCGTCTGGATCCATTCTACACGTGCTGCCTTGTGTGGGGCATCGTCGAGAGGTACATTCTGATCGTAGTGGTAGTGGTGACAAGGGGTGAAGTTGTCTCCATTCGTCTGGCCAACCAATCAACGTTTTCCGAACACAACCGGAATACCAAGACTTTGCTGACGAGCTCGGTCTCGGTCGCGATGCAGTTGAAGCCGCGTTTTGCGGTCGCCATGTATCTGCAGCAGATTGAGTCAGTAACGTATGGCTCCGCTGAGCACGAGCGGCATTCTTTGGCGCGTTGGCGGAAATGCGGTAAACTGTGGACAGCCGGTGGTCGAAGGCCGGTGATATATGCGATGTAATATACAGGTAAAGATGGCGTATGCTCGACGCTGGACCAGAAGTCCACAACTGGATTCCCAGGCTCTCGACAAATATCCATCATGGCCTCCTGGATCACAGTGGCAGACGACTCCGATTTCTCCCTGCGAAACCTACCTTATGGAGTGTTCAGCAGTGCTGATGCAGGACCACGGATCGGTGTTGCCATTGGCGAAAGTGTCCTTGACCTGAAGACGTTGGCCAGCGAGCACGTATTCGACGATCTCGACTTCGACTCCACCACACTCCAGGAGAGGAATCTCAATGCTTTCGCCGCGCTGGGAAGAGATGCGACCAGCCGTGTCCGAAGAAGGCTACAGCAGCTGCTCGACAAGGATACGGATCTTGGAAGCGTGCTGCGCGACAACCACGAGCGCCGTGAGAAGTGCTTCCTGCCACTGAACAGTGTTACCATGCACCTGCCTGTAGCTGTGCATGATTATACCGACTACTTTATCGGACTCTACCACGCACAGAACGTGAGTTGCACGAATATTTGCCGACCAGCATATCCGGAAGACTTACTGAGTCCGATGTACAGTCCGCCGACTTCCTGAAGAAGGGTTCAGATATCACACAACTAATACCCAGCTTCTGGGACGCGCCGGCGGCATACCACGGTCGTGCATCATCAGTCATCGTCTCAGGCACACCAGTGCACCGACCAAAGGGCCAGAGCCGAGTCAACGGTAAAACAGTGTCCGGTCTCTGCCAGAAGCTGGACTTCGAAGTCGAGTTCGCCGCCGTCATCGGAAAGAGTGATGAACTTGGAAATGAGATCGACGTTGACAAGGCGGAGGACCATATCTTTGGATTCGTCTTGTTGAATGACTGGTCCGCTCGAGACTTCCAACAAAACGAGTTTACCGCTTTTACGTCGAAGAACTTTGCGACTTCGATCTCGCCATGGATCGTCCCGTTCGAGGCACTGGAGCCATTTCGTACGTCTCCAACGGAAGGTGGAGTGAGTAAGAGCAGGAGGTTTAGCATCATCCTGAACTGACTCTCACCAGCGTGCGTTGCCTGATTATCTGACCCAGAAAGAGACCAATTCGGCATATGATATTCCTATCCAAGCGAGATTGGAAGGTAAGTGCAGACTGCGCTTGACAGTTTTCGTGTCGTTTTCCGCTCGCCAAAGCTAACGCGTAGATTGCGAACAGTTGCATCACAGAAGTATCAGGCATCGAACTGCAACACGAAGCACGTCGTCTTCTCCTTCGCGCAAATGATCGCCCACCATACACGCGGCGGCTGTCCACTGCGCCCTGGCAACTTGCTTGCCACAGGAACGATGTCTGGTCCCACAAGGCCTGAGCAAGGATGTTTCCTGGAACTCTCCAGGGTCGGTGCTGAACCGTATGAGATGGCGGCCGTGAATAGTCCAGAGCGCAAGCTCACTCGGACATTCCTTGAGGACGGGGACATTGTGGAGTTCACTTGCCAGGTTCGATCAAGTGATGGGTCTGGGAATGTAGGGTTCGGCTCGTGTCGAGGAGAAGTATTGCCTGGGAAGTGAAAGAAGTCGTAGCGAGTGGGCGCCACCATCCTTGTCCAGACAAAACAAACTTTAGTAAGGTAGAGTGCCTTCCTTCTGCCATCTTTGAAGGAACAGCTCTCGATGTGATCAACGGTCCCAGTCGGCGTTGTCGTTGAAGCTCTCGTCGCACGAAGGTTGAAGCTCTCGTCGCACAAAGGTAGAAAACAGGTCTCCATTGAACGCATGTAATCGTATCATCAGGAGATATACAAGGATAGCGGCGCTCCAGTGAAACACCGATGCACATACCTGAAAGCGCTTCAACGGAACAACTGATTAGTGAGGTTCCTGCGGTCGTCGTACTGAAACGAAGTGAAGTTGAATACTGCCACACTATGTGGAGCAAAGGTCCCTCTTCATTCAAACGTCATACCTCCCAACACCAGAGCAATGAATATCCCCTCAACACCCAAAACACCGCATCCGCATCATCGCGCCGTGAAGATCATGCATATCATACACCCACTCAGCTCCCAACACCGCCCCCATGCTCTCTCACCTCATGCTTATCAAGCTTCGGCAACTCCTTGCTCAACAAGATCCTCAACTCAGGTGAGATGACCTTCTCCTTCTCCGCCCCAATACCCTGCGCAATAGCATCACCCGTCGTCCTCTCCCTTCCACTCGTACTAGCGCCAGCCTTCGAGCTCGAAGATCCCGGGCCAGGTCCACTCGCGATAACCGCAAGATTCGCGCTCCGCCTCGCGCTCTCCGAAGACGACTGCGAAGCCTGTCTCGGCTTGCCATCAGCACCTGGCCGTGTCGTCGTGGACTCCGACGGCGGTTGGGGAAGTCGTTGACGCACAGTCGGGATAGGGAAGTTCGACTTCTTATCGATCGCTTCGACCATGCGCTGGAAGCGGCGGAAGAGCGCTTCTGCGCGGATCATAGTTGATGGCAGATCGATTGTTCCGGAAAGCTCGTTTACGTACTTCAGGACCTCATCAAAACCCTTGAGATGGTCGATGATAACGTCCCGGTGTTTCTCAAGGATAGCCATGGCAAGGAAGAGGTGGAAGTTCGAGCTTAGGTAGTCCGTCCACAAACCCTCCCACATTCGTAGGATGTCTGTGAATTCGAACTCGCGCTTGAACCAGACGAGCAGCATTCGGAAGAAGAAGAAGAAGTTGGTCGAGTCGAGCTTCTGGAGGTGATCGTAAAGCTTTGGGTCCAGGAATTGGCAGAGGTGGTCGAGGGTCAGGAGCTGGAGTCGCATGCCTGACTGATCTCGGAGGAAGTTGCGCTCCATCCTCTCCATGAAGTGGACGAAGCCCCAGAATGCGACAGCATCGTCTTGCTCGATCGCGTATATGGGTGCGAGGAGGTCGCTCATGCCTTGAACATAGCCTAGGTCCCGGTTGTATTCATTGTAAGTGAGCAGCATATCCTTCATCTGCTCCATGTGCACGTTCGTACCGCTCTCTGCGAACGGTGAGTCAGGATCTGGGTGGGGGATGTCCTCGCCAGCGAAGAGTGGTATGTGTCGATCAGTCCGATGAACGTCCTTTTCTACAGCACGCACAGCGTGGTCAGTACAAGAACCACTATTAGCAGCATGTCTTGCAAAACATGCTGAACAACCAGTACAGACTTACCGATGCGCATTTTCTGCTCCTTCCACCACTCGCGCTCCTCAAGCGTACCCTGCTCGTCGACCATGCGCTCCCACCACGCACCTTTGAGACGAATGTACTCGTCCCGAAGGCTGTTCATTTTGGCGTCGCGCTCTTCCTCCGAGCTGTCCCATTCATACACACCGAGCAGAAACAGATACGCCTCCTTTCTGACACCATCGTCTGCATTCAGGCCGCCATGGAATATCCGTTCCTTGACCTCATCGGGCGTCTTCTCGAGCCTGCCTGTCCGTGAGTTGAAGAAGCCATTCCACTCCTTGAGCGTGACTGGCTTCCTCTTGTCCGCTAGACTCATTTGCTCGGCATCCACAATCTCAAATTCGCCTAACTCGGAGTCTTCCATGTCCAACACATCCTTTGCGGTCCACATCCGCTGGTTCTTCTCACGTTCAGACTGCTCTGCGATACCCATCGCCCATCTTGCGAGATACAACCTGGCCGAATCGAACTCATCGCTCACGGTCTGCACTTGCGGGTTCTGCAACAGTCTCCGCACCTGAGGTGGTAAGTTCTTGTTCTCCGCCACAGCCTGTGCTGTCCGTCTAGTGAACGTTGTTACTTGCGCCATCTTCTCCAAGAAGTTCCAGCGGGCTGACTTGAGTGCTTGCATGACCGGATCCATCTGTGCATCTTTGTTGCGAGAGCTGGGGCTTGGGTGGTCTTTGGCCTTGCCCTCCAGCACGTTGCGAACGTTGTCGGATGTTGGCTTGCCTCCACTGCCAAAGGACAACTTATCGGCCTCGCTGGGCTCTATCAGGTAGATGTTCGGCTCCTGTACTGAACGCTCAACCGTGACATATCGCTTCAGCCATCGCAACACTTCATCGCCACCCCAGAACATGCCCTGCCCGCTTGCAGAAATCTCCAAGCTTTCTCTTTGCAACTTCTTTCGTTGCTGAATCGTAGACTGGCATTCCGAATCGTGAAAGAACAGTGCTGGGAAGCTGTCGCCGGCTCGGGTGTTAATGATCACGCTGCCGAACCACCATCCTACACTTGGAGGCCTGACTAGGATACTGAAGATCTCCGTCAATGGTATAGCAAACGCATATGTTCCTAAGCTTGAGCTATGCGCAGTTGTGATCGGTGGTGGAGGAACAAGATACGACTGCTTCGGGGGTGAGTCTCCATCAGCGAGCTCAACTTTGGTGTAGATGTCCGATGCACTCCCGAGACTGCTCTCCGGTACCCACGCCAGTAGCAGACCGTTCCTTTCGGCATGTATCCGGGAAGACTGTGGTGTAGCTGACACCGTTCTCTCCAGACCCGGCTTCTGCTGAATCAAGGCGATGTATCCGGGTATGTTGTCCTTTGCTGATGGTGATGGATGAACGTAGACCTTACTCTTAGTATATAGTAACTTCACACCTTTCCCCGTCTTGCTGTGTCGGATCGTGGAGTATCCTCCTTCCTCGTCGTCGCTCATGTCGTAGAAGCTGGCCGTGGGCGACGGAGGACTGGGTGGTTCGGCGGGTGCATCTTGCGCCGCTGGTGAGGTTGGAGTCGCCATCTTGAAGTGCTATTTGTTGGTGAATGTTTCGTTCTGGCTGTGCCTTCACGCTTCATACATGTTCTTCCAATCAGGCGGCATCATAAGGTCAGGTTGTTCTGCGCCTTGCGGCGTGCAGCTGCTGCTGCTCGTCGAGGCGGGGTGTGGCGGTGCAGGGCGATGACGACGGCGACACGGTTTATTATTAGGCAACCTCATCTCGAACCTCTGCTTCGAAGGTATTTGTCAAGAACTGGAGCCTCAGGCAGTAGTTCCTTGGCACATCAACCTCCTTTTCAGCTGCTGTAATTAGAATAAGTAGATAGCACGTTACAATTCACTCAGTTACTGGTCAATCACACGATACCCGTCATAGTATTCTTCACTTCCCGTCATAAAACCATATCAGACACTCCATGTATGCCCAACCGCCTTACGAGATCACAGATTGTGCTCGAACCATGAACATCCCCAGGTACTGTATCTTGAAGCTAAGGTAAGGTAGGTACCCCCGTATGTGAGTCTTCGACTCGTAAGGATGTAGGTGATGTGCTGTCACTGCCACCCTCTGCCTGATCCTGCTGCGGAAGCTCTTCGACTTCACTCTCCTTCTTCACTTGCTTTCTTCCCTTCTTCCATACTAGAGAACATGAGGCTTTAGTCATCGCTCGGCTTGCGGTATCCTGGAGCCCACCAAATCAAAAGTCCGCCTGGCTTCGGAGCGATGGCAGAAGACGCGGCGCCTGGACTGGCTTACCATCCGCTTGGAGAGAATGATATTCGGCTTGTCAGACTCAGCAAAGGAACAAGCGAAGACAAAAACTTGAACTAAGCCTCCAGGTGGATGACCTCTCTTCTGCCCCTCCCTACTTTGGCCTATCCTATGTATGGGGTGATCCTTGGAGACTTTAACCGATACTCATCGATCGCATCAAACTGGGCATTACCACAAACCTCCACAGTGCTTTGGTCAATATCAACCAAGTAGCCGGTGTGCTTCGGGACGGAGTCACTCGTACCCTAGGACTTCACAGTGCTGAGCTCTTCCTATGGATCGACGCTCTTTGCATCGATCAAGCTAACACTGACGAAAAGTCGCGCCAAATCTCTCGTATGGGAGCCATCTACTCCTCGGCCTTCACCACTCGATACCACGTGGCGTGACCACGGAGTTCCAACGGCGACCCCAGCTGATATACGGAACCTGTGCTTGTTGTTAGACGAGAACATCTACCGTATGGATTTTGGCTGCCCTCGTATAGTGGCTCCGCCAGCTTCATTTTCGGTAGACATATCGTTCGACACGTTTGATATCGTTGAGGCGTACCTGGAACTAATGACAAGGCCATGGTTTTTACGATCGTGGACGATCCAAGAATTCTGCCTAAGCCAGCGCGAACCACTGGTACTGTCCGACGGCCTCATCTTCTTCGCGCGGGCGCTCTACCTCTTCAGCAAACATCTTCGTTTATTCGAGGAGCTCGAGTACATACGAGGTCTGATGGGCGTGGCCTACATCATGCGAGGGGCATCGCACGTGGGGTTCATGAACCGTCCTTACCTACCTGATCACATCTCCACGACCTTCCCCGGTCAGACACTTGCACAACAACTTCTCTGGTTGCTCCTGCACGAGAACCGGCACGTGTCACAGCCCCATGACAGGATCTATAGCCTCCTGGGCCTGATCGACTCGACTGCCCTTCCTCCAGAACTTACGCCAGACTACCGAAAAACGTGGGACGTTGTATGTCGTGAGTATACTCGATAACTCATCTCGCATACCCAAGACCTACGCTCGATGTTGTTCGGATCTCCGCCAGGCCAATCGAGCTGGGTGACAGACTTCGACAGAAAACCTGGTATGACTCCAGGGGAGCCCAGCCTCCTCCACACAGGCGAATTCACCTCGGATGGTACCCGGCTTGTCGTTGAGGGGACCAAGATGCATCGCGTGGTGATGCACTTGCGCCTGCTCAAGCCCTTCGATCTGTCCACATACCTGCACGATCTCCTCAATGAATTCTTACCTGCCAAAGCAGAGATGAACAACGTCTCCACATCCCAGCTCTGGCGATCGTGGCTCAAAGCGTCGTTGGCGAAGGTGACGACCACCCGACACCAGCCATTATTCAACAGTATTGACGCAGGCCGTCTCGACACGGTGCAAGAGCTCCTCAATGTACTTTCCGAAAGCGACCGGCAAGCATTGTCCCGGTTTTCGCCTTGCGAGTACTGCCTTTTGGACGATGGCACACACTTCGAAGCTAGGCTTCACTCGAGCGAAAACAGCAAGAACAGTGTGGGATCAGGTACCGGGCTCGAGGCCTGGGCACTCAAAGGCGCAGCGTGCTGCTTCGTGCTTGAGAAAACAGATGAGTTGCTGCGCTACTACAAGGTGGTAGGCTATTTGGTCCACAGTGCCAATCTCGACGCAGCGTTCTTCGCGACGATGGAAGGTGTAGAGGATCATGCTAGTATAGCGAACCAGCGGACCATATTAAGAGAGGCTTTTGTCAGCAGAGCATTGTCTCCGCGAGGACGGCAAGTACTCTGGACGGAAAGGAGAACATGAGCTTGAGTGGGCCGAGCGATCTGCAGGTGTGGGCACTCAATGGCGCACCGGAACCGTGTATTCCTACGGTCGAGGCTGGCGATCTGGATCACTATAGGATGGCGGGTATGCTGCAGCTGCCGAAGGAGTATGGCAAACGGGGCCTCTCGAGAAGCGGACCGAAGGATGTGGAGCACATGACCTTGCCTTTTCAGGCGAACCTGGATTGAGAGGCGGCTCGCCGGGTTCCAAAGCACGCAGGGTCATCTGGTTCGCGTATGCAGGGCTTGTGCTCTATACACATCATCTCGACAGATGTGCCACTCCGAACACTCTGGAGCCTCGCGGCGACTAGCATGGAGCAAAGGAGCAGAGTTTGGACAACTTGCTCCTTTTCCCCTACTACTGCTGACCCTCTCTACCTGGCTAACACCCATGACTCCGCGACGCAAAGATCTCTGACGTTGATTGCAAGCACTTGCTCATACTGACATGGATTTCTCACACAGACGTAGACTGGAGGCAGTCCTACAACCCATTCGTTCGAACTGCATTGGTGCTTACGGGGCCCTTCACGTATATCTCTGCAGATCTCATGAGAGCGCCGTATCTTCTCGAGGTGCGTGTGCAGCGAAAGGGACCGGGCGAGACACAGAGAGATTACAACCGGCTGGAACACCTATAGCGGTTCCACTCTGTCCATGAAATCCCGAGACACCGTAGAAGATAGTAGTGATAGACCAGCATAGACTGGCAGATTCCAATCAAACGATACGTCTCTTATCCAGGGTATATGCAACCCAACCCAACCCAAGCCAATCCAGTCCAACTCCACGCTTAATCAACCATCCCATCCTTTACCCAAGCGTAGCTGCATAACCCGACCCCAACCCTTATCCAACTCT